>Ga0255139_1000004_pt1 | contig 207932 bp, 193 predicted proteins | sample Law_Colum_RepB_8_FD_188549 | JGI IMG/M metagenome (GOLD analysis project Ga0255139, IMG submission 188549) | Freshwater microbial communities from St. Lawrence River, New York, United States - Law_Colum_RepB_8d | ecosystem: Environmental > Aquatic > Freshwater > River | place: USA: New York...
GAAATTCCCGCTTGCGCGTGCGCTTGGTGACCAGCTCGAATCCGGTGGTGGCAAGGCTCATTTGTTTCATGGCTCAACTGTCTCAGATCAGACCGTCACAGGGCTGACTTTTGCAGACCATCCCTAGTCAAAAGTCAGGGCCGATTTGAAGGCGTTATTACGCCTGATTTTCTCGAGAGTTTGTTGATATGTCTGAAAAACTTAATCCACTGGTAGCCCCTTTGTGGAAACTGCCAACCGTGCTGACCTATGCTGCGACAGGTCGAACGGCATGGCTTATGGGTGTCAAAAAGGGCCTGATGCCCCAACCCGTAAAAATACCCGGTACGCGTTCAGTTGCATGGCGTGCTGCTGACGTGAAGGCATGGGTGGAGGGCTTGAAATGACCACACCAGACAAACAAAAAACATACGCCCTGACCATGCTGACCCTGCTGGCGCTGGTGACGATAGCGGCTGAGATTTACTTCAACCAAGGCTATGGATGGTGCGCAAAATGAAAAAGACCCCGAACCGCGCGAACAGTCCCGGGGCCTTTGAACAGTTGTCATTTTTGCCGACACCTGAATTTTGCCCTATTTTGCCAACCGCTGGAACTCAAGCCGCCCAAGCGCTTGAAGACCTGAGTAACAAGGACATAACCCAAGCCGATTGGTTACCGCCCAATTCATTCAAGGGCTGGCGCTTATCTGCCGCCATTAAAGAACTTGATTATCTAGGGTGGCAACCTGATGGGGTTATGGTTAATTGTGGCCGCAAAAGGCCAATTAAGCGTTATTCACTCCCTGCAAAGGCAAAGGCCGCATATTTCACCCTCACAAAAGGGGGCGCTGATGCAACCGAATAACGTAGAACGCGCAAGGGCCGCACTTTATTTCATACCCCCTGAACTGCCCCGCGCTGAATGGGTTAGTGCTGGAATGGCTGCCCATGCCGCTGGTTTGTCGCCTGATGACTTTATCGAATGGAGCCGCCCTGCCCCAAGCTTTAACCTGCAAGCTTGCAGGGCAACATGGCGAAGCTTCAAGCAAGGCAAGGGCATTGGTGAGGGAACGCTTTACCGTTTGGCCGCTGCCCATGGGTGGACCGATACGGGCGAAACAAGACCCGCCCCCATGCCTACCAAGACAGCCCCAGCGCCAGCGATTGACCCCGCCGTTATCTGGGACAGGTGCGAACCTGCAAGGCCTGAACATGGCTACATTGAAAGCAAGGCCGCGACAGGTGCCCCGCTGGGTGGTTTGCGCGTGGTGCCTGATGGTGACCCCCTGCGCGTGATGGGTGAAAGCATGGCCGGGGCATTGGTGGTGCCAGTGCTGCGCCCTGATGGGGCTATATCAAGCCTGCAATTCATAACCGCCGGTAATGCCGCCCAAAGCCTGAAAGCCAAAGGCAAGCCCACAAAGCTAAACCTACCCGGTGCAAGTATTGAGGGCTGGTTTACTGTGGGTGACATGGTCCCCGGTGGCATGGTTTTTTTGTGCGAAGGTATCGGGACAGCATGGGCCGCATGGATAGCAACAGGCCGCGCCGCTGTAGTTTGCTTTGGGGTGGGCAACATGGAGCGAGTCGCCAAAGCCCTGCGCCAGCAAGACACCGCCGCCCGTTTGGTGCTGTGCCCCGATGCTGGACAGGAAGCCAAAGCCCAAAACATTGCCGCCGCCGTGGGTGGTGCTGTGGCCGCGATGCCTGCTGAATGGCCTGATAACAGCGACTTGAACGACTTAGGCCAGCGTGACGGATTTGACGCTGTGGCCTTGCTGCTGGACAGGCCAAAGGAACCGCCAAAGCCTGAAAGCCGTTACAAGCTGCTGACCTGCGACCAATTGCGCGACCTGCCCCCTCTGGCGTGGTGCGTTCGTGGTGTATTACCTGCCCGTGGTTTGGCCGCTATTGCTGGACCCAGCGCCAGCGGTAAATCATTCCTTGCCTTTGACCTTGCCGCTGCTATTGCGCGTGGTGAGCGCTGGTTTGGGCAAAGGGTAGAAGCTGCGCCCGTGGTGTATGCCGCCCTTGAAGGTGAGGCGGGTTACAAGCTGAGAGCGCAAGCATGGGAGACAAGCCATCTCCAGGCCCTGCCCAATGGCCTGCGCTTGATGATGGACCCCTTTAAGCTGACCGAACCCCAAGACGTGGAAGACCTAGCCGCCGTGGTGCCTGCTGGCGCTGTGGTCATTGTGGACACCTTGAACCGTGCCGCCCCTGACACAGACGAAAACTCAAGCCGCGACATGGGCAAGGTATTGGACGCTGCAAAGCGATTGCAAGCCCTAACAGGTGGGCTTGTGGTGCTGGTACACCATACGGGCAAGGATGAAAGCCGGGGCCTGCGTGGTCATTCCTCATTGTTTGCCGCCCTTGATGCTGTGGTGACCGTTAGCCGGGATGGTGACCGCCGGGAATGGAAGCTAGGCAAGAGCAAAGACGGTGCTGATGGTGAAGCCCACACGTTCAAGCTGCAAGTGGAAGCGCTAGGGTTTGACGAACACGGGGATGCCCTGACAAGCTGTGTGGTGGTGCCAACAAATGAACCGCCCAAAGAACCCAAAGGCAAGCGCATGGGCGAATGTGAGGGGGCTGTATTGGAGTTTTTAGCCGCGCACAAAGTGGGAATCAAAAAGGCTGCTGTGGTGGCCCATTTTGCTGACCGATACGCCAAAGGCCCCGTTTATCGTGCCATGCAAGCGCTGGTAACAGCCCAAGCGATACACGAAGCCGCCGGGATGGTTTGCATTGCCAACGCTGCTAAATAACCAAGGTACTCGAAGGTACAAAAAGGTACTTGTACCCATGGCGTACCCGGTAGAAAAGGTACTCGAAGGTACAACACCCTTTAGGGGTGTACCTGCTGTACCTACCCACACCAACACTGGAAGGATTTAAAAATGATTGACGCATTGATAGCCGGGAAGCTTTACGGGCAACCCAAGCAAATGACAGGCAAGCAAGGCAAACCGTTTGCGATTGCCAAAGTGAGGGCCGCTGCAGGCGATGGTGAAGGCTTGTTTGTGAACGTCATTAGCTTTGAAGCTGACACTGTGGCCGAATTGCTGGCGCTGGGAGATGGTGACAGCGTGGCACTTGCTGGAAGTCTGACCCCAAAGGTATGGACAGACAGGGAAGGCAACCACCGCCCCGCTGTGGATTTGGTGGCCCATAAGCTGCTGACCGCCTACCATGTGACCCGCAAGCGCAAGGCCGTGCAAAAGCCCGCAGGCCAGCGCCAGCCGCCTGACTTTGATGATGACCTGAGCGACATTTAAAGCCACCACCACACCCAGCCACTGCGCTGGGTTTTTTGTTTGAGTGTTTGCAACTTGCCGCCTTGCTGGCGCTGCTGATGGGCAACCAATGAAGAACGGACCTTGATGACCCGCTTTGATGCATAGCTGGGGATATTGCGGGTCCTTGGCTGGTATGACAGCCGGGTGACGTATTTACAGATGCAAACGCGCCGCCAGTTTTTTGCGCCGCCAAATGTTAGGTAATACTGACTTTAGTGATGGCTTATTTATGCAGCAAGAATGACGGGTCCTTAGAGCCGACCGAAAGCTGGGTGAGGTGTTCGCGCTGCACGCTTAGAAAAAATACCTGAAATCGCTTGGGGGGCTATTGCCGGGACAAGGGACTTTTAAGCACTTTTTGAGCACTGCCAAAATTTCCCACCAAGTCCAGGACATGAAAATCAATGGGCACAAATGAAAAAAGCCCGATAAATCAAAGACTTACCGGACTTTTTACCCTACCGAATTTGGTAGGCGCGACTAGATTCGAACTAGCGACCCCCACCATGTCAAGGTGGTGCTCTAACCAACTGAGCTACGCGCCTGTTGAGCTTCAAATTATAGCGTTAAAAAACCTCTTTTTCGGGGCAGTTTTTATTTTGACGCGTTTTATCGCCTGCGTGCCGCCCTCACCCCTTTGACGCCGCGCACACTGCCCAAAACCTTGTTCAAGCTGACGGCATCGCCAATTTCCACCGTGAAGGTCATCCAGGCCGTGCCTTTGACGGATTGGGTCTGCACACCAATCACGTTCATCTTTTCTTTGGCAAACACTTCGGAAATATCACGCAGCAAACCTTGCCTGTCAAACGCCTCCACCGCCACGTCCACCGGATACACCGAGGCATCGGCCCCTTTGTTTTCGCCCCAACGCACGTCAATCACGCGCTCGCCATGGCGCGAGGCCAATTCACGGAAGTTGCTGCAGTCTTGCCGGTGGATGCTCACACCCTTGCCGCGTGTGACAAAGCCACTGATCACATCGGGCGGCGCAGGTTTGCAGCAGCGCGACAGTTGGGTGAGCAATGAGTCGACCCCCACCACCAGCACCCCTGAAGGCGATTTGCGAGGCACTGCGCCTTTGAACTTCTTTTGAAAGTACTCGTCGGGCTCCAGCGCAGGCTCGGGAGGATTGAGCAAGACCTCGATGTTGCGCAGCGAATATTCATCCTTGCCCACCACTTCAAACAAGCCATCGGCCGACTTGAAGCCCAGTTGGCTGGCCAAATCGTCCAGGCGGATCGCGGTGCGGCCCAGGCGTTGCAGGGATTTTTCGACCGCCTCGCGGCCTCGGGCGATGGTTTCGGCGCTGACTTGCGCATTGAACCAGGCCCGCACTTTGGCCCGCGCACGCGGGCTGGCCAAAAAGCCCAGCTCGGGGTTGAGCCAGTCACGGGACGGTCCGCCCTCCTTGATGGCGGTGATTTCCACCGTCTGGCCATTGGCCAGCTGGGTGTTCAGGGGCACCATGGCCCCATCGACCTTGGCACCCCGGCAGCGGTGGCCCAGATTGGTGTGCACCGTGTAGGCAAAGTCGATGGGCGTGGCGCCTTGCGGCAACTCCACCACGGCGGCATCCGGCGTCAGCACATAAATGCGGTCGTCAAACAGGCCATTGCCTGGCGCACCGGCTTGCGCTGCGCCCGACAGATCGCGTTCCCAGGCTAGCAGCTGGCGCAGCACGGCAATTTTGGTGTCGTATTCGCTGTTGGCCGAGACCCCGGCGTAGCCTTTGGCCCCGGCTTCTTTGTAGGCCCAGTGCGCGGCTACACCGTGCTCGGCGTGTTCGTGCATGGCCTGGGTGCGAATTTGCACCTCGATCGGGCCGCCATCGGCATCGCGCACCACGGTGTGCAGCGACTGGTAGCCGTTGGCTTTGGGCTTGGCGATGTAGTCGTCAAACTCTTCGGCAATGGGCACAAAGTGCTCGTGCACCCAGCTGAGGACTTGGTAACAATCGGCCACGCTGGGCACCACGACGCGCAGTGCACGGACGTCAAACACGCGCTCAAACGGCAGCGACTTGCCGCGCATTTTCTTGACGATGCTGTAAATGTGTTTGGGCCGACCTTCCACCGTGGCCGCAATGCCCTGGCTGGCCAGGGCTTGCTGCAACCGCTCGCGCAGCGCCACCATGTAGCGCTCGCGCTCGGCACGTTTTTCATCCAGCAGGCGGGCAATGTCCTTGTAGGTGGCTGGCTCCAGAAAACGAAAGGACAGGTCTTCCATCTCCCATTTGATTTGCCAGATGCCCAAGCGGTTGGCCAAGGGCGCAAACACTTGCAGGGATTCGCTGGCCAATGCCGGGGGCACGGGCAATTTGGTGGCCGCGTAATGGCGCAGAGTTTGCAGGCGCGAAGCCAGGCGCAGCATGACCACGCGCAAGTCGCGGCTGAAGGCCAGCAGCATCTTGCGCACGTTTTCGGTCTGCAAACGGGGGCTCAGTGGCGTGTTGTCAGGCCCCTGCGTGTGCGGCTCGGCCGCTCGGGACAGGCGCTGCACATGCACCAGCTGGTTGGTTTGCATGGCCAGTTGCGCCAAATGCGGTCCAAAGGCCTTGGCCATCACCTCTTCGGGTTTGTTCAGGTGCGGGCAGGCATAGACCAGGTAACTGGCCGCCTGCATGGCCACCGAGCCGCCAATCTCGGCCAGGATCGCGGCCACGGCATCGGCGTGCGCCAGAATGTTTTCACCCGTATCCAGGGTTTCACCCGCGATCAGGGGTTCGGCAAAGGCGCGGGCTTTGGCCAGGGTTTCGCCTTGCTGGGCACTTTCGGCGGCATCGGCCGTGGCCAGCATCACGGGCGGCAACGATGAGGCCGGAAAATGCGGCGCGTGCAAGCGGCCCGAGGGCGACATCGGGCTGGCGGAATGGCTGGAAGTGGGGCTGACCATGGCCTCAATCGCCAAGCAAAAACCTGGCCACCACCGCGATCTGGTCGTCGCCTGTCAAGGTGGGCGCATGGCCAAAACCGGGCCAGGTGTCCAGCTGGGCACGGGGGCCACGCTGGGTCATGGCGACGGCGGTTTCCGGGGTGAGCAAGTCAGAATCCTGTCCGCGGATGAGCAGGGTTCGCGCCTGAATCTGGTCGTACAAAGCCCACAACGTGGCTTCGCCCGCCGTGGCCGCTTCGGGCGTCATGGCGCGCACGGGCACGCCAATGGCCGGGTCGTAATGCAAGGTCACGCCACCGTCGGTGCCGGGGCGCAGCATGTGCGCCGACATGTCGCGCCACAAGTCGGCAGGCACAGGCCCAAACCCTTGAGACAAAGCCCACAGGGCATCGGCCGCCTCATCCAGGTCGCGGTACTGGCCGTATTGGCCCACATAGGTTTGCATGCGCTCAACCGCGCTCCAGGTGATGGCCGGCCCCACATCGTTCAGCACAAACCGGCGAATCGGCGCAGGCAGCGGCAGGCCTGGTTGGCCCGCCAGCACCACGCCAATCAACCCGCCCATGCTGGTGCCCACCCAGTCCAGGGCTTGGATGGGGTTTTCTGGGCCCATTTGGCTTGTGACTTGGGCGAGCATGGCCAACATGTCGGCGGCGTATTGCGGAATCTGGTAACCGGCAGGGTCGGTGAGCCATTCGCTGCGGCCACGTCCGACGACATCGGGGCAAACGACCTGCAAGGGATGGGGGCTTTGCGCCACCAGGGCCTGGGCCAGGCGGTCAAAGTCGCGGCCCTGACGCGTCAGGCCGTGCACACACACCACCACATGGGCTGCTGCCGCGTCGCCCCACCGCCAAAAAGCCATGCGGTGCTGACCCTCGGGATGGGGGCAGGCCACAAAATCAAGTTGGGGTGGGTTGTGAGCGGGCATCGGAGCGGTCATGACAATGCGTAACAATCAAAAAGCGCTGCGGCTCAAACCGAGCTTTTGCAGCGCCATAATGGACTTTTGTACATCCTAATTCATCTTTCGGAGTGGAAATCATGTTGCAAGGTAAAACAGCGTTGGTCACAGGTTCAACCAGCGGTATTGGTCTGGGCATTGCCAAGTCTTTGGCCAAACAAGGTGCCAACATTGTGCTGAACGGCTTTGGCGATGCCGAAGGCCCCAAGGCCGAAATTGCCGCCCTGGGTGTGAAAGTGGCCTACCACGCTGCCGACATGAGCAAAGCCAGCGAGATCGAAGCCATGATGAAGTTTGCGGCCGACACTTTCGGCCGTGTGGACATCTTGGTCAACAACGCCGGCATCCAGCATGTGGCCAAGATCGAAGACTTTCCCGTCGAGCGCTGGGACGCCATCATCGCCATCAACCTCTCCAGCGCATTCCACGCCACCCGCCTGGCCCTGCCCGCCATGAAAGCGGCCAACTGGGGCCGCATCATCAACGTGGCATCGATCCACGGCCTGGTGGGCTCGGCTGAAAAATCGGCCTACGTGGCTGCCAAGCATGGCGTGGTGGGTTTGACCAAAGTCACAGCGCTGGAAAACGCCACCACCGGCGTGACCTGCAACGCCATTTGCCCCGGCTGGGTGCTGACGCCGCTGGTGCAAAAGCAGGTGGACGCCAAGGCCGCCGCCATGGGCTTGTCCAACGAAGAAGCCAAAAAAGTCCTGCTGCAGGAAAAAGAGCCTTCCATGCAGTTCACCACCCCCGAAGAGCTGGGCGAACTGGCTGTGTTCTTCTGCTCACCCGCAGGCAACAACGTGCGCGGCGTGGCCTGGAACATGGACGGCGGCTGGACCGCGCAGTAAACCCATGAGTACTTCTGCACGCCTGGACAAAATCGTCATCGTTGACGACGACACACGCATTCGCGATCTGTTGCGCCGTTTTCTGTCGCAAGAAGGCTTTGACGTGCTGCTGGCCGAAGACGGTCGGGCACTGGATCGCATCTTGCTGCGCGAAACGATCGACCTGATCGTTCTGGACCTGATGCTGCCCGGTGAAGATGGCCTGAGCATTTGCAAGCGCCTGCGCAAGGCAGGCACCAAAACTCCGGTGATCATGCTGACCGCCAAAGGCGAAGACGAAGACCGCATCAACGGGCTGGAAATCGGGGCCGACGACTACCTGGGCAAGCCGTTCAACCCGCGAGAACTGCTGGCGCGCATCCACGCGGTGCTGCGCCGCAGACCCGCCACCGAACTGCCGGGCTCGCCTTCGGCCGAAGAAGAGGTCATCAGTTTCGGGCCCTTCAAGCTCGATTTGGGTGCGCGATCGCTCAGCAAAGACGGTGTGGACATGCCGCTGACCACGGGCGAATTCGCCATGCTCAAGGCCCTGGCCCGCCACCCCCGGCAATCGCTGACGCGTGACAAGCTGGCCCAGCTGGCGCGTGGACGCGAATTCGAACCGTTTGACCGCAGCCTGGATGTGCAGATTTCCCGCTTGCGCAAAATGATTGAAATCGATCCAGGCACACCCAAAATCATCCAGACTGTCTGGGGCGTGGGCTATGTGTTTGTGCCCGATGGTCAAGCGTGATCGTGACCGAACCCTTGCCCAGTGACATCGAAGAGCAGCCCAAGTCAACGCCTCGGCTGCAGCTGAGCCTGTTTTGGCGGACCTTCATTTTTCTGGGTCTGCTCATCCTGTTCAGCTGCCTGGCCTGGCTGCAAATGTTCAAAACGCAGGAATACGAACCACGCATCCTGCGCAACGCGCACCAGATCGCCACCGTGGTGAACCTGACCCGAACCGCGCTGATCAACACCGATGCCATAGGCCGGGTGTCCTTGCTGAAAACGCTGGCGGACGAAGAGGATGTGCGTATTCAGACGCGTGAGCCCAAGGACGTGATCGTCCCCTTTGCTGAATCTGGCATCGACCGCCAGCTGGCGCGGGAAATGATCAAGCAGCTGGGGCCCAACACCGTCGTTGCCAACCGCGTCAACGGGGTGGAAGGTTTGTGGATCGGTTTTGAAATTGAGCGCGACAGCTATTGGCTGCAAATGGACGCGGCACGGCTCAAACCCCTGGGCGGCGGCGCTTGGCTGATGTGGCTGAGTGTGACCATTGCCCTGTCTTTATTGGGTGCCGCCGTCATGGCGGGCCTGATCAACCGACCGCTCAAGCGCTTGTCGTATGCCGCCAGCCAAGTGCGCGACGGGCATTTTCACACCTCGACGCTGGACGAAAGCGCCGCCACCAGCGAGATCCGTGAGGTCAACATCGGCTTCAACCGCATGGCCGAACGGCTGGCCAAAATTGAAGCCGAGCGTGCCTTGATGCTGGCCGGTATTTCGCACGACCTGCGCACGCCTTTGGCCCGTCTGCGGCTGGAGACCGAGATGAGCGTGGCCGATCCCGAAGCGCGTGAACTCATGGCCGCAGACATCGAGCAGCTCGACGAGATCATCGACAAGTTTCTGGACTATGCGCGCCCCGAAGTGAGCAACCTCGGACCGGTGCTGCTGTCGGGTGTGATCAGCCGCTGCATTGCGCCCTGGAAAAACAACCTGCGGTTTGAGATTTCGGTCGATGTCAATGAAGACCTGCATGTGCAGGCCGAATCCGTCGAGCTGGGCCGTGTCATGTCCAACCTGCTGGAAAACGCACGCCGCTATGGCCAAAGCCCAAGCGACGGCATCACCCGTGTCGAGATCGTCGCCCGACTGCACGACGGCTGGGTGCTGCTGCGCGTACGCGACCAAGGCCCGGGTGTTTCACAAGAGACGCTGAAAAACCTGACCCAACCCTTTTACCGAGGCGACACCGCGCGCACATCGGCCACCGGATCGGGCCTGGGCCTGGCGATTGTGGAGCGCTCGGTGCAGCGCATGGGCGGCACGTTTTCGGTGTTCAACAACAGCGCCGGTGGTTTGATGGCCCTGATGAAATTCAGGCAGGCCGAGGCAGCCTGACCCTGTCATCAACGCTGGATTAATAAAACGACCGCACGCGCTTCCATGCTTTGGCCCATGCCCACCGGGCCGAGCTTTTCAGCCGTCTTGGCTTTCACATTGACCTGATCGGGCTGCACGCCCAGCGCCTTGGCCACCGAGGCATTCATCGCCGCCATGTGCGGTGCCAGCTTGGGGGCTTGAGCGATCACGGTGCTGTCCACGTTGACCAACTCATAACCGGCCGCACGCACACGGCGCATGGCCTCGGCCAACAACACCGACGAATCAGCGCCCTTGAACTGCGCATCCGTGTCCGGGAAATGCCGCCCGATGTCGCCCAGGCCTGCCGCACCCAGCACCGCATCGGTGATGGCGTGCAAGAGCACATCGGCATCCGAATGGCCCAGCAGACCCGCTGTATGGGGGATTTCCACCCCACCCAAAATCAGCCTGCGACCGGGCACCAGGGCATGCACGTCCCAGCCTTCACCGATTCTGAAACTCATGCCCTGCTCCCCAAAATGGCTTCGGCCAACGCAAAGTCGGCCGGGTAAGTGACTTTGAAATTTTGTGCCGTGCCTTCGACCAGCCGGGGCTTCAAGCCCAAGCGCTCCATCGCGCTGGCCTCATCGGTGATGCCCGCAAAGCCACTGGCAGCGACAGCCGCCAGCGCATCGTGCAAGGCCTGCAGGCGGAACATCTGCGGTGTCTGCGCCAGCCATTTGTGCTCACGCGGCACCGTGGCCAACACGCGGCCGCCTTCCTCGCTTTTGAGGGTATCTGGCAAAGGCAGGGCCAGCAGACCGCCGACCGCGTCATCGCGGCAAGTCTCGATCAAGCGGGTCACCGACTCGGGCGACACCAGGCAACGCGCCGCGTCGTGCACCAGCACCCAGTCCTGCGGCTCAAGGCCTGCGGCCAACATGGCATTGAGGCCGTTGAAAACGCTCTCGGCACGGCTGGCACCACCGCAGGCCACACGTTTGAAATGTGCGGGCCAGCCTTGCTCGGCCCAAACATGCTCATCGTCAGGCGACAAAATCACCCAGCCACTGGCCAATGCAGCGACCTGCGCCAAAGCCTGCACGGTGTGCATGACCATGGGCTGTCCAGCCACCTGTTGGTATTGCTTGGGTTGAATCGTGCCCGCACGGCTGCCCGTGCCCGCACAGGGCATCAGGGCATGAAAACGGGGCGCATTTGGGGTCGTCAGCATGGCTTTGCATTGTAGGTCGGCCAGGCGGTGATTTTGGTGGCCGTAGGAGCCCACCCCGTGGGCGATGACTTGCAGGGCGCGGTTGTTAGGGCCAAGCTGTTAGGGCGTGTTCCACGCCCATCGCCCACGGGGTGGGCTCCTACAAAAAAATCCATCCCTTGCCCATTCTTATGACCTGACCAACGCCGCATTGACCCACCCCAAAGCCGCCATCAGGGGCATCGCCTTGAACCAAAGCCCTTGCTGTTTGGCCCTTCTACAATCAAAGCGTCTGACAATTTCATCACCCCCCTCCTTTTTGGCGGGGGGTGTTTTGCTTTTTTTCACCGCCAACGCCATGCAACTGCCCAGCCTCATCACCGGCAAACGTTTCACCCTGCCCCGCCCTGTCGGATCGGCCGATGCCGTGCTGCTGGCCCAGTTGGCCGAACGCGAGAAAAAAGCCGGCAAGCTCACGGCCATCGTGACCAGCGACGCGGCCGACGCCCAGCGCCTGATGGATGAACTGGTGTTTTTTGCGCCCGGCCTGCGCTGCGTGATGTTCCCCGACTGGGAAACACTGCCCTACGACACCTTCTCGCCGCACCAGGATTTGATCAGCGAGCGCCTGGCCACGCTCTGGCGCATCAAGCAACGCAACCATGCCGAAAGCGCCGATGTGGTGCTGGTGCCGGCCACCACCGCGCTGTACCGCCTGGCCCCGCCGTCTTTTCTGGCGGGCTACACGTTTGAATTCAAGGTCAAGCAAAAGCTGGATGAAGCCCAGCTCAAGGCCCAGCTCACGCTGGCAGGCTACTCGCACGTCAGCCAGGTGGTCAGCCCTGGCGAATACGCGGTGCGCGGCGGTCTGATCGATTTGTTCCCCATGGGCTCCCTGGTGCCTTACCGGGTGGACCTGTTCGACGACGAGATCGACTCGATCCGCACCTTCGATCCCGACAGCCAGCGCAGTCTTTACCCCGTTCCCGAAGTGCGCTTGTTGCCCGGGCGAGAGTTCCCGATGGACGAGGCAGCCCGTGGGCGCTTTCGCAGCCGCTGGCGCGAACTGCTCGAAGGCGACCCGACCAAAAGCCGCATCTACAAAGACATGGGCAATGGCGTGGCCACGGCGGGCATTGAGTACTACCTGCCGCTCTTCTTTGAAGAAACCGCCACGGTGTTTGACTACCTGGGCGCAAGCGAGGGTTCGGCCAAAAGCGATACCGCCACCTTGGTGCTGCACGGCGATCTGGAGCCCTCGTTCCAGCGCTTTTGGCAAGACACCAAAGACCGCTATCGCCTGGTGCAAGGCGACCCCGAGCGGCCCGTGTTGCCGCCCGATGCCCTGTTTTTAAGCGCCGAGCAGTTTTATGGCCTGTGCAACCAGCATGCGCAACTGGCTTTGCGTCCCGGCACTGAGGATGTAGAAAACAACGCCCTCGCCCAGCCCCTGCCAGAACTCACGGTGGTGCGCGGGGCCGAAGACCCGCTGTCCCGGCTGCAAGCGCACATCCACAGCGGCAAGACCCGCGTGCTGATCCTGGCCGAAAGCGATGGACGACGCGAAAGCCTGCTCGACTTTGTGCGCTCCAGCGGCCTGACGCCGCCCGTGTTTGACAGCCTGCAAGAGTTTCTGACCAGCGACGAAAAAGTCGGCATGGCCACGGCGGCGCTGGGCAGCGGCTTCCATTGGTTTGAGCACGGCATTGACCTCGTCACCGAAACCGAACTCTTTGCCGCAGGCCCCACCACGCGCCGCCGCAAAAAGCAGGAGCAGGTCAGCGACGTCGAAGCGCTGATCAAAGACCTGAGCGAGCTGAACGTGGGCGACCCGGTGGTGCACAGCCAGCACGGCATCGGACGCTACCGGGGCCTGGTCAACATGGACATGGGCCAGAAAAACGAAGACGGCACGCCCGCGTTGCAGGAGTTTTTGCACCTCGAATACGCCGACAAGGCCACGCTCTATGTGCCCGTGAGCCAGCTGCAACTGATTGGCCGCTACACGGGCGTGAGCGCCGACGAAGCGCCACTGCACAAGCTGGGTTCGGGCCAGTGGGAAAAAGCCAAACGCAAAGCCGCCGAACAGGTGCGCGACTCGGCCGCCGAGTTGCTCAACATCTACGCCCGCCGCGCTGCACGCGAGGGCCACGCCTTCCGCTACAGCCCGCAGGATTACGAGACCTTTGCCAACGACTTCGGCTTTGAAGAAACCGCCGACCAGAAGGCGGCCATCCACTGCGTCATTCAAGACATGATCAGCCCCCGCCCCATGGACCGCCTGGTCTGCGGCGATGTGGGTTTTGGCAAGACCGAGGTCGCGCTGCGTGCCGCCTTTGTGGCTGTGACGGGTGGCAAGCAGGTCGCCCTGCTGGCCCCCACCACGCTGCTGGCCGAGCAGCACTACCAGACGCTCAAAGACCGCTTTGCCAAATGGCCCGTCAAGGTGGCCGAAGTCTCGCGCTTCCGCTCGGGCAAGGAAGTCACCGCGGCCATGAAAGGCATCGAGGACGGCACGGTGGACATCGTGGTCGGCACGCACAAGCTGCTGTCCGAGAAGACCCACTTCAAGAACCTCGGCCTTTTGATCATCGACGAGGAACACCGCTTTGGCGTGCGCCACAAAGAGGCCATGAAAGCCCTGCGCGCCGAAGTGGATGTGCTCACGCTGACGGCCACCCCCATCCCCCGCACCATGGGCATGGCGCTCGAAGGCCTGCGCGATTTGAGCGTGATCGCCACCGCGCCCCAACGCCGTCTGGCCATCAAGACCTTTGTGCGCAACGAAGGCACGGGCGTGATCCGCGAGGCGGTGCTGCGCGAGCTCAAGCGCGGCGGCCAGTGCTACTTTTTGCACAACGAAGTCGAGACCATCGAAAACCGCCGCCAGAAGCTCGAAGAAATCCTGCCCGAAGCCCGCATCGCCGTGGCCCACGGTCAGATGCCCGAGCGCGAGCTGGAGCGCGTGATGCGCGACTTTGTGGCCCAGCGCTACAACATCTTGCTGTGCTCGACCATCATCGAGACCGGCATCGACGTGCCCACGGCCAACACCATCGTGATTTCACGCGCCGACAAATTTGGCCTGGCCCAGCTGCACCAATTGCGCGGACGTGTGGGCCGCTCGCACCACCAAGCGTATGCCTACCTGATGGTGCCCGAGATCGAAGGCCTCACCAAACAGGCCGCCCAGCGGCTGGATGCGATCCAGCAGATGGAAGAACTGGGCAGCGGCTTTTACCTGGCCATGCACGACCTGGAGATTCGTGGCGCGGGCGAGGTGCTGGGCGAAAACCAGAGCGGCAACATGCTCGAAGTGGGCTTTCAGCTCTACAACGAGATGCTGTCCGAAGCGGTGCGCAGCCTCAAAGCGGGCAAAGAGCCAGATTTGCTCAGCCCCCTGTCGGTCACGACCGACATCAACCTGCACGCCCCCGCCCTATTGCCAAACGACTACTGTGGCGATGTGCACCTTCGCCTGTCGTTCTACAAAAAGCTGGCCACCGCCAAAACCAGCGACCAGATCGACGGCCTGCTCGAAGAGCTGGTCGACCGCTTTGGCAAACTGCCCCCGCAAGCGCAGACCCTGGTGGACGTGCACCGCCTGCGCGTGCTGACCCAGCCCTATGGCGTCATCAAGGTCGATGCCGCCCCGGGCGTCATCCAGATCACCTTCAAACCCAACCCGCCCGTGGACCCCATGGCCATCATTGGTTTGATCCAAAAGAACAAACACATCAAGCTGGCGGGCAACGACAAGCTGCGCATCGAGCGCGAATTGCCCGACCCCAAGGCGCGGGCGCAGATGGTGCGGGATGTGCTGCGCTCATTGGGCCAGCCCAAGACCGAAACAGCCACTGCCTGAGTCCCTTCAACGATCTTCGATAATCCTGACCCATGACCACCGCTATCGAATTTGCCCCTGGCCTTGCCATCCAAGGCTTCACCGCCCCTCTTTCCTTGTCCCAATTCAAGCTGATCGCGTTTGACATGGACTCCACGCTCATCAGCATCGAGTGCATCGACGAGATCGCCGATGCCGTGGGCCGCAAGGCCGAAGTGGCCGCCATCACCGAAGCGGCCATGCGCGGCGAGATCACCGACTTCAAAGAGAGCCTGCGCCGCCGCCTGGCCCTGCTCAAGGGCGTGACGCTGGCCGACATGGAGCGCGTGTACACCGAACGCCTGAAGATCAACCCCGGCGCGGCCGAGCTGATCGATGCTTGCCAAAAGGCGGGCATGAAGGTCTTGCTGGTCTCCGGCGGTTTCACCTTCTTTGCCGACCGCGTCAAAGCACGTCTGAACATCGACTTTGCCCGCTCCAACCGGCTTGAGGTGGTCAATGGCGAACTCACAGGCGGCTTGGTGATGCAAAGCTGGGGAGACATCTGCGACGGCGCAGAAAAACGCCGCACCTTGCTCGAAGTCGCATCGCTGCTGGGCATCGAACCACACGAGTGCATTGCCATGGGCGACGGCGCGAACGACCTGCCCATGATGGGCGCTGCCGGTTTGTCGGTGGCCTACCACGCCAAACCCAAAGTGCGTGAGCAGGCAATGGTGGCGATCAACGAAGGCGGGCTGGATCGATTGCTGGAAGTTTTCAAGCCCTGAGCTGAAGCATGAATGTACCCCGCATCAAGTGCGGCTGACCGTCGTTGCGATTGGCATGGTTCCATGAAGTTTGAATGGCCGCTCTGCGGGCCAGCCATGCACTTGTTTTTATTGGGGTAGGAGCCCACCCCTGTGGGCGATGGGCGATGGGCGTGGAACATGTCCTCAACTTTCCGCTGTAAACCATCGCCCACGGGGTGGGCTCCTACAAAAAATCGATGCTTTGTCTGTGCCCATGTCATGCCGGACTTGATCCGGCATCCATGAATGACCTAGAGCATCAACGGCGCAAAGGACGCAGCAAGTCCTTGAGACCGTTGTGGTCGATCTCTTGCATCAGCCGAAGCAACTGACCAACTTCGCCTTTGGGAAACCCCTCCCGCGCAAACCAGTTGAGGTAGTTGCCGGGCAAATCGGCGATCAGCACGCCTTTGTGCTTGCCAAAGGGCATGGGCGTGTTCACGAGTTTGAGGAGGTCGTCGGGCTTCATGCCTCACCCCAGAGCCATGCACGCACCCGCGCATGAAAAGCTTCAGGCCGTGAAATCATCACCCAATGCCCGCAGGACAGCCCCAGCACCGCGCTGCCTGGGGTGGCAGCGACTTTTTCAAGCCATTTGGCGGAATGGAACATGAAGGGCTTGCGCTCGCCATAGACAAACAGCAGCGGCATCGGCAATTGGATTTGGGCTGCACCTTTAAAGCCCCCCGACGTACCGAACCATTGCATGGCGTAGGGGTAGTTCATTTTGTGGGTGATCGCGGCCGGGTCTGTGGGACAGCGCAGCCAGCGGGCCATGGCGCGGGTCATGCGGGTGCCTAGGCTACCGCCCAACTTCCACGCCAGGGCCAGCCACACCTGGTAGCCCATGACCGAGAATTTTTCCTTCGCGCCCCAGCTGCGCAGCAAGGCACCCGAATTGTGGTCCCCCACGTCCACCGCCACCACGCGGGCCACGCGCTCGGGGTGGCGCATGGCGAATTCGTAGCCAAAAATGCAGCCCCAGTCGTGCAGCATCAGGGTCACGGGTCGGTCGGGGCTGATGCGGTCCACGATTTGGCGCAACAGTTGGCACATGTCGTCCAGGCTGGTGGTCGCAGGGCCAGACTCGAAGCCGGGCAAGGTCAGGCGGGCGCAGGTGGCGCGGTCCTGCAAGGCTGCCACAGTGCCGTCCCACAGGACGCGGGTGTCGGGCCAGCCGTGCAGCATCAGCACGACCTCATCGCCCTGCCCTTGCAGCCAGACTTCGGTGCCGTTGACGGTGATGCACAGTTCATTTGTCATGGTGTTTCAGGGTAAGCGCAGGCAAAGCATTGAGACGACAATTTGAGGGGGCGCAAGCGCTGATCGCCCACGGGGTGGGCTCCTACCAGGCAAGCCATCACCCGTGTTGGTTTTTGTAGGAGCCCACTCCTGTGGGCGATTTCAAACATGGCGACACTGCATGCCATCGCCCACGGGGTGGGCTCCTACACCATTCATGGCGTTACAAGGCCTTGGCCAAGCGCGAAACGCCTTCGAGGATCTTGTCTTCACCCACGGTAGCAAAGCTCAAACGGAAGGTGGCGTGGTCGGGGTTGGCGCAGAAGAACGGCGTGCCCGGCACAAAGGCCACGCCGTTGTCGATGGCGCGTTTGGCAAACACGTTGCCATCCGCCACTTTGCCGCCAGCACCCGTAAGGCGCGCCCACACGAACAAGCCGCCTTGTGGCTGAACAAACTCCACCGCATCGCCCAACTCACGGCGCAAAGCATCGCCCATGGTTTGTGCGCGCTTTGCATACACAGCGCGCACTTTGTCCAGCGTGGCGGGCATGCGGCCCGCTTTCAGGTATTGCGCGGCCGTGGCCTGGGCAAAGGTGCTGGTGTGGGCGTCGCTGAACTGCTTGCACATCGTGGCGCGGGCCAGCAGCTCAGCAGGCGCAATCATCCAGCCCACACGCAGGCCGGGCGACAGCACTTTGGACAGTGAGCCGCAATGCACCAACAGCTCGCGGCTGCCAGGCACCGAGGCGCTCATGGCCAACAGGCTGGGCGGCGGGGCTTCGCCAAAATACAAGTCGCCATAAGGGTCGTCTTCGACGATCAGGGTCTGGTGTTTGACGGCCATCTGAAGTACCTGCTGGCGGCGCTCGGCGCTGAGCAAGGCACCGCTCGGGTTGCCAAAGGTGGGGATCAAATAAACGAATTTAGGTTTGTGCTCAGCGATCAGCTTTTCCAGCTCGTCGGTCTTGACGCCGTGGCCGTCCACCGGGGCGCTGATGAGTTCGGCCCCATACAAACGGAAGCACTGGATGGTGGCCAAAAAGGTCGGGCCTTCCACGATCACCTTGTCGCCGGGGCTGATCATGGTCTTGCCGATCAAATCGAGCGCCTGCTGGCTGCCGGTGGTCACGATCAGCTGGTCGGCCGCCACGTCTTTGGCACCCTTTTGGCCCATGAAGTGGGCCAGTTGCTCGCGCAGCGGGCCAAAGCCTTCGGTCGCACCGTATTGCAGGGCCGCGCCCGGGTCTTGGGTCAGGGCGGCATTGCTGGCTTCGCGGATGCCATCCACGTCGAACATGGCGCTGTCGGGAAAGCCCCCCGCAAAACTGATGATGCCAGGCTTGCCCAAGAGCTTGAACAGCTCACGGATGGCGGAGGTTTCGACGTTGTTCAGGCGGTCGGCAAATTGCAAAGGCATGGTGTATCTTCCCGTGTTGTCTTGGCCGACATTTTGCCAACATCCGGACGCCCCATGAAACCCGCTCAAATTGAATCTTTTTTTGCCACCCTGCAAGCCGCCAACCCGATGCCCGTGACCGAGCTGGAATACACCAGCGTGTTCGAGCTGCTGGCCGCCGTGCTGCTGTCGGCCCAGGCCACCGACGTGGGCGTGAACAAGGCCACGCGCAAGCTGTTCCCGGTGGCGGGCACACCACAAAAGATCCTGGACCTCGGGCTGGAGGGGCTGGAAAGCTACATCAAAACGATTGGCCTGTACCGCAGCAAAGCCAAGCATCTGATGGAAACCTGCCGCATTCTGGTGGAGCAGCACGGCGGTCAAGTGCCCCGCACCCGTGAAGCCCTGGAAGCCCTGCCTGGGGTGGGCCGCAAAACGGCCAATGTGGTGCTCAACTCCGCATTTGGCGAGCCCACCATGGCGGTGGACACCCACATCTTCAGGCTGGGCAACCGCACAGGCCTGGCCCCGGGCAAAACGCCGTTGGAAGTGGAGCAAAAGCTGCTCAAGCGCATTCCGCCCAAGTACCTGGTGGATGCCCACCACTGGCTGATCCTGCACGGGCGCTATGTGTGCCAAGCGCGCAAACCGCTGTGCGGGCAATGCGCGGTGGCGGCTTTTTGCGACTTCAAGCCCAAGACAGCCTGACACCTCTCAAAAGTGCATCCTTTGGGATGCATTTTCAAGCCGAGCGCTGCGATGCGCCCGGGTAAAATCAAGGTCTTCTGACCCACACGGTCAGCCCCCGAGGAATGGCTCTTGCCACCCTTGCCTCAAGAGCCACCGGCTCTGATTTGTTTTCCTACCCAGACCCGAACCGCCCATGACGCGAGCCTTGCCGCGTAGCCACTTCAACAGTTCCCGCTTGACGCGTTTTTTGACCGAAAACGCCATGCTGGATGCTGCCCAAAACAGGGCAGATGTGGGACACCAATTGGGCGACTGGCTGAACTTTCGCCAAGCCATTGCCTTGCATGGCGTGCTCAACCCCGAGCAGACCACGGCACACGACACACCGGCCCACCTGCGCCGCGCCGCCGTCATGAGCGCCGAAGCCCTGCGCCGCCATGTCGACAAGGTACGCGCCCAATTGGAACAATCCATCACACAGGGAGCGCCCACGGGCACAGGTCTGGCGCGCATTGAGATGCCGCCTGCAACGCTTGACGAGCCCTTGGAAGCCAAAACCGCTTACGAGCCCTACCGCCGCTTTTACGCGGCGCATCAGCGGCAAATGGAAACCAGCCTGCACACCCTGCGCTCGCAGGTACGCGGGCAACTGAACAAAGTTGCCGGCCCATTGCAGCAACTGGCCGCACTTGATGCGGCGTTTGAGAACATCCTGAGTGAACGCGAAGCCATGCTGCTGGGCAAAGTGGCCAAGTTACTTGAAAAACGCTTTGCGCAGGCGGTCAAAGAACACATCAAACAATCCGCCGAAGCGCATGCCATCGCCACTGATGCGTCAGATGGCGGGCTCGGCGCAGCGGTGAATCCCGCCAGCTGGCTCATGCCCTTTCGGCAAACCATGCGCACGGCCTTGCTGGCCGAGTTGGACATGCGGCTGCAACCCACGCTCGGACTTTTAGAAGCCTTTCAATCCCAAACCCCACAAGAACAATGAAACGCTATTCCTTTCCCATCGCCTTCTTGCTGGGCGCCTTGGCGGTCATCTGGGTGGCCGCTGCTGTAGCCACCTCGCACCCACTGGTCTTGGGCATGTCGGCCATCATTGGCGGGGTCTATGTCTTTGGTGCCATCGAACTGCGCCAATACCGCGCCACCACCACCGCCTTGAGCCAAGCGCTGACCCAAATTCCAACAGACCTGCAAAACCTGAACGAATGGCTGATCACCCTGCCTTCGGGCTTGCACAACCCGGTGCGCCAGCGCGTGGAAGGTGAACGCACAGGGCTGCCAGGCCCAGCCCTCACGCCTTATTTGGTGGGTCTTCTGGTCATGCTCGGCATGCTGGGCACCTTTTTGGGCATGGTGGTCACGCTCAACGGGGCGGTGTTTGCGCTCGAAGGCTCCAGCAGCGTGGCAGGCATTCGCGCCGCGTTTTCCGAACCCATCAAGGGTCTGGGTCTGGCCTTTGGCACTTCGGTAGCGGGCGTGGCCACCTCGGCCATGCTGGGCCTGATGAGCAGCCTGGCACGCCGCGAGCGTGCCCAAGCAGGCCAGGTGCTGGACACGCACATCGCCACCAGCCTGCGCGGTTTTTCGCTCACACACCAACGCCAGGAAACCTTCAAGGCGCTGCAAGAACAAGCACAAGCCTTGCCCCAGGTGGTAGCGCAATTGCAAACCCTGATGTCGCAAATGGCGCAAACCAGCCAGCAAATCAACGATCGCCTGTTGGCCAACCAGCAAAGCTTTCACCAGCAAGTGCACACCGCCTACACTGGCTTGGCCCAATCGGTGGACCAGTCCCTGCGTGCCAGCCTGAGCCAGAGCATGCAAGTGGCCAGCGACGGCATTCGCCCGGTGGTGCAAGCCACCATGGCGCAACTAGCCGAACAAGCCCAGGGCATGAACGAGCGCCTACTGCACAACACGCAGCAGCAACTGGGCGAGCTGCAAACCCAAATGGCCGCGACAGCCGCCGCTGTGGCGCAGACCAGCGCCGAGACACTGACACGCCACGAGCAAGCCAGCACCCGCATGACCGAGCGCGTGGGCCAGACGCTGGACACGTTCAGTCAGAATTTCGAGGGCAGTGCCAAGGCCCTGGTCGCCCAAGTCAGTGCCACCCAGACACAGCAAATGGCACAGCAGGACAGCGCCGACCAGCAACGCCTGCAAGCTTGGCAAGCCTCGCTGGTGCAAATGGCCACCGAGTTGCACAGCCAGTGGCAAGCCTCGGGCACACAGACCCTGGCGCAACAGCAAGCCATTTGCAACACCTTGGGCGAAACGGCCCAAGCCATCCAGGCCCACGCACAAACCCACACCAGCCAGACACTGGCCGACATCACGCGTTTGCACGACGAACGCGCTGCAGCCGATCAGGCGCGCCTGGACGCCTGGAAGGCCTCTCTTGAGGCCACTGCTGGCCGCTTGGGCCAACAATGGCAAAGCGCGGGCGCACAAACACTGGCGCAACAGCAAGCCATTTGCGACACCCTGACCCGCACGGCGCAAGAGATCACCACCCACACGCAAACCCAGGCCACGCAGACCTTGGCCGAGATCACGCGCCTGATGGCCAGCAGCGAAACGCTGATGCGCGAGCGCATCGCCTCCGAAGCGCAGTGGACTGCAGGGCACCAGCAGCGGGCCGAAGAACTGGCCACCGTGCTGCGCCAGGAGCTGTCGGCCCTGCGCGATGCAGAAGACGAACGCGGCGAAGCGGCTGTGGCCCGTTTGAGCGAGCTGCAAACTGCCGTGACCGCGCACCTGAGCACGCTGGGCACCGCACTGGAAGAGCCGATCACCCGCCTGATCGAAACCGCCTCCGCAGCGCCCAAAGCCGCCGCCGAAGTCATTGGCCAGCTGCGTCAGGAAATCTCGGTCAGCGTGGCGCGTGACAACGCCTTGCTTGAAGAACGCACCCGCATCCTGCAAACACTCAGCACCCTGCTGGACGCGATCAACCACGCCTCGACCGAGCAGCGCAGCGTGATTGACGCGCTGGTCAGTTCGTCAGCCGCCACCCTGAACCAGGCCAACAACCAGTTCATCGAACACGTCAGCAGCGAGTCGGCCAAACTGGGCGACATCGCCGCACAAGTCACCGCCAGCGCCGTGGATGTGGCCAGCCTGGGTGAGACTTTCGGTTTTGCGGTGCGCTCGTTCACCGAGACCAACGAAAAACTCATGGCCCACTTGCAACGCATCGAACAAGCCATGGACAAGTCCATGACGCGCAGCGACGAGCAACTGGCCTATTACGTGGCGCAGGCCCGCGAGCTCATCGACCTGAGCATCAGCTCGCAAAAAGACGTGCTGGAAACCCTGCAAAGCCGTGCCGCCATGGCCACCGAAGGGGCCGTCTGATGCTGGAGCACGACGCCGACGTCGAGTCCACCGCCCCGACCTGGATCTCGTTTGCCGACCTGATGACAGGTCTGCTGGGGGCCTTTGTGCTGCTGCTGGTGGGCGTGATGGCGGCGCAGTTGGACATGGCCTCCAAGCTCGAAGACGAGGTGCAAAAGCGCCAGGTGGAAGAACAAAAACGCTTGTCGCTGGAACAAGCCCTGGCCATTCCACTGGCCAGTGGCCGCATCACCCTGAACAATGGCCGCATCGGCATCAGCGGCAAGCTGTTGTTTGAGCTGAACTCCGACAAGCTCGAACCCGAAGGTCGAAAGTTGCTCAAAAGCCTGGTGCGGCCGCTGCGCAGCTACCTGCAAACGCGCAACGAAATGCTCATGGTCAGCGGCTTCACGGACGACCAATCCATCAAAAGTCGCAACCGCCAGTTCGAAGACAACTGGGAACTGTCGGCGCAGCGTGCCTTGACCGTGACCCGCACCCTGATCGAAGAAGGCATGCCCTCGTCCATGTTGTTTGCCGCCGCCTTTGGCCAGGAGCAACCGCTGGTGGCCAACACCAACGACAAAGCCCGCGCCCAGAACCGCCGCGTGGAAATGGCGCCTGTGCCCAAAACCAGCAACGCCACCGCGCCCCGCCCGTCAACGGCCACGCCACCATGACGCCAACGACGGCTGGAGCCGAACCCATCGAGGACCTGCTGACCGCGCTGCAAGCCCGTGGTGCTGCCCGGCACGACCCGGTGGGCTGGCACTACATCCAGACATTGGCTGAACGCAGCTTTGCGTCATCGGGGGCGACACAGAACTTGTTGCACGGCAAGCTGCGTCAGGCCTTGGACAAATTCACAGCGCAAATGCTGACGGCCCCTGACACGAGCAGCTCGGCAGGCACACCAGCCAGGCCCTCGCCGCTGGCCGAACTGCTGCAAGACATCGCGCAGCACAGCCCCAACAATTCGCCCGGCAAGCCCGCCAACTGGCGTGCCGAAAGCCCACGCATCCAGCAGTTTCGCCAGCAATTGGGCAAGATCCGTGTTCAGAAACAAGTCTCGCAAGCCATGGCCCACGCCCCGCAAAATGCAGGCCCCATCAACTCGCACATGCTGGTGCTTCGTTCGCTGGGTCTGATGCGCGACATCTCGCCGGACTACCTGAACCGGTTCATGGGCTACATCGACACCTTGCTGTGTCTCGATGAAGCCGCCCTGAGCAAAGCCACGCCCAAAAAGACAGCCACCAACAAAGCCTAAAAATAAACCGCCATCCGCTCTGTATGGCTAGGGGTGGGTTCTTGCCCGCTATCGCTGTTCCAGCTCAGGCCGCCACCGCAGGCGCCGGAAATCCATTGCGTCCCGGAAACTCAGGCGCCAATGTCCGCGCATTGGGCATCTTGACCCACAGGCGCAGCATCTTGCGGTTGAGTTCGTGCACGCCATGGTCCTCAAACTCGTTGCGCGAGTGCAGCACGGCGTAGTTGTTGGCAAACTGCAGATCGCCGGGCTCCAGCATCATGCTGAGGCGAAAGTCCTCGCGGTGCATGATCTCGTCAAACAAATCGAGCGCCTCAATCTCGACCTTCGACAGTGGCAAGTTGCGCACTTCGTGGCCCAGTTCGATGTACTGGCGCAGGTAACGGCAGCTGAGTTTGCCCTGGTGATGGCTGAAGATGGGCGACAGGCTGGGCAAGTCTTCGCACAGGTGAGAAAAATACCAAGTGCGGTAATACAGGCCCAGGTACTCAGGGTGCTTTTGCAAAATTTCGTTGTAAATCGCCGCCACGCTCACCAGGCTGCTCAGGCCGCCCTGCTTGGCCTTGCGGATGCACAAAAGACCCACCACGTCGGACGGGTCCGAGTGGTAAGGCAAATACAGGTTGGTTTCATAGACGCGGGTGGTTTTCTTTGTCACATCGCCCACATTCATCACCAAGCCGAGCAGATCGCCCTTGGGGTTTTGCCGCACGGGTATGCCCATGTGCAGGCCAATGCCGTAATAGAGGATGTGGATGTCTTCTTCGCTATAGCGCTCGATCGGCAAGCCACGCAAGACCAAAAAACCCCGACCGTTCTCCAGCTCATCGCTGTGTTTTTTCAAATCGAGCACATCGCCCGCAAGCGGAAAGTCGTCTTTGCCAAAATTCGGAAAACTCAAACCCCGAGCCTTCACATAGGCCAGCGCAGCGTCCAGGCTGGCAATGGTCTCGGCGGACAAAATGTGCAGCCAGGACGTGTCACCCGTCATGTCTGCCCCCTTCCAGGCCGCCGGTCCGGTGATGGGGTTTTTCATCATCAAGCTCATGCACATGCTCCGATAGGAAGGTTGGTCAGATCAGGCATCAGGCCCTGACCCTTGATGGCGGTGTGGGGTTCAGCCAATGGCTCCGGACACAGCGGCCCTGTTCAAAGGCTTGTCAGCAAGGGGCCAGCTCAGCTTGGCATCAACGGCCCAATTGCGCCAAGGCGGCTTGCAAGCCTGCCAGCCCCCCGACGCGCTGGTCGTTGATGAAAATCTGGGGCATCTGGCGCACCGAAGGGCCACACTTTTCGTAAAACGCCATGCGCTCGGCTTCGCCATCGATCTTGATTTCTTCAAAATCAAGCGAACGGGTTTTGAGCAGCATCTTGGCGGACTCGCATTGCGGGCATGCGGACTTGGAGTAAACGACGATTTTGAGTTGCATGGTGGAAAGTTTAACGGACGGAATCACTCATGCCGATACCCGTCCGTCGACCACCTGAATGGTGCGGTCGCAGCGTGCGGCCAGCGCAGGATTGTGGGTCACCAACAGCACCGCGGTGCCGTGTTCGCGGTTGACTTGGCGAAACAGCTCAAACACCGCATCGGCACTTTTCGTGTCCAGGTTGCCGGTGGGCTCGTCGGCCAGCAAAAGTGCCGGTTGCATGATCAGCGCACGCGCCACCGCCACGCGCTGCTGCTGCCCCCCCGACAGCCTGGTGGCAGGCGTGTCTCGCCACTTGGACAAGCCCACACTGTCCATCAAGGCCAAGGCCCGTTGCTCAATGGCCGCTGTGGGGTAGCCCTGCATGCCCACCATGGGCAGCATCACATTTTCCAGCGCGCTGAAAGCCCCGATCAGGTGGTGGTACTGGAAGACAAAGCCAATGCTGTGCCCGCGCAGCTGCGTCAAGGCCGCATCGTCGAGGGTGGTGGTTTCCAGGCCCGTGATCTGCAACTGGCCCTGGGTGGGCCGGTCCAGCAAACCCACGATGTTCAGCAGCGTGCTTTTGCCCGAACCCGAAGGCCCCATGACCGCTGCAAATTCACCTGCGCGCAGCACCAGATCGATGCCGTGCAAAACCTCCACTTCGGTCGGCTCTCCGACATTGAAGGACTTGCGCACCTGGGACAGCTGCACGATGGTTTTGGCCTCTTGTCGGGGCGTGCGGGGTTCAGTCATGGGCGTGTTGTCCATGGCATTAACCCCGGATGGCCACGACAGGGTCGAGCCGGGCCGCCCGCACAGCAGGTGCCAGCGCCGCCAGCAACCCGGTCAGCGTAGCCAATGCCAGTGCTTCGGCCAGCATCACCATGTCAATGGTCACGGCAAACATGGCCGTCCCCTCCGGGGTGCGGGCCATTTGCAACCAAAGTTGCAAAGCCAGGATGCCCAGCGCACAGCCAATCACCGCACCGCCCAACCCCAGCAAGCCGCCTTGGAGCAAAAACACCCGCATGACCTGACCGCGTGAAATGCCCATGGCGCGCAAGATGCCAATCTCTTTGGAGCGCTGCACCACCGACACCACCAGCACGCTGGCAATGCCAAAAGCCACCGACAAACCCACAAAAAACCGGATGGCGGTGTTGGCCAGACTTTGCGATTTGACAGCGCTGAAAAACTGCGCGTTGGTCTTGATCCAGCTGTCGGCCTGCAGCTGGGTCTGCATCTGGATGCGCTGGGCCACCACTTCAGCGGCATACACATCGCGCACCGTGACATCGATGCTGGTCACGCCCCCCGGATAACCCAGCAAGCTTTGTCCGCTGTGCAAGCTCACAAAACCGCTGCGCTGGTTGGCACCTTTGCTGCCCAAGTCCAGGATGCCCGCGATCATGAAATGGTTGCTGACTCCCGTGGGCGATTGCACCAAAAGCTTGTCACCCACCCTCACGCCCAAGTCGGCGGCCAACTCGATGCCGATCAGGATGTCGCTGGCCCCCAAACGGGCTTGGCCCGCCACGACCTTTTCGCGCAGGTTCATGATGTGCTGATACAGCGCCAGATCGACCGCCGTCAGGTTGAGCGCCCGGCTGGCCGCACCGCGCATGATGAAGGTCGAGCCCGCCACGGCGGGCGAAGCCACGCTCACCTCAGGCATGGCCCGCAGCAAAGTCAGCACTGCTGGCCACTGGTCAATCGACTTGAGCCGCTGCAACGGCGCCTGGATCTGGGCGGCATGCAAGGCATCATCCTGACCGTATTGAACACGCACTTTTTCTTTGGACGGCAAGATCTGAATGTGCGGCTGGGCGGTCAGCACACGTGTGACCAAGTTGTTCTGCAAGCCTTGCAACAGCGCCGACATGAAAACGATCACGGCCACACCAATGGCCACACCGAACATGATGAACAGGCTTTGCAGTCGGCCTTCGCGCAAAAAGCGCGACGCCACAATCCATTCAAACGGTTGATAACGACCCAGCAGCATCAGAAGTTCCTCGGGCTCAGGACTGGCTGGGCCGCACGCGCTGGCCTTCGCGCAAACCGGCACCCGCCGAAGCCAGCACCCGTTCGCCAGCGGCCAAGCCTGAATGCAGTTGCACCCATGTACCGCTGCGCAAACCCAGGGTGACCGGCGCACGCGCCAGCCGGGATGCCGACGTGACACGCCACACCCAAGGGTGATCGGTCTCGGATTCGTGCACGGCTTCCAGCGGTACGGCAAGGGCCGCAGCCTGCCTGCCCACTTCAATCTCGACCGACACGGTCATGTCCTGTCGCAAATAGTCAGGCGGAGATGTCACACTCAGCTTGACCTGCACCGAGCCGCGCTGCGCATCCACACCAGGTGCAATGGCGCTGACTTCGGCCGTGAACCGCTGCTTGGCAAACGCATCCGCCGATGCCACAGCAGGCTGGCCTGTACGCAGCAAGGACAGGTTGCGTTCGTCGATCTGGGCCACCAGCTCGGTCACGCCCATCGGGGCCAGCAAGAGCAAGCTTTTGCCTGGCTGGACCGTGTCACCGGGCTCCACATTGCGGCTGATCACACGGCCTTCAAAAGGGGCGAGCAAACGGGTGTAAGACAAACGCGCCAGTGCGGCCTGAGCGTTGGCACGCGCCAGCACCAGCGCGCTTTGGGCAAGTTGTTGCTCAAGCCCTTGCTCGTCGTTGGCCTGGCGTTGTGCCTGGGCCGTGTTGGCTTGGGCGTGCATCACCTCGAAGGAGCGCAAGGCTTCGTCCAGCGCGGCCTGGCCAATGAACCCCTGGCGAAACAATTCTTGCTGACGGGCCAGCTGGGCCCGCGCCTGGCCCAGGTTGGCAAGAGCCAGTTGCTCGCTGGCTCGGGCTGAAGGGGCCTGCACTTCCCGCCATTGGCGCAATTTGAATTCGGCTTGCCGCACCGCCAGATCGGCTGCAAGCCAAGCCGACCTGGCCTCGCTGTCATCCAGACGCAGCAAGGTCTGCCCAGCCTGAAAACGATCGCCTTCGGTCACCTCGACCGCCTGCACCTTGCCCGCGATCTGAACCCCCATGTTGGCCCGGTGCCGGGTTTGCACCGTGGCCGTGGCCACCACGCTGTGCACCAGCTCACGCGGTTGCAGCACCTGAATCGGCACAGCGGCAGCGGGCCACAACCACCATGCCCCGGCAGCCAGCAGCGCAGCCAGCACAAGGCCAAAGCCCAACCAAAGTTTGCGAGCACTGCACCAATCTGCCATGGACATTCCCAGAAGGACCGATGAATCAAAACTCATTAGGCCGCACCAGCACTGGCTCAGCCTTGATCCATGTCACTTTTTGTGCTCATCAACAAGGCTTGCGGCTCATCCTCCAATGAAGGCCACAGCAGCCTCGGCAAGAGATCGGCGCGATCTCTTCAATGCCCCGCGATCAGATCGTGCAAAAACTCTTCAGAGAAATGCTGCTCAACAAAATCGGCCAGGCCATCAAACACCGTCTCCAGCGTGGGCGCCTGCGCACCAAACAGGGCATGCAGCACCGCTGGGCATTCGAGCAGGCCGTGCAAATAGGTGCCCAACACCTGGCCCTTGAACGGCCCAACGCCGCTTTGCCAGGCCAGACCGGGCATGACTTCGTGCAAAACAGTCCCATCTGCGAGCATGGCGTTGTGCCCTTGGGTCTGACCGTGGTGGATTTCATAGCCCGTCACAGCCACCCCGCTCAAGGCGGCCCATGCGCCGAGCACGGTGCCAAATCGGGCTTCGGTTCGGGTCACAGTTTTGTCCTGTGCAAACTGGGTCACCAGTGGCAACAGGCCTAGCCCGGGGGCGTTGCCATCGATGCCGTGGGTGTCGATCAGCGCTTCGCCCAGCATTTGCAGGCCGCCGCAAATGCCCAGCACCGCGCCGCCCCGTTGGGCGTGTTCGGTGATGGCCAAATCGAGACCCTGCTGTCGCAGCCAAGCCAGGTCGCTGCTGGTGTGTTTGCTGCCGGGCAGAATGACCCAATCACCCGCTTTCAAGCCAGCCAAGTCGGCAGGCGTTCGCGCCCAGAGCAGGCGCACGCCGGGCACATTTTTCAACGGCTGAAATTCATCGAGGTTGCTGATGCGCGGGTAAGCGATCACCGCCACGGTGCAGGTCACCGCCCCGCTGGCGCGGCTGCGGTCATCAAACACGCCGTCTTCTTCGGGCAGGCCGTGCAGCCACCACATGGGCAAGGTGGCCACAGTGGGCACGTCCGTCAGCTTTTGCAACATCTCGGGTGCAGGGGCCAGCAAACTGGCATCGCCCCGGAATTTATTGAGCACAAAGCCTTTGATGCGTTGCTGGTCTTCCGGCGGCAGCAGCGCCCAGGTGCCATACAGGTGCGCGAAGGCCCCGCCTTTGTCGATGTCGGTGACCAGCAGGCATTGGGCATTGGCATGGCGGGCCACGCGCAGGTTGACGATGTCGCTGGCCATCAGGTTGATCTCGGCAGGCGAGCCCGCACCTTCGATCACGACCACGTCGTTCTCAGCGATCAACTCGTCCAGTGCTGCAGCGATTTGCGGCCAGACTTTTTCACTGCGCCCGCGCCAAGGCGTTTCGGTCAGCTCGGGGTGTACCTGGCCCAGCAGAACGACCTGGCTGCGGGTGTCGGCCTCCGGTTTCAGCAGCAACGGGTTCATGCGCACATCGGGCTCGGCCCGGGCAGCCAAGGCCTGAAAATATTGCGCGCTGCCGATCTCGCCCAGTCCGCTGGCACTGGCCACCACCCGCGCGTTGTTGCTCATGTTTTGCGCTTTGAAGGGGGCCACCTTCAGACCCAGGCGGGCGTAATGGCGGCACAGCGCGGTGGTCAGCCAGCTTTTGCCTGCGCCGCTGGACGTGCCCAGCACCATGATGCAACGTGCGGTCATCCTCGTTCCTGTTCAGTCTTCAATGCCGCGCTGCGCGGGGATGCCTTGCTCATAGGCGTGTTTGATCTTGCGCATCTCGGTCACGGTATCGGCCAGCACCACCAGCTCATCGGGCGCACCTCGCCCGGTGATGCACACATGAACCGCCACAGGCCGTGCGCGCAAAGTGTCCAATACCTCCTCCAGAGGCAACCAGCCGTAGCGCAGCGGGTAGGTCAGCTCGTCCAGCACCACCAGAAACCACTCACCGCCCAAAATGGCAGTTTTGGCTTTTTGCCAACCGTCGCGGGCCAGTTGGGCGGAATGTTCCAGATCGCGGCTTTTCCAACTGAAGCCATCACCGAGCCCTTCAATCGGCAAACCGATTTGCTCGAACAGGCGGTGTTCGCCAAAACGCGCTGTAGGCACCTTCATGAATTGAAAAATTTTGACAGCTTTGCCCCGCCCATGTGCCCGTATCGCCAGCCCAAACGCGGCGGTACTTTTGCCTTTGCCATCGCCGGTATGAACGATGAGCAAGCCCCGTCTCTCGGCCACTTCGGTGGGTTTTCTACGCTCGGTCGGTACGGACTCAATCTGCATGAAGACCTTTCAAAGCCGAGGCAGCGCCACGCTTTGCCCCTCCACCGACACAATGCGGATGCGCTGGTCAAACACGGCTTCAATGGCCCGCTGCGTGGCTTCATCGGCGCACGCACCGTGGTGCACAACGCGCCCGGCTTGCATGACGAGCACATCGTCGGCGTGCAAAGCCATGCCGATTTCGTGCAACACACTGACCACGGTGGTGCCTTGGGCCAGCAGGCAGTGAACCTGCTCCAGCCAGTCCACTTGGTGCGGTGGGTCCAGATTGGCCAACGGTTCGTCCATCAGCATGATGGGCGCATTGACCGCCAGGGCACGGGCCAGCAACACGCGCTGACGCTCACCGCCCGACAACTGACCCAAAGTGCGCTCGCGCCAATCCCAGGCTTGCGTGGCTTTCAGGGCCGACTCGACCATTTGATGGTCCAAGGCACTCGGCGGGGACAACCAGTCCTGAAAAGGCAAGCGGCCCAGCATGACCACATCGGACACCCGCAGGTCATCGCTCGCGCCCTCGCCCTGCCCCAGCCAAGACAACTGCTGCCCCCGTTCACGTCGGTTGATGCTGACCAAGGGTTTGTCAAACCAATGCACCTGGCCTTGCATGGGCAACAAACCCGACAAGGCCTTGAGCAAGGTGGATTTGCCAGCCCCGTTGGGCCCCACAATGCTGGTCCAGCGGCCAGCAGGAATGGACAGGTTCACCCCGTGCAACACCTCTTGCCCCCCCAAGGCAACGCGCAAATCCCGCGCTTGTAAGGCGGCGCTCATGAGCGTCCCCCAACAGAAGACATGCGCGACATGCGCCAGAGCAAATAACCGCCGCCGAGCACCGCTGTGAGCACGCCCACCGGCATTTCTTGTGGAGCGATCAAACCGCGCGCCAACAGGTCCGCCAACAGCAGCAGCAAGCCGCCCGTCAGCGCGGCCAGCACCACGGTCCAGCGGTGCGTGGCACGCACCATCGCCCGCACCACATGCGGCGCAGCCAGGCCCACAAAGGCGATCAGTCCCATTTGTGCCACTGCAGTGCCCGTGGCCAAAGCGATCACGGCGATCAGCAACACGCGCGCTTGTGCCAGCGGCACACCCAGGCTGAGCGCGGTGTTTTCGCCCAGCGTGAGCGCATCCAGCACACGCGCCATCACCACCGCCAATGCACTGCACAGGAGCAACACGCCGGACATCAACAGGCACGCGGTCCAGCCGATGAAGCCTGTGGAGCCCAGCATGAAGCCTTGCATGCCCTGCCAGACCTCGGGTCGCCACAAATTCAAGAACGAGGTGATGGCCCCCAGCACCACGCCCACCACCACGCCGGCCAACAACAAGCGCAAGGTGTGTTGCACGCCACGGGCCAACACCAAAGTCAGCATCACGGCCAGCACCGCGCCCGCAAACGCAGCCCCCGTCATGCCCACTTTCACGAGCCAGCCCATGGCCATGACACTGCCGCCGAACAGGCTCAGGAAAATGGCCACGCCCAGCGATGCACCCGAGGCGCTGCCGAGCAAATAAGGATCGGCCAGCGCGTTGCGAAACAAGCCCTGTGCCAAGGCCCCCGCCAGCCCCAACAAAGCGCCGCCCGCCCAAGCGCCCAGCGAACGGGGCAAACGGATGTCCCACACGATTTGCCAGCTGACCGGGTCTTGCACGGCCTGCCACCAGGGCTCCCAGCCTGTGCTGCCCATGGCACTGCCCAAGGCGATACCCACCGCCCCCAACATCGAGAGGGCCAGGCTCAACAGCCAGGGCTTGGGCGAATGGTTCAAGATTTGCCCCCGACCGTGCGTTGCAAACACTGCACCATGAGGCGCGCCCCTTCGGCCATGCGGGGACCGGCGCGCACCAGCATGTCGGACTCTTCTGACGAAAAGGCGCAGACCTTGCCCGACTGCATGGCTTTGAGCTGGGCCCAGCCCGGTCTTTGCACCATGCTGGCGCGGCTGCTGTCGCCAGCCATGATCACATCGGGCTGAGCGCGCACCACGAACTCGGGGTTGATTTTGGGGAACGGCCCGAGGTTGGCGGGCAGGATGTTGCGCAGGCCCAAACGCGTGAGCGTTTCGCCAATGAAAGACGACTCGCTGGCACCGTAAGGCGCAGGGCTGACTTCCACGTAGATTTTTTGCCCTTTGACTTGGGGCGGCAAAGACTGCGCGGCGGCGACCACGCCTGCATCGATTTGCCGCCAAACGGCATCGCTCTGGGCTTGGGGCACACCCAGCGCCTGGGCCACCGTGTGCAACACACGCTGCACATCGGCATGCGTGCGCGGCTCCAGCATCAGCACCTTGAGCCCAAGGCCTTCAAAGCGCTCAGCTCCCCGCGCCGATGTGGCCATCAAGACCAGATCGGGGCGCTGGGCTACCACGGCTTCGATGCTCGGGTCCAGGCCGCCGCCCATGCGCGGCAGTTGGCGCACCGATTCAGGCCAGTTGGAATAGCGGTCGAGGCCGACCAGCTTGTGGCATTGACCCAGCGCACAAACGGTTTCGGTCAGCGACGGCAACAAGCTCACAATGCGCTGCGGCGGCTTGGACATCTCGACGTTTTGCTGGCGGTCGTCCTGCACCGTCACGGCTTGCACCCACGCCGAGCAGAGCATCAAGCCCATCAACCAAAGAGACCGGAGATCACGCATACCGGTCCACCCACTGGCTGATGATGCGGTGCATCTGTGCCACGCCGTCGGTCAAGGCGGCAGGACCGGGTTGCAAAATGTCGGCCGATTTAATTTCAAACAACTGCCCGTTTCGCACGGCAGGCACGTCTTGCCAACCCGGGCGAGCGGCTACTTTTTCGGGTCGAAACTTCTTGCCGCACCACGAACCGATGATGATGTCGGGCGCACGGTCAATGATGGTCTGCCCGTCGGCGATGATGCGGTCTTTGCCCAGTGACTGCAGAGCCAACTCAGGGAAAACGTCGTCGCCCCCCGCGATGCCCAGCAACTCGGACACCCAGCGGATGCCGCTGATGTGGGGCTCGTCCCATTCTTCAAAAAACACCTTGGGGCGACGCTTGAAACCCGCTGCTTTTTGGCGGATCGCGTCCAGCTCGGCGCGCATGACCGCCAGTCGGGCCAAACCCTGCTCAGCCTCGCCCACCATGGCCGCAACCTGGTAGAGCATCGAAAAAATCTCGTCCACGCTGCGCTGGTTAAACACCGTCACCTGAACGCCAGCGCGGATCAACAAGGCCGCGATGTCGGCCTGCAAATCCGAAAAGCCGAACACGCAATCGGGTTTGAGCGCCAGGATCTTGTCGATCTTGGCGCTCAAAAAAGCACTGACCTTGGGCTTTTCATCCCGGGCCCGTCGCGGACGCACCGTGTAACCCGAGATGCCCACGATGCGCTGCTCTTGCCCCAACAGGTAAAGCCACTCGGTCGTTTCCTCGGTGAGACAAACAATGCGTTGGGGAAGAAAATCAGGCATGCGCTTTACCGGGGTTGGTACTGCAAGCTGGCAAAAATGCCGCGACCCGGTGTGTTGTAGCCATAGGCCAGCTGATATGCCTTGTCAAAGGCGTTTTCCAGCCTCACACGGGCGGTCCAGTCGCTGCCGATTTTGCGGCTGGCATACAAGGACCACAGGCTGTAGCCCGCCAGGCTCATGCTGCCGTCCTTGCGCGGGCCCGACACATACACGCGAGCTCCCAAATCGTAACCCGCAAAGGGGCGCGAGACATCCAGGGTGCCATACGACTTGGCGCGGCGGTCAAGCTGCTTGAGGGTCACCGCATTCCATGGGTCCTGGTTCACGGCCGAGGCCTTCACGGCGTAACCCATCCAGTTGGCACGCACCGTGGCTTCGATGCCCTGGTTCTGAATGCGCCCGACGGATTCGTAGGTGTAGTCCCATCCGGCCAGGGGTTTGTAGACGATGGCGTCCTGGGTCTCGGTGTCAAAAGCCACCACACGCATCAGCAGTTGCTCGGTGGCGTAAGTGGCACCCACTTCGGCGCTGCGGTGCGTTTCGGGCCGCAGCGACGGGTTTTTGGACACTTCAGACGCCGTGGGCGCACGAAAGCCGTTGGACACCGATGCCGACAAGGACCACTGTGGCGTCAGCGCGTAGCCCAAACCCAGCAGACCCGTGTTGGCACTGGCGTCGTTCTTCTGGCTGGCGCTGCCCGGCACTTGCTGGACCATCTTGATCTCGTCGTGGCGCACATTCACCTGCAAAGTCAGAGGGCTCCACTTTTTGGTCAGGCCCGCAAAATACCCCGTGGCATCCCGATCCATGTCATAGGCAGCGCCTTGGTCCACCTTGAACTTGTCAAGCGATTTGTCCACGCCGAAATTGATCGTTGCACCCGGTTCAGCATTCCAGGTGTTGAACCAGCGCACCGCGTTTTGCCGGCCTTCAAACAGGCCGTAGCTGCTCAGGCGTTGGCCATTTTCAAAATCCTGATACGTCAGCTCAGACGTGGAGACCTCCAGGTTGCTGAACCAGTCGGCCGTGAAAGCCTGACGCCAGGACACGCCCAGAACCTGGTTGTCTTTTTTGAACTGGTGCTTGTCCAGTGGCGACATGGCCCAGGCGTTGTCGGTGTCCGCCACAGAACGTCCCCCTTGCACGCGCAAGCCCAAAGTGGTGTCAGCCCCCAACTGGCGGTCGATTTTGGCCGACCAGAACTCGGCCTCGTAGGCATCACGGTCAGGGTTGGCACCGGGCTTTTGCGCGGTGTTGATGGCCGAAAAACCGCCGGTCTGCTTGCGCCCGGCATGCAGGTCCCAACGGTAATCGCCCGACTTGCCCGAATGGCCCGCCATGACTTCTGAGGATTGGCGCGAGCCATACGACACAGCGCCGTAGGCGGCAGGCGCTCCCTTGCCACTGCGGGTGGTGATGCTGATGACACCGCCAATGGCGGCATCGCCATACAAAGCGCTGGCATTGCCGCGCAACACCTCAATGCGCTCGATTTGCGACAAGGGCACATCCAGCACCTGCAGCGCACCGATCGAGTCGATCTGCGAACGCACACCGTCGACCATGATGACCACGTTGATGCTGTTTTGGCCGCGCAAAAAGAACGATGTGGTGGTGCCGGGGCCGCCATTTCGACCAAACTCAAAACCCGCTTCGCCTTGCAGCAATTCGGCCAGGCTGGGGGCCTGGGATTTGTCGATGTCCTGGCGCGTGATGACCGAGACCGACGTCAAGGCCTGCGACAGCGGTTGTTCAACACGCGCAGCGGAGATCACCACGGGGTTGATTTCAAGGGACTGGGCTTGCGCACCAGCCGCCATGGCCAAGGACAAAGCAGACAACGCAGGGGCGAAGCCACGCGCAGTAACAGGGAGATTTTTCATGAAAAACGAACAAGTCAAATGCCCTCACCGCCTTCCCCGACAGTGCATGGGCTTTACAACCTGCCTTGCGACAGGTCACCTTGTTGGCCGGTATCCGGGCTGACAGAGGCGACCTTCATCACCTTCCCAACCGCCTGTTTCAGGGCGGTCAGTGGTTTGAGATGAAAGCGGGGTCCAAGCGTGCGCAAAGACCCGTCTGCTTACCGTTGCGGGGGCAGCGCAGGTTAGGCAGGCCGTGCTGGCCAGTCCCTCCTGCTTCCCGTTGAACTGCGGGCCGTGAACCGGCTTCGCGAGCACCAACAGCGATCATTCTAGGTGCAAAGCTGTCAGCAAACCTACAAAATCGGTAGGCCTTGGGCAACACTCTACAATGCAAGTCTTCCTTTTCTTTGTCTGCCATGGCCTATTCCGACACCATCGAACAAATTGCCGAGCGTGTGGATCATTTGCTGCTGCGCCACGAAGAGCTGCAACGGACCAACGACTTGCTGGCACAGCAAGTGCAAGCCCTCACGCTGGAACGTGATCAGCTCAAGTCCCGCCTGGCCGCAGCCAGAGCCCGGGTGGATGCGCTCATTGAGCGCTTGCCCACATCCGCACCCGCATCGCCTGAGGCCTCCACATGAGCAACAAACAACTTGATGTCCAGATCATGGGGCAAAGCTACATCCTGGGCTGCCCCGAGGGCGGCGAAGAGCGCTTGCTCGGTGCCGTGCGCAAGGTCGACGAGGCCATGTGCAAAATCCGCGACGCGGGCAAGATCAAGGCGCGTGACCGCATTGCCGTGCTGGCAGCGTTGAACCTGGCCTTCGAGCAACCCGAAGCCAGTCCCGCAGCATCACCTGCCCCGGCCGATGCCGATGTGCCTGCCGATGCACAAGCGCGCTTGTCGCAGCTGCTCAAGCGACTTGACCAGGTTCTTGAACAAGATGGTCAACTGATCTGAGCCAAAGAAACAGTTTTTTCACAGAACCGCTGGGTACGCCATAAGCCCCTACAATGGCTTGGTCTGCAGTGCATGCCGGGCTTTATATTTCCTTGAACCAATGCTCATAGAGCCCGGGCTTGGTACATTGGCTGGTGAGCGTGATCATCTCGCGTCAGATGAACCCAACGCCAGTCTGCCCTCGCCCACCTGAACCCCGGTTCAGGATGCCGGTCCGGTGGCACTTGCAGACACCTTCTTTTCCATTCCCCAAAAAACATGATCATCGAACCTCTGCTGTTGGCCGAATTGGCTGTTCTTGGCCTGTGCACAGGCTTTTTGGCGGGCCTGCTGGGCATTGGCGGCGGCATGATCATGGTGCCGTTTCTGACCTATTTGCTGGGCGCTCGCGGCGTCAGCCCCGATCTGGCGGTCAAGATGGCCATCGCCACCTCCATGGCCACCATCATTTTTACCAGCGTCTCCAGCGTACGTGCCCATCACAAGAAAAAAGCCGTGCGCTGGGACCTCGTCAAAGGCCTGGCACCGGGCATTGTGATCGGCAGCCTGATCGGCAGCATGGGCATCTTTGCTTTCGCCAAGGGCACTTATCTGGCTTTGTTCTTTGCCGCTTTTGTGGGCTTTTCAGCCACGCAGATGTTTCTGGACAAAAAGCCTGCGCCCTCTCGTCAAGTGCCAGGGTTTCAGGGTTTGCTGGGTGCGGGGGGGCTGATCGGCTTGCTGTCGGGTCTGGTGGGTGCGGGAGGTGGCTTCATCAGCGTGCCCTTCATGGCTTGGTGCAATGTGGCCATCCACAACGCAGTGGCCACCAGCGCGGCGCTGGGCTTTCCGATTGCACTGGCCAACGTGGCCGGCTATGTGGTGAGTGGCCAAGGCGTGCAAAACCTGCCGGACTACAGCTTTGGCTACCTGTGGCTGCCGGCCTTGGCGGTCATTGCGCTGTGCAGCGTGCTGATGGCCCCGCTGGGTGCCGCCACTGCGCACAAACTGCCCGTGAAACAACTCAAGCGGGTTTTCGCCAGCGTGCTGTACGTGCTGGCCGCTTACATGCTCTACAAAGGCCTGTCCGCTTGATGTCAGGACAGCAGCCACAGCTTCTGGCTGCAGCCCTGAAAAATCAACGCAGCTGAATGCTGCCCGAAATATTCACCACCACGCGGGATTTGCCTGCCAGCGTGGGCACGGGCATCGGCGTTGGCGCATCCATCTGTGCCATGGCCATGCGTGGCATGACCACGCCCTCACCTGCCTCCTGAGCGCTCACGCGCACGTCCCTGAGCGTGTAAGCCGCAAAGCCGAACTGCTTTGTCAAGGATTGGGCTTTGCTCTGAAAACGCGCCACCGCTTCGGCCTGGATGCGCGCTTCGGCCGCGGTTTTTTGCTCGGGGCTCAGCCGCCAATCGATCTGCGACACCGTCAGCTCTTGCAGACGCCCTGCGAGCGTCGTGATTTGCTCGACATCGCGCCCCTGCAAGATGAGTTGCGCAGAGCCCACCCAGCCGTTCATCTTGCCCTCACGGCCATAGCGTGGTGACACATTCATCTCGCCCGTGGTCACCTCCACAACCCCAGGCTTGGCCATGGGGGTGGCCACAGCCAAAGCGGCGGACAAGATCGCGTTGAGCTGTTTTTGAACCGCTGGCGCTTGCAAGCCCTCTTTTTGCACCGACAGGTTGATCACCAGCCAGTCTTGCGGCACCTCGGTCTGGGCCGAGGCACTCAGATGCAGGATTTGGTTCAGTGCGGCATGTGCCGCATGGGGCATGGGGGGGGTGGCAGCGTTTTGCGCCTGCACGGATGCGGCAGGCCAAGCCAGCGCCGTCATCAGGGCGCAAGCCATCGCGGGTGTTCTAATCAGTTTCATGGGGCGTCTTTCGCAGAGGGTGGCAAAAACAATTTGCACTCACCGCCGTGATTGTGAACGCCAGGGCGGATGTCAAACGTCCTTCGCTGGACGCTTTGGTTTCAGGGTGTAACGCACCAGGGGGCCTGGTCATGCACCAGTCCCATCCACAAGGCCCAGGCCGACACAGCCGACAGCGCCAAGCCCGCCACGCGCATGCCCCAGGCCCCGTCGCCCAGCGTCTGCAGGCGCAAAAACAACCAGGGACCGGCCCACAAGCTCAGGCTGCTGCCCAGCGCAAACAAAGCCATGGTGGCTGCACCCTCCAAAGGCTGGCTGGTCAAGGCGGCCACCATCAGGGCCGAATACAACAAGCCACACGGCATCAAGGCCCACAGTCCGCCCACCATCCAGGGCGCAGCGCGTCCCCAGCGGGTGTTGAAGGCCCGCACGCGCGCCCACAAACGGCGTGCCGCACCATCGAGCCAAACAGGTTGCCGTGCCTGCAACATCAGCAACAAACCCAAAGCGAATGCCGCCAGGTGCAGCAAGGTCCAAAGCGGGCGAATGGCAGCCGACTGGGTGGTCAACCAGCCCAGCCCCTGCACACTGGCAGCGGCCACTGCGCCCAGCAGCGAATAGCCCCCCAAACGCCCCAACTGAAAGGCCAGCAAGGCCTGGGCGCGGCGCTCACCCGCTGCCTGGCCCAGCCCCGCACAGGCCGCGCCGCACATGGCCACGCAGTGCGGGCCACCCAGCACCCCCATCATCAAGGCCGTGATGGCCAAAGAACTTTGCATGACATGTCCGCTTGAATGTTGTCAGCCCCATTGTCTGACAAGCCGATCGCCCTTTGAACAGGCGCCTGACCCGGATTCAAATGATTTTGGAAAATCGTGTGCGATGGCGATCGGCCTGCACATAGCGGTCAAACACCATGGCCACGCCACGCACAAAGAACCAGCCCATGGCCGTCACTTGGATGGCCGTGTCACTCAGCTGCACCAGGCCCTGCTCTTGCATGGCTTGCAGCTGCTCCAGCTCTTTGGCGAACATGGTCTTGAAGTCGATCAACCAAGCCAGGTTGATGGCCTCAAACTGCAAATGCCCTTGGCACATGAGCGCCATGATCACCGAGCGGCGAATCAGGTCATCGCGGGTAAGCGCCAGGCCCCGCACCACGGGAAAATGGCCTTGGTCCAGCAAGTCGCAATACTCTTCCATGGTCTTGGCGTTCTGGCTGTAGGTGGCACCCATTCGGCCGATGGAGGACACACCCAGCGCAATCAGGTCGCAATCGGCCTGCGTGCTGTAACCCTGAAAATTGCGGTGCAAGCGCCCTTGCCGCTTGGCCACGGCCAGCGCGTCGCCAGGCAGGGCAAAGTGGTCCATGCCGATGTAGACGTAACCCGCATCGGTCAGCGCCTCCAGTGAGCGCGAGAGCATGGCCACTTTCTGGCCCCCCGACGGCAGTTCTTCGACATGAATGCGCCGCTGCGGCTTGAAGCGCTCGGGCAAATGGGCATAGGCGTACAGCGCAATGCGGTCTGGGCGCAGCGCATTGATTTGCGCCAGCGTGCGTTCAAACGATTCAGACGTTTGCAAAGGCAGACCGTAAATCAGGTCCACATTGACCGACTCAAAGCCCAAGCGGCGCGAGGTCTCTACCAGTTTGAACACCTGCTCGGCAGGCTGAATGCGGTGAACGGCTTTTTGCACCGCCGGATCGAAATCCTGCACGCCAAAACTCAGGCGGTTGAAACCCAGCTCAGCCAGCACGGCCAGGCGCTTGTCGTCCACGGTGCGCGGGTCGACTTCGACCGAGTATTCACCACCGGGCACAAAAGCAAAATGCGCGCGCAGCATGGCCATCAGTTGGCGCAGTTCGTCGTCGCTCATGAAGGTGGGGGTGCCACCGCCCAAGTGCAATTGGCTGACCGCTTGACCACGGCCCAAGTGCTGCGTATGCAGGTCCAGCTCTTTACCCAAATAATGCAGGTACTGGGCCGAGCGCTCTTTGTGCTTGGTGATGATTTTGTTGCAGGCGCAGTAGTAACACAGCGACTCGCAAAACGGGATGTGCACGTACAAAGACAGGGGCAGTGGTTTGCCCACCGTGCCCGAATGCCGCTGCGCCAGCGCCTGAATGTAATCGGCCTCACCAAAGGCCTCCACAAAACGGTCTGCCGTCGGGTACGAGGTGTAACGCGGGCCAGGCACATCGAAACGTGTCAGCAATTCGGACGTGATGACGGACATGGGCCTGCCTCTTCTTAGATCAAATGTGTTCAGAACAAAGCGACTTTGCCTGTTTGGATCTGCTCATGCATTGACTGAGGTCAAAGAAAATACTGGTTTTTGGTGATTTTTCACCTGTACAGGGTATACCCTGAATTTTGGGTGTTTTTTCAGTTTATGCTCAAGCCTTGATCCAAGGCAAATCCATCGCTCAACCATGAGATAAACCATGAATCCCCAAGCCATCAAAGTCGCCTGTTCCAATTGCAATTTGCGTGAGTTGTGCATGCCCATGGGCCTGAGTGACCAGGACCTGAACCGGCTGGATGATCTGGTGGCGGTGCGCCGCAAAATCAAACGGGGTGCCACCTTGTTCACCAACGGTGAAAAGTTCACCTCGCTGTACGCCATTCGCACCGGTTTCTTCAAAACCTGCCTGGCCACCGAAGACGGGCGCGATCAAGTCACCGGCTTCCAGATGGCGGGCGAGATCATTGGTCTCGATGGCATCGTGAACGATCAACACAGCTGTGATGCGGTGGCTTTGGAGGACGCCGAAGTCTGCGTCATGCCATTTGACCGCATCGAGGAAATCTCACGGGAAGTCACGGCCCTGCAGCACCATGTGCACAAGATCATGAGCCGCGAGATCGTGCGTGAACACGGCGTGATGCTGTTGTTGGGCAGCATGCGGGCTGAAGAGCGTTTGGCCGCTTTTTTGCTGAACCTGGTGCAACGACTGCACGCCCGTGGGTTTTCCCAGTCAGAGCTGGTGCTGCGCATGACCCGCGAAGAAATCGGCAGCTACCTGGGCCTGAAGCTTGAAACTGTGAGCCGGACGTTCTCCAAGTTTGTGGAAGACGGTCTGGTCGAAGTCAAACAGCGCCATGTGCGCATCATGGACACCGACGGCCTCCAGCGCCTGGTCAATCACAACAACCATTGCCATTGAAAGCGCTCAAGCCAAGCGCTCTCTGCCGCTTGGCACCCCGCCGTGGGTTCACTGGCAGCCTTTTGCACCGCGTGCGCAGTCGTTGGGTCTTTCATCCGGGGGCACCGGGCAGCGGTTGACCTCAAAGGGAGACATGGACAGCAAGGTGGTCAAGCCACTGGACACCATCGTCAAAGCCCAGAAGGAAAAAAAAGCCAAGGTGTAAACGCCTTGCCGCGAGACAGCCAAGGGATGACCGAACCACTGCAAATCCTGCGGGTCCACCAGTGCGAACACCAGCATCTCCAGCAAGCCCGCCACCAAAAAAGCCGGCCACGCGATCCACATCATTCTTTTGAGCAGCATGTCTGTCTCCCGCCAGGCGTTCAGGGTTTGTTTTTTGAATCAGGCGCAGGCAAGCTGCCTGTGGCCGCATGGTTTCTGGCTTGCATTGCGGGGGCCAGGGTGGTGCGGGCTTGCGGGACACTGGTGTCGACTTCAGCACTGGATGGGGTCAGGACCGGGTCTTGCCCGTTCGCTGCCAAATAAAAGGTGATGAAAGAAGCCACCACCACCACCAGCGGACCGGCAATCACCAGCCAGACATGGCCAAAGGCCCACCAGGGACGGCTGACCAATGGGGAATTGCTTGAATTGGACATGTTAAAACCTTTGTGTGAATGTCAGCGTGGCACCAGAAAAACCGACTTTTCCTTCAGTTCGGACAGCACTTGTCCCCCCTCCTGCACCGACTGTATGCTGAACATGATCGGGTGCGAGCCTGCCGGGGCGGCATCGTAGGGAAGCTGCAGACGAACCGATACCCACTGCGACTCGGTGGGGGCCACCCGAACATCGCGCTCGGTCGCAAAAGACAATTGCGGCAAGCCTTCAACAGCCAAGTGGAAATTCAAGGGTGCCTCGGCAGCATTCATGATCTGCAAGCGGTACACGTTCTCGATTTGACCGCCAGCCACAATGCGGGCCAGCGAGGCGCGGTCTCGTTCAACATCGACCTTGAAGGGCTTGCGCAGGCCCAGGCTGGTGAGCAAGGCCACCACCACCACCAGCAAAATCACGATGTAAAGCAAGACACGAGGCCGGAACACATGACGCCAGGTTTGCTGGGGCGTCCATTTGTTGTTCATCGCGTTTTCGGTCGAGTACTTGACCAAGCCGCGTGGATAGCCCACCTTGTCCATCACGGTGTCACACACATCTGCGCAGGCACCACAGCCAATGCATTCGTACTGCAAGCCCTGGCGAATATCGATGCCGGTAGGACACACCTGAACGCACAAGGTGCAATCCACACAGGCACCCAAGCCCAACGCAGTCGGGTCGGCCTTTTTGGACCGCGCACCACGCGGCTCGCCACGCTCGGCATCGTAGGTGACGATCAGCGTGTCCTTGTCGAACATGGCGCTCTGGAAGCGCGCATAAGGGCACATGTATTTGCAGACCTGTTCGCGCATGAAGCCGGCATTGCCATAAGTGGCAAAGGCGTAGAAAAACACCCAGAACACTTCCCATGAGCTCATGTTGCCCAGGAAAAATTCCATGCCCAAATCCTTGATCGGTGTGAAGTAACCGACAAAAGTAAAGCCGGTCCACATGGCAATGGCGAGCCAGACCATGTGCTTGTAAACCTTTTTGACCAGCTTTTCGAGCGACAAATTTTCGCCGTCCAGCCGAATGCGTGCACTGCGGTCGCCTTCAACCTTGCGTTCGACCCACATGAAGATTTCGCTGTACACGGTTTGGGGACAGGCGTAACCACACCACAAACGACCGGCCACGGCGGTGAACAAGAACAGCGAAAAAGCCGAGATGACCAGAATGGCGGTCAGGTAAATGAAATCCTGTGGGTACAGCACCAGTCCGAAAATATAGAAGCGGCGAGCACCCAGATCAAAAAGCACCGCCTGACGCTGGCCCCATTCGAGCCACGGCAAGCCATAAAAAACCAGCTGTGTCAGGACCACCATGAACCAGCGCCATTTGGCAAAGACGCCTTGCACGCTGCGCGGGTAAATTTTTTGTGTCGCCTCATAAAGCGACACCATCTTCACCTGCTCTGCGGCATCGGGCGCATCGGCCACAGGGACAATGGGCACGATCTTGCGGGAAGGATTCTCTTGGGGGTTCAAAACACTTACCTTTAAAAACACAGGACACCCGCCAGGGGTGTCCTGATTTCAGCGATTTGACGCAGGCTTGACCTTATTTGCTGACGGCAACGGTCTTGTTGGACAAGCCCCAAACGTAAGACGCTAGCACATGGATCTGCCCCTCGGTCAACTTGGCTGCCTGCGCAGGCATTTGGTTGACCTTGCCGTTGTTGATCATGTTCACGATGGCGTTTTCGCCCCAACCGTGCAACCAGATGTCATCGGTCAGGTTGGGCGCTCCCATCGCGTGGTTGCCTTTGCCGTCCATGCCGTGGCACGCTGCACAAACGCCGAACTTCGACTTGCCCAGCGAAGCACGCAAGGAGTCGTGCGGGCTGCCCGACAGGCTCAGCACATAGTGGGCCACGTTGCGCACATCCTCAGGCGAACCTACAGCAGCGCCCATGGGGGGCATGTTGCCGTTTCGGCCTTGGACCAATGTGGTCTTGATGATGTCGGGCGTGCCGCCATACAACCAGTCCGCATCGGCCAAGTTAGGAAAGCTCTTGCTGCCGCGTGCATCAGAGCCATGGCACTGGGCGCAGTTGTTCATGAACAAACGGTCACCAATGGCCATGGCCTGCGGGTCTTTGGACACTTCTTCAGGAGGCATGCCCGAGAATTTCGCGTACAAAGGCGCCACTTCGGCATTGGCTTTGGCGACTTCGGCGTCGTACTGACCGGCCGATGTCCAACCGAACTTGCCAGCCAGATTGCCCACACCGGGGTACATCGCCAAATACACGAAAGCGAAAACGATGGTGATGATGAACAGACCCACCCACCAGCGTGGCAGTGGGTTGTTCATCTCACGCAAGTCGCCGTCCCAGACGTGGCCGGTGGTGTTGTCATTGGCCGTCATGGCCTTGGCTTTGCCGCTGAACCACAGAAGGATCAGACAGGCGATGATGCTGACCAGCGTGATGCCGGCCACATACAAGTGCCAGAAATTGCTGATGAAGTCACTCATTTTGATTCCTTTAATTTTTTATGTACTGAGGACGATTCAGTCTTCCTGACGAAACGGCAACTGTGCGGCTTCGTCAAAGTTGGCTTGGTTGCGGCGTGACATGGCCCACCAAATGATGCCCAGGAAGATGACAAAGGTGAGCACCGTCACGATCGAACGCAGTGTGTTGATGTCCATGACTTGCTCCATTTACTTGCGGTGGATGCCCATGCCTTGCAGGTAGGCGATCACAGCGTCGAGTTCGGTTTTGCCTTTGACGTCTTCGCTTGCCTTGGCAATTTCTTCGTCGCTGTAAGGTGCGCCCAGTGTGCGCAGACCTTTCATGTGCGCAGGCAAGCTGGCAGCATCGACCGGATTTTTCTCAAGCCACGCATAAGCAGGCATGTTGGACTCGGGCACCACGTCACGTGGGTTGTTCAGGTGGATGCGGTGCCATTCATCGCTGTAACGGCCACCCACACGGGCCAAGTCAGGACCGGTGCGCTTGGAGCCCCACTGGAAGGGGTGGTCATAGACGAACTCACCCGCCACTGAGTAGGCACCGTAGCGCAAAGTCTCTGCACGGAAGGGACGGATCATCTGCGAGTGGCAGTTGTAGCAACCTTCACGCACATACACATCACGACCGGCCACTTGCAGCGCGGTGTAGGGCTTGAGGCCTTCCACAGGCTGGGTGGTGGATTTTTGGAAGAACAGCGGCACGATTTCAACCATGCCACCGAACAGCAACACGATGAGGATCAGCACGATCATCAGGAAGTTGCTGGTCTCGATTTTTTCGTGGGACAGACCGCCCGTTTTTTGGTTTTCAGCCATATTTCATTTCTCCTCAGGCGTGGGCAGTCAGGCTGGGAATCTGGACTTCAACAGAACGACCTTGTGTCGCTGTCTTGATCACGTTCCAGAGCATGATCACCATGCCACCCAAATACAACAAACCGCCCAGCAAACGCAACACATAGAACGGGAAGGTGGCTTTCACCGACTCGACAAAGGTGTAGGTCAAGGTGCCGTCAGCATTGACAGCACGCCACATCAGGCCTTGCATCACACCGGCAATCCACATCGCGGCGATGTAAATCACGATACCGATGGTGGCGGTCCAGAAGTGAATCTCAATGGCTTTGACGCTGTACATCTTTTTCTGACCGAACAGACGAGGAATCAGGTAATACATGGAGCCCATGGTCACCAGACCCACCCAACCCAAGGCACCCGAGTGCACGTGGCCCACGGTCCAGTCGGTGTAGTGGCTGAGCGCGTTGACGGTCTTGATGGACATCATCGGGCCTTCGAAGGTGGACATGCCGTAGAAGGACAAGGACACGATCAAAAAGCGCAGGATCGGGTCGTCACGCAGTTTGTGCCAAGCGCCCGACAGGGTCATGATGCCGTTGATCATGCCGCCCCAGCTGGGTGCCAACAGGATCAGCGAGAAGACCATGCCGATCGACTGGGTCCAATCTGGCAAGGCGGTGTAGTGCAGGTGGTGAGGACCGGCCCACATGTAGGTGAAGATCAGGGCCCAGAAGTGCACGATCGACAGGCGATACGAGTACACGGGGCGTTCGGCCTGCTTGGGGATGAAGTAATACATCATGCCCAGGAAGCCCGCCGTCAAGAAGAAACCCACCGCGTTGTGGCCGTACCACCACTGCACCATGGCATCCTGCACACCGGCATAGGCCGAGTAGGACTTCATCATGCCCACAGGCAGCGCCGCGCTGTTGACCAGGTGAAGCAAAGCCACGGCAATGATGAACGCGCCAAAGAACCAGTTGGCCACATAGATGTGACGCACTTTGCGGGTGCCCACGGTGCCAAAAAATACGATGGCAAATGAAACCCAGACCAAGGTGATCAGGATGTCAATGGGCCACTCCAGCTCGGCGTATTCCTTGCCGCTGGTGTAACCCAAAGGCAAGGTGATGGCCGCCAGCAAGATGACCAGTTGCCAGCCCCAAAAGGTGAAAGCGGCCAATTTGTCGTTGAACAGACGGACGTTGCAGGTGCGCTGCACCACGTAATAGGCCGATGCAAACAGACCGCAACCGCCAAACGCAAAAATCACGGCATTGGTGTGCAGTGGGCGCAAGCGGCCATAACTGAGCCACGGAATACCCAGGTTCAGCTCCGGCCAGGTCAGCTGAGCCGCGATGATCACGCCAACCAGCATGCCCACCACACCCCAGACCACCGTCATGATGGCGAACTGCCTGACAACGGTATCGTTGTAGGAAGTCGCCTGCATATTGGCAAATTTCATTTTCACCTCTTCTTTTTTAAAAACTACTGCCAGAGTTTGACCGGGTATACACCGAGGGCACTTGATCGAAATCAATCGTTGCGCAAAATGCGCTCACCTTCGGCTTCGATGTCTTCGAATTGCCCCCGATGGATGGCCCACCAGAGGCCCGCCAGGATAAAAAACACCAAAGCGACCGACAAAGGAATCAATAAATAAAGAATGTCCATCGCGTTTTCCTCATGCAGACATCACGCGGGATGCCCTGGTTGAAGGTCATGGTCGGGTGTGGGCAAGGGGCTGGCCAAACGCAGCGCATTGAGCACCACCAGCAAGGAACTGAGCGCCATGCCCAGACCCGCCGCCCAGGCAGGCAAGTAGCCCATCAGGGCCAGGGGCACACACGCGGCGTTGTAGACCGCCGCCCAGACCAAGTTTTGCTTCACGATGCGCAAAGTCTGACGACTGCGCAGTACCGTGCTGACCAAGGCATCAAGATGCCCCGCCATCAGGACAAAGTCGGCCTTGGACTGGGCCAGTGGCACCGACTGGCCCAGCGCAAAAGACACATCGGCACCGGCCAGGACCGGACCGTCGTTCAGACCGTCACCGACCATGGCCACTTTGTGCCCCAACGCTTGCCAAGCTTGCAGTTTTTTCAATTTGTCTTGCGGGCTGCATGCACCTTGCGCATCGTCAATCCCGACCTGACGCGCCACTTGGGCCACCGCATGTGGGCCATCGCCCGACAACATCTTGAGCGTCAAACCCAAGGCTTTGAGCCGCGCCACAACCCTGGCCGCCTCCGGTCGCACATCTTCGGCCAACTCGAAAGTCGCCAACCAACCCGCATCGTCTGCCAGACTGACTTGCAAATGGTGCCCGCTGAAGCCAGGTGCATCACAAAAACGGGCCGAACCCAGGCGCAAATTCAGGCCTGTTGAGCCAGTCACCTCCAAGCGTCCCAGCACGCCCTGCCCGGCTTGTTCTGAAATCTCCCCAGCCGTGAGGCGTTCCAGTTCAGGCAGGCTGGACGAGCGCTCGGCCCGCCGCCGCGCCTCGGACCACAAAGCTCGGGACACCGGGTGCAAGGAATGCCGCGCCAGGGCCGATGCCCAGGCCAGTGCTTGTTCAGGATCCAGGCCCTGGCGGGTGTGAATGCGGACCACATCCAAGGCATCCCGGGTCAAGGTGCCGGTCTTGTCAAAAATCACCATGTCAATGGACGCCAGATTTTGCAAAGCCGACAAACGGCGCACCAGCACACCGCTGCGCGCCAAAGCGCCGGCCGTGGCCAACATGGCGGCCGGTGTGGCCAAAGACAAGGCACAAGGGCAAGTCACAATCAGCACCGCCACCGCCACCATCACCGCATGCGCGGGATCGGTGGGCCACCAATAAATGGCCGATGCCAGCGATGCCAACAACACCGCCATCAAAAACGGCTTGGCCCAGCGGTCTACCAGCAAGGCCATGGCAGGCTTGGACAGTGAAGCACTTTCCATCAGCGCCACGATCTGGGCGTAACGCGTGGCCGCGCCCACCTGCTCGATTCGCACTTGCAGCGTGCCGCTCAGATTGTGGCTGCCCGCGATCACCCGGTCCCCCACCTGGCGCTTGAGGGGCAAAGACTCTCCCGTGAGCAAGGCCTCATCGACCTGGGTCTGGCCCGACACAATCGTGCCATCGCCCGCAAAGGCCTCGCCCGGCAAAACTTCGATCACATCGCCCACGGCCAGTCGACGAATCGACAAGCGCTCCCAAGATCCATCGGGCTGGCGCTTGCGCACACTGTCCGGCAAGCGGTTGAGCACAGCTTCGAGTGCACCCGCCGTGCGGTCCCGCAGCCGCAGCTCCAGCCAGCGGCCTGTGAGCAAGAAAAACACAAACATGGTCAGCGAATCAAAATAGACCTCTGCCCCAAACGGCCCTTCTGGCTCAAAGGTGCCCAGTGTGCTGACCACAAAAGTCACCACCATGCCCAACGCCACGGGCAAGTCCATGCTGATCTGGCGCTCGCGCAAATCGCGCCAAGCGTTGCCCAAAAAAGGTGTGCACGAAAAGAACATCACCGGCAAAGACAGCACCCACGACGCCCAGCGCAGCAAATGCATGGCTTCGGCAGAAATGTCACCCGGCCCGGACAGGTAGGCCGGGGTGGCGTACATCATGACCTGCATCATGCACATGGCTGCGACCGACAAACGCCAAACCATGCGGCGGGCTTCATCGCGGCGACGCTGGTGGGCATGGGCATCGTTAGCGGGCAAGGCCTTGTAGCCATGGCGCTCCACCGAGCGCATCCATTGAGAGGGGCGTGTTTGCTCTGGCGACCAGACAATTTGCCCTCGGTGACTGGCCCCGCTGATTTGCACCGAAGACACGCCCGGCACGCTGCGCAAAGCGTCTTCCAGGGTGATGGCACAGGCCGCGCAATGCATGCCCTCAAACACCACGCTGGAGCGCCAGCAACCCGGGGCATCTTTTTCGCGCATGCTGAAAGCGGCCCATTCCTCGGGTTCATCGAGCAAGTTCAAAGGGTCTGCATCTTGCGCAGGTCCAGTCCAGCCCAGTGCCGAAGCATTGGGCATGTGATCGGGTAACGCAGGCAAAACATTGACTTGGGTCATGCTCTGAAGATACGGCAACTCAGCTGCTCAAAGCTTGACCTGCATCAATTGCCGAGCGCTCATCGTCTTTTAAGCTGAGGTTTTCCACAACAAGCAGGAGCGCAACATGTACCAACGCATTCTCGTAGCCACCGATGGTTCCACCTTGTCCAAAAAAGCTGTCAGCAGCGCCATTGAGCTGGCGGCCACATGTGGCGGCGAACTCATCGCCCTGAAGGTGGTGCCGCGCTACCCTCAGGCTTATTTTGAGGGCAGCATCCCCCTGTCGGCCGAAGAAATCGCGCGCGTGGAAAAGCAATGGACCGAATCGGCGCAGGCGCAGTTGGCCGCCGTCGAAAAAACAGCAAAGGCCAAAGGGGTCAGCACCAAAGCCATCACCGTCAAATCCGATGTGGTGTCAGACGCCATCATTGCCGCGGCCAAAAAGCACAAAGCCGATCTGATCGTGATGGCCTCGCATGGCCGCAAGGGCATCAAGCGCCTGCTTTTGGGCAGTGAGACCCAGCAAGTGTTGACCCATTCACACATTCCTGTGTTGGTGCTGCGCTGAACCATCGGGCTGGCTCGTTGAGCTCAGTGCGCTGGTGCAAGGGCACGTTGACTTGCCCAAACACCGGCGCGCAGTACCCGTCCACAAATTGTCTTTCACAATTTGTTGAACAAAGTCCCCAAAGACCTGCTGACATCCATAAAATATGCAAACTTGAATACCAAAGTTTGATATATGGATGATTTTCGCTCTGCTGTTTCACGCTGGCTACAGCGGTTTCACAAAAACACACAACGCCTGGCGTGTGGGGCCTTGCTGGCTGCCTTGTGCAGTTCGGGCTCAGCCTTGGCGCAAGAATTGACACTGGAAAGCTGGCGCAAAGACGACCAAATCTTCTGGGACCGCGTCATCATTCCGGCATTTCAGCGCAAGCACCCGGGCATTCGTCTGAAATTTGCCCCCGAAGAACCCCTGCTTTATGACGGGCGTTTGTATTCCCGCCTGTCCACCCGCGTGGCGGGTGACCTGGTTTTTTGCCGCCCCTTTGACGGCGGATTGCGCTTGAACGACAAGGGCTTTTTGCAGCCCTTGACTGAAAAGCAGCTCGAAAATTTCAGCCACGATGCACGCCGAGCCTGGACCACCGACGATGGCAAGACCACCTATTGCTTGCCTGTGGCCTATGTCATCCACGGAATTTTTTACAACAAGCAAATTTTTCGGCAGTTGCAAATCGAGCCGCCTCAAACCTTGGCCGAATTCATGGACCGCCTTCAAAAAGTAGCCAGCGCTGGCGTGGCCACCCCTTTGGCACTGGGAACCGCCGACATGTGGGAGTCCACGCAAGTTATCTTTACAGGCATGGGGCCCAACTTCTGGGGGGGTGAAAAAGGCCGACAGGGCCTGCTCAATGGCACCAAAAAATTCACAGACCCCGAGTTCATCAAGGCCTGGCGCATGATGAGCCAGTTAAAGCCCTATATGCACCCCAAACAAACCGAAATGTCCAACAACGACATGCAGGTTTTGTTTGCGACCGGCAATGCGGCCATTTACCCGACGGGCTCCTGGGACATCGACTTTTTGCGCAACACCAGTTTTGCCTATAAAAAACAGATCGACATGGGTGTGTTCAAGCCGCCTGTCGAAAACAAAAACCAGCGTTGCCATTTGTCGGTGCATCCCGATTTCGGCATCGGCATCAACAAGAACACCCGTTACCCGGAGGCCACCAAGCTGTTCATTGAATGGTTGGGGTCGGCTGAGTTTGCACAGCTCATGACGGACACCCTGAGCGGCTTTTTCTCGCTGTCCAAGCACCACATCGCCGCCAATGACCCCCTGAGTCTGGAAATGATCAACTGGCGCAAGGAATGTGATGACACCATCCGCATCAACACCGAAAAACTCAACCGGGTCTGGCCGTCCATGGAAGAAGAGCTTTGGTATGTCAACGTCAAGGTCGTCAACCAGGAAATGAGCCCTGAGCAAGCCGGTCAGTACATCCAGCGCATTCAGGAAAAAAACGCTTACCTCAAAAAATAAGCACGCACGGATGCCGCCCAACAAAAAGACCGCCGAAGCGGTCTTTTTGTTGGGCGGTTCAAACTTCAAACAAACAAAGACTTGTATTGCTCGCGCAGCAAGTTCTTTTGCACCTTGCCCATGGTGTTGCGTGGCAATTCACCCACCACAAAACAGCGTTTGGGGATCTTGAAATTCGCCAGCTTGGCCTTGAGCTCGACCAGGATGGCTTCAGGCTGCAGCGTGGCCCCCGGCTTGGCAATCACCACCGCCACACCCACTTCACCAAAGTCGGGGTGCGCCACCCCCACCACCGCGCTTTCAGCCACGCCCTTCATCTCGTTGATGTAACCCTCGATCTCCGCCGGGTACACGTTGTAGCCGCCGCTGATGATCAGGTCTTTGCTGCGGCCCACAATCGTCACGTAACCTCGCTCATCGACCTTGCCCACGTCGCCGGTCTTGAAATAACCGTCGGCAGTGAACTCTTCGGCGGTTTTCTCGGGCATGCGCCAGTAGCCTATGAACACATTGGGGCCTTTGACCTGGATGCCGCCAATCTCACCCACCGGCAATGCCTGACCATCATCACCCAGCACCCGCAAGGACACGCCCGGCAACGGAAAGCCCACGGTGCCGCCACGCCGCTCGGACTGGTTGGCATAACGCGGGTCTGCTGCATAAGGATTGGACGTCAGCATGGCGGTTTCGCTCATGCCGTAGCGCTCCAAAATGGTGTGCCCTGTGCGCTGCTGCCACTCGGTGAAGGTCTCGATCAACAAGGGCGCCGATCCGGCGATGAACAGGCGCATGTTCTTGACTGCTGCCTTGTTCAAAGTGGGCTCAGCCAGCATGCGCACATACAGCGTGGGCACGCCCATGAACACTGTGGCTTTGGCCATGTGGGCAATGGCGCGCTTGGGGTCGAACTTGGCCATCCAGATCATCTTGCTGCCATTGATCAACGCACCATGAATGGCCACAAACAAACCATGCACATGGAAAATCGGCAGGGCGTGAATGAGCACATCGCCACGGCCATCAGGCCCACCGGTTGATGTCCAGCCCCAGTAATCCTTGAGCGTGACGGCATTGCTCAACATGTTGCCGTGCGTGAGCATGGCCCCTTTGCTGCGACCGGTGGTGCCGCTGGTGTACAAAATGGCGGCCAAGTCATCGGCCTGGCGCGGCACAGGCGTGTGCTGGTCACTGTGGTGCGCAGCGCGCTCAAGCAAGCTGCCGGTGCGGTCATCGCCCAGCGTGAACACATGCTGCGTTCCCGCTTTGAAAGCGATCTTGCTGACCCAGCCGAAATTGGCCGGACTGCACACCACCACGGCAGGCTCGGCGTTGCCAATGAAGTACTCGATCTCGGCACTTTGATAGGCGGTGTTGAGCGGCAAGAACACATAGCCAGCGCGCAACGTGGCCAGGTACAGCATCATGGCTTCGACCGACTTTTCGACCTGCACCGCCACCCGGCTGCCTTCGGGCAAATCGAGCGATTGCAGCAAGTTGGCCATCATGGCCGTGGCGCGGTCCAGGTCTTGCCAGCTGTAGTGCAGGCCTTCGTCGGTTTCGACCGCTGTCGCAGTCAAGTCAGCAGGAAAAGCAGCCCGCAGGGCCGAAAACAGGTTGTTGTGGGTCATGTTTTCAAAATCAAAACGTTAAAATGGACCTGCTCACAGGCCCGTTGAACATCACAGGCCGCCATCAGTCGAGCTTGGCACCCGAGGCCTTGACCACCTGCGACCACTTGGCCAGTTCTTTCTTGATGAAGGCATCGAACTGGGTGGTCGTCAGGTTGGGGAACTCAGCACCCTGGTTGGCCCAGACGGCTTTGGCATCGTCGGTCTGGCAAGCGCGGCGGATCTCTTCGATCGCGCGTGACTGTGCATCGGCGGGCATGCCTTTGGGTGCCCACACGCCGTACCAGGTAGAGACGGTGTAATCGGGCAAACCCAACTCAGCCGAGCACGGCACATCCGGAAAAGCCACACTGCGTTTGGCACCGGACACCATCAAGGCCTTGATGCGACCGCCCTTGATATGCGCAGCCGACGAACCCAGCCCGTCGAACATCATGTCCACATTGCCCGCGATCAGGTCCTGCAAAGCAGGGCCCGCACCGCGGTAGGGAATGTGGGTGATGAAGGTCTTGGTCTGCAGCTTGAACAACTCGCCTGCCAGGTGATGGGACGTGCCGCCACCTGCGGAGCCGTAGTTGAGTCGGGCCGGGTTTTTGCGTACAAAGTCGATGAAAGCCTTGAAGTCCGCTGCCTGGACTTTCCGGGGGTTGACCACCAGCACCTGAGGCACATTGGCCACCAAGATCAGGGGAATCAGGTCACGCTCCAGGTCGTAATCGAGCTTGGGGTACATGCTCGGCGCGATGGTGTGGTGCACCGCGCCCATGAACAGGTTGTAGCCATCGGGTGCGGCCTTGGCGGCCACGCCTGCGCCCAAAGTGCCGCCTGCACCGCCCCGGTTGTCAATGATGAGTTGCTTGCCGGTCAGTTTGGAAAACTGGGCCGACAGGGGTCGCGCAAACGCATCGGTGCCCCCACCTGCAGGAAAAGGCACCACCATGGTCACCGGCTTGGAAGGCCAGGCGCTTTGGGCCTGGGACCAGAGTGGCAAAGTGCCAGCAACGGCGGCGATGGCCTTCAGGAAGTCCCGGCGTTCGCCAAAAGGGTTCAGTTCAGTCATGGCGTGTCTCCTCGTTTTAATGAATGTGCGCATCATAAAGTCAGTTGACCAACATCACTGCAGCCCGTTTTTTCCTGAAAATCAAAGGATTCCTCTTCAGGGATGAAAAACGGGCAACACGGATCACACCCAGACTCTGGCGCTTTCGAAAGGCACGCCAGCGCCAAAACAGCACCCCGCCCAGAGGGGCAGCCTGTCCCAGTGTGAGGTCCAAAATCAGTCCACCGTGATTTTTTCATCCTTCACGATTTTGGCCATGGCCGGAATTTCTGACTTGATCCATTGGCCGAACTGCTCGGGTGACATGCTCGAGGGCTCGGCCCCCAAAGTGATCAGGCGCTCTTTGATATCGGGCATGGCGGCGATTTTTTGGACCTCTGCATTGAGCTTGTCCACAATCGCTTTGGGCGTTCCTGCGGGTGCCAAAAGACCCTGAAAACTGCCGGTCAAGAAGCCGGGCAGGCTCTCGCTGATGGCAGGCACATCGGGCAACTGGCCATTGCGTTTGGTGCTGGACACCGCAATGAGTTTGATTTTTCCGGCTTTGACATGCGGGTAAGTGGCCACCATGCCGTTGAACATCACATCCACCTGGCCTCCGATCAGATCGGTGATGGCCTGTGCCCCCCCTTTGTAAGGCACATAGCCCCACTCGATGCCATGGCGCTGGGCAAACATGACCCCGGCCAGGTGCGTGGCGCTGCCCATGCCCGCCGCCGCAGCGTAGTTGAGTTTGCCCTTTTGAGCTTTGGCATAAGCCACCAATTCAGCCGGTGTGTTGGCGGGCACCTTCGTGCTGACCGCCAACAGGTGCGGCGAGTAGGCCACCATGCCCACGGGGGCAAAGTCGTTGAGCACATTGAACGGCAATTTGTACAAAGCCGGGCTGATGACCAGGTTGCCCACATCCATCAACACCAAGGTGTGACCGTCGGGGGCTGACTTGGCGACCAAATCAGCGCCCAAATTGCCATTGGAGCCCGGTTTGTTGTCGACCACCACGGGCTGGCCCCAGGATTCGGTCAGCTTTTGCCCAACCAAACGGGCCAACACATCCGATGTGCCGCCTGCCGGAAAAGGCACCACGATCCGGATCGGTTTGCTGGGGTAAACGGTCGGGCCTGAGGCGGAGGTCTGGGCCTGCGCCTGCAAACCCGTCAACACGGCGATGACGCCAAAGGCCAGTGAAAAGCTTTTTTTCATGGATCATGTCTCCTGGGGTTGTGATTTGACTAAAAAATGAACTTGCATGCGCAGGGGCGCTTCAATAGGTCAACTCCAGCACGGTGGTGTGGCCCTCGGCCAGGGGCCAGGTCAAGCCCACCAGACGCTCTCCGTTGAACTCGGCTGCCAGGCTGCGCTGGGCTTTATCATCCAGCCGAAGTTTGGAACTGGCCACACCCGCGCCTGGGGGCACCCCCGGCAACTCGGTCTTGCCGTCCAGGCGCATGGTGTCACGCGGCGGGTCAAAGTAGCCACGGGGTCGCACAAAACTGACCAAGGCCGCCGCCGACCGGTCGGCATCGACCACCCGCTCGGGCTTCATGTGAACGATGTCACTGGAGCGGGGAAAGGGGCTGCGGTAAATGTGGGTGGTGGCGTAGCCTTGGGCCTCGATGACAAATTCATAAGCCGTTTGAGCTTGCGCCTTGAAGGGTCCCCAGAGGCCATCGGCACCCACGGTTTTGCGGTGTACGGCATCGCCCTGACGCTGACCGGTGAGCGGGTCCACCGCAAAAACTGCCAGGCTCGCGCCCGCCAAGGGCAAGTTGTTCGGGTAGTTGCCGCTTTTCGGGTCCTGCGGATTCAAGCCCAAGCCCACCAATTTGCCGTTCAGCACCACCGCAGCTTCAGGGCGAATGCCCGCTTGAGGCGTTTGTCCCGTGATGAAACGGTAAGTGGCCTCGAAAGCTGCAGCCGAATACGAGGTTTCGCGGTGATCAATTCGGGGAATCACCACATTCGTGGCGCCTTTGAGCTCGGGTCCAGCAAAGCTCACGTTCGTGGCTTTGCCTTTCATGCCAATCCACAGGCCATCGGGCTGCGCAAATTTGTCGTTGTTGTCCGATCGGATGGTGAGCCATTGGGTTGGGCCACACACCTCATCGCCCTGTGCGTTCTTGGGGGCGTTGAGCTGACTCAAAAACGGGCCTGTGCCCGAAAATTCATTGGCTTCGTTGTAGCCTGCAATGGCCTGCACGCCGTGGTTGGGCGTGCCACCCAGCACCGCGTGGCTGACCAGCGGCTGGCCTCCACCGTTACAGATGAAATGGCGAATGGCGTTGCCGCCCCGCGAATTGCCCACCAACACCACCTGCCGAGCGCCTGTGCGCTGCAAGACAGCTTGCACTTCCTGGCGCAAAAAGGCCATGTGCTCATCGGCGGAGGTACGGCCCGCTTGCGGCTTGTTGTCGGCATCCCGCGCCAGGGGGTAAGGCAGGTCAATGGCGTGCAGTCGCGCTCGCGGCCATCCATTCGATTCGAACCGCCACAGCGTGCTTTGCCAAAGGGCCGCCGTGTCGCCATTGCCATGCACGAACACCACCGGCGGCCGGGACGCTTCGCTGGTGGGCAGCGTTCCCGAGCAAGCGCCGAGCAACAAGGTGGAAAAAGCAACAAGCCAGAGATGTCTGCGCGGCAAATTCATGAGCCCCATCCTTCGAGGTTGAAAGGGCTTCATCCTGAAGGATTTCGGCGCAGCGGGCTGACCCGAAGGTGTCAGCACCCAGCAGGCATCAGAATTTCTTTTGTGCTGCCATGACCCACAACACCACACCGCCCAGCATCATCGGCACGCACAGCCACTGGCCCATGCTCATGCCCAGGCTCAACAGGCCCAGATGCGCGTCGGGTTCGCGGAAAAACTCGGCCACGAAGCGGAAGAAGCCGTAGCCCAGCAAAAAGGCACCCGAGACTTGGCCCGTGGGGCGGTCTTTGCGGGCAAACCACCACAGCAACACAAACAGCAGCAAGCCTTCCAGCGCAATTTGGTAAATCTGCGAGGGGTGGCGCGGCAAATCGCCGGCCCCGCGAAACACCATGCCCCATGGCAGCGACGGGTCGGCCACGCGGCCCCACAACTCGCCGTTCATGAAGTTGCCAACGCGCCCTGCCGCCAAACCGGTGGGCACGCAGGGTGCCACGAAGTCCATGACCTGCAAAAACGGGCGCTGGCGGGTGCGGGCAAACCAGACCATGGCCAGCATCACGCCCAGCAAGCCGCCATGAAAACTCATGCCGCCTTGCCAGACGGCAAAGACTTCAAGCGGGTTGGACAGGTAATAAGCCGGTTTGTAAAACAGGCAGTAACCCACGCGCCCACCCAAAATCACTCCCAAGACCCCCAGGAACAGGATGTCTTCGACATCGCGCTTTTGCCATTGCGGCAAGTTTTTGAAGGGCCAATGCCCCAGACGCCGCACGCCCAGCCAGTAAAACAGGCCAAATGCAGCCAAATAAGTCAGGCCATACCAGTGGATGGCCAAAGGGCCCAGTTGGAGGGCGACGGGGTCAATTTGAGGATGGATCAGCATGCCCGGATTGTGCACCGGTCATGCCCCGCAGCGGACAGAGCGGCCTGCCCTCGCCCGTTAGAATGTGGCGACCTTCTTTTGGCCTTCTTTAAAGACACCACCATGAGCGACAAAATCATCCCGATCACCCCCATCAACCGCCGCAGCGCCAACATCACCCAGGGCAAATCCCGCGCGCCCAACCGCTCGATGTACTACGCCATGGGCTACGAAGAGGGCGATTTCGTCAAACCCATGGTGGGTGTGGCCAACGGCCACAGCACCATCACCCCGTGCAACAGCGGCCTGCAAAAATTGGCTGACGCGGCCATCCAAGGCATTGAAGAAGCCGGCGGCAACGCCCAGGTCTTTGGCACCCCCACCATCTCGGACGGCATGGCCATGGGCACCGAGGGCATGAAGTTCTCGCTGGTCAGCCGCGAAGTGATCTCGGACTGCATCGAGACCTGCGTGCAAGGCCAGTGGATGGACGGCGTGCTGGTGGTCGGTGGCTGCGACAAAAACATGCCCGGCGGCATGATGGGCATGCTGCGTGCCAACGTTCCCGCCATTTATGTCTATGGCGGCACCATCTTGCCGGGACGCTACCAGGGCAAAGACCTGAACATCGTGAGCGTGTTCGAGGCCGTGGGCGAAAACGCTGCGGGCAAGCTCAGCGACTTTGACCTGAAAGAAATCGAAAAACGCGCCATTCCCGGCACCGGTTCTTGCGGCGGCATGTACACCGCCAACACCATGTCCTCGGCCTTCGAGGCGCTGGGCATGTCCCTGCCCTACTCGTCGACCATGGCCAACCCGCACGACGAAAAGCAAAACTCGGCCAAAGAATCGGCCAAGGTGCTGATCGAAGCCATCAAGAACGACTTGAAGCCCCGCGACATCGTCACCAAGAAAGCCATCGAAAACGCTGTGGCCGTGATCATGGCCACAGGTGGCTCGACCAACGCGGTGCTGCACTTTTTGGCCATCGCCCACACCGCAGGTGTGGACTGGAGCATTGACGACTTCGAGCGCATGCGCAAAAAGATCCCCGTCATTTGCGACCTCAAGCCCAGCGGCAAATACCTGGCTGTTGACCTGCACCAAGCGGGCGGCATCCCCCAAGTCATGAAGACGTTGCTGGCAGCTGGTTTGCTGCACGGCGATTGCATGACCATCACGGGCAAAACCATTGCCGAAAACCTGAAAGACATCCCGGACGTTCCTCGCGCCGACCAGGACGTGATTCGCCCCATCGACAAGCCCATGTATGCCGAAGGCCACTTGGCCATCCTCAAAGGCAACCTGTCGCCCGAAGGTGCCGTGGCCAAGATCACCGGCCTGAAAAACCCGGTCATCACCGGCCCAGCGCGCGTGTTTGACGACGAGCAGTCAGCACTCGAAGCCATTTTGGCGGGCAAGATCAAGGCCGGTGACGTCATGGTCTTGCGCTACCTCGGCCCCAAAGGCGGCCCCGGCATGCCCGAAATGTTGGCACCCACGGGTGCCCTGATCGGCGCAGGCTTGGGCGAAAGCGTGGGCCTGATCACCGATGGCCGTTTCTCTGGTGGCACCTGGGGCATGGTGGTGGGCCACGTCGCCCCCGAAGCCGCTGCCGGCGGCACCATCGCTTTTGTGAACGAAGGCGACAGCATCACCATCGACGCGCACAAGCTGATCCTTGAGCTGAACGTGCCCGAAGCCGAACTGGCCAAGCGCCGCGAAGGCTGGACAGCCCCCGCCCCACGCTACACCCGTGGCGTGCAGGCCAAGTTTGCCTTCAACGCATCGAGCGCCAGCAAAGGTGCCGTGCTCGACTTGTACTGATCCCGTGAAAGCCCGCCGCATCCTGAAAATTCTGCTCGCAGGCTCCCTGGCCCTGTTGGCTGTGGCTCCGGCCATGGCCGATCAGGCTTTGGCCGCCAGCAAAAGTTGCATGGGATGCCATGGCATAGAACGCAAAGTGGTCGGCCCCGCCTTCAAGGATGTCGCGGCCAAATACCGAACCGACAAGACCGCTGTCGACCACCTGACCCGCAAGATCAAGCAAGGCGGCTCAGGCGTCTGGGGCAAAGTGACCATGCCTGCCAATCCGCAAGTGAGCGATGCCGACGCCAGGAAACTGGCGGTGTGGATTTTGAGCGTGCCCTGAAGCGCCCTACCCGCACAGCAAAAAGCCGCTCATTGAGCGGCTTTTTGCTGTGTGCAGCGCTACAGGCCTGGGCTTTGGGCGTCGGCTATTTCAGGCCATCACAGGCCGATGGCGGCGATACCGGCTTTGGCAACCTGAGCGTCTTCGTTCGACTTGACACCGCTCACGCCCACCGCGCCCAGGCAATAGCCGTCCTTCATGATCGGCACGCCGCCTTCGAGCATGCCTTGGATGGTGGGTGCCGACAGGAAGGAGGTGCGGCCACCGTTGATGACGTCTTCGTAACCCTTGGTCTCGCGGCGACCCAAAGCGGCGGTGTGGGCCTTGGCTGGGGCAATGTGCGAAGAGACCGGAGCCGCGCCATCGAGGCGCGCAAAGTGCAGCAAATGACCACCCGCGTCGACGATGGCAATGCTGACTGCCCAATTGTTCTTGAGGGCTTCGGCTTCGGCCGCTGCGGCAATGGCTTTGACGTCGGAGAGTTCGAGGCTGGCTTGTGTTTTCATGGTGTTTGAGAGCAAGTTTGAAAAACATCAAGGATACACGGGCCTGTTGGCACGATTGCACACCCCTGCGCAAAACTGATTCACCCGGATAACCCCATGATGGCGCGGATATTGCCGCTGCCAGGTGCCCTCACCCTACAATGCAATGGCCCTGAAATCAGGGTTTGAACAGGAGACACCCACATGAGCGACCTTCGCACACTGAACACCACAGATTGGGGCCACGGCACCGACCTGGCCACACGCAATCGCGTATTGCGCAACACCTATTGGCTGCTGGCCCTGAGCCTGCTGCCCACCGTTTTGGGTGCCTGGCTGGGCGTGGCCACAGGCATTACCCGCTCCCTGTCGGGTGGCATGGGGCTGGTGGTTTTCATGGCCGGAGCTTTTGGCTTCATGTTCGCCATCGAGAAAACCAAAAACACCGCAGCGGGCGTGCCCGTGCTGCTGGCCTTCACCTTCTTCATGGGCCTGATGCTTTCGCGCATGATCGCCATGGTGCTGGGCTTCAAGAACGGCTCCGAGTTGATCATGACCGCATTTGCAGGCACTGCCGGTGTCTTCTTCGTCATGGCCAGCCTGGCCAGCACCATCAAGCGTGACCTGTCGGGCATGTCCAAGTGGCTGTTTGTGGGGGCTCTGGCCATCATGATCGGCGGCATCATCAACGTGTTTGTCGGCTCCACCGTGGGCATGATGGTGATTTCCGTCATGGCCATCGGCATCTTCAGCGCCTACATGTTGTATGACCTGAAACAGATCATCGACGGCGGCGAGACCAACTACATCAGCGCCACGCTGGCCCTGTACCTGGACATCTTCAACGTGTTCCAAAGTCTGCTGGCTTTGCTGGGCATCATGGGCGGTGAGCGCGACTGACACGTCGTCCCAAACCCTCAAAACAAAGGCTCCTGCGGGAGCCTTTGTTGTTGGTGCAAGACCGGGACCTGCAGCCGGTTCAGCGAACTCCAAGGCCTCAGGCCAGTTCGAACACCGCCATGCTCTCCACATGCGCCGTGTGGGCAAACATGTTGATCACGCCAGCGCTCACGCAACGGTAACCTGCGCGGTGCACCAGAATTCCGGCATCGCGGGCCAAGGTGGCGGGGTTGCAGCTGACGTACACAATTCGTTTTGGCGGCGTCCATCCCTGGCGCAATTCGTGGTTTTCATTCAGCTCGGCCAGCGCCTTGCTCAGGGCAAAAGCGCCTTCTCGCGGTGGGTCCACCAGCCATTTGTCGGCCGTGCCGTCGGCCACCAGCATTTCGGGCGTCATCTCGAACAGGTTGCGGGCCACAAATTCGGTGGGCGCCAGGGCCTGCCCTTCAGGCCGTGTGGCCTGGTTTCGCGCATAGTTGTCGCGAGAGCGGGCCACCAAGGTCTCGGCCCCCTCAATGCCCAACACCTGAGCCGCTTGCGTGGCGATGGGCAAGGTGAAGTTGCCCAACCCGCAAAACCAGTCGATCACCCGTTCGGTCTTTTGCGCCTGCAGCAAGCGCAGCGCACGCGCCACCAGCACCCGATTGATGAAAGGGTTGACCTGGGTGAAGTCGGTCGGCCGAAACGGCATGGTGATGCCAAAGTCGGGCAAGCTGTAACTCAGCTGTGCACCACCTTCGTCCAGCAAATGCACGGTGTCAGGGCCTTTGGGTTGCAGCCACCACTGAACCTGGTGCTCAGCCGCAAAGTCGCGCAGCAAGGCTTTATCGCCTTCGCTCAAGGGCTCCAGGTGGCGCAGCACCAAGGCTGTGACCTCATCGCCGCAAGCCAATTCCAGCTGGGGCAAGGTTTCGCGGGCTTCCATCTGGCCAATCAGCGCCCGCAAAGGCAGCAGCATGCGGCTGACATGCGGTGGCAAAACGGGACAAACCTTCATGTCGGCGATGTACCGGCTTTTGCGCTCGTGAAAGCCGATCAGGACTTCACCTTTTTTGATCACATAGCGCACCGACAGGCGGGCGCGGTAGCGGTAGCCCCATGTGGGGCCTTCGATGGGGCGCAGCAGCGTTTCGGGCTTGACCTTGCCCAAGTGCCAAAGGTTGTCTTCGAGCACGCGTTGCTTGATGGCCACCTGGGCCGAGGCCTCCAGGTGCTGCATCTTGCAGCCACCACAAGCCCCTGCATGCAAGCCGAAATGCGGGCAACCCGGGCGCACACGCTGCGACGACTCGTGGTGGATCTGCGTGACGGTGCCCTGCTCCCAGTTGTTCTTTTTTCGGTAGACATTGACCGACACCAGCTCAAAGGGCAAGGCACCTTCGATGAAGACGACCTTGCCATCAGGTCGGCGGGCGATGCCTTGGGCATCCATGTCAAGGGAACCCACGCGCAGCCAGCCCTCGGGCAGGTCGGCACTGGAGTGGCTGGGTTGGTCAGCGTGGGCTTGAGATAGGGAAATGTCTGGTTCGCTCATGCCCCGATTGTCTCAGGATGTGACGCCCGCTTTGGGGGCCTGGCGCACTCTTTCGACGGCCTTGATCAGCGCCAGGCTTGCAGGTATTCCTGCCAATGGGGCTCCTGCCCCGACAGGCTGCTGACCTGGTCTTTGACAAAGTCGATTTCCTGCGCGTATTCGACCTCGGTGAAGCCGCCGCGCATTTTCTGAAAACGGCAATACAGCAAGTACGTGTTCATGACATCGGTCTCGCAATAGCGGCGGATGTCTTCGGTCTGCCCCGCCTGAAACTGCGCATAGACCTGCGAGCCATCCATGCCCAGCTTGCCAGGAAATCCGCACAGCTTGGCCAAGGCGTCCATGGGCGCATTGTTTTTGGGGGTGTATTTGGCCAGCAGGTCCATCAAGTCCAGGTGGCGCATGTGGTAGCGCGAGATGTAGTTGTTCCACTTGAACTCGCGGTCATCGTCCCCGAGGTCCCAGTATTTGTCGGCCACCACGCCGTGCAGCAGGCCCCGGTAATGCAACACGGGCAAGTCAAAACCACTGCCGTTCCAGCTGACCAATTGGGGGGCGTGCTTTTCGATGGCGTTGAAGAAGGTTTGCACCACCTTGGCTTCGCTTTGCCCATCGCGGTCAACAAAGGAGTGCACATGCAGCCCATCGGCATTGCGAAAAACGCAGCTGATGCACAAGATGCGCTGCAGGTACAGCGGCATGAAGTCACTTTTGTTGTCCGCCGCCCGCTCGGCCTGCCACTGCGCATGCAACTGGGCATCGCTCAGATCGGGGTCGGCCGGGTTCAGCCGACGCCACCCGGCCATGTCCGGAATGGTTTCGATGTCAAAAACCAGAACAGGCCAAGGCATCCGCAAGCCCTCTTGTTGGAAACGGGTATTGCTGCAAAGCCGCTTCAGCGGCCAGGCAGGTATTTGGCAGGATCGACCGGCTTGCCCTGACGGCGAATTTCAAAATGCAGCTTCACACGGTCTGCATCGGTCTTGCCCATCTCAGCGATTTTTTGACCCTTACGCACTTTTTGATCTTCTTTGACCAACAGGGCCTGGTTGTGGGCGTACGCCGTCAAAAAAGTGTTGTTGTGCTTGAGGATGATCAGGTTGCCATAGCCGCGCAAACCTGCGCCTGCATAAACGACCTGCCCGTCGGCAGCGGCCAGCACAGGATCGCCAGCCTTGCCGCCAATGTCGAGGCCTTTGTTCTTGGCCTCGTCAAAACCGGCCAGTAAACTGCCCTCGGCAGGCCAGACGAAACCCAGACCGTCATCGTTGGCGGCTGTTGGAGCGGGTGCGGGCACAGGGGCCGGGGCCTTGGTCACGGCCGACGCTTCGGGGGCGTTCGGCACAGGTTGAACCACCACGCCCGCAGCCTCCACGGCGGCACCCGGCGGCGCAACGCGCAAGACTTGGCCCACCTCAATCAGGTGGGCATTGGGCAAATTGTTCCAACGCACCAAATCTCGCCACGACTGTCCGTGGTCCAAGCCGATGCGGGTCAAAGTGTCACCCTTTTGCACGGTGTAGTAACCCGGTTTGCCTGAATTTTCAGCGCCCGGCAATGTTTGAGCATTTTTTTCGGGCGAAGTGCTTTTGGATGGGCTGCTGCCCAAAGAGCGATTTTCAACAGGCGCGGGAGACCTTGGCGACGATGAGCATCCGACCACCGCCACCGCGGTCAGGCTCACCAGAAGAAACCGAGAAAAGTTGTGAAAAATCATTCAGGTTTACTCATCATGCAATCCCGGATTTTAAAGGGACAAAGTGAACCGCTTCCAAAATCTGACGTTGAAAACCAGCCTCGCTTTTGAGAATCACCACCAAGGCCTGGTGCCCAGCTGCCGTGATGGTCGGGGCCACCAGACGTCCGCCCACAGCCAATTGGTCCAGCCAGGCGTCAGGAACCGCATCTCCGCCTGCGGCAGAAATGATCCCGGCGTAAGGCGCACCTTTGGGGAAACCCACCATCCCATCCCCAAAAATCAAGTGAACGTTGGGCAAACGGAAAGGCCGCAGATTGTCTTTGGCCTTTTCATGCAGGCCGCGCAAACGTTCAATGCTGTAGACCTCGGTCGCCACATGGCTGAGCACAGCGGCCTGATAACCGCAGCCGGTACCGATTTCCAGCACCCGCCCCAGATGCCCGCTGACGCCTTGCCTGAGCAACTCAATCATGCGGGCCACCACGTTGGGTTTGGAGATGGTTTGTCCCAAGCCAATGGGCAAACTGGTGTCTTCATAGGCCTGGTTGGCCAAGGCACTTTCAACAAACCGGTGGCGCTCCACACGCCCCATGGCCTGCAACACCCAAGGATCCTGAACGCCCTGTTCGGCAAGCTTGCTGACCATGCGGGCACGCACCGTGCTGGAATCCAGGCCCAAGCCCACTGGACGGACACTGGCTGGGGCCTTGGTTGAACCCACGGTCACGGATTGACCCTTGACCTGCTGGCCCGCAGCCCCTGAAGGCGTCAATTTCGCAGGAAAACTGGGGCGCGGGTTCATGGCGTGTTCTGCTGCGACAAGCGGGCACAAGTTTGGGTCCAGGACTGCAGGTGGTCGTGGTCAGTCAAGTCAACCTTAAGAGGGGTCACCACCACATGGCCCATGCCCGCTGCATGGAAATCGGTGCCCTCGCTGTCATCCATGGCCGCTCCGGCACTGCCGATCCAGTACATGGTCTGACCACGGGGGTCCACCTGTGTGATCACCGGCTCGGCCGCATGGCGTCGTCCCAAACGACAAACTTTGGGCGGCTTGATTTGTTCCAGGGGCAAGTTGGGAATGTTGACGTTCAGCAACCAGGGACGCGTGCCCAGCAAAGCGCCTGTCATCATTTGTAGAACCATGTTTTTGATGGTGGCTGCCGCCGCATCCAGATGGGCCCAGCCCTTGTCAATTTGAGACACGGCAATCGCTGGAATGCCAAACAAATACCCCTCCATCGCGGCCCCCACAGTGCCGGAATACAAGGTGTCATCACCCATGTTGGCCCCGTTGTTGATGCCCGAGATGACCAAGTCCGGGCGATAACCCAAAAGACCCGTCAGCGCGATGTGCACGCAATCGGCAGGCGTGCCGTTGACGTAGCGAAATCCATTGTCAGCACGGTGCACATACAGCGGTGTGTGCAAGGTCAGCGCGTTGGACTTGGCGCTGTTGTTGTGCTCAGGTGCCACCACCTCGACATCGGCCACGGTTTTCAGGGCGGCATGCAAGGCCACGATGCCATCGGCACGAAAGCCGTCGTCGTTGGAAATCAGGATTTTCATGGTGTGGGTCAGTGAATGAGGCATTGTAGGGTGAGCGCTTATCAGCTGCATCATGCATGCGCTTGATCCAATCCAAGTGAGCCAACAGGCCACTGGTCGCTCGGGGGACATGGAACGACAGGCCCTGTTGCCTAAGATTGACAACAGTTTGTGACACACTGAATTGGAGAAAACTGCATGCACGCTTGGCTTTGCGAGAATCCCGTGGGCGTTGACGCCCTCACCTGGAAAGAACTGCCCACCCCCACGCCGGGGCCGGGTCAGGTGCTGGTTCAAATTCAGGCAGCCAGCCTGAACTTTCCGGACCTGCTGATCGTTCAGAACAAGTACCAGATGAAGCCTGAGCTGCCTTTTGTGCCCGGCTCTGAATACGCTGGCGTGATCCAAGCGGTGGGTGAAGGCGTGACCCACCTGAAAGTGGGCCAGAGTGTGGCCTGCCTGTCGGGCACGGGCGGCTTTGGCACCCACACCTTGGCACCCGCGAAGCTGTGCATGCCCTTGCCCGCAGGCTTTCCTGCCACCGATGGGGCCGCGTTCATCATGACCTACGCCACATCGCACCATGCGCTGGTGGACCGCGCCGCCCTGAAGGCTGGCGAAACCGTGCTGGTGCTGGGGGCTGCGGGGGGTGTGGGCACCGCCGCCATCCAGATTGCCAAAGCCATGGGTGCCAAAGTCATCGCCGCCGCATCAACCGATGAAAAGTGCGCACTGTGCACCCAGTTGGGGGCTGATGCCACCATCAACTACAGCCGCGAAAACCTGCGTGAAGCCCTCAAAACGCTGACCGAAGGTCGTGGCCCCGATGTGATTTACGACCCCGTAGGTGGAGATCTGGCTGAACCGGCCTTCCGCTCAATCGCCTGGCGCGGCCGCTATCTGGTGGTGGGTTTTGCGGGCGGACCGATTCCTTCCCTGCCCCTGAATTTGCCACTGCTCAAAGGTGCTTCGCTGGTGGGTGTTTTCTGGGGTGACTATGCCCGGCGCGAGCCACAGGCCAACGCCGCCATGATGGCCGAATTGGGCCAATGGTATGGACAGGGCAAAATCAAGCCAGTACTGGACCGCACGATGCCCATGAGCGAACTCAAAGCCGCCTACACCCTGATGGGGTCGCGCAGCGTCATGGGCAAACTGGTGATGGTGAACTGATACGCTCAGCTTTATTGACGGGGAAAATTTCCTTATCCCATCCGGCGAGAAAATCCCGGAACCGGCTTGAAGTGCCCACAGGAGAGCAACGATGCAATTCCAGATTCTCTGCCTTAGCCGTCGTGTGCTGATGTTTGCCTTGGCCACCCTGGCGCTCAGTGCCGCTTCCCAGACTTTCCCCGATCGCCCAATCAAGCTGGTGGTGCCGTTCCCGGCCGGTGGCGGCGCCGACATGGCAGCGCGCACTTACGGCGAGAAACTGTCGACGCTGCTGGGGCAACCGGTGCTGATCGACAACAAGCCAGGCGCCAGCGGCAACATCGGTGCCGAGTTGGTGACACGCGCGCCGGCCGACGGCTACACACTGCTTTTCGCCAACGAGTTCCTGGCCACCAATCCGCTGATGTTCAAGGAAATTCGCTACGACTCGCTCAAGGACTTCGTGGCGATAGCCAAGGTGGCGAGCAACGCCGCAGCCATCGCGGTGCACCCCGGCCTTGGGGTAAAGACGATCCAGGAACTGATCGCTCTGGGACGGACGAAGAACCTCAACTACGCATCACCAGGCATCGGCACCGGGCCGCACTTGTTCGGGCAACTGATCGCGATGCAGACCGGTGCGAAGTTCACCAACATTCCGTACAAAGGATCGGCGCCGGCAACAGCGGATGCGGTAGGTGGACAAGTGGACTTCATCATCTCCACCTTGTCGCCGATGGTGCCGCACTTCAACTCGGGCCGGCTGCGCGGCTTGGCCATCACCGGCGACAAGCGCTCCCCCCAGGCACCCGATGTACCGACGCTGGGCGAATCCGGTCTGAGTGCCCAGCGCTACGAAGTTTGGTATGGCGTGGTGGCGCCTGCCGCCGTTCCGAAGCCCATCATCACGCGGCTGCAGCTGGCATCCGCCCAAGTGCTGCGGGACCCTGAGCTGCTGAACAAGCTGCGCAACGCCGGCTACGACGTGGAACCGAGCATTGGTGACGAGTTCGGGGCCGAATTGCGCGCGGACATCGATCGCTGGGTGCGCGTCATCCGCGATGCAAAGATTCCTCGAGAATAGGAGAAGCGACATGAAATCATGGTGGATCCGAACGGCTGACAATGCGATGGCTTTGGAGCTTCGCGACGTACCCATTCCGCAACCAGGACCCGGGCAGATCGGCATACGCATCCGCGCCGCGGCACTCAATCGCGGTGAGTTCATTGCGGGCCATGGCCTGCACACGGCGGCGGCCGCTCGTCCTGCGGGTTTCGAGGCGGCGGGCGAAGTGACGGCTCTGGGCGCTGGCGTCACGCGCTGGCAACTGGGTGACCGCGTCATGGGCCGCTGCGACGGTGCTTTCGCCGAACACGGTTGCATGAATGCCGAGGAAGTGTTCGCGGCTCCCCTGCGCCTGACCTGGGAGCAGGCGGCGGCAACGACGGTGGTGTTCCTCACGGTGTACGAAGCCTTGATGGCTCATGGCCGCTTGGCTTCAGGCGAATCCATGCTGGTGACTGGCATCTCGTCGGGCGTCGGCGTGGCGTCACTGCAGGTCGGCAAGGCCCTGGGTGCGCGGGTGATCGGCACCTCTGGCTCGTTGGAAAAACTCGAGCGCCTGAAGGCGCTGGGCCTTGACGTCGCGTTGCACACCCGCGCACCCGACTTCGTCCCAGCTGTCATGCAGGCCACCCAAAACCAAGGCGTGGACTTGGTGGTAAATACCGTCGGCGGCAGTGTCTTCGCCGCATGCGTCGAAGCGATGGGTTTCCAGGCGCGACTGGCCATGGTGGGCTATGTCGACGGCCAAGTCGAAGCGCGCATGGACCTCGGCGCGCTGCACAGCAAGCGCTTGCAGCTGTTCGGCGTGTCCAACAAGATGCGCAACATGTCTCACCGCATTGCCGCGGCGCAGGCCTTGGAGCGCGACCTGCTGCCCATGGTGGCGGATGGCCGCGTGACGCCATGGGTCGACCAGGTTTTCGCGCTCGATGACCTGCCAACCGCACAGCAGTGCATGCAGGGCAACCAGCACCTAGGCAAGCTGGTGGTGCGCGTCGACTGATCTGCGGCTCTCTTGCAGACTTGGTGCCACCATTTATTGATGGGCTTGCATCTCCCATCCATTAACGCACTCGGAGACAAAGAATGTTCAAAAAAATAACCGCCATTGCGCTGGCCCTCGCCGCCGCCTGGACCACACAGGCCCATGCCCAGGGCTACCCCAATAAACCCATTCGTGTGGTGCTGGGCTACACCGCCGGTGGCGCAGCGGACGCTGTCGCGCGTCCGCTCATGCGTGTCCTCGAGCCACTGCTGGGGCAATCCATCATCGTCGAACCCAAGCCGGGCACCGCCGGCGGCGTAGCGGCAGAGTTCATCAGCAAGGTGGCGTCAGACGGTTACACGCTTTACTTTGCCGATGGCGGGCCTTTCACCACCGCACCCCACTTGACCAAAGTGGGCTACCACCACCTCAACTCGTTCACCCACATTGGCCATGTTTGCAGCACCGGTAGCATTCTGGTAGTGCACCCCTCCTCGCCATTCAAGAGCGTGGCCGACGTGGTGGCAGCAGCGAAAAAAGAACCAGAAAAATGGAGTTACGGCACCTCGGGTATTGCCGGACCACACCACTTTTCCGGCGAACTGTTGAAGAGTTTTACCGGGGTGAACCTGCTGCACATTCCATATAAGGGCGGCGCTCCAGCGATGACCGACTTGATGGGCAACCAGGTTCCGATGCTGTTTTCATCACTGGCGGCTGCGGTGGGTCCTTACAAGTCCGGCAAGCTGCGCGCTCTGGCGGTGACTTCGCCCAAACGTTCAGGCGCCTTTCCCGATGTGCCCACCATGGACGAACTCGGCTACAAGGGTTTTGATTCCACCGGTTGGTTTGAGCTGATGGGCCCGGCTGGCATGGCACCTGAGCTCGTGGCGCGGCTGTCACAGGCACTGCTCAAGGCGGGCGAGGACAAAAGTCTGCAGGAGCAATTCAAGCAGCTGGGTTGCGACGCGGAATTCATGACACCCACGCAGACCGTCGAGAAGGTCAAGAACGACCACGCCAAGTGGGGCAAGGTCATCAAGGACGCCAACATCAAGGCCGAATGACCACAAGGTCACAGCAATGCTGCAAAGTCAGTAATACCCCCAAAAGCAAAAAGCCCAACCTGTAGAGGTTGGGCTTTTGACTTGATTTTATTGGGGTGGCTGATGGGGCTCGAACCCACGACAACAGGAATCACAATCCTGGACTCTACCAACTGAGCTACAGCCACCGCAGAACCAATATTATAGCCTGAAGATCAGCGTCAAAACAACGCCGAAATGCTTTTATGAAGCTGTTGAAGATTTGGGTTTCGGCACCAAAATTTCCGCTTTGAATTGCGCCCGCAGGTACTTTAAATAAGCAGTTGCTTCAGCATTGCCCAAAAGCCTTGCAAATTGCTGGCGACTTTGCTCTTGCTGCTGCGGATTGAGTTGATCGCGCTCCACCAGTTTGTTCACGCGGACCAAGGCAAATCCCTGCTGGCCCAAATCAACACCGAGCAAAATGGGCAATCGGGCCGTGTCTGCACGCAAGGCAGCATCCACCACAGCCTGGCTCTGCCCTTGGGCTTGATCGCGTGAAACCACCAAAGACGCCCCCACCTGAGCTTGCGCAGGCTGGTCTTTCAAGTCTGCCAAGCGAGCTTGTCCTTCGGCCTTGGCCAGAGCCAGGGCCTGGTCTTTGACATACTGAACACGCACCTCCTCTTTGACTTCGGCAAAAGGACGCAAAGCTGCAGGACGATGGTTGACGATGCGCGCTGACACGAGGGTGTTGCTGGCCACCTCGATCGCCGCGGTGTTACGACGCTTGCTCAAGGCGTCTTCAGCAAAAATCGCTTCCAGCAATTTGGGGTTGGAGAGCAAACCTGGCATGGCTGACTGTGGCGAACGTGTCAGCCCTTTCGCCTGTTGGATCGTGAGTTTTAGCTTTTCAGCGACCGGCTTGAAGGTGTCGGCTTGTTCGTAAACGCTGTTGCTGAATGTTTCGGCATATTCTGCAAACTGTCGTTTGGCTTGCTGTTTTCTCAAATCGGCTTCCAGCTGTGGTCGCATGGCCTCCAGGCTGGGTACAGCCGCAGCTTTGACATCGGTCAGCTGGATGATGTGAAAACCGAATTCGGACTCGACGACTGAACTGATTTCACCTTTTTTCAGGGCAAAAGCAGCATCCTCAAAGGCCTTGACCATGGCGCCTTTGGCAAAGAAATCGAGGTCACCGCCTTTGCTGGCAGAGCCTGGATCTTGAGAGTTCTTGCGGGCAATGTCGGCAAAGGCTTTGGGTTCTTTGCGCAAGTCAGCCAACAAGGCATCGGCCTTGAGTCTGGCTTTTTCACGCTCAGCAGCCGGTGCGTCCTTGGCAGCATTGATGAGAATATGGCTGGCGCGACGCTGCTCTTGACCAGCCAATCGTTGCAAGTTTTGCTCGTAATACGTTTTGATGTCTTGCTCTGGCAAATTGATGCTTTTTTCAAGTGCAGCAGCATCGAGCACCAAGTATTCGATGTCAGCGGATTCTTGCGACCTGAACCGATCAGACTGCGCTTGGTAAAACTTTTCCAAGTCTGCGTCATTGACCTGCACTTTGGCGGCGAACGCAGCGGGTTCAAAACGCTGCAGCTGAATTTCCCGGCGCTGCAAATAGGCTTGCAAAGCCACCTCGCTTTGGCGCTTGGAAGACCCCACCGAAGTTTGCAAAGCTGACAACACCTGTTTTTGCGACAGATCTCGCCGAACCTGTGATTCCAGCATTTCAGGCGTCATGCCTTGGCTGGCGGCCAACTGGCGATAACGGTCCATGTCGAGTTTGCCATCTGCACCCCGCAAACCCGCGATCGAGGGGTCTTGCTGCAGATAGTTGGCCAGGCGCTGGTTGCTGGTCACCAGCAATTGCTTTTCCGAAGCGATGGCCATCAGTCGGTCATTGACCATGCGCTCCAGGGTCGCATAACGCGCCTCATCTGAACCCAGCAATTTGGCGTCAGGGTTGGGCATCGAGGCACGAATGCGATCAACTTCCCGCTGATGGGCGGCATCCCACTCCATTTGGTTGATCTTTTGACCGTCGATCTTGGCGACCACTGCGCCTTTTTCTTCAAATTGGCGGTAACCGTCCACACCAAAAAGAACAAAGGACGGGATGATCAGCAAAAACAGCAGCCCCATCAATATTTTGGAGTTGTTGCGGATGGTGTCAAACATGATCAAGGTCTCGGGTTAACAACAAAAAGGCGAACTTGCAGTTCGCCTTTGGTTGAGAGGTGGTGGGCGCTGACGGTCTCGAACCGCCGACCTACTCCGTGTAAAGGAGCCGCTCTACCAACTGAGCTAAGCGCCCTCTCACATGTGTTTTCAGTTCAAAGCGTCTTTCAGACCCTTGCCTGGACGGAACTTTGGCACATTGGCTTTCTTGATTTTAATCGCAGCGCCGGTGCGTGGATTACGGCCGGTACGCGCAGCACGCTTGCCCACCGCGAAAGTACCAAAACCCACCAGCGAAACTGTGCCGCCCTTTTTGAGGGTGGTGCGCACGGCACCAATGGTGGCTTCCAATGCACGGCCGGCAGCCGCCTTGGAGAGGTCTGCATGCTTGGCGATGTGTTCGATTAATTCTGTTTTATTCACAAAAAACCTCTGAAAGTTAGATGTCGAAAAGACCGACGTTTTTACTGAGATCCGAGTCGACTGCCTAGGCTGTCGAAACAATGTCATTCAGGCAACAAGTGCCTTTATTAATTAAAGCCAGACCGTGTGAGTCTGTCAATCACCCATCTGGCGAGCTCCAATTTGCGTTGGATTCTAGCCGTGAAATTCTGGCTAAAGCGCCCAAGAGAGGGTTTTTTTAAATGGCCCTCGCTGGCAGGAACACCAAAGGACGCCTTCAGAGCGCTTCGGCAATAGCACGTCCGATGTCCTTGGTTTGCGCATTACCCCCCAAATCGGGCGTTCGCGGTGCGCCACTGCCTGGAGCCAACACCTTTTCTATCGCCGCCAAAATCGCATCGTGTGCCGACTTGTAGCCCAAAAATTCAAGCATCATGGCGCCACACCAGATCTGGCCAATCGGGTTGGCAATGCCCTTGCCTGCAATGTCGGGGGCCGAGCCGTGCACCGGCTCAAACAAAGAAGGGAACAGGCGATCCGGATTCAGGTTGGCGCTGGGTGCAATGCCAATCGTGCCGGTGCATGCAGGCCCCAGGTCACTGAGGATGTCGCCAAACAAATTGCTGGCCACCACCACATCAAAAAAGTCGGGGCGCTGCACAAAGTGTGCGGTCAGGATGTCGATGTGGAACTTGTCCACGTTGATGCCAGGATAGGCCTTGGCCATCTCGGCCACGCGCTCATCCCAGTAAGGCATGGTGATGGCGATGCCATTGGATTTGGTGGCGCTGGTCAGGTGTTTCTTGGGGCGCGTCTGGGCCAATTCAAAAGCGAACTTGAGCACACGGTCCACGCCGATGCGGGTCATGATGGATTCCTGCATCACGATCTCGCGCTCGGTGCCCGGGAACATGCGGCCACCCACGGCCGAATATTCGCCCTCGGTGTTTTCACGCACGATGTACATGTCGATCTCACCGGGCAAACGCGGGCTGCCATCGCGTCGCACCACGGGCGCGATGATGCCAGGCATCAGGCGCGCCGGGCGCAGATTGATGTACTGGTCAAATTCGCGGCGGAACAACAGCAAAGAGCCCCACAGCGAGACATGGTCAGCAATCTTGTCGGGCCAGCCTACCGCACCAAAGTAAATCGCATCATGGCCACCAATCTGGTCTTTCCAGTTGTCGGGCAGCATCTTGCCGTGCTTTTCGCAATAGTCCCAGCTTGAAAAATCAAAATGGTCAAACTGCAAGTCGATGCCGAATTTGCGGGCCGCCGCGTCCATGACGCGCAGACCTTCGGGCATGACTTCCTTGCCAATACCGTCTCCGGGAATCACAGCAATGCGGTGTTTTGTCATGGGGTGTCCTTTTCGATTCAAAGCGATTCCAGCCGTGTCACGTCACAGCTGAGGGTGTAAAAAATATGCACGAAGAATACAGGCAAGCGCGTGCATCGGCTTTCACCGAGGTGACGCACGCACCACCAGGCTCACGCCCACCGCCGTCAGGGCGGTACCCACCAAGGTGGCAACCGTGATGGTTTCGCCAAATAGCAACCAAGCCATGATGGCGGTGGTGGGAGGCACCAAGTACATCAAGCTGGTCACCGAAGCGGCCGCGCCGCGCTGGATCAGCAGATACAACAGCGAACTGCCCCCCAGCGTCAGCCCCAGCACCGACCAAGCCATGGCCCCGGCCAGCTCGGCATTCCAGCGCATGGCTTCAGGCTCAGCCCATGCCAGTGGCAAGGTCACCACCAAAGCGGCCATGAGCTGCACAGTGTTGGCCGAGCGCACATCGCAAGGCTGCACAAAGCGCTTTTGGTAAAGCGTGCCAATGGTGATGCTCAACAGCGCCCCGATGGCAAAGGCCATGTTCACCGTTGTCACATGGTCCATGACCGAGCCCAGGGTCAGTTTGCGCCAGACCACCATGAGCAAACCGGCAAAGCCCAGCAACAAACCCAGCCATTGGCGACGCGAGACGCCTGGCTGGCCCGAACCTCGGAGGCTGTAAGACAGCCAGATGGCCGTGAGCACCGGCTGAAAACCCACAATGAGTGCCGACAGGCCTGAACCCATGCCCGCCTTGACGGCAGCCCACACACCGCCCAAATAACCCGCATGCATCAGCATGCCGGTAACAGACAGGTGCAGCCACTGCGCACGGCTTTGCGGCCACTTGACGCGGGCCAAAAAAATCCAGGGCACAAAACACAAGATGGAGAGCAGGTAACGCACCAGCAAAAAACTGAATGGCGATGCATGCGGCATGCCGAAGCGCGCCACGATGAAGCCAGTGCTCCAGATCAGAACGAACACGACCGGCATGGCCTTGATCCAGGCCGAGGTCTCTGGATGATCGCTCACTTCACCCGCGCCCGGATTTCAGGCAAGGCCTTTTGCATGTAATAGACCATGGACCAGATGGTCAAAACCGCCGCGATCAGGATCAACACAGCACCCCAAATGCGGGTGTCGATGACCCCAAACAACATGCCGTTGTAGAGCAAAAACGGAATCGCCACCATCTGCACCGTGGTCTTGAGCTTGCCCACCATGTGCACCGCCACGCTCTTGCCCGCGCCAATCTGCGCCATCCACTCGCGCAGCGAAGAAATGGCGATCTCGCGGCCAATGATGACCAGCGCAATCAGCACATGGACCCGGTTCATGTGCACCAAAATCAGCAGCGCCGCACACACCAGAAACTTGTCGGCCACCGGGTCGAGGAACGCGCCAAAGGCCGAAGTCTGGTTCAGCTTGCGGGCCAGGTAGCCGTCCAGCCAGTCGGTGATGGCAAACAGCACAAACATCACCGTAGCGATCAGGTTCTGCGTCTCCACCGTCAGGCTCTGCAGGTAATACACGCCAACGATCAAAGGGATCGCGACAATGCGCGTCCAGGTCATGATGGTGGGAATCGTGAAAAACATGGGCTTCATTGTGGCACGCCTGACGCGGATTTCATGGTCGGCACTGCCAAGAACTCAGTGCAAAGCGTTGTAAATGGACTCGGCCAGTTCGCGTGAAATGCCCTCCACGCCCAGCAAGTCTTCCACGCTGGCACTTTCGACGCCACGCACGCCGCCAAAGCGCTGGAGCAATTTGGCCCGTTTGCGCGGCCCGATGCCGGGGATTTCCTCGATTTTGCTGCCGCCCATGCGGACCTTGGCCCGCTGGGCGCGCATGCCGGTGATGGCAAAGCGGTGCGCCTCATCGCGGATTTGCGCCACCAGCATCAGCGCGGCAGAGTCTTTGCCCAAATAAACCTTCTCGCGGCCATCGGCAAACACCAGCTCCTCCAGACCCACCTGGCGGCCCTCGCCTTTTTCAACGCCCACGATGCGCGACAAGTCCAGCCCCAACTGGGTGAACACCTCGCGCGCCATCGACACCTGGCCCTTGCCGCCGTCGATCAGCACGATGTCGGGCAGGCGGGCCGTGCCCTCTGCGCTGCGCAAAGCCTCGGCCAATTTGCTGTAACGGCGCATCAGCACCTGGTGCATGGCCGCGTAATCGTCGCCCGGCGTGATGCCCTCGATGTTGTAGCGGCGGTATTCGCTGCTTTGCATCTTGTGCTGGCGAAACACCACACACGAGGCCTGCGTGTTCTCGCCTGCCGTGTGCGAGATGTCAAAACACTCCACATGCAAGGCGTCCAGATCGTCCGGGGCCAAGTCCAGCGCCTCGGCCAGGGCTCGGGTGCGGGCCTGCTGCGAGCCCTCTTCAGCCAGCAAACGAGCCAGTTGGATGTCGGCGTTTTTCTCGCTCATCTCCAGCCACACCCGGCGCTGCTCACGCGGGTTGTGCACGGCGGCGATCTTGTAACCCGCCTGCTGCGACAAGGCCGCCACCAGCGCCTTGTCCACCGGCACGCTGGTGATCAGGGCTGCGGGCACCGGAATGCCAATGTAGTGCTGGGCCATGAAGGCTTCAAGGACTTGCACCTCGACCGGAATTTGCGGCTGCCCCTCTTCTTCAACAGACTGCAAGGCGTAGGCATCTTCCACATGCGCCGGAAAGTAAGCCCGATCGCCCAAATGCCGCCCGCCGCGCACCATGGCCAGGTTCACGCAAGCGCGCCCGCCCAGCACCCGCACCGCCAGAATGTCCACATCGGTGTCGGTGCCCGTGTCCACCGCCTGCTGGTGCAGCACCCGAGACAGCGCCGACATCTGGTTGCGCACCTCGGCGGCCAGCTCGAACTCCAGCCGCTCGGCGTGCGCCATCATGCGCGACTCCATCTCTTGCAACAACGCTTGCGTCTCGCCGCGCAAAAACCGCTCAGCGTGTTGCACATCGTCGGCATAGGCCTGCGGGCTGATCAGGTTCACACACGGGCCCGAGCACCGCTTGATTTGGTACAGCAGGCACGGCCGGGTGCGGTTGGCAAACACCGTGTCTTCGCAAGTTCGCAGGCGAAACACCTTTTGCAGCAGCTGAATCGACTCTTTGACCGCCCAGGCACTGGGAAACGGGCCAAAGTAGCGGTGCTTTTTTTCGACCACACCCCGGTAATAGGCCACGCGGGGGAAAGTTTGCGGCTCGGGTGCACCCGAAGCGCTTGGCACGGCCTTCAAAAATAGCGTGCCGTTGCCCGTCAACTTCAAATACGGATAGGTCTTGTCGTCCCGAAACAGGATGTTGAAGCGCGGGCTCAGCGTCTTGATGAGGTTGTTTTCGAGCAGCAGCGCCTCGGCCTCGGAGCGCACCACCGTGGTCTCCATGCGGGCGATCTTGCTGACCATGTGGCCAATGCGCGTGCCGCCATGGTCCTTCTGAAAATAGCTCGACACCCGCTTTTTGAGCTGCTTGGCCTTGCCCACATAGAGCACGTTGCCCTGCGCATCAAAGTAGCGATAAACCCCCGGCAAAGCAGGGAGCGCAGCCACCTGGGCCAGCAAAGATTCGTCGTGTGCCGCTGTCATGGCGCGTATTGTCGCGGCAAAACAAAGCCCCTGAAGTGCAGCAATGCGCCTCATACATTCGGCTGCAAAGGCGACCACCCACAAGAAACCAGGCCGAGCCCGTTGCAGGAGCGCGCCCCTGTGCGCGAAAACGTACACCCGGGCAGCGACAATCTCCCACCATGAACACGCACCGACCCGAGAAGCTTTGGGATATTTTCTGCACCGTCATCGACAACCATGGCGATCTGGGCGTGTGCTGGCGGCTGACGCGCCAGTTGCTGGCGCAAGGCCAATCGGTGCGCCTGTGGGTGGACGACGCATCGGCCCTCGCCTGGATGGCCCCCGACGCCCACACCCAGCCCAATCTGCAAGTGCTGCCCTGGGCCGCCGCCAGCCAAAGCGAAGTGCTGAAAAGCTTGAAGCCCGCCGACGTGTGGATCGAAGCCTTTGGCTGCACCCTGCCCGAAGCCTTTGTGGCCCACGGTGTCGCCACGCACCCGCAACAACCGGCCTGGATCAACCTCGAATACCTGAGCGCCGAAGACTGGGTGCCCCGCATGCACAACATGCCCTCGCCCGTGATGAGCGGCCCCGCCAAAGGCTGGACCAAACGCTTTTTCTACCCCGGCTTCACGGCAGACACGGGTGGTCTGCTGCGCGAAACCGATTTGCAGGAACGGCAACAACGCTTTGACCGCCAAGCCTGGCGACAAAAACACGCCCCCCACTTGGCACCGGGCAGCCTGCTGATCAGCCTGTTTTGCTACGAACCCGCCGCCCTGCCCCAACTGCTGGCCCAACTGGTGGGCACGCCCCACCACCTGCTCGTCACCCCCGGCCGGCCGCTGGCGGCGGTGCAGCAAGCCCTGGCAGGCATGCCAGTGCACCCCAGCTGGAGCGCCCTGCCCTACACAAGCCAAGACGGCTTCGACGAAATGCTCTGGGCCTGCGACCTCAACTTTGTGCGCGGCGAAGACTCACTGGTGCGGGCGCTCTGGGCGGGCCAACCCTTTATCTGGCACATCTACCCGCAGGGTGACAACGCGCACCATGCCAAGCTGGAAGCTTTTCTGGACTGGATGCAGGCGCCGGAGAGCTTGCGGCAAGCGCATCGAATTTGGAACGGCATACAGCACAAAACCATGTCTACCTTGGACAGTTTCGCAGTGAAGACTTGGAAGCCCTACTTTCAAGCTGCACGAGCCCAACTGCTGGCACAAGCGGACTTGCTCACCCAGCTGCAGGCTTTTGTGCAAGCCCATGCTGCAAACACCTGATACCTGCTGCGGGGATAATCCTTCCCCATGGACATCATCAACACCCTCTTCCCCCTCGGCTGGCAGCACTACCTGCTGGGCGGCCTGACCATTGGCGCTGGCGTGGCGCTGCTTTATTTGTTCAACGGCTGGGTCGGCGGCATGAGTTCCGTGTTTTCCAGCAGTTGGTCTTTTGTGTCCAAACGGGCGTTTTTTCAGCAAGCGCGCTTTGTCAGCACCCGCAACTGGCGTCTGGTCTACGCCCTGGGCGTGGTGCTGGGCGCACTGGTCTGGCGCTATGCGCTGGCGGGTGGTGAGGCACAGCACACCAGCGTGCCTGCGTGGCAACTGTTGGTGGGCGGCTTTTTGGTGGGCTATGGGGCACGTTTGGGCAATGGCTGCACCTCGGGGCACGGCATTTGCGGGCTGGGCTCGCTTCAGCTGCCCTCGCTCGGCGCGGTGCTCACGTTCATGGCCACCGCCTTCATGACGGCCAACCTGATGGCCATGGCAACGAAAGGTCTGGCATGAACCCGCACACACTCACCTTCCCTAAAGCGCTGGTCACTTTGCTGGCGGGCGCGCTGTTTGGCTTTGGCCTGTCGCTGGCCACCATGGTGCAGCCCGAAGTCGTCATCGGCTTTTTGCAGTTCAAGGACTGGGGCCTGATGCTGGTCATGGGCGGCGCTGCGGGCTTGGCCATGTTGGCTTACAAGGGCTTTCCGCGCTGGTTCAGTCGCCCTCTGTTGGGTGGTCAGTTCCTCACCCAGCCTGCCAGCTGGAACCGCCAGACGGTCATCGGATCGGCCATTTTTGGCATCGGTTGGGGCTTGTCAGGCGTTTGCCCTGGCCCGGCCATCGCAGCCTTGGGCACGGGCAACACCGACATTTTGTGGGCCTTGGGCGGCATTGTGCTGGGCGCTCTGACCCATGGGCTGACGACACGGGATTGATGCCTTCGCCTCCAGCACTGTCAATAAAAGCAAGTCCCACAGGTTAGAATAGCGGGCTTGACCTCTGGTCACCCCTTTTCATTTCAGACTCAATTCCTATGAAAACCGCTCAAGAAATCCGCGTCGGCAACGTCATCATGCACGGCAAAGACCCCATGGTCGTCCTGCGCACCGAATACCAACGCGGTGGCCGCGGCTCGTCCACCGTGCGCATGAAGCTCAAAAGCCTGATCGCCAACTTCGGCACCGAAGTCGTGTTCCGAGCCGACGACAAGATGGACCAAGTCATTCTGGACAAGAAAGAGTGCACCTACTCTTACTTTGCTGACCCCATGTACGTTTGCATGGACACCGACTTCAACCAGTACGAAGTCGAAGCCACCAACATGGGCGATGCCCTGAACTACCTCGAAGACGGCATGGAACTCGAAGTGGTGTTCTACAACGAGAAAGCCATCTCGGTCGAATTGCCCACCAGCGTCGTGCGCGAGATCACCTGGACCGAGCCAGCCGTCAAAGGCGACACCTCGGGCAAAGTGCTCAAGCCTGCCAAGATCGCCACCGGCATGGAAGTGCCCGTGCCTTTGTTCGTGAGCCAAGGCGACAAGATCGAAATCGACACCCGCACAGGCGAATACCGCAAGCGCGTCTGATCGAAGATACCTCCCGATGAAAGCCCCGCCAGGGGCTTTTTTCATGGATGAAACGATTCGCCCATGTTTTTGACAGGGCATGGGCGTCGCCCAAGAGCTGTCGATGCACAATGCCGCCATGCAATCCAGACAAGACCTCTTTGCCCCCTCCCTGCCCCACGCCTGGGCCGATCTGCAAGCCGAAGCCAAAACCGCAGACTGGCTGGAACCTGAGGCCAACCGCCTGGCCTTTGCCGACCCCGAATTTTTATTGCGCCGCGAGACGCGCGGCATCCGCTTTCAGCTGGAAATGCTCAAACCCGACTTGGCGCAAACCGAGGCGAGGATTGAGCACACCGTGGTGGTGTTCGGCAGCGCCCGGTTCGTGGACATGGACAGCGCCCAAGCGCAACTGAACGCAGCCCAACAAAGTGGCCAAGCGCAAGACATCGCCAAAGCCCAAGCAGCCGTGCGCAACGCCCAGCACTACGAAAACGCCCGTGTCTTTGCCCAAAGGGTGGCACGCTCCTGTTCTTGCCTGCCCGATGATGAAAAGCTGTACATCTGCACCGGGGGTGGCCCCGGCATCATGGAGGCGGCCAACCGGGGGGCGCAGGAAGCCGGCGCGCCCTCGGTAGCACTGAACATCGCGCTGCCCCACGAACAAAAGCCCAATCCCTACGTCACGCCAGAGCTGAGCTTCAAATTTCACTACTTCGCTCTGCGCAAAATGCACTTCATGATGCGGGCCAAGGCCTTGGTCGCATTTCCGGGCGGTTTTGGCACGCTCGATGAGTTGTTTGAGGTGATGACGCTGGTGCAAACGCGCAAATCACGCCCCGTGCCGATCCTGTTATTTGGCAGCGCGTTCTGGAAGCGCCTGATCGACATGGACGTGCTGGTTCAAGAAGGCACGATTTCCAGCGAAGACCTGAAGCTGTTTCGCTATGTGGATACACCAGAGGCCGCTTGGCAAGCCATTTGTGATTTTTACCAGCTGAACGTCACGGTGCCTTGACTGTGTTTTGCTGCCCATGCAGCGCTTGAAACTCAGCCCTGATGGTGCTTGGGTGGACGCAGCTTCATGGCCGACTTGGCCCCCAAACCCACCGCCGCTCCCACCACCCAAAACACAGGGGCGACGCCAGCCACCGCCCCAGCGGCGCCAAACAGCATGGGCATCATCACGCTGGAAGCATTGATGGTCATGAGTCGCAGACCCAGCGCCTCGCCCTGGCGGTGCTTGGGGGTGATTTGGTGCAAGGTGCTCATGATCATGGGCTGCACCGTACCCAACACCAGGCCCAACAGCACCGAACAAACGCCCATGCTGAACGGCGTGGGCATGAAGGGATACAGCCCAAACAAAACACCCGTGCACACCATGGCCCCGGTGATGATCTGGTGCTCTTGTACATGCCTAGAGAACCACGGCAAACACACCCGAATGAAAGCCGCAGCGATGGCAAATGAGCCCAGGATGGTGCCCACCACCGAGGCGCTGTAACCACGCTCGTGCCCCAGCACCGGGACCACAAAGGTGTGCACATCCCAGCAAGACGACAGGAGCCAGTTCACGCTCAGCAAGCGACGCATCATGGGCTCGGCCAGCAAGTCCAGCGCGCGGCGCGGTCCTGCGTGCTCAGGGGCCTTGGGCATGGACAGCTCAGGCACCCGCCGCACCCAAAACCAGGTGCTCAGGGGCAGCACGGCCATGAGCAAAAAAGCCCAGCGAAAACCGGTTTCATGGGCGGGTGCAGGCCCGGCAAAGTCAATCAGCAAGCCTGCCAGCACCGGCCCCAAAAAATTGGACACGGCCGGTCCAATCGACAGCCAGCTGAAGGCCGCTTTCAGTTCGGCCGGGTCTTTGGCCATGCGGCCCACATGCCGCTGCAAAGCAATCACCGCCATGCCGGTGGCCCCGCCCGTGGCCAGTGCACTGAGGCACATCACCGGGAAAATCGGCCAAACCACCGACAGCGCAGCGCCAGTGCAAGCCAGGACAACGCTGATGAGAATGGGTTTTTTCAAGCCCTTGCGGTCGGCATAACGCCCGGCGGGCAAGGCTAAAAAAACCTGTGTCAAGGCAAACAAGGCCAGCAAGGCCCCGACAGCCATGGCGCTGAAACCCTGCTGCAAGGCCAGCAATGGAATGGCCATGCGCATGCCCGCCATGCAAGCATGCAGAAAAATTTGCCCGGCAATCAGGCGAAAGAGATCACGTTTCATGGGCCGTCCACACCACCCGCACCGTCTTGGCGCGGCGCGCAGCGCGGTGCAGGTTCAGTCTCAGGCATCGCCGCCAGGCAGCAAAGCCTGCGCTTCGGTTTCGGGCAAGGCATCGACCTGGCGCAAGGCACGGTTCATCACATTGCTGCGGGTTTGGGCCTGGTCCAGCGTATTGAGCACGGTTTGCGTCTGGTTGCGCACCTTGTCCAGCACATCGCCAAACTTGCCAAACTCGGTCTTGACCGCGCCCAGCACCTGCCAGACTTCGCTGGAGCGCTTTTCCAGGGCAAGGGTTCTGAAGCCCATTTGCAAAGCATTGAGCATGGCCATCAGGTTGGTTGGGCCTGCCAGCGTGACGCGGTGGTCGCGCTGCAGGGTTTCCATCAGACCGGGGCGGCGAAGCACCTCAGCGTACAGGCCTTCGGTGGGCAAAAACATCACCGCAAAGTCGGTGGTGTGCGGTGGCTCCAGGTATTTCTCGGCGATGGATTTGGCTTCGAGCTTGATTCGGTTTTCCAGCGCTTTGGCGCACAGCTCGGCCTGCACGGGGTCGGCGCGGCTTTGGGCTTCGAGAAGGCGCTCGTAGTCTTCGTTGGGAAACTTCGCGTCGATCGGCAGCCAGACCGGCTCACCATTGTCGGATCGGCCCGGCAGGCGGATCGCAAAGTCCACCCGGTTTTTGTCACCGGGCTTGGTCGCCACCTGCACCGCGTATTGCTCAGGGGTCAGCACCTGCTCGAGCAAGGAAGCCAGCTGTGCCTCGCCAAACATGCCGCGTGTCTTCACGTTGGTCAGCAGGTGCTTGAGGTCACCCACGCCTTGGGCCAAATGGTGCATTTCGCCCAGACCTTTGTGCACCTGCTCCAGGCGGTCGGCGACTTGTTTGAAGCTCTCGCCTAGGCGGGCTTGCAGCGTGGCCTGGAGTTTTTCGTCCACCGTCTGGCGCATTTCGTCGAGCTTGGCGGCGTTGCTTTGCTGCAGCTGGGCCAACTGGGTTTCCATGGTGCCGCGCATCTCGGTCAGGCGCCGGGCATTGGCCTCGGACAAGGCATTGACCTGCTGCGCCAGGCTGTCGGTCAGGCTTTTTTGCAGCAAAGCCAATTGCTGGGCCAGCGCATCGATTTGTTGGTTTTGGGTGCGGGTGGCTTCGGCGCTTTGCTGCAGCAGCGACTGCTGGAAGAGCGTGAGGGTTTGCATGGCCTCTTGCCGCCCCTGCACGCCAGACTGGCTGATCTCGCTGCGCAGCTCGCGCTCCAGGCGCTCGGTCTGGATTTGCACGGCCGCAAACTGCTGCTGTTGCCAGGCAGTTTGTTCGGCCAACAGCTGTGATGCTTGCGCTGCAGTTTGCTGCGTTTGCTCATCGGTCGAAGCGCCGCCGCGCAACAGCAACAAGACCACCAACAAGAGGTTCAGCCCCCCCAGGGCCAGCAACACCCACTCGCTCATGCAGCAGCGCCAGGCACGGTGTTCAAAGGCGTCAGCGCCTGACCCCGGGTCAAGTACGCCACCAGGTTGTCGGCGGCCAGCTGGGCCATGGCCTTGCGCGTTTGGATGGTTGCGCTGGCGATGTGCGGAGTCAGCACCACATTGGCCACCTTGAGCAAGTCAGGGTGCACCGAGGGCTCGCCCTCGAACACATCGATGCCCGCCGCCGCAATTTGGCGGGCCGCCAGGGCTTTGGCCAAAGCGGCGTCGTCCACAATGCCGCCGCGTGCGATGTTGACCAGCGTGGCAGAAGGCTTCATCTGCGCCAACTCTGCAGCGCCAATGGTGTGGTGCGACTCGGCGCTGTAAGGCACCACCAGCATCACATGGTCGGCCGTTTTGAGCAGTTCTTCCTTGCTCACGTAACGCGCTTTGCATTCGGCTTCCAGCTCGGGGCTCAGTCGTGAACGGTTGTGATAAATGACTTTCATGCCAAAGCCATGCGCGGCGCGGCGGGCAATGCCCTGCCCGATGCGGCCCATGCCGATGATGCCGAGGGTGGAGCCATGCACTTCGGCCCCGGCAAACATGTCGTAGCTCCACTTGGTCCACTGGCCCGCGCGCAGGTAATGCTCGCTTTCGGTGATTCGCCGCGCCGTGGCCATGAGCAAGGCAAAGCCAAAGTCGGCGGTGGTTTCGGTCAACACATCGGGCGTGTTGGTGGCTTGCACGCCCGCAGCGGTCATGGCGGGCACATCAAAGTTGTTGTACCCCACAGCCATGTTGGCCACGATGCTCAGCTGGGGGTTGGCCTGCAGCAGTGCGGCGTCGATGCGCTCGCTACCGGTGGTCAAAGCGCCCACTTTGCCCTGCATGCGGCGGGTCAATTCGGCGGCAGACCAGACTTCGTCCGCCTGATTGCTTTCGACTTCAAACACCTGCGCCAAAGACTGCAGGACCTCGGGGAAGATGGCGCGGGCCACCAGAATGGAAGGTTTGGACATCATTTGAACCAGATAAAACTCATCACGACAAACAGGGGCACCAAAATGCCGCCCGACCAAAGCATGTAGCCAAAGAAGCTGGGCATTTTCACGCCTCGGTCTTCGGCAATCGCTTTGACCATCAAATTGGGTGCGTTGCCAATATAGGTGTTGGCACCCATAAAGACGGCACCCGCCGAAATGGCTGCCAACGTAGGCGCCAATGTGGTCATCAGCACCTGCGGGTCACCCCCTGCGGTGTTGAAGAAAACAAGATAAGTGGGGGCGTTGTCAAGGAATGAACTGAGCACGCCCGTAGTCCAGAAATACATCATCACATCCGGACTGCCGTCAGGCTGAGTCACTGCCTTGACCACAGCACCAAAAGGACCATTCACTCCGGCCTTGAGCATGGCAATCACCGGGATGATGGTCAGAAAAATACCGGCAAACAATTTGGCCACTTCAGCCATGGGACCCCAGCCAAATTGGTTGTCAGCGTGAACTTGAGACGGTGTCATCTTGAGCGACAGGAAAGTCACGGCCACCAAGCCCAGGTCACGCAGCACGCCAGGCAGGCCAACTTCGGTTCCGTAGATGTTAAAAGTGACCGGGGATTTCCAAAAACCACTCATCAATACCAAGCCGACCACCACAGCCAAGAAAACGAAGTTGATGCCGCCATCAAAGCCAATGCGCTTGGAGTCGGGCGTGGGGTCTTGCAGCAAGAGCTCTTCACGGCGGTGGTAATACCAGCTGTCGAGTGCGTAGAAAATGGCCAACAAGCTGCCCAGCATGAACAGTGTTTCAGGAAAGATGTGCTTGACTGTCCAGAAAAAATCGACACCCTTCAAGAAGCCCAAAAACAGCGGCGGATCGCCCAGCGGGGTCAGCGATCCGCCCACGTTCGAGACAATGAAGATGAAGAACACCACCACATGGGCCACATGTTTGCGGTTGTCGTTGGCCCGAATCAAAGGGCGAATCATCAACATGGAGGCCCCGGTGGTCCCCATGAAGCTGGCCAGCACCGCGCCAATGGCCAGGATGGCGGTGTTCAAGCCGGGGCTGCCGTGCAGGTTGCCGCGAACGAAGATGCCGCCCGACACAGTGAACAAAGCGGTCAGCAAGATGATGAAGGGGATGTATTCGGCAAACAGCGCGTGCACCACATTGACACCCGCCGCAACGGGACCAAAGGCCACGGCAAAAGGCAACAAGAACGCCAAGCCCCACGCGGCAGCCACCTTGCCGTAATGGTGATGCCAAAAATGAGGCAACAGCAAAGGCATCAAGGCGATGCACAGCAAAATCCCAGCAAACGGCACACCCCAAATCACAGACAGCTGAGCGCCATCAAAATCGGCAGCAAACGCCCCACCGGACATGGCCAGTAGCATCGGCAAAGCCAGCCAAGCGGTCCATCTTTTACCCAATCGCATCATGTTGCGCATCTCCTGTTAAGTGGTGCGGTATGTTAACGGTCACCCCAAGCCATTTCAGGCTCCCGGGGCAATTTCAAACACTTGGCGCAGGTAGGCCAGGTATTTCTCGTCATCGCACATGCCCTTGCCGGGTGTGTCGGACAATTTGGCCACCGGCTGACCATTGCAGCGGGTCATCTTGATGACGATCTGCAGCGGCTCGTAACCCAGGTCATTGGTCAGGTTGGTGCCCACGCCAAAGGCCAGTTGGCAGCGCTCACGGAACTGCTGGTACAACTCAATCGTGCGGGGAATCGTCAGGCTGTCGCTGAAGATCAATGTCTTGGTTTTGGGGTCAACCCGGTTGTGCTGGTAGTGGGCAATCATGCGTTCGCCCCAGCTGAACGGGTCGCCGCTGTCGTGCCGTGCGCCGTCAAAGAGCTTGCAAAAATACAGATCAAAGTCGCGCAAAAAGGCGTTGAAGCCATAGACATCGCTGAGCGCAATACCCAGGTCGCCCCGGTACTCCTTGGCCCAGGACTCAAAAGCAAAAACCTGGCTGTCGCGCAAGCGTGGCCCCAGGGCTTGTGCCGCCTGCAAATACTCGTGCGCCATGGTGCCCAGGGGGGTCAGGCCCAGCAAATAGGCGTAATACACATTGCTGGTGCCGGCGAATTGCCCATCTGGCCCAATGCCCAGACGCGCAGACAGCACGCGCAGCACCTCTTCGTGCCAGGCCCGCGAAAAGCGGCGGCGCGTGCCGTAGTCGGCGATCTTGAGGGTTTCCAGCCCCGGGGCCTGCAACTGGGCGATCTTTTGATCCACCCGTCGGCGACCCTCCATCAAGTCGGGCACCTTCTGGGTGTTGCGGAAGTACACCTCGTTGACGATGGCCAACACCGGGATCTCGAACAAGATGGTGTGCAGCCACGGCCCCTGGATGGTGATGTCGATCTCACCGTTGGGCAAGGCCGTGACCTGGATGTATTTTTCGTTCAGCTTGAACAGCCCCAAAAAATCCACAAAGTCGCTCTTGATGAAACGCAGCGAGCGCAAATATTGCAGCTCGGACTCCTTGAAGCTCAAGCTACACAACGAGCGGATTTCCTGGCGGATCTCGTTGACAAACGGGGCCAGCGCCACGCCCGGGTTGCGGCATTTGAACTTGTATTCAACCTGCGCCCCCGGAAACTGGTGCAGCACCACTTGCATCATGGTGAACTTGTACAGGTCGGTGTCGAGCAGGCTGGTGATGATCATGGTGTGTTGTCTCTGGCGGCTGCAGCCGCTCATTGTCGTCAGCCAGTGTAAGGGATGGCCAAGGGGCTCATGCGGGCTTCATGTCAGCGCCACCACGGGTGCGCTGAGCAGCACCAGCAACCACTGAACACGCCGAAACGAGCGCGTCACTCCACCCAGTGGGTAAAGTCCTGCGCCGTCACCCGCGTGGTCTGGAAGGTGTTGACCACCGCCGACTCGTCGGCATAGCCCAGCGACATGCCGCAAACGACCATTTCGTTCTCACCCGCGCCCACATGAGGCAGGATGATTTTGGAAAAACCGTTCCACGCCGCTTGTGGGCAGGTGTGCAAACCGCGCGAGCGGGCGGTGACCATCAGGGTCTGCAAGAACATGCCGTAGTCGAGCAGGCTGCCCCGGCCCATCACTTTGTCGATGGTGAAGATCAGGCCCACGGGTGCATCGAAAAAGCGGAAGTTTTTCTGGTGCTGCGCATGCATCAAGGCCTTGTCGCCCTTGCCAATGCCCAGCACGCCGTACAGACCAAAACCGCACTCACGGCGGCGGTCGATGTAGGGGCTGACCCATTTTTCCGGGTAGTAATCGTAGGCCTCGGCGTAGTCAGCGGCCAGTGCGGGGTTGGCGCTGATGGCGTCATGTGCGGCGCAGGTTTTGGCCACCAACTCGTCGCGCTTGGCACCTTGCAACACATACACCTTCCAGGGCTGGGTGTTGGTCCCGCTGGGCGCGCGGGCGGCGATGTCCAGCACTTCTTGCAGCACAGCGCGGTCCACTGCTTGGGGCAAATAAGCGCGGGCGGAAAAGCGGCTCAAGATGGCCGCGTCCACGCTGGCCGGGTCGTTCACGCGGGTGCTGACCTGGGGGCCAATGGGGGAAATGCTCATGTCAATGTCTCCAGAAATGTTTTGAGTGCGGGCGGCAAGGGCACGGGGCGGCGGGTCTTGCGGTCCACGTACACATGCACAAAATGGCCACGGGCAGCGGTCAACTCTTCGCCTTGGGCAAAAAGGCCCACCTCGTAGCGCACGCTGGACGTGCCCAATTTGGCCACGCGGATGCCCGCGTCAATGGTTTGGGGGAAGGCCAGCGGCGCGAAGTAAAAACACTGGGTTTCCACCACCAGTCCGATGGTGCTGCCCGCGTGAATGTCCAGCACGCCCTGCTCGATCAAGGTGGCGTTCACGGCGGTGTCGAACCAGCTGTAGTACACCACGTTGTTCACATGGCCATAGACGTCGTTGTCCATCCAGCGGGTGCTGATGGCGCGAAACGCCTTGTAGCTGCTGCGGGCGTCGGCTTGGGGTTTGGCTGGCGTGTTCATCGCCCAAGATTGTGCCAGCGTTGCCAGTAGCCCAAAGCGACGTCCCAGGTCTGCATTTGCACTTGCACCGTGGTCTCGATGTCGTGCCCGTAGCCGCCGCCCATGCACAAGACCACCGGCAGACGACGCTGCCAGGCCCAGTCCATCACCACCCGGTCGCGCGCTTGCATGCCATCGGCCGTCAGTTTGAGTCGCCCCAAGCGGTCGCCCTCGTGCGGATCGGCTCCGGCCAGGTAAATCACCAGCTGCGGATCAAAGCGGTCTTGCAGGGTTTGCAAAGCCTGGTGCAAGGCGGCCAGATAAGGCTCGTCGGTGCAGCCGTCGGGCAGGCCCACGTCCAGATCGCTCGGCTCCTTGCGGAACGGAAAATTCTTTTCGCCATGCAGGGACAGCGTGAACACACTCGGGTCATTGGCAAAAATATGCGCGGTCCCATTACCTTGGTGCACATCCAGATCGATCACCGCCACATTCAGCTTCTGGCGCTGGTGCCGCCAGGCTTCGGCTTGCATCAGCCGGGACGTCACCGCAATGTCATTGAACACACAAAACCCGCCACCCTTGTGCGCATAGGCATGGTGCGTGCCCCCAGCCAAGTTGCCTGCCACGCCTTGGGTCAGTGCATCGCGGGCAGCGGCCACGGTGGCCCCCACCGAGCGACGTGCCCGCTCAGCCATGGCGGGGCTCCAGGGGAAGCCTATTTCACGCTGCAAGGCGGGCTCCAGGCTGCCTGTGGCCACGCCCTGGATGTACGCGGGCGTGTGGACCAGCGCCAGCTCGCCGTCACTTGCGGCCGGGGCCTCGCGCATGCGCACGCCGGGCAGCTCCTGCGTCAGGCGATCGCGCAGGCGGCTGTATTTGCGCATGGGAAAGCGATGACCTTCGGGCAAAGGTAAAACGAAATGGTCAGCGTAATAAGCGTGCATGTGCAGGTCTGGTGGGTCCTTGATTCTAGAAAACCCTCTCTAAACTGAGCCGCTTGCGGGCCCATCCCCTTGCAATACCCCGAGGAAACCCTAAAATTAAAACCATGCTGCACTGCAACAAAGTTGTACGGCCCAGGCCAGTTACGGCGCAGTCTTCCTGAAACCCCCTTTATTTTTGATCTGGAGATCCTCATGATGACCGCTGAACAAATCGCCGCCTCGCACAAAGCCAACGTGGAAACCCTGTTTGGTTTGACCGCCAAAGCCTTCGAAGGCGTGGAAAAAATGGTCGAGCTGAACCTGAGCGTGGCCAAAGCCGCGCTGGACGAGTCCGCCAACAACACCCAAGCTGCCCTGAGCGTGAAAGACGCACAAGAGTTGCTGGCCATGCAAGCCAACTTGTTCCAGCCCCTGGCTGAAAAAACCGCTGCCTACAGCCGTCACCTGTACGACATCGCATCGGGCACCAACAGCGAATTCACCAAGGCTTTTGAAGCCCAAGCCGCTGCTGCGCAAAAGCAGTTCGCCAGCTTAGTGGACAGCGCCGCTCAAAACGCCCCCGCCGGCTCCGAGCAGGCTGTGGCCATGATGAAAGGTGCTGTGACCGCTGCCAACACCGCTTTCGAGTCCGTGCAAAAAGCCGTCAAGCAAGCTACTGACATGGCCGAGTCCAACCTGGCCGCTGTTGCCCAGACTGCGACCCCAAAGGCTGCCAAGAAGAAGTGATTTTTCAAAGCGGACAGGTTTTGCAAGGACCTGTTCGTTGCAAGTTGTCTCCTCGGATCTCTTTGAATTTCATCTGGGAAACAGGGATCCCTTCAAGGGCTGATCGCAAGATCAGCCCTTTTTTTGCCTGCGCCATGTCGTGCCGACATCGTGTGGCCTGGTCACCCAGGACGTGATCGCTGGGCCACTTCAAATCACCGGCCCTCTTCAAACAGGGCCAAACGCGCTTTCAAAGCTGGCAGAGCAGCTCGCATCGCCACCCGTCCCGCCTCAATGGCACGCTGGCGGGCACCAAAGTCGGCGCTCTTGACCCCCGACAAAGCTGGCCGAACCACCACATCGGCCTCCTGCAGCGCCAGGGTGTTGATGCTTTTGCCCATGATGGCAAAGGTCTGCATCAAGATCTGGAAGGTGTCGCCATGAGGGTTGCCTTCGGGGTCGCTGGAGATGTCCACCGCAATCACAAAGTTGGCCCCCATCTCCCGCGTTTGCCGTACCGGCACTGGGGAGACCAGCCCGCCATCGACGTATTCACGGTCACCCAAACGCACCGGCTGAAACACCGCAGGCACAGCGCTCGACGCCCGCACCGCTGAACCCGTGTTGCCACGCCGAAACGTGATCGCCTGGCCACTGCCCAGATCGGTGGCCACGATGCCCAAAGGGATCTTCATTTGCTCCAGCGTCTTGCCGCCCACCTGAACGTTCACGTACTTGGCCAAGGCCTCGCCACGCAGGGCACCCCGGTTCAAAATGGGCAGCATCCAATCGGTGATCTCGGCTTCTTGCATGGCCTCGGCCACACGCACCAATTCAATTGGGCTTTTGCCACTGGCGTACAGGGCCGCCACCAAACTGCCTGCAGATGTCCCCACCACATGGCTGGGCCTGAGTCCGGCCTCTTCCAGCACCTGAATCACCCCCACATGGGCAAAACCCCGTGCGGCCCCGCCGCCCAGGGCCAGGCCCAAACGCAGCTCTCGCCGCTCCGTGCCGGCTGGCGCGCGAGGCTCTCCCGGCGGTGGCGTTTGCAAACTGCTGCAGGCGCTCAACACCGCCAACGCCAGCACCGTGCCCAGCCAAAGCGCTGAGCGTTTGGCTACCGCCACAGCATGGCCTGCTGCCCCATGGCCAATTCCTTGCTTTTTTTGCATGTTTTTCTCAAACCTTATTGATAACCATTCTCATTTAGAATAAACTCAAGCCACACAACACCTCAGCGAAGCCCAGCCATGACACTTTCCAAACCACTTTTAAGCATCGGCTGCCTCATGATCGCCGCATCGGCCATGGCGCAAGACAAAGTGCTGAACATTTATTCCGCCCGTCACTACCCCACCGATGAAGTCATGTACAGCGACTTCACCAAAGCCACGGGCATCAAGATCAACCGGGTGGATGCCGACGATGCCGGTATTCTCGCCCGTCTGAAAGCCGAAGGCGCAGCCTCCCCCGCCGATGTGATTTTGCTGGTGGATGCCGCACGTCTGTGGCGCGCAGAGGTGGATGGCCTGTTCCTGCCCATCAAATCGGCCAAACTCGAAGAAGCCATTCCCGCCAACCTGCGTGCCAAGCCGGCCGACAACGGCGGCTCCGCCTGGTTTGGCCTGTCCACTCGGGCGCGCGTGATCGTGTACGACAAGGTCAAGTTCAACAAAACCGATGTGGACAGCTACGAGAAACTGGCCGAGCCCAAATTCAAGGGCAGCCTGTGCATCCGTTCCGGCTCTCACCCCTACAACCTGAGCCTGTTCGGTGCCATGACCGAGCACATGGGCCCGCAAAAAACCGAAGTTTGGCTCAAAGGCCTGGTCGACAACATGGCCCGCAGCCCCAAGGGCGGCGACACCGACCAGATCAAAGGTGTGGCCGCAGGTGAATGTGGTGTGGCTGTGACCAACACCTATTACCTGGCCCGCCTGATGCGCTCGACCAACTCCGCCGACAAAGCCGTGAGCGAAAAAATTGGTGTCGCTTTCCCGAATCAAAGCAGCTGGGGCACGCACGTCAACGTAGCGGGCGGCGCTGTAGCCCGCCATGCCAAGAACACCGACAACGCCGTCAAGTTTCTCGAATACCTGGCCAGCCCCAGCGCGCAAAACCACTTTGCCAACGGCAACAACGAATGGCCCGTGGCCAAAGGCGTGAGCTTTGACAACCCTGCACTCAAGGCCATGACCGGCGGCAGCTTCAAAAGCGAGCTGATCCCGATCAGCGCCGTGGGCATGAACCAGATCAAGGTCCAGCAAATGCTCGACCGCGTGGGCTTCAAGTAAGCCCCCAGGTCGGCGCCTTATCGCCCGACCATCTCCCCTTCTTCAGCCAGCCATTCACCCCGGACCTGCCGGGGGTGATAGCCAGCCATTGCCTGTTTTCCCGAAAACCGATGTTTTCGGCCGCCTTGGATTGGACATCACCATGCACACCACCACGACACAAAATACCCTGCTGCCCTTGGCTGCCCTCATGTTAGCGGGGGCCGTCAGCCCCGTCGCTCACGCACAGTCCGACAAAGAAATGGGCACCGTGGTCATCAAGGACTCGCGCATCGAAGACGCCAAGAGCGTGCTGCGTGTGCGCGACACCGAAATTGGCAAAGGCCGCCAGGCGCTGCGCGACATCCCGCAAACCGTGACGGTGATGACCGAGCGGCTGATGCAAGACCGCAACCTGGACGACTTCCGCGAGGTGCTCAAGACCACGGCGGGGGTGACATTTCAGGCCGGAGAAACCGGCGAAGAAGATGTGCGACTGCGCGGCTTTTCGCTGGGCCAGGCGGGCGACATTTATGTGGACGGCCTGCGCGACGCCCCGCTCATCGAGCGCGACACCTTCAACCAGGACCGGGTCGAGGTGCTCAAAGGCTCGGCCTCGATGTTGTTTGGCAAAGGCTCCACGGGCGGCGTGGTCAACCAGGTCAACAAGGCGCCCCAATTGCTTGAGGAGCACGAACTCAACCTCACGGTGGGCAGCGGCCAGCAGCGCCGCCTGACGGGCGACTTCAACTGGGTGACCGGCGAAGACGCCGCGTTCCGCCTGAACGCCATGACGCACCAAGCCGACAACTGGGGCGCCAAAGTGGACAAGCGAGGCATTGCGCCGACTTTCCGCTGGGGCATCGGCCACCGCGACGAATTCAGCGTCGGCCTGTACCACCTGGAAACCCAGGGTCGCCCGCTCTACAACCACCCTTGGTTCATCCAGAGCGGCGTCATCGTGCCGACCTTGGCCGCCCAAAACTACTATGGGCTGGCCAGCGACCACCTGCGCACTGAAAGCACCTACGGGACCTTCAGCCATATGCACCGCTTTGACGCCGACAGCCAAATCAAAACACAGCTGCGCCAAGGGCACTACGAACGCGACCTGTGGGCCAGCGCCATCGCTTTTGTCAACCCGATCACCCGCTTGGCCGACATCAGCGCCAGCACCGCGCTCAAGCGCACCCCCAAAGGCCGCGTGGGCGTGAGCGACTTGACCCAAGTGCAAAGCGACTACTCGGGCAAGCTGCAAGCCTGGGGCCACACACACCAGCTGATCACCGGCGTGGACGCTTACCGCGAAAACGCCCAGCGCAACCAAAGCTTTGCAGGTGCAGCATCGGGCCTGAACACCACCGTGGGCACCCCCGACGATGGTGCCTGGCGCGCCGATACGCGGGGCAGCGCCCCCATGAACACCTTCAAGGCCCAAGGCCTGGGTGTCTATGCACAAGACACGGTCGAACTGCTGCCGCACCTGAAATGGGTGGCGGGTTTGCGCTTTGACCACTTCGCGGGCGACTACCGCGACCCCAGCGGCAACAGCTTTGCCATGAGCGAAAACCTCTGGAGCCCGCGCACCGGGCTGATCTTCCAACCTGACGAGTTGAGCAGTTATTACGCCAGCGCGGGCACCTCTTACAACACCTCGGGCGACACCTACCAGTTTGCCTTGGGCAGCTTTGGCGAGGGCAGTGCCAACGCCAAACTGGCCAATACGCCACCCGAAAAAAGCCGTAACTTCGAGTTGGGCGGCAAGTGGGAAATCTTCAACAAGAAAGCCTCGCTGGGTGTGGCCCTGTTCCACTCGGAAAAATACAACGAGCGCAACACCGACCCGGATGCCGCTGCCGCGCAAATGCTGTTATCGGGCAAACGCCATGCCAGCGGCATGGAATTCAACCTGGCCGGGCGCATCACGCCGAAATGGGAAATTTTCTATAACCAGACTTGGATTCCGAGCGCCAGCATTGATGAGAGCACCATCACCACAGGCAACGCCCAACGCCTGGGCGACCGCCCGGCCCTGACGCCCAAGCACAGCGCCAGCCTCTGGACCAGCTACTTGCTCAGCAGCCAGTGGCGCGTGGCCGGGGGCATCAACCACCGGGGCGAACAATCGCCCGAAGGCAACCGCAACGTGGTCGCCCCCGCCTTCACCACCTTGGACGCCATGGCCGAGTACAGCTTCAGCGACGCCACCGCACTCAAGCTCAACGTCAACAACCTGACGAACAAACTGTATGCCGACACCTTGTACCGGGGCTTCTACGGCCCGGGCGCGCCGCGCACCGTGCAGCTGTCGCTCAAAACACGGTTCTGAGTCAGGCGCGCCATGATCCTTCACCTGCCCCAACTGCTCAGCCCCGATGAAGTGCACAGCGCACGCGCCGGGCTGGGCGACGATGCCCCCTGGATCGACGGGCGCAGCAGCGCGGGCGGCCAGGCACTTGTGCAAAAACACAACCTGCAACTGGCGCAGGACAGCGACAGCTGCCGCCGCTTGCAAGGCCTCGTGCTGGCGGCGGTGCATCGCGAGCCCCTGCTGCTCTCAGCTGCGCTGCCCAGGCGGATTTTTCACCCCCTGTTCAACCGCTACGACAGCGCACACAGCCATTACGGCCCGCACATCGACGGCGCGGTGCTGCGCTCGCACAACGCACAGGGCATGCCGGAATGGGTGCGCTCAGACCTGTCGTGCACGGTCTTTCTGAACGACCCACAGGACTACGACGGCGGCGAGCTGTGCGTGCAAGACCACGGCGGTGAACGCCGCTTCAAGCTGGCAGCAGGCGACGCCGTCCTCTACCCCGGCACCCGGGTGCACGAGGTCACGCCCGTCACACGGGGCGCACGGCTGGCCAGCTTTTTCTGGATCGAGAGCATGGTGCGCAGCGAGGAGCAGCGCCGCATCCTGTTCGACCTGGACATGAACCTGCTCAAGCTGCGTGCGCAACTGGGCGAAACCACCGAGACCACCGCCTTGACGGGCGTGTACCACAACCTGCTGCGCCGATGGGCAGACACCTGAGCGTGGCCCGCATGAACGACACACCGATCAACCTCCACGACCATGAAACACTCGTCCACGCTGCGCTGGGTGAGGCGGCGTGGGCGTACTTTTCGGGCGGTGCCGCAGACGAAATCACGCTGCAAAACAACACCCGGGCATGGCAAGACATGGGCCTGGCGCCTCGCGTCCTGCAAGACTTGAAGGGCGGGCACACCCGCATTGAATTGCTGGGGCGCCCTTGGCCCACCCCGCTGCTGGTGGCGCCCATGGCCCACCAGCGCTGGGCCCACGCCGATGGCGAGGCAGGCATGGCGCTGGCCGCGGCTGCGCAAGGCTGCGGCATGGTGCTGTCGCACCAGACCAGCACCCCGCTGCAGACCGTGGCCGAACTCGTGCGCGGCGAAGCCGGGCGCGGCCCGCTGTGGTTCCAGCTCTACTGGCAGGCCGACCACGGGGCGCTGCGCGCCTTGATGGCGCAGATCGAGGCCGCAGGCTACGAAGCCATCGTGCTGACGGTGGATGCGCCTGTGCAAGGCGTGCGTGACCGGGAGCGGCGCCTGGGCCCCGGCCTGCCGCTGCCCGAGCACGCCCGCCCGGTGCATTGGCAGGCCCAGCCGCCTTTGAGCAGCGCTGGCTTGTGTGCCGGGCACGCCAACGCCGCCCCCACTTGGGATGATGTGGCACGGCTGCAAAGCTGGACCCGGCTGCCCGTGCTGCTCAAGGGCATCACCCACCCGCTGGATGCAGCGCAAGCGGTGCGCCTGAACTTGAGCGGTCTGATCGTCAGCAACCATGGCGGCCGCACCCTCGACACCCAGCCCGCCAGCGCCCAGCTGCTGCCCGCCGTGGTGGATGCGGTGCAAGGCGATGCGGCGGTTTTGGTGGACGGCGGCATTCGCCGAGGCACCGATGTGTTCAAGGCCCTGGCGCTGGGCGCGGATGCGGTGCTGGTGGGGCGTCCCTGCCTGTATGGCCTGGCCCATGCGGGTGCGCGTGGCGCGGCCCATGTGCTGCGGCTTTTGCGCGACGAACTCGAAATGGCCATGACCCTGTGCGGCTGCCGCAGGCCGCAAGACATCAGCCCCGCACACCTTCACTGGTCAGGCCGATCATGACCCCAGCGAACAAGCCTCAGGGCCGAGCCCCCGAACTGAGCGCACCCGGCGAGAGGCCACAAGTGGCACAAGCCGTGCGCACCATCGACAGCCAAACATTATTCGGAACCACCCAGCAGGTGCTGATCGCGCACCAGGGCGAAACCTACAAACTCCAGATCACCCGGCAAGGCAAGTTGATCTTGACCAAATGAGGCCTTGTCCCTCGGGCAAATGCACTGTAGGTCGGTGGCTTCAGCCCCGACATCGACCTGCGCTGGGTCCGAGAATGTCGGAGCTGAAGCTCCGACCTACGATGCGGAGGGTTTCCCCCTCAAGCCAATCAGGACCGGATCAGGTGGTCAAAAGCGCTCAGCGCAGCCTTGGCCCCCTCGCCTGCTGCGATCACGATCTGCTTGTACGGCACGGTGGTGCAGTCACCGGCGGCGAACACGCCGGGCACGTTGGTGTGGCCTTTGGCATCCACCACGATCTCTCCGAACTTGGACAGTTCCACCGTGCCCTTCAAGAACTCGGTATTGGGCACCAAGCCGATTTGCACGAACACGCCAGCCAACTCCACATGGTGCTCGGTGCCGGTGGCGCGGTCTTTGTAACGGATGCCGTTGACCTTGCTGCCGTCGCCGGTGATCTCGGTGGTTTGGGCGTTGGTGTGCACCGTCACGTTGGGCAGGCTGTGCAGTTTTTTCACCAGCACCGCGTCGGCCTTGAGTTGCTCGGCAAATTCGATCACGGTGACGTGCTCGACGATGCCTGCCAGGTCAATGGCGGCCTCGATGCCGGAGTTGCCGCCGCCAATCACGGCAGTGCGCTTGCCCTTGAACAGCGGGCCGTCGCAGTGCGGGCAGTAGGCCACGCCCTTGTTTTTGTACTCGGCTTCGCCGGGCACGTTCACATTGCGCCAGCGGGCGCCTGTGGACAAGATCACCGTCTTGGCCTTGAGCGTGGCGCCGTTTTCCATCTGGATGTGCACCAGACCGTCGGCCCCTGCGGGGGTCAGTTTGTCGGCACGTTGCAGGTTCATGATGTCCACGCCGTAGTGGCGCACTTGGGCTTCCAAAGCGGCGGCGAACTTGGGGCCGTCGGTCTCCAGCACCGAGATGTAGTTTTCAATCGCCATCGTGTCGTTGGTCTGGCCGCCAAAGCGCTCGGCGGCCACGCCCACGCGGATGCCCTTGCGGGCCGCGTACACAGCCGCAGCCGCGCCAGCGGGGCCACCGCCCACGATCAGCACTTCATAGGGGTCTTTGGCATCCAACTTGGCCGCTTCGCGGGTGGCCGCACCTGTGTCCAGCTTGGCCACGATTTCTTCCACGCTCATGCGGCCTGAGCCGAACACCTGGCCGTTCAAGAAGACCATGGGCACAGCCATGATCTGGCGCTCTTCCACTTCCTTCTGGAACGCGCCGCCTTCGATGACCACGGTTTTGACCTTGGGGTTGAAGATGGCCATCAGCGACAAGGCCTGCACCACGTCCGGGCAGTTGTGGCAGCTGAGCGACATGTAGACCTCGAAGCTGAAGTCGCCATCCAGGGCTTTGATGCTGTCAATGACTTCGGGCTCGACCTTGGGCGGATGGCCGCCTGTCCAGAGCAGCGCCAGCACCAGCGAGGTGAACTCGTGGCCGAGCGGCAGACCGGCAAAGCGCACGCCTTGAGCTTCACCCTCACGCGCCACCACAAAAGAAGGCTTGCGTGCATCGTTGCCCGAGGTGTCCAGCGTGACCTTGTCCGACAGGCCCACGATGGTTTCCAGCAGGCTCTTCATGTCGGTGCCGGTTTCGCTGTCGTCCAGTGAGGCGATCAGGCGAATCGGCTGGCGCAGCAAGCCAAGGTATTGTTGCAATTGGGCTTTGAGGGTGTCGTCGAGCATGGTTTTCTCCTGTTTCGGGCTGCACACATCCAGGGTCCCGCTTGTGGCAGGGCCTCAGAAAAAAGGTTTTTGGGGGAATCGTTGAGGACAGCGCACACCGGGCGGGTGGCCTTGCTGCGCTGTGCTCAACGCCCTGCAATGCAGGGGTTTTGCAGGAGCTTGCCTTGCAAGCGATCCGTGGGGAATCGCCAGCAGGGCTGGCTCCTACAGTGAGGCTGCCGGCAGATTTAGATCTTGCCGACCAGGTCGATGGAAGGCGCCAAAGTCTTGGCGCCTTCTTTCCACTTGGCGGGGCACACTTGGCCGGGGTTGGCGGCGGTGTACTGGGCAGCGGTCAGCTTGCGCAGGGTCTCGGACACGTCACGGGCGATTTCGTTGGAGTGGATTTCCAGGGTCTTGATGGTCAACTCAGGGTTGATGATGAAGGTGCCGCGCAGTGCCAGGCCTTCTTCTTCGATGTGCACGCCAAAAGCGCGTGTCAGAGCGTGTGTAGGGTCACCGACCAATGGGAACTTGGCCTTGCCCACGGCAGGCGAAGTCTCGTGCCACACTTTGTGCGAGAAGTGAGTGTCGGTGGTGATGATGTACACCTCGGCACCGGCTTTCTGGAAAGCGGCGTAGTTGTCAGCTGCGTCTTCGATTTCTGTCGGGCAGTTGAAGGTGAAAGCCGCAGGCATGAAGATGAACACGTTCCACTTGCCCTTGAGGCTTTGCTCGGTCACTTCGATGAACTTGCCGTTGTGGAAGGCCTGGGTTTTGAATGGCTGAACTTGTGTGTTGATCAGGGACATGGTGTTTCCTTGGGTTGGTTGAAAAAAACTATCGAATGAGAAAACTCATTGGTAGCAATCATAATTGAGTTCAGGGTTTTTACCCATGAATAGTTCCTATCAGACCGATAGGGAAAATCTTCCACAGCATCGGTTTTCATGGCGGACTGGTGGGGCGTCCAAAGCCCCGCGCAAATTCAATGGCCAGACTCAGCCAAGCCAAAATCCAGGCACCGCCTCCCCAGGGAACCAAAGCCCTCAAGCTGTCAAAGCCAAGTACAGCGCGTGCATAAAGATTGAAGCTGAACAGCAACACCCCAGCCAGCATCAGACCGCCAGCCGCCATCAACCAGGGCGAACGCCCCCGATAGGCCAACGCCCAACCCACCAGCAACAAACCCAATGAATGGAATTGTTGCTGGCTCAAGGCCGTTTGCACCATGACCGGCACACCGCCAGCAAACACAGGCAGATGCGCAAACGCAGCGCTGAACACGACACTCGTGCAGGCACTGAGGGCCCCAAATATCAGAAAAATTCGGGCAGATGTGGGCAAACAGGCGGTGGGCGTGACAGTCATGGAGGGCCTAACACTGGGTTCAAAAGCAACAAAGCGCATTGAAGCATGGCTTTGAGCCCGGCCCTTGACCTGCATCAGCGCACTTTCGAGCCTTTTCAGAAACAGTGGAACTTCCCAACCACTAAAAGGAAGCCCCATGAAAATGCTGACCGACCTGCTCTCTACCGACTACGGCCTCATGAGTTTGGCCGTGATCGTCATCGTCTTGCTGATGGCGGCCTTCTTCGTGCGCATGTTTGTACACAAGATGAACCACAACGAATAAGCATCCCGCACAACGCTCAGCCCAACTGACCGCCGCCCAACTCACATCAGTGGTCTGCGGTAACCGCCGACATGGCCGCTGGGCGACAGTACCACTTGCCACAACTGGTTGTCTCGCGCGCGGAAAGTGCCTGCGCAACACAAGAGGTAATAGCGCCACATGCGGTAAAAACGCTCGCCATAACGCGCTTTCAGGTCGGGCCAGGCCGCTTCAAAACGCGCATGCCAAGCCATCAGGGTTTTGTCGTAATCCTCGCCAAAGTTATGCCAATCCTCCATGACAAACGCGTCTTCGCTGTAGTACGCAATTTCTGAGGCCGATGGCAACACCCCGTTGGGAAAAATGTACTTCTCAATCCAGGGATCGATCCCTGAGCCTGCCCTGTTTTTGCCGATGGTGTGCAGCAAAAACAGCCCGTCGTCGGTCAGGCAACGGCGGGCCATGTCAAAGTAGCTGCGGTAATTCTTGTGCCCCACATGCTCGAACATGCCCACAGAGGCGATGCGGTCAAACCGCTTCTCACCCCGGGGGTTGAACTGCCGGTAATCGGCCAGCTCAAACCGCACGGGCAAGTCCTGCGCCTTTTGCGCGCCCAGACGGGCTTGCTCTTTGGAAATGGTCAAGCCCACGCATTGCACCCGGTAATGCCGGGCCGCAAACAGCATCAGGCTGCCCCAACCGCAACCGATGTCCAGCAGCGTCATGCCGGGTTGCAGTTGCAGTTTTTGGCAGATCAGGTCCAGCTTGGCTTCTTGCGCCTGCGCCAGGGTTTGGGCCACTGGCCAGTAAGCGCAGCTGTAGGCCATGGACGGGTCCAGCATGGCTTCGTACAAATCGTTGCCCAAGTCGTAATGCATTTCGCCCACTTGCCAAGCCCGGTGCGGTGATTGCAAATTGGTCAGCCGGGCCTTGAGCGATGCCCACAACCACCCGGGCTTGCCCACCTGCTCGTCCAGACGCGCCCGCAAAATCCGGGTGATCAGCTCGTCCACCTGGTCGCAATCCCACCAGCCGTCCATGTAACTCTCACCCAAGCCCAGACTGCCCCGCGTCAAGATGCGGTCAAACGTGGCGGGGTGGTGCACCCGCATGTCCCAAGGTCTGCCGCCCCCAACCCGGATGTCGGCCATGGCCAGCAATTCGGACGCTCGGCGCCAGTTCTCGTCGGTCTGCACCTGGACAGTTTCGTTTTTGTCCCATGTGAGGTCTGAAGCCATGCTGTTCTCCTGTTCTGATGACAACCGAACCAGTGGTCAGTGTCTTCACCATGCTAGGAAGCCGGAATGTCTTTGTACATCCAACAAAGCCGGTAGTCGAGTACCTTGATCGTGGTAGCCCAAGCAGGCCCTCCTGGGCAAGGCAAGGCTTGGCAGGGCCTTGGCCACCCCGATCCGTGCATAATTGACGTTGACGTAACGTCAACCACATTCAGGAGCAACACATGGACATTCAAGGCAAGGTTTTCATCGTCACCGGCGGCGCATCGGGTCTGGGCGAAGGCACGGCGCGCATGCTGGCGGCCAACGGCGGCAAAGTCGTTATTGCCGACATGCAGGCTGAAAAAGGCGAGGCCATCGCCAAAGAATTGGGCGGTGCCTTCGTCAAGTGCGATGTGAGCAACGAAACCGACGGGCAGGCCGTGGTCGCCCAAGCGGTGTCCATGGGCAAGCTGGTCGGTTTGGTCAACTGCGCGGGCATCGCCCCGGCTGAAAAAACCGTGGGCAAAAACGGCGCACACAATCTGGCCGTCTACACCAAGACCATCATGGTCAACCTGGTGGGCACCTTCAACATGATCCGCCTGGCCTCTGAAGCCATGTGCAAAAACGAGCCCGAAGCCACGGGCGAGCGTGGCGTGCTCATTTCAACCGCCAGCGTCGCCGCTTATGACGGCCAAATCGGTCAGGCCGCCTACGCCGCGTCCAAAGGCGGCGTGGTCGGCATGACCTTGCCCATTGCCCGCGACCTCTCGCGCAACGGCATCCGCAACATGACGATCGCCCCCGGCATCTTTGGCACCCCCATGCTGTTTGGCATGCCGCAAGAAGTGCAAGACGCCCTGGCCGCTGGCGTACCCTTCCCCAGCCGCTTGGGCACCCCGCAGGACTACGCCAAGCTGGCCAAACACATCATTGAAAACGACATGCTCAATGGCGAAGTGATCCGTCTGGACGGCGCGATTCGTCTGGCTCCGAAGTGAGCTGAGCCTCTCGCTGGTCCAAAAAGACAGGCCCTTGGGGGCCTGTTGTCGTTTTGCCACTAGCATCTTTGAAAACAGAGGCCAAATGAACATCTCACGACCCTTGACCCTGATCGGCTTGGCTTTGCTGAGCGCCTGCACAAGCACGCGCCCCACACTTCAGAGTAGCCCACCCACGCCCGCCTGGCGTTATACCCTTCCCGAGCAACCCGAAGCCGCCAGCGGCAGCACCGACAAACCCGGCTGGGCTTATGCGCGCCAAGCGGTGGCGACGGCCAATCCCCTGGCCACCGATGCCGGTTTGCAGATCTTGCGCGCCGGGGGCTCGGCACTGGACGCGGCCATTGCGGTGCAAGCGGTGTTGGGGCTGGTCGAGCCGCAGTCCAGCGGGATTGGTGGTGGTGCGTTTTTGCTGTACTTTGATGGGCAAAAAGTCTCGGCGCACGACGGCCGCGAAACTGCGCCAGCCGGTGCGAGGCCCGACATGCTGCTGAACGCGCAGGGCCAGCCCTTGCCCTTTCAGGACGCGGTGCAAAGCGGCCATTCGGTGGGCGTGCCCGGTGCGGTGCGCATGCTGGAAGCGGCGCACCGACAACACGGTGCCTTGCCCTGGGCGCAATTGTTCAAGCCCGCCATCGCGCTGGCCGAGCAAGGCTTCAAGGTCAGCCCTCGGCTGCACAGCCTGTTGCAAGCCGACCCGCATTTGCGCAAAGACCCGCTGGCCCTGCGCTTTTTTTACCAGCCCGATGGCCAGGCCCGGCCCGTGGGCCATGTGCTCCGCAACCCCGAATACGCCCATGTGCTGCGCCGCATCGCCGAGGACGGCAGCCGCGCCCTGCACGAAGGGCCGGTGGCCCAGGCCATCGTGCAGCGCACCCAAGCCCCACCCCGCCCCGGTAGCCTGAGCCTGCAAGACCTGCGCGACTACAGGCACCAATCTCGCGAAGCCCTGTGCTTTGAACACACTGCCCAGGCGCGCAGTTACCGCATTTGCGGCTTTCCACCGCCCTCATCGGGCCAGCTTGCCATTGGGCAGATTTTGGGCATGTTGCAACACACCACGCCGCAAGGTGCTGCTTTGATACAGGGCCAGCCGTCGGCCGATTGGCTGCACCGCTACACCGAAGCCTCGCGACTGGCCTTTGCCGACCGGGCGCAGTACGTGGCCGACCCCGACTTTGTGGCCGCGCCAGGTAACGACTGGCACAGCCTGCTGGACCCGGACTACCTGCGCGCACGCAGCCAGATGATCGGGCCACTGGCCATGAAAGTGGCTCCGGCGGGCCAAGCGGCGGGCAGCCCAAGTGCTTTCGCGCCCATGCCCACGCAGCCCGAATACGGCACCAGCCACATCAGCGTGGTCGACGCCCAAGGCCGCGCTGTGGCCATGACCACGACCATCGAAGCCGCCTTTGGCTCGCGCCGCATGGTGACAACCGACCCGAGCCGCCCGGGTGGTTTTTTGCTCAACAACGAGATGACCGATTTCAGCTTTACCCCAGCCGACGCGCAAGGCCGCCCCATCGCCAACCGCGTAGAGCCGGGCAAACGGCCACGCTCGTCGATGTCGCCCACGCTGGTGTTTGACCCAGGCACGGGACAGCTGCTGATGAGCGGCGGCAGCCCCGGGGGGGCGCTGATCATCCACTACACCGCCAAGCTGCTTTACGGCCACTTGCACTGGGGCCTGAACGCCCAGCAAGCGATCAAACTGCCGAACTTTGGCAGCTTGGGCGGCCCCTTGCTGCTGGAGGCCCAAAGCTTTGACAGCGCCACCGTGGACGCGCTCAAAGCCCGGGGGCACGATGTGCGCGAAGTGGACATGACCAGCGGTCTGCAGGCCATCGAGCGCACGGCCTCGGGCTGGTTTGGCGGGGCCGATCCCAGGCGCGAAGGCATCGTGCAGGGCGACTGAGCAGCAGGCGCCAGCAGCCCTCAAGCAGAACGGTTCTCACCTTTGGCCAAAACTGCCCAGGCCATTTGCAACAAGGCTTCTTCAAAAGCCGGACTGCCCAGCAGCGGTGATTTTTCCAGGCTGGCGCTGCGCAAAGTGCCAATCACCGAACGGGTCAGCACAAACAACTGCGCCGCACTGGGCAGCCGCAGGGCCGGGTGCTCAATGCGCTCAAAAAAGATGGCCAGACGGTCGGACACCTGCCGCACGGCGCTGGCCGTTTCGTCGGGTTGCTCCAGCGTCCAGCACAAACGGATCAGGCTCTGGCTCAGGCCTTTGCCGGTGGCAAAACCCCTGAGCAAGATGCGAATCGCTTGGCCCAAGAGCTCACGCCCATCGCGTTGTTGCACATCTGGCTGCATTTCGAGTTCGCTCAGGTAACGCCCCAGCTCTTGCAGCACCATCTCTTGCCCCCGGGCGGCCATGGCGCGCACCAGCGCCTCCTTGCTGGGAAAGTACTGGTACAGCGTGCCGATCGAAAAACCGGCGGCTGCAGCCACCTTGTTGGTGCTCAAACCGCCCTCGCCTTCCTTGTCCAGAATCTGAGCAGCGGCTTTGAACAAGGTTTGCATGGTTTGCTGCGCCCGCGCCTGCGAGGGCTGGCGACGCAGGCTGGACGGGGCTTTGGGCTTGGCGCCAGGTTGTGCAGCGGGCATGAAAGGCCTTTGTGAAAATCTGAGCAGATAGCGAGTTGCAAGGTCTTTGCAAAACCTGAACAATGCTCACATTCTGACCTGCTTTGCAATGAGACCCGCCATGATCACCCATCCCGCCGCCCCAACCGAGTTGACCGTGCGCCGATTGAGCGTGGACCTGAGCCAGGGTTTCTCGCGCCACTGGAATGGCGGCGATGCGTTTTTGACGGCATATGCCAACGCCTTGTCCATGAGCTTTCCGGTGGGCGAGCAGTCTTTCATCGATGCGGTCAAAGCCGGTGCCAAGCAGCTGCCCGACACGCCGGAAAACGCCGAACTGCATCAGATTGCCAAGGGCTTCATTGGTCAAGAGGCAACACACCGCCATTTGCATGGCCTGTACAACGCGCACCTGGAAAAACAGGGCTTGGTGAACCACTGGGGCCCACGCGCCGAACGACGTCTGAAGCAGGGTCGCGAAGAATTTTTCAGCAAAAGTGACAAGGGTTATTTGCACGAATTGGCCATTACCGCGGCTTTTGAGCACTACACCTCGATCTTTGGCGACCTGACCCTGGAGCGCATCGACCAGCCCGGCGACTGGTTTGCCGGGGCCGAAGAACCCCTCAAGACCCTGTGGCGTTGGCATGCAGCCGAAGAATCCGAGCACAAATGCGTGGCCTTCGACCTTTACCAGCGCCTGGGCGGCAACCACGCATGGCGCATGCGCTGGTTCTGGTACGTGACGATCCAGTTCAGCACCGATGCGTTTCGCCAGACGGTGAACAACCTCTGGCACGACAAAACCCTGTTCAAGCCCTCCACCTGGTGGTCGGCGGCCAAGTTTCTGTTGGGCCGTCACGGCATGCTTTGGCGCGTGGCCAAACCGATTTGGGCCTACACTCGCAAAGATTTTCACCCCATGCAAGTGGGCAGCGCCACGCTGTCGCAAGATTGGCTCCAAAGCCACGCCGACCAATGGCGTGCTGTTGGCAAAACGGCTTCAACAGCCGCTTGAAGCATTCGCGCACGGGGGGCGCTCCTACAAATTCGCGTACGGGGTGCGCTTCTACAAGTCCGTAAAAGCGCTCAGTCACTCACCAAGGCGCGCACCCAGTCGGGCATGGTCACGGCTTTTTGCTTGGGAAAATCCACCCAGATGGTGGTCGCCCCGCCTGCGGCAAAGACCACCCCAGGCTGGTCGGTGCGTTCCAACGTGCACCAGCTTTCGAACGTGGTGCGGCCCGGATCACTCACAAACATCCTGGCCAAAATGTCGCCCGGGTATTCAAACTGTTTGTAGAAGTTGCAAAACGCATTGACGATCACCGGACCTTCGCCTTGCGGGTTCAGGTTGAAGCCAATCTTGTCAAACCAGTCGATGCGGGTGCTCTCCAGATAGCGAAAGTAAACCGTGTTGTTGACGTGACCCATGGCGTCCATGTCCCCCCAGCGGATGGGAATGACCAACTCATGCACCAGTTTTTTGTGTTCGGGCAGTTCCAGCTTCATGGCTCAGTTCCTCACACTGCAAAACCGTCGTCGGCCGACACAACCGCACCATTGATGAAGTGGCTCTGATCACTGGCCAACAGCATCAGCAAAGCGTCCAGGTCCTGCGGCTGGCCCACGCGCTTGCGCGGCAGCATGCTGATCAGCTTTTGGCCCTGCTCGGTTTGCCAGTGGTGGTGGTTGATTTCGGTGTCGATGTAACCCGGGCAAATGGCGTTCACGTTGATGCCGAACTTGCCCCACTCCACCGCAAATGCCTTGGTCATCTGGATGACCGCCGCCTTGCTCATGCAGTACACGCCAATTTGCGGCAGCACTTTCAGGCCCGCCATCGAGGCAATGTTGATGATGCGCCCGCCCGTGAAGCTGCCCGGAGCCGCCCCTTTGGCCCGCGCCAGCATGCGTTTGCCCACCTCTTGCGCCACAAAAAACGCACCGCGCACATTGGTGTTCATGATGAAGTCGTAATCCTCCTCGCTCACATCCTGGATGCGCTGGGTCGTGCTCACGCCCGAGTTGTTCACCAAAATGTCGATGCTGCCCATCTCGGTTTCGGCATGGGCCACGGCAGCGGCAATGCTGTGGCGGTCGGTGACGTCCAGCTCGACCACATGGGCATCACCGCCTGCGGCTTCGATTTCGGCGCGCAGGTCTTTCAGCTTTTCAACGCGGCGACTGGCCAGCACCACGCCGGCACCGGCGGCAGCCAGGGTTTTGGCAAATTGCGCCCCCAAACCACCCGAAGCCCCCGTGACCAAGGCCACGCGGCCCGACAAATCGATTTCATAAGCCATGACGAATTCCTCTCAAAAAGCCACCGTTTCAGTGGCGACCCACACATGACACCATTGTGCGGGGGAACGGCCTTTGTGCCGCATAAAATGAGTCACAAGCCCGACACCCGGTGCGTGGCAAGCCCCTCCCCAACTTTAAACAGAGACTTTCATGAGCCCCGAAGAAATTTTGAGCACTTATGGCCCCCGCGAATCCATGGAATACGACGTGGTCGTGGTCGGCGGCGGCCCGGCTGGCCTGTCCACCGCCATCCGCCTCAAACAGCTGGCCGCCGAAAAAGGCCAGGATGTGTCGGTGGTGGTGCTGGAAAAAGGCGGCGAACCCGGCGCGCACATCCTCTCGGGTGCCATCATGGACCCCAAGGCCCTGACCGAACTGTTCCCCAACTGGAAAGAGCTGGGTGCCCCACTCAACCAGCCCGTGACCGACGACGCATGGAGCTTTTTGTCTGAAACCGGCGCCACCCGCACCCCCGGCATCTTTTTGCCCGAATGCGCGCAAAACCACGGCAACTACATCATCAGCCTCTCCAACTTCACCCGCTGGCTGGGCCAGCAGGCCGAGAACCTGGGCGTGGAAATCTTCCCTGGCTTTACCGCCGCTGAAGTGCTCTACAACGAGGACGGCTCAGTCAAAGGTGTGGCCACCGGCAACATGGGTGTGGGCAAAGACGGCGAGCCCACCGAGAACTTCCAACTGGGCATGGAGCTGCACGCCAAGTACACCGTGTTCGCCGAAGGCGCGCGCGGCCACCTGGGCAAGCAGCTGATCGCCAAGTACAAACTTGACGAAGGCCGCGATCCCCAAACCTACGGCATCGGCATCAAGGAAGTCTGGGAAATCGACCCTTCGCGCCACACCCCCGGCTTCGTGATGCACACCGCCGGCTGGCCCATGAACAACGACACCTACGGCGGTGCGTTCATGTACCACATGGAAGACAACAAGATCGCCATCGGCTACGTGGTCGGTCTGGACTATGCCAACCCCTGGCTCAGCCCGTTTGAAGAGTTCCAGCGCTGGAAGACCCACAACAACATCAAGTGGTATTTCACCAACGACAAAGGCGAAGTCAACGCCAAGCGCATCGGCTACGGCGCACGCGCGATCACCGCAGGCGGCCTGATGAGCCTGCCCAAAACCGTGTTCCCGGGTGGCGCGCTGGTCGGCTGTGACGCGGGTTACCTGAATGTGAGCCGCATCAAGGGCAGCCACGCCGCCATCAAGACCGGCATGCTGGCCGCCGAAGCGGCTTACGACGCCTTGCAAGCGGGTCGTCAGCACGACGAATTGGCCGCCTACCCCGAGGCCTTTGAAGCGAGCTGGCTCTACACCGAACTGAACAAGTCGCGCAACTTCAAGACCTGGTTCAAGAAGGGCCTGACCGTGGCGACTTTGATGAACGGTTTTGAGCAGTTTGTCTTGCGCGGTCACATCCCCTGGACGCTGCGCCGCGACAAAGCGGATCACACTTACCTGAAGCCTGCGGCCGATTGCCCCAAGATCGACTACCCCAAGCCGGACGGCAAGCTGACCTTTGACCGCCTGTCCAGCGTGTTCATCAGCAACACCAACCACGAAGAAAACCAGCCTGCGCACCTGACGCTGAAAGACGCGTCCGTGCCGGTGAGCATCAACTTGGCGAAATATGCAGGCCCCGAGTCGCGCTATTGCCCAGCGGGCGTTTACGAGTTCGTGAAGAACGAAGACAACTCCGACCGCCTGCAGATCAACGCGCAAAACTGCGTGCACTGCAAGACCTGCGACATCAAGGACCCGACCCAGAACATCGTCTGGGTCACGCCCGAAGGCGGCGGCGGCCCCAACTACACGGGCATGTAAGTCCTGTGCATTCAGTTCAAGAGGCCCTGCGGGCCTCTTGTTTTTTTGGCTCTACCCGCTGCGTCGCCAAGGCAACAGCACCCCCGCGAAAACCCGTAGATCAACCCGCCAACGGGCACCCCATAATGAAACTTGTATGACAAGTTGATTCGCAATTTGACATCGTCCACTGATCCACGAGGAGCTATCGAATGAAATTGAGCAAACTGATGTTGGGCCTGAGTTTGGCCCTTGGTGTCATGGCCACAGCCTCCGCGCAAGTCACCATGCGCAACAGCATTTCCGTGGGCCAGAACTCGCACCAGGGCGAGGCCATCGACACGCTGTCCAAAGAAGTCGAAAAGCGCACCAATGGCCGCATCAAGATCCAGAACTTCTATTCCGGCTCTTTGGGCGGCGAGCGCGAGTCCATTGAATCGGTCCAGCTGGGCACGCAAGAACTGGCCACCACATCGACTGGCCCTGTCCCCAACTTTGTGCCTGAGTCGCGCATTCTGGACGTGCCCTTCTTGTTCCGTGACAAAGCACACGCTCGCGCCGTGCTGGACGGCCCCATTGGCCAGGAACTGCTGACCAAGTTTGACTCCAAAGGCTTCAAAGCTTTGGCCTGGGGTGAAAACGGCGTGCGCCACATGACCAACAGCAAGCGTGCGGTGAATGAGCCGGGCGACTTGAAGGGCCTGAAGATGCGCACCATGGAAAACCCCGTGCACGTCGCCGCTTACAAGAGCTTGGGCATCGTGACCACCCCGATGGCGTTCCCTGAAGTGTTCACCGCATTGCAACAAGGCACCGTGGACGGTCAAGAGAACCCCTTGTCGGTGATCATGGCCTCCAACTTTGACCAAGTGCAAAAGCACCTGACACTGACCGGCCACGTTTATTCACCTGTGGTGATCCTGATGAACAAGGGCTCGTTTGACAAACTCAGCGCAGCCGACAAGCAAATCTTCCTGGACTCCGCCAAAGAAGCTGTCAAGGCCAACCGTGCACGCGTGGACAAAGACGATGCCAACGGCGTGGCTGAGCTGCGCAAAAAAGGCATGAACATCATCGAGAACGTGGACAAATCCAAGTTCTTGGCCACCATGGGCCCCGCCATGGCCGAGTTTGAAAAGCAGTTCGGCAAAGCCAACCTGGACCGCATCCGCAACTACAAGTAATCTGAAGCTTGTGGAAACGCCCGCTCAATCTTGGATTGGCGGGCGTTTTTTGATTTTGTCGTGAAGGATTTTTTATGCGCTCGCTTTATCTGAGCATAGAAAAGTGGACCACCGCTTTTTCCATGCTCGTGGCCTGTTTGATGCTCGCCTTGGCGGCGTGCTTGGGCATGCTGCAAATTTTCACCCGCTTTGTGCTGGAAGTTCCGGTTGAATGGACCGAAGTCATCATCCGTTTCAGCCTGATCTGGATGGTCTTCATGGGCATCCCCATGGCTTTCCGTCAAGGCGCGATGGTCAGCGTGGACGTGCTGTACCGCTGGAGCGGCCCGCGCATGAAAAAAGTGCTCGACACCGCTGTGGCTTTGGCCGCGCTCACCCTGGTGTGCATCATCATGTGGTGGGGTTGGGACTATGCCAATCGAGGCAAAGTCCAGACCATGATCGGTCTGGAAGACGTGTCCATGTTTTGGGCTTATATGGCTTTGCCGGTTGGCGCTGTTTTCAGCGTGATCAGCATCATCGGCAATTGGTTGGATCCCCAGCGCCTTGAATTGGAGACCGCACAATGAGCGTCGTCATGCTTTGCACCATGGTGCTGTGCTTTGCACTCACCATCTCGGTGGCTGTTTCCATTGGTTTGTCGGCCATCGTCGGCATTCAAATTGGCAATGCCAACATGCTCATCTCCGTCAAGGAGATGTTCAATTCGATCAACAAATTCCCGCTGGCCGCCATCCCCTTCTTCATCTTGGCGGGCAACATCATGGAAACCGGCGGTATCTCGCGCCGTTTGGTGGAGTTTGCCAAGAGCATCGTGGGCGGTGTGCAAGGCGGCTTGCCGATGACTTGCGTGCTGACTTGCATGATCTTTGCGGCCGTCTCGGGCTCGTCGGTGGCCACCACCTTTGCCATCGGCACCATCTTGATCCCTGCCCTCATCAAGCACGGCTACCCCACCACCTATGCGGCTTCTTTGCAAGCCACATCGGCCGAGTTGGGCGTGATCATCCCGCCCTCGATTCCCATGATTCTTTACGGCGTCAGCGCCGAAGTCTCGATTGGGGAATTGTTCATCGCTGGTTTTGGTCCAGGCCTTTTCATTGGTGTGGCCTTGATGTTCTGGGTCTGGGTGTATTGCAAATACAAAGGCTGGGGCAAAAACGACGGCGAGGGACGCTTGAGCTTTGGCAAGGCCTCTTGGCAAGCCGGTTGGGCGCTCATGATGCCTGTGATCATTTTGGGCGGCATCTACGGCGGGGTGTTCACCCCCACCGAAGCTTCGGCTGTGGCGGTGTTTTATGCGTTGATCGTCGGTACCGTGATTTACCGTGAAATCAAGCTCAAAGACCTGGCCATCATCATGCGCAAATCCGTGCTGTCCAGCGCGGTGATCATGTTCATCATTGCCAACGCCGGTTTGTTCGCTTTCTTGATCACCCGCGCAGGTGTGCCCGAGGCCATTGGTCACTGGTTGCAGGACGTCCTCAAGTCACCCGCTTACTTCTTGTTGGGTGTCAACGCGGCTTTGTTCCTGATCGGCATGTTCATCGAGACCAGTGCAGCCATCATTGTGTTGGCCCCCATCTTGGCCCCTGTGGCTGTTCACTTTGGCATCGATCCGGTTCACTTTGGTTTGATCATGGTGGTCAACCTGGCCTTGGGCATGATCACACCGCCTTTTGGGGTGAACCTGTTCGCAGCATGTACGGTCGCGCGAATATCGCTGGACCGGATGATCAAGGACCTGATTCCCTTTGTGCTGGTGATTCTGGTCTGCCTGATGGTGGTGAGCTATGTGCCTGCCCTGTCCTTGACGTTGCGAGATTTGGTCTACGCCAAATAAAGCTAGAATCTACCCCTGTCAGGAGAGTGCCTGACTTGCTTCCAACATGAAACAAGTCAGGCCGCCGAAGGCGCAGGCGCTGTGACAAGCTGCTGAACGCTCAGGCAAAAGGACTGACAAAACGCTTTTTTAAAGGCGTTACCTCACTGGAGAGAGGTGCCGGGACATCGATCCACGGCATCCACCGAAGGAGCAACCCGCAGAATGACCAGCTTTTGGGCTGAGCGTTCCCGGCGAATCTCTCAGGTAAAGCGGACAGCGAGGGCAAGCGCCACAGCGTGTGCTGTGGCTTTTCATTGCCCTTGGAGTTTTTTGTGACCGCTTCTGCCAACTTGCTCACCACCCCTTTGAACGCGCTGCACCTCGAGCTGGGCGCACGCATGGTGCCTTTTGCCGGTTACAGCATGCCGGTGCAATACCCGGCAGGCTTGGTGGCCGAGCACCACCACACCCGAAGCGCCGCAGGCCTGTTCGATGTCTCGCACATGGGCCAGTTGCGCCTGACAGGGCCTGACGCCGCTGCCGCTTTTGAGAGCCTGATGCCGGTGGACGTGATGGGTTTGGGCATCAACAAACAACGCTACGGCCTGCTGCTGAACGACGAGGGCGGCATCATTGACGATCTGATGTTTGTGAACAGGGGCGAGGACATTTTTGTCATCGTCAACGGTGCCTGCAAACACGGCGATCTGGCGCACATCCAGCAGCGCATCGGCAGCCGCTGCACCATCGAGCCGCAATTTGACCGCGCCTTGCTCGCCCTGCAAGGCCCGAAGGCCGTCACCGCTTTACAGCGCCTTGTGCCCGGCGTTGAGCAACTCGTCTTCATGACCGGCATGGCGGCCACTTGGGTGGGTGCCGATCTGTACATCACGCGCAGCGGCTACACCGGCGAAGACGGTTTCGAAATTTCTCTGCCCGCCCACGCGGCCGAGGCCTTTGCCCGCGCCCTGCTGGCCCAGCCCGAAGTCAAGCCGATTGGTCTGGGCGCACGCAACTCGCTGCGCCTGGAAGCCGGGCTATGCCTGTACGGCAGCGACATCGACACCACCACCACCCCGGTTGAGGCGGGCCTGAACTGGGCCATGCAAAAGGTCCGCCGCACGGGCGGTGCCCGCGCAGGCGGCTTTCCGGGTGCCGACAAGATCCTTGCACAACTCAACGGCACCGCGCCTGCTCAGCGCCTGCGTTTGGGCCTGGTGGGCCTGGAGCGGGTGCCGGTGCGCGAGCATGTCGAGCTGCACAACGACGCAGGCCAGAAAGTGGGCGAAGTCACCAGCGGCCTGCTGGCCCCCACCGCCGACCAGCCCGTGGCGCTGGCCTATGTGCAGGCAGAATATGCGGCGTCGGGCACTCGTCTGAACGCCATGGTGCGCGGCAAAGCCGTGCCCATGCAAGTCAGCCCCCTGCCCTTCGTGCCCAACCGCTATCACCGCGGCTGAAGCCACCCTTAATCGGGGTCAGATCCCAATTAAATCCACTCATTCAAGCCTGCCAATCCATTGGGATCTGACCCCGATGAAACACACAAGGAGCCCCCTCATGATCAAGTACACCGAAGACCACGAATGGTTGCAAATTGACGGCGACACCGCTGTCGTGGGCATCACCCACCATGCGCAGGACGCGCTGGGCGATGTGGTGTTTGTCGACCTGCCCGAAGTGGGCAAGTCCTTTGCCGCCAAAGAAGTCGCTGGCGTGGTCGAGTCGGTCAAGGCCGCGGCCGACGTCTACATGCCCGTGGACGGTGAGATCACCGAAGTCAACGAAGAACTGCGCGGCGACCCATCGCTCGCCAACACCGACCCGCTGGGCAAAGGCTGGTTCTTCAAGGTCAAGCTGTCCAAGCCCGCACAGGCCGATGCCCTGCTGGACGAGACGGCTTACCAAGCGTTTTCTGCAGGCTGAACCTTCTGACTGCTCCCGCAAACCTCCCTTTGTAGGAGCTTGCCTGCAAGCGATGGCTGTTAAAGCTTGTCCGCTTCCACCATCGCCAGCAGGCTGGCTCCTACAAAAAATACGCCCAACGAACAGTTCAGGAACGCAAATGCTGATGTCCACCCTCAAGCCCTTGGGCGACCTCGAAAACCCGTCCGAATTCATCGCACGCCACATCGGCATCAGCGCTGCCGACGAACAGCACATGCTGAGCGTGATCGGTGAGGCCTCGCGCCGCGCCCTGATTGAATCCATCGTGCCGCGCAGCATTGCCCGCGCGCAGGCGATGGACTTGCCCGCGCCCGTCACCGAAGCGGCCGCTCTGGCCGAACTCAAGGCCCTGGCGCAAAAGAACCGCTTGCTCAAAAGCCACATCGGCCAGGGCTATTACGGCACGCACACGCCCGGCGTGATCCTGCGCAACATTCTGGAAAACCCCGCCTGGTACACCGCCTACACCCCCTACCAGGCCGAGATTTCGCAAGGCCGCATGGAGGCCTTGGTCAACTTCCAGACCATGGTCTGCGACCTGACGGGCATGCCAATTGCCAACGCGTCCATGCTCGACGAAGCCACGGCTGCCGCCGAAGCCATGACGCTGTCCAAGCGCTCGGTCAAGGCCAAGGGCAACGTGTTCATCGTGAGCGGCGACTGCCACCCGCAAACCATCGAAGTGATCCAGACCCGCGCCGCGCCGTTGGGCATCACCGTCAAGGTGGTCCGCTCGGGTGACGAATGGCAAGCCGCCATCGAACAAGATGATTACTTTGCAGCGCTCAACCAATACCCCGGCAGCAGCGGCTGGCTGGCCGACTGGCAACTGAGCGCCGACCTCGTTCACAGCAAACAGGCGGCGTTCATTCTGGCGGCCGACCTGATGGCGCTGGTGCTGCTCAAAACCCCCGGCGAGATGGGTGCCGACATCGTGGTCGGCACCACCCAGCGTTTTGGCATGCCCATGGGCGCGGGCGGCCCGCACGCCGCCTACATGGCCTGCCGCGACGAGTACAAGCGCTCACTGCCCGGTCGTCTGGTGGGCGTGAGCGTGGACGTGCACGGCAAACCCGCCTACCGACTGGCGCTGCAAACGCGTGAACAACACATCCGCCGCGAAAAAGCGACATCGAACATCTGCACCGCGCAGGTGCTGCCTGCGGTAGTGGCCAGCATGTACGCGGTCTATCATGGCCCGGATGGCCTCAAGCGGATCGCGCAGCGCATTGCCTGCTACACCGCTGTGCTGGCCGAAGGCCTGAAGCAGCTCGGCGCATCGCTGCTGCATGGCACCGCCTTTGACACCCTCACCATGGACTGCGCCAGCGCGCAAGCGGCTGACGCCTTGCACGCCAAGGCATTGGCCCAAGGCATCAACCTGCGCCGCTACACCGGCGCTCGTGCGGGTTTTGTCGGCATCAGCCTGGACGAAACCACCACACGCGAAGACATTTCTGCCCTGTGGGCCTTGTTCGGCAGCGGCCAGAAACTGCCTTCGTTTGAAGCCTTCGAAAAAGGCATCGCCCCGCTGATCCCCGAGTCGCTGCGCCGCACCAGCGCCTTCCTCACGCACCCGGTCTTCAACCGCTACCACTCCGAGACCGGCATGCTGCGCTACATCCGCCAGCTGTCCGACAAGGACCTGGCGCTGGACCGCAGCATGATCCCACTGGGCAGCTGCACCATGAAACTCAACGCCACCAGCGAGATGATCCCGATCACCTGGCCCGAGTTTGCGGGCGTGCACCCCTTTGCCCCGGCCGACCAACTGGCAGGCTACCAACTGCTGGACCAGCAACTGCGTGACTGGCTGTGCCAGGCCACCGGCTACAAAGGCATCAGCCTGCAGCCCAACGCAGGCAGCCAGGGCGAATACGCCGGTCTGCTGGTCATCCAGGCCTACCACCGCGCGCAAGGCCAGGGCCACCGCAACATCTGCCTGATCCCGTCCAGCGCCCACGGCACCAACCCGGCCAGTGCCCAAATGGTGGGCCTGCAAGTGGTCGTCACCAAGTGCGATGAGAACGGCAACGTCGACATGGATGACCTCAAAGCCAAGTGCGAGCAGCACAGCGCCAACCTGGCCGCGGTCATGATCACCTACCCCAGCACGCATGGCGTGTTCGAGACGCAGGTCAAAGCCCTGTGCGAGCTGGTGCACCAGCACGGCGGGCGCGTGTACGTGGACGGCGCCAACATGAACGCCCTGGTGGGCGTGGCCGCCCCTGGCGAGTTCGGTGGCGACGTGAGCCACCTGAACCTGCACAAGACCTTCTGCATCCCGCACGGCGGTGGCGGCCCCGGCGTCGGCCCGGTGTGCGTGGTGGAAGACCTGGTGCCCTATCTGCCGGGTCATGCCACAGGCGGCGTGCCGGTCAATGGCGTGGGCGCGGTATCGGCCGCACCGCTGGGCAATGCCGCCGTGCTGCCCATCAGCTGGATGTACTGCCGCATGATGGGCGCCGAGGGCTTGAAGCACGCCACCGAAGCGGCGATTTTGGCGGCCAACTACATCAGCAAGCGCCTGAGTGCCCACTACCCCACGCTGTACGCCAGCGACAACGGTCATGTCGCCCACGAGTGCATTCTGGATCTGCGCGGATTGAAGGACACGTGCGGCGTGATGGCCGAAGACGTCGCCAAACGGCTGATGGACTATGGCTTCCATGCCCCCACGCTGAGTTTCCCGGTGGCCAACACCCTGATGGTCGAACCCACCGAGAGCGAAACCCTGGAAGAGCTGGACCGTTTCATTGACGCGATGATTGCCATCCGCGAAGAAATACGCTGGGTGGAAAACGGCACCTGGCCGCAAGACAACAACCCGCTGAAAAACGCACCACACACCGAAGGCAGCCTGCTGGTGAGCGAGTGGAACCGACCCTACAGCCGCGAAGTCGGCGCAGCCCAGGCCCAGCGCCTGCCCGGTAGCGTGAAGTACTGGCCGCAAGTGGGGCGTGTGGACAACGTGTACGGCGACCGCAACCTGTTTTGCAGCTGCATCCCGGTGAGCGATTACGCCGCTTGATACGGAAGATCGCTGAAAAATTTGTTCACCCAAAACAGGACATAGAACCTAAAATCCAGATTCTTCGCGTCGGGAGAGCCTGCACAACTTGAAAAAGCCCCGTGCAGCGCCGAAGGAGCAACCACCCCGGAAACTCTCAGGTACCCAGGACCGACACGAAGCGGAGTCACCACTCCACACACTCTGAAGAGCGCCCCGGGTTCGTCACCCGGGGCCACCGCAGGAGCAAGCCGAACACCGTTCGGTGAATCTCTCAGGTTTCAAACAGAGGGGGTCATGTCGCGCACATCCGGTGCGCAGCGTGTCCATCCGTTTGAGACGTTGAAACGAGAGAAGCTTCATGAAAAAGCACATGGTCATCATTGGCGGCGGCATCACTGGCGTCACCTCCGCGTATGCCCTGGTTCAACAGGGTTTTGAAGTCACCCTGATCGAGAAAAACCGCTACCCCGGCATGGAAACGTCCTATGCCAATGGTGGTCAACTCTCGGCCTCCAACGCCGAAGTCTGGACCCACCCGTCCACGATCATCAAGGGACTGAAGTGGATGCTGAAAAAAGACGCACCGCTGCTCATGAACCCGGCCCCCACCTGGCACAAGCTCAGCTGGATGGCTGAATTCGTCGCCGCCATTCCCAAGTACAAGGACAACACCGTCGCTACCACCCAGCTGGCCATCGCCACGCGCGAGCACCACTTTGCCTGGGCCAAGGCCGAAGGCATCGAGTTCGACCACAAGCGCGAAGGCATCCTGCACATCTACCGCGACAAAAAAGGCTTTGACCATGCAGGCGAAGTCTCCAAGCTGCTGGCCCAAGGCGGCCTGCCGCGCCGTGCCGTGACACCCGATGAAATGAAGGCCATCGAGCCGACTTTGCAAGGCCAGTACTACGGTGGCTATTTCACCGAAAGCGACTCCACCGGCGACATCCACAAATTCACCTTCGGCCTGGCCAAAGCCTGCGAGCGCCTGGGCGTGAAAATCCTCACCGAGCACCAGGTGCTGAATGTGGCTTCCAACGGCCAGACCGCCACCGTGCAGGTACAGCACGCGGGCCAGTCCGAGACCCTGAGTTTTGATGGCATTGTGATTTGCGCGGGTGTGCATGGTCGGGGCCTGGCCGCTCAGCTGGGTGACCGTTTGAACATTTACCCCGTCAAGGGCTACTCGATCACCGTGGGCCTGAACGACGAGGCCAGCCAAGCCGCTGCGCCGCAGGTCAGCTTGCTGGACGACGAAACCAAGCTGGTCACCAGCCGTCTGGGCGCGGACCGCTTCCGCGTCGCGGGCACGGCCGAGTTCAACGGGATTGATCTCGACATCCGCGCCGACCGCATCAAGCCACTGGTCAACTGGGTCAACGAATGCTTCCCCGGCATCGACACCCGCCGCGTGGAACCTTGGGCGGGCCTGCGCCCCATGATGCCCAACATGCTGCCGCGCGTGGGTGCGGGCAAAAAAGCCAATGTGTTTTACAACACCGGCCACGGCCACCTGGGCTGGACGCTGAGTGCCATCACGGCGCAGCAACTGGCGGGACATGTGGTTCAAGGCATGCGCGACAATGCACGTTCGTTCCTGACCCCTGCCACCGCCTGACCATGACACTTCACATCCTGCCCGTTGACTACCAAAATCCGGCCCACCGCCAAGCCCTGGTGATGCTGCTGGACGCTTATGCCCAAGACCCGATGGGCGGCGGCGAGGCGCTGGCGCAGGATGTGAAAGCGCGCTTGTGCGATGACCTGGCCGCACGCACCGATGCGGCCAGCTTCATCGCCTGGTTGGACGGTGCGCCGGTGGGCTTGGTCAACTGCATCGAAGGGTATTCCACCTTCAAGGCGCAGCCCCTGATGAACATTCACGACATCGCCGTGCTCCCGGGCCACCGGGGTGCGGGGGTGGGTCAGGCTTTGCTGGCGGCTGCCGAGCAGCATGCCAAGGACCGTGGTTGCTGCAAGCTGACGCTGGAGGTGCTGACGGGCAATGCCCGCGCCCTCAAAAGTTACTTGTGCTTTGGCTTTGAGCCCTACGCGCTCGACCCGACAGCGGGCCAAGCCAGCTTCATGCAGAAGTGGCTTTGAACAAAACCCTGTAGATCGGGCCTTTACGGTCCGACGCTTGAATTTTTCGCGGCGCGACATTTTCAAAATGTGGTGGCGCACCGAAGATGTCGGACCTGAAGGCGCCGACCTACAAAGACCACGCGACCAAATCAAAAATCCGTGGGCGACTGCACCTGCTCTTTGGCCAGCTGCCACTGCTCTTTGAGCCAGCGCTTGAGTTCAGCCTCGTTCTGAATACGACGCAAGTCAGCAGCCAGGCTGTCGGCGGTGTGGCGCTGATCGGCCTGAATGCGCTGCAGTGACTGGCTCAGGGCCGCCTCGTCGGCACCGGCGCGCACCGGCACACACAACTCGCGGCTCAGGCGGTTTTCCAGTTGGACCAAATCGTCTTCGAGAGCGGCCACCTGCTCCTTGAGCAACAAAGACATGGCGATCAGCTGCTCGTCGGCCATGCGTGCGGTGCCTGCCGTGTTGTGGGGCTTGGCCTGCGTCATCTGCATTTGCAGACGCAGCAAAGTGGTCAGGTCGTTTTTTTCATAAGCGGCGTTGACCTCGCTCATCAAAGCGGTTTTGCGCAAGCGTTCGGTGTCATCAGGCTCGCGGTCCGGGTGCAAGGCGCTGGCCAGTTGCCGAAAGATCGTGCGGATGGCGCTTTTGGCATCGACCTCGCGCACCAGGGCGGCAGGCACTTCGCCTTTTTCAGCGGCAGCGCTTTTCTTTTGCGCTTGTTTTTCAGCTTTGCGGGCCGCACGCTTGGCGGCCTTGCGCTCTTCATCGGCTTGCTGCTGGCGTTGCCACTGGCGCATGCCCGCGGCCATCATCTCTTCGGGCGTTTGGTACTGGCTGGGTTTTTCCAGGGGTTGCCCCAAGGCTTCTTCGATGCGCTCGCGCAAACGCTGGGCGGCCTCGGCTTGCTCCTCGGCCGCTTCTTGCGCGTCTTCCTCGCTCACATACACCTCAACCAAAGCCTGCACCTGCGGGTCAGCGGTGGCAGACAAGTCTCCGATCAAACTGCGCAGCTTGCCCCGGGCCATGCGTTGCTGCTGCACCGTGAGGTCGGCCGTTTGCAGGCGCTCGTGCAAAAACAGCAAAAGACTTTTGCGCTGCTCCTGGGCTTGCTGCACCGCATCGCGCAGGGCCTGAATGTGCGCGTAGCGGTGCCTGTCAGACCACGCCTCCAAGCGCTGGATCTGGCCTGAAAGCCGCTCGATTTGGGCCAGCAAGTCGTTGAAACGCTGCTGTGCGGGCGTGAGCGAGGCTTGATCGCAAGGCTGCACCATCAAGGCAGACAGGGAGATGGCAGCGTCCTGAGGCGCATCGGGCGAGGGGATCATTTGAAAAAAAGAGCTAAGACTTGTGAGCAGCTAGATGTTAACCCCCTGCAAGCGCTGCATCGCGTGGGCGGCTGCCCCTTCGGCCAAATGGTGGAAGTGGCTAGCGCTCCGGCACACATTCGCGAGCAGGGGCTCGCTCCCACAAATCCACTGGCTCTGTGGGAGGTCGCCCCTGCGGCCGAATGCGGACACAGGCTCTGGCCGTTGATAATCACGCACCCCATCAAAAACACCGCCCATGCCCAGCCCCGCTCCGTTCAAAGTCCTAAGCCTCATCCCGCCGATGACGCAGCTCAACACGCCCTACCCGTCCACGGCCTACCTGACGGGTTTTTTGCGTTCTCGGGGCTTCGATGCGGTGCAGGAAGACCTGGCGCTGGCCACGGTGCTGGCCTTGCTGAACAAACAAGGACTGACCGATCTGCGCGACGTGGCGCTGGCTTTGCCGGTCGAAGAACGCTCGGGCCCAGTGAACTTCTTTCTGGACCACTTCAAGGATTACGCTGTCAGCATCGACCCGGTGATCGCCTTTTTACAGGGCCGCGACAGCACGCTCAGCCACCGCATTGCAGGCCGGGGCTTTTTGCCCGAAGGCCCGCGCTTTGCCGCGCTGGATGCGTATGACGACGACGGCACCGGAGACCCGATTGGCTGGGCGTTTGGCGCTTTGGGCCAGACCGACCGCGCCCGGCACCTGGCCACGCTGTACCTGAACGACCTGGCCGATGTGCTGCGCGATGCGGTGGACGAGGGTTTTGAATTTGTGCGCTATGCCGAGCGTCTGGCCGCGAGCCAGCCCAGCTTTGACGCACTGGCCGAGGCGCTGGCCCAGCCCCCCAACTTGATCGACACGACGTTGGAGCGCCTGGCCTTGCAGGCCATTGAGCGGCACCAGCCGCAGCTGGTGCTGCTGTCGGTGCCCTTCCCCGGCTCGGTCTATGCGGCCTTTCGCATCGCCCAGTGCATCAAACGTTTTCACCCAGCCATCCGCATCGGTCTGGGTGGCGGCTTTGTGAACACCGAGTTGCGCGAGCTGAAGGACGCCCGCGTGTTCGAGCATGTCGACTTCGTCACGCTTGACGGCGGCGAGCGCCCGCTGCTGAGCCTGATCGAGCACCTGCAAGGCCAGCGCAGCGTGCAAAGGCTGCAACGCACCTTTGTGCGCAACGACGCAGGTCAGGTGCAGTACATCAACCTGCAAGAGCCCGACATCCCCTTTGAAGACGTGGGCACGCCCACCTGGGACGGCCTGCCGCTGCACCAATACCTGTCTTTGCTGGACATGCTCAACCCCATGAACCGGCTGTGGAGCGATGGGCGCTGGAACAAACTGACGGTGGCGCACGGCTGCTACTGGAAGAAATGCAGCTTTTGCGACGTGAGCCTGGACTACATCAGCCGCTACGAAACTGCGCAGGCCAGCACGCTGGTGGACCGCATCGAGCAGATCGTGGCCGAGACGGGCCAGACCGGTTTTCACTTTGTGGACGAGGCCGCGCCGCCCAAAGCGCTCAAGGCCCTGGCCGAAGAGCTGCTGCGCCGGGGCGTGCAAATCTCGTGGTGGGGCAACATCCGCTTCGAGAAAACCTTCACCCCCGAGCTGTGCGAACTGCTGGCGCAAAGCGGCTGCATCGCCATGTCGGGCGGGCTCGAAGTCGCGTCTGACCGTTTGCTGAATCTCATGAAAAAAGGCGTCTCGGTCGAGCAGGTGGCGCAAGTGACCAAAGGCTTTGCGGATGCGGGCGTGCTGGTGCACGCCTACCTGATGTATGGCTTTCCAACGCAGACCGTGCAAGACACCGTGGACGCGCTCGAATACGTGCGCCAGCTGTTTGAAAACGGCTGCATCCACAGCGGCTTTTTTCACCGCTTTGTCTGCACCGTGCACTCGCCCGTGGGCCAAAACCCCGAAGCCTATGGCGTGAAGTTGCTGCCCCTGCCCGTGGGCACCTTTGCCAAAAATGATGTGGGCTTTGTCGACCCGACCCCCATGCCCCCGGGCGTGGACCACGACCTGCTGGGCCAAGGCCTGAAAAAAGCCATCTACAACTTCATGCACGGCGTGGGCGTGGAAGCCGATGTGCGCCAGTGGTTTGAGCTGCCCAAGGGGCAATGCCCCAAGACCACGGTGCCGCGCCACAAGATTGCCAAAGCGTTAGGCTGATCTGGCTTAACAGGCAGGTCGGTACCTTCAGGTCCGACATGTGCGAGTTTGGCTCCGGCCCATGTCGGGGCTAAAGCCGCCGACCTACCCTTCGGGCGTCGGACCCATCATTGCTTATTTTTCAAGCACGCCCCGCCAGCCCAACAGGCATGCGGGTCTCAAGGCTTGTTCAGGGGCTTATCCACAGCTTGGCGCACAGTTGGCGGGGGTAAACCCCCTGTGGGTGAGCCTGCAGACGGACAAGCTCAGCGGCTGGCTGCCATCAAAGCGGCAAAACCTACAAACACGCCGCCCGTGACCCGGTTGAAGTTTTTCAGCACATGGGCTTGCTGCAGGTACTGCGAGAGCTTGTGGCCGCTGAGCGCGTAGATCAGGTACCAGCTCACCTCGATCACCGTGAACGTGATCAGCAAAATGGCAAATTGCGGCAGCGCAGGCCATTCGGCTTGGATGAACTGCGGAAAGAACGCGGCAGAAAAAACAATCGCTTTCGGGTTGCTGGCCGCCACCGCCAGGCCCTGCCGGTAATAAGACACGCCGCTGCGCTCGGGCGCGCCCTGCAGGCTGGCCCCTTCCGTTGCGGGGCTGGGCAAGCCCGCCATCCAAAGTTTGTAGCCCAGATAGGCCAGATAAGCCGCCCCCAGGTAGCGCAAGGCATCAAACACCGCAGGAAAGCTGTGCAACAAGGCCCCCAGGCCCGCCGCCGAAATGCTCATCATGCACAGCAAGGCGGTCATGCAACCGGCCATGGTCATGACGGCGGCGCGTAAACCAAAACGGGCACCGTGGCTCATCACCAGCAGCATGTTGGGACCCGGGGTGGCCGACACCACAAAAGTCATCACGACAAAAATCCACCATGCTTGCAAGCTCATCCCGCCATCCCTGTTTTTGTTCAGAGCCCGGATTGTCCATCAGACCTGAGGACAAGCTGCGCAACAGACTGCATCACCAAGGGATGTGTTGGCCCTGATGGTCCACAAACTGCGCACGCCCGGTTGGCTGCAAGGCGTCCAGCACGGCCAGCAAGCGCTGTGCAGCGTCCTGCGGGTGCATGGCATCTTCGCCCACAAAAGGCTGGCTCAAGGCCGACTGCACCGTACCCGGCTGCAAAGCCGCCACCACGGCCAAGGGCCTGCGGCGGGCCAGCTCAATGGCCGCCGTTTGCAGCAGCATGTTCAGCGCCGCCTTGGCCGCCCGGTACCCGTACCAACCGCCTTTGCGGTTGTCTTCGATGCTGCCCACCCGCGCCGACAGCTTGCCCCAAATGACCCGCTGACCTGTGGCCAACAAGGGTGCGACATGTTTGAGCAACAGGCCCGGCCCCACGGCGTTGAGCTGCAGCGCGGCCAGCAAACGCGTGGCATCCAGTTCATCCAGCCGCTTTTCGGGGCCGCGCCCATTCACCGTGAGCGCGCCCGTGGCGTCCAGCACCAAATGGAACGGCCCCTGCTCGGCCAAGGCCTGGGCACAAGCGCAGATGCTGGCCTCGTCGCACAGGTCCAGACCGGGCGTGCTTTGGCGAGACACACCCAGAACCAAGGCGCAGCGCGGGTCACTTTGCAAGTGCTGCAGCAGGGCACGGCCAATGGCGCCGCTCGCACCGATGACCAGGGCGCGGTAGCCCTCGGGCAGGGAGTGCATCATGGCCGCGCCTTGCCCGCCGGCACTGGGCCGCTGACGGACTTTTCGGTGTTCGATGATTTGAGGTCGTACGCGCAGCGAAAACCAATGTAGACCGCGTAAAAGTCGGCGGGTTTGTAGGCCTGCACATCGGCTTTCATGTTGAACGCACCGTACCACCAGGAGCCGCCCACCGTGCGGCGCTGGCTGCCTTGCGCATCGGTGGTCCACTCCCAGACATTGGCCCCCATGTCGTACAGGCCGTTCACGCCCTGGCGCGTGGCCCCGGCGGGCGCTGCGCGCGGCCAGGGGTCGGCATCACTGGTGTTGGCGCCTTGCGGGCTGTCGCCTGTGCTCCAGGGGTAGGTGCGGCCCTTCACCCAAGGCGCGGGCGGCGCATCGCGCAGCTCGGTGAACCCGGCTTTTTGCCATTCGGCCCCGCTGGGCAAGCGTCCACCAGCCCAGCGGCAATAGGCCTGCGCCTCGGCAAAGTTCAGGTGCACCGCGGGCAAATCCGCACGGGCTGGCACACCATCGGGTTGACGCCAGGACCAACCGGGGCGGCGTTCCCAGCCTGCGCCATATTCAAAGCCGCCGCCCTCCTTTTCGGCACGGGTCACGGTGCCGGTGGCCTGCGCATAACGCTCGAACTGTGAAATCGTGACCTCGGTGCGGTCGATGGCCCAATCGCCCAAAGACACCTTGTCGCCCACTTGGGCCTGGGCCAAGGTGCTCAAGCCCAGCCAAACGGCTGCATGTGCAGCCACAAAAAACGAAATGCGCGCTGACCTCATGGCATGCGGCCCCGTGCCAGCAATCGGCCCTGGCGATCGACCAAAAAGCCTTCGCCCAGACCTGGATAGGCCTCGGTCAGGGCCGTCATGTTGACCTGGTGGGTGACCCAGACTTCTCGACGGCCAGCAGGCATGTTTTGCAAGCGAGCACGCATGGCACTGGCCTGTGCTCCGGCATCGCCCTGCCCGGCAAATGTGGAGTTGAGCGGAGACCAGTCCTCGAAAGCACCAAAAGCCAGGCGGGCCGTGTCCTGACAGCGGCACCATTGGCTGCTGAGCACCGCATCGGGTTGCAGCTTTTGGCGGCGCATCCATTCCCCCATTTGGCGCGATTCCTGTCGGCCTTGTTCACTCAGGTTGCGCTGGGTCGAGCATTGGCCCAAGGTAAAGCCGGGGGGATCGCCCAAGCCCGCTTCGGTCGAGGCATGACGGATCATCAACACGCCGCCTTCGCGCCGCCAAATTTGCGCCATGAGCTCGGCCCCTGGCGTGGCGGCACCCAGGGGCAGTGCGCCAAGCCAAGCCGCTGCAACAGCGCCCTGAAAAAAATCACGACGGTTCATGGCGACGCCTCCAATGGGGTGACATCTGCGCTAGCCCTCAGGCAACTTCGCCCAAAGCGATGCTGCGCAATGCTTGCTCAAAGACCTCGGTGGGCTGTCCACCCGAGATCAAATGCTTGTCGTTGATGATGATGGCGGGCACCGAGCGAATGCCCGCCTGGGCGTAAAACTGCTGGCGCTCGCGCACCTCGGCGCTGTGGGCGTCGCTGTTCAACACCTCACGAGCCGCCGCCACGTCCAGCCCGGCGGCAGCAACGCCGGCCAGCAGCACCTCGGCGTCTTCCACGCATTCAGCACGCCCCTGGTAAGCCTGCAAAAAGGCCTTCTTCAAGGCATGCTGAGCCCCAGCGCCCTGGCCCTCGGCCCAGTGCAGCAAGCGGTGGGCGTTGAAGGTGTTGTACACCCGGCCCCGGCCACCGGGGTGAAACTCGAAACCGACCTCGGCACCGCGTGCGGCAATGGTCTGGCGAATTTGTGCCTGCTGCTCGGGCGTGGAGCCGTACTTTTCGGTCAGGTGCTCGCCCAGATCCTGCCCACCCGGGGGCATGTGGGGGTTCAGCTCAAAGGGCTGGAAATGCAGATCGGCCTGCACCTGGCCTTGCAGCCGCTCCAGGGCTTTTTCCAGGGCACCCAGACCCACAGCGCACCAGGGACAGGCGATGTCGGAGACAAAATCGATTTTCAAGGCGGTCATGACCAGCTTTCCGGGCGCACACGCAGGCGCGCACTTGGCAATAGGGGTTGATGAAAGCATCGCCCTGCGTCAGGGACAAGGCGTGCAAACTTCGATCTTGCCGCAAATGAGCGTGATTCGCAGACCCGCTGGGTCAATTTCCCTGATCGGCTGGGTCCCGGCCCCTGAAAAACCGCATGCGTGGGTGCTCAGACATGGCCCGCATCCACCCGTGTCGGCCAGCCAAACACTGGCCAGGGGACCGGATCTGTCTTCAGGCAGCACCCAGCTGCGCGAGCAAGGCCGCATTGAACGCCTCGCTCGCTTCGTAAGGCACCCAATGCCCGACACCGGGCACCGTGTGCCAGCCGCCCCAGTGCGGTGCCAAAGCGGCCATGGCCGCCTGCACTTCGGGCAGACGCCAACCATACAGCGCGTCGTTTTCGCCATAAATGGCGCTGACCCGGGCCTGCAAACGCGGCAAGGTTTGGGCCACGATGTCGGTGGACGACAAGCGCCTGCGCTGCATGCGGTCGCGCTGCACATTGGCCGAGTGCAGGGCCAACGCCAGCGGGTCCAGCGAGGCCTCGTGTTGCAGCATCAAGGCCAACAGGTTGTGACGGTGCACCGCCTCTTGCGCCTCGGGCGTTGGCAAATGGCGCCAGCCCTTGAGCGCGACGCGCTCAGGTTGGGCCAGCCCCATGCCCGGTGCACCCACCAGCACCAGCTGCTGGGCGTCTTGCGGGTAAGCGTCCAGCCACAGCGCGGCCGTCATGCCGCCAAACGAAAAGCCCACCAGGCTCACCGGCCCTTGGGGCTGCAACTGGGCCAGGCCGTGGTGAAGATAAGGCGGTAGATGGTTCGTGTCGGTGCAGCCCTCGGGCACATCCGAGTCGCCAAAACCCGGTAAATCGGGCACCAGCACGCGCCAACCTGCATCGCGCAAAACGGCGATGTTGCGCACCCAATGCGTCCAGCTGCCGCTGCCGCCGTGCAACAAAACCACCGTGGGTTGTTCACGCGATCCCCAGGCGTGCCAGACCGTGGTGAAACCGTTCAAGCGGGTGTCGTGGCGCTCAACCCCGGCCAGGGCCTGGCGCAAATTGGTGGGCAAATATTCAGGCAAGGCTACGGGGTTCATGGCAAAAAAACAGTCGATTCGTTGAAACCGGAAAACGCAAGGCTCAGACCGCGCGCGGGTGCTGCAAACGCCACACCTTGCAGGCCGCCGCCGTGGCCACGATGCTGGTCAACACACTGACCGCAAACACGCTTTGCAAGCCCCAGCGTTCACTGATCACGCCGCCAACCAAAGCCCCCAACACCCCCGGAAAGCCATAGGCGATCACGGTGTAAAGCGCTTGTCCGCGTCCGCGCAAGCGGCCCGGAAAATGGTGCGAGATCAGGGCGATGCACACCGTGTGGTGGGTGGCAAAGGTGATGGCGTGCAGGGTCTGCGCCAAGAGCAAAAGCCAGAGCACATCGGCCCACGCGGCCGTCAGGCCCATGCGCAAGACCATGATGGCCGAACACGCGACCAGCCAGCCCGTGAGCGGCAAGCGCGGCAGCCAGCGCGACTGGGTGAAGAACCACACGATCTCGACCGCCACCGACACCGCCCACAGCACGCCGATCATGGTCTTGCTGTAGCCCAGCGAATTGAGATACAGCGAGAAAAACACATAAATGCCGATGTGCGACAGCACATGGAAAAACGTGGACGTGAAAAACCAGAACACCGGCTTTTGCCGCATCACTGGCCACACCGGCACATGCGCATCCAAATGGTGGGCCGCCTCCTTGATGTCGGGCAACCACCAGACGCTGAGCAGCACCGCGCCCAGGCTGAACACGGTCCAGCCGGGGAAATGTTTCATGCCAAAGGCCTCGAACCAGGCCCCCGCCACAAACACCGTGACCAAAAACCCCAGGGAACCCCACAGGCGCACGCGCCCGTAGCGCTTGACATCGAACGCCCCACCCTGACTGACCAGGTGCGCCATGGCCGCTTCGCTCATGGGCATCATCGAGCTGGTGTGGGTAAACATGACCAGCAAAACCAAGCCAAGACCCCACGGCCCCCAGTTGCCCCAAAGGAAACAGGCCGAAACAAAGGCCACGCCGGCACCGATGCGCAGCAGCTTGACGCGCTCACCTGTGCGGTCGCTGATGGCGCCCCAGGCATAGGGTGCAAACAAACGGGTCGCGGCCTGCACCGCCGTGAGCATGCTGATCGTCAACAGGCTCAGGCCCATGTCCTGCAGCCACAGCGGCAAATACGGGTTGAAAAACCCGATGTGGGCAAAGTAGCTGGCCGACAGGGCGGCAAAGGGCCACAGCTGCCGGCGTCTGGAACGCTCCTGTTCAGGCATGCCGTGCTTTGTTGCTTGCAATGGACCCTGTCACGCCTTGCTGCCCGCGATGGGCGGCATTGGCAGCACCACATCGCCACACTGGGCACGGTGCTGCAAGGCATGCTCCATCACCACCAGCGCCAGCATGGCCTCGGCAATCGGCGTGGCGCGGATGCCCACGCACGGGTCGTGGCGGCCTTTGGTGATGACCTCGGTCGGCTGCCCGTTCGAGTCGATCGAGTCGCGGGCGATCAAAATCGAGCTGGTGGGCTTCACGGCAATCGACACCTCGATGTCTTGCCCGGTGCTGATGCCCCCCAGCACGCCGCCCGCGTTGTTGCCCACAAAACCCTCGGCTGTGAGTGTGTCGCCTGCGGTGCTGCCCTTTTGCGTGACGCAGCCAAAGCCCGCGCCAATTTCCACGCCCTTGACGGCATTGATGCCCATCATGGCAAAGGCGATGTCGGCGTCGATCTTGTCAAACAGCGGCTGGCCCAGGCCCACCGGCACGCCACGGGCCACCACGCGCAGACGCGCACCACACGAATCGCCCGACTTGCGCAGCGCGTTCATGTAGTCCTCCAGCGCTGACACATCGGCCACCGGGGCGAAAAACGGGTTGTTCGGCACATGGTCCCAGCTCTCAAAGCCAATCGGCACATCGCCGATTTGCGTCATGCAACCCACAAAGGTGGTGCCCAGTTTTTCTTTGAGCCACTTCTTGGCCACCGCACCTGCCGCCACCATGGGGGCTGTCAGGCGCGCCGACGAACGGCCGCCGCCGCGCGGGTCGCGCAGGCCGTATTTGCGCCAATAGGTGTAGTCGGCATGGCCGGGGCGGAAGGTCTGCAAGATGTCGCCGTAATCCTTGCTGCGCTGGTCGGTGTTCTGGATCAGCAGGCAAATCGGGGTGCCGGTGGTCAGGCCCTGGTACACGCCCGAGAGGATTTGCACCGCATCGGGCTCGTTGCGCTGGGTGACGAATTTGCTGGTGCCGGGGCGGCGACGGTCCAGATCGGGCTGGATGTCCGCCTCAGAAAGCGGCATGCCCGGGGGGCAGCCGTCGATCACGCAGCCAATGGCCGGGCCGTGGGATTCACCAAAGTTGGTGACCGAGAAGAGATGTCCGAAGGTATTGCCGCTCATGTGAGTCATTATCCCAGAGCGTGGGCCCACCCATCAGGCGGCAAAACACAAGCACGGCATCAACGCTCACCCAAGGACTGGTTCAAGGTCTTGACCACCGGTTTGGCCAGGTAATTCAACACGGTGTTGGTGCCCGTTTTGATCTCCACCGTGCTGGTCATGCCGGGCTGGATGTCCAGCTTTTGCTCAGGGCGTGCGCTGAATCGGCGTCCATCGGTCTTGACCTGAACCCGGTAATAAGGCTTTTCGCCCTGCTGCACGTTCAGGTTATCGGCCAGCGTGTCGGCGCTGATGTAGGACAAGGTGCCCGACAAATCCCCGTAAATCGTGTAGTCGTAGGCATCGATTTTGACGGTGGCTTTCATGCCGGTCTTGATGAAGGCGATGTCAGCAGGACTGACCTTGGCCTCGATCACCAGGTCTTCCTCCAGCGGCACGATCTGCATGACTTCTTCGCCGGGGCGCAGGACGCCCCCACGGGTGGTCACCCGCACATTTTTCACAATGCCGTGCAAAGGCGCTTTCAGCTCGGTCTGCGTCAGCTGGTCTTGGCGTTGGGCCATGACCTGTTGCACGCCCGCCAGGTCCTCCAGGGCTTTGCTCAGCTCGGCCTGCGTGTCCTGAAAGTATTTGTTTTTGCGGTTGGTGATCTGGGCCTGCATGTCCGCCACCTGGCGCTCCAGGCGCAAAACCTCGGTCGCACTCACGTCGCCGGTCTTGAGCAAAGGCCGGGTCATTTGCAATTCCTTCAGGACAATCGCCTTGATGGTTTCAAACGACTTCAATTCGTCCTTGATGGCCGATTGCCGCTTTTTGAACAACATGATCTGCGTGTCCCTGAACTCGGGGTAGGCCTTGGCTTCTTTGGGAAATTGGGGCTCGCGGCCCAGCACCTCGGCCTGCAAGCGTGCCACCGTGATGGCCAGACCCGCCGCCTTGGCCCGGGTTTCCAGGTAACTCGATTGCTGCCGCGTCCCGTCAATCTTGACCAGAACCTGATCGCGTTGCACCACATCGCCTTCCTTGACCATCAGCTCTTCAATCACCCCACCGTCCTGCGACTGGATGATCTGGGAGCGGGCACTGGAGATGACCGAGCCGGGTGCACGCGTGATTTGGTCGATCTCGGCGAAATGAGCCCAAGTGAAAAACACCCCGCAGGTTAAAAAAAGCAACCACAGGGCCCAACGAGGTCCCCTCAAATGGCCGCTCAGGTCTTCTCGTTGCGGGTCGGCGTCTGCCGATTCCAAAAACCAGAAAATCTTCATGCAATCGCTCCTGCCGCAGTCTGACTGGGCGCTGCTGCGCCCTGTTGGCTGGTCGATGAACCGCGCAAACGCGCCAGCACCTCGTCGCGTGGGCCATCCAGGACCACGCGCCCCTTGTCCACCACCAAAATCCGTTGCACATACGACAGCACAGAGGGTTTGTGGGTCACCACGACCATGGTCGAGTCCTGGGGCATGTGTTCAAACAGGTGTTGCATCACGCGGTTTTCCAGCTTGGCGTCCATGGACGCGGTGGGCTCGTCGAGCAACAAGACTTTGGGTGAGGCCAGCAACATGCGGGTCAAGCCGACCAGTTGACGCTGCCCGCCTGACAGGCCTCGCCCACCCTCGGCAATTTCCAGTTCCAGACCGCGCGGGTGGTTCTGGATCACCTGATCGAGCCCGGTCATGGCGGCGGCCTTGAAAATCTGGCTGTCGCTGGGGGTTGGCAAGCCAAGGGTCAGGTTGTGCCGCAACGTGCCATTGAACAGGCGCACGTCCTGGGGCAAATAGCCCACATGCTCGCGCACGAACTCGGGAGCCAGGTGGATCATGTCCACCCCATCCAGGTAGACATGACCGGCGGTGGGTTTGTACAAGCCGGACAAGAGCTTGACCAAGGTGGTCTTGCCCGAACCCACGGCACCCAAAATGGCGATGCGCTCACCCGGCGCAATGCGCAAAGCAGGCACCTCCAGACCGGGCAGGTCCTTGGCATATGAAAAGTGGGCCTGACTCATCTTGAGTTCACCGCGGCACAACTCGGGCACCACCAGACGTTCGCTTTGTTCACGCTCACTGGGCATGGCCATGATCCCGTTGAGCGATTGCAGGGCGATCTTGGCGTGTTGCCACTGCACGATCAAGCCAGGCAGCTGGGCCACCGGCGTCAAAGCGCGGCCCGAAATGATGGAGCAAGCAATCAGCCCCCCCATGGTCAGTTGGCCCGAATTGATGGCGTAGGCCCCGGCAGCGATCATGCTTGCGTAACTCAGCTGCTGAATGGTTTGCGTCAGGTTGCTCGACAGGCTCGAAAACATGCGCATCTTCAGCTCGCTGTCCGCCATCGTCGCGGTCATGCTGCGCCAGCGCTCGAGCATTTTCCACTCGGCATTGGCCGCCTTGATCGACTCAATGCCGTCGATGGCCTCGATCAGCAAGCCATTCTTTTCATTCGACTCCTTCATGTGTTCACCGGTGTGCCGCTCGATGGGCCCACGAAAAGCCAAGCCCGCCAATACCGCCAACGGCACCGACAGCAAAGGCACCAGCGCCACAGGGCCGGCAATCACGGCAATCACCCCCACAAAGAAAATGGCAAAGGGCAAGTCGGCCATGATGAACAGGCTCGAGGAGGTCAAAAAGTTGCGCACCGATTCGAAGTGTCGAATTTGCGATGCGAAGGTGCCGACTGTGCGAGGCCTAGCATCCATGCGGATATCCAGGGCCTTGCCAAAAAAGACGGCCGACAACTCCTGGTCCACGGCCTTGCAGGCGCGGTCCACCATGTAAGCGCGCACCTGTTTGAGCACCAGTTCCATCACAATGGCGATGAACACACCCATGGTCAACACCCAAAGTGTCGCGTAGCCCTTGGTCGGAATCACCCGGTCGTACACCTGCATCGAGTACAACGCCGCCACCAGCCCCACCACGCTGATCACGCAGGTGGCCACCACAGCCTCCAGAAAAACCGAGCGGTAACGTCTGATCGAGGTGGCAAACCAGTCGGTCGCACTCATGGCGCGGTGCCCCGACTCCCCCGGCAAAGCGGGCATGATCGTCAACTTCAACAGCCGCCCCTGGCGCGCATCGGCCAATGACAACACGCAGGCCAAACCCTCGGCATCCTGGCAAGTCAAGCGGTGCCGGCCGGATCCGCCACGCACCAACAAAACCTGCTCACCCTCTTCGCCCACCCAGAGCATCGGGAAATCCGAGGGCTTGAGGTTTTTCGGCTCGATGGGCTGGATATGTGCTGTCGGAAAACGTCCCAGCCACCAGGCCTTGAGCCGTTCTTCACGGTTCAGGTTGTCCACCATCAAGCCATCGGTGGTGCGCGACATCATGCCAAACCGGTGGGCCGGTACGGCCTGTCCCAAAAGGCCCGCCAGGTGCGACAACACAACCGCCAGACGGCGGTCCAGCATCACACCGGTGGAGGTGTCTTCAGTCATGGACCGCGCTCAGGTTTTGAGGGCTCAATTGGCCCGTGAACAACATCAAGCGCAGCTGCAGGGACTGGGTCGTGCTGGCCACATCCACAGCGCCGTAAGTCGCCTGCGTGCTTTCACGCACCGCATTGAGCACATCGAGCCAGTTTTTCTTGCCAATCTGGTACTGACGAAGGTAAGAAGCGACCACATCCTCCGTGGCACTGACCATCAACTGCGTGGGCTCCAACTGTTGAGCCAAGGCCTGCAGATCGGCCAGCGATGTGCGCACTTGCTGGGCCAGCTGACGCTCGTAAACCACGGCATTTTGCTGGCTGTTTTCAAGCCTTGAGCGGGCCGCTGCTGCGGCGCTTCGCGCCGACAGGCCCGGGCCAGGCGAGAACTGCAACGCCAAATAAGTTCGACTGGGGGTATTGATGCTGTCCGTATTTCCCAAGGCATGGCGATGGGCCAGCGCCAGCGTGGGGAACACAGCGGCCTCGGCCATGTCAATTTGGGCCTGCGAGACCTCTTGTTGAATTCGCAAGCGCAGCAATTCAGCCGAACTGGCCATGGACGCCTCAATGGCCGCGCTTTCGCCCTGCTTTTGCCACGCCAGGGCTTTGGGTGGCCTGGGTGTGCCGCCAGGCTCCCCGACCAGTTGCTGCAAAGCCAACTCGGCGGTTTGCAGCGATCGACTGAATTGGATCCGCTCGGACACGGCCTGCTGCAAACGCGCATTGGCCAGCACCTGATCGGCCATGGGGCTGATTTCAGAGGCCACCCGGCGTTGGATCAATTCGAACAACTTGCGGTGTTCGTTTTCATTTTTTTGGGCCGCTTCCAAGCGTTGACGCCAACGCAACACCTCATAGAACTGGGTGCCCGTTTGCTGCATCAGGCTGTTTCGGGTCTCTTGCAAGCCTGCATCGGCCAGGGCAACATGGGCTTGGGCCAGTCGGTTTTGCGCGTCGATCTTGCCACCGGCCCACAAGGGTTGCTGCACCAACAAGGCACCCTGCGGGCGTCCACCAGAAGCCGTGACCTCGGTGCTCACCGTCGGGTAACGTGACCATTTGGCCGTGGCCAGATCGCCTTGGGCGGCTTGCAGTTCGGCCTGTTTGGCTTTGATGCTGGGGTGCTGGCTGGCCGCCAGGCTCAAGGCGTCGGTCAAACGCAGTTCAGACGCCAGAACCAACGAAGTCCCGATCCAGGCCAAGCTGACACTCGTCAGGCAAGCCCGCACAACATTGCAATAAGTCATTTGAGCAAAAACACTTTTTAGTGTTTTATTAATTTTGTACTCAAATATTATTGCACGAAGAGACCTTAAGAAATACAAAGAATCACATCATGGCGTGCACCCCATTCAAGACCGGCACCAGAGCAAGCCAGCGACAGGGCAGCCCCCACCGGCATCAATTGTTGGCTGTGGGCTGTGGGGTTTGATCTGCAGGCCAGTCGCGGATATAGGCCTTGAGCATCTTGTTTTCGAAGTCCTGACTTTCCACCACGGCCTTGGCCACATCGTAAAAACTGATCACGCCCATGAGCATGTGCGCATCCATGATGGGCATGTAGCGGGTGTGTCGTTCGAGCATGATGCGGCGCACATCGTCCAAGTCGGTGTCGCTGCTGCAGGTCTGAGGTTCGGCGTCCATGGCTTCCCGAACGGTGGTGTTGCCCACCTGACCGCCGTTTTTGACCACCTGCTGAATCACCTCACGGAAAGTGAGCATGCCCGCCAACTGACCTTGTGACATGACCACCAGGGAACCAATGTCTTTTTCGGCCATCGCGTTCAAAGCCGTGGACAAAAGCTCATCGGGTTTGACCGTGAACAAGGTGCTGCCCTTGACGCGCAGAATATCGCTGACTTTCATGGTGTCTCTCCTCTGGCCAATGTGTGACTTGTGAAGAATTAATATAGCCCACAATGAACGCTGTGCACAGCGAATCACACACCTTGGCGTTTTCTTTTTTTGGAGACCACTCATGGCTGGTTACAGCGATCCCGGTTTTGACACTTTGGCCCTGCATGCGGGGGCGGCACCGGACCCGACCACAGGCGCACGGGCGGTGCCGATTCACCTGACCACCTCCTTTGTTTTTGAATCGTCCGATCAGGCGGCGGCGCTCTTCAATCTGGAGCGCCCCGGCCATGTCTACAGCCGCATCAGCAACCCCACCAACGCAGTGTTGGAGCAGCGCATCTCGGCGCTCGAAGGCGGCATCGGGGCCATCGCCACGGCCAGCGGTCAGGCCGCATTGCACCTGGCCATCGCCACGCTCATGGGCGCTGGCTCGCACATCGTGGCCTCCACCGCTTTGTACGGCGGCTCACACAACCTGCTGCACTACACCCTGAGCCGCTTTGGCATCAGCACCACCTTTGTCAACCCAAGTGACCTGGACGCCTGGCGCGCCGCCGTGCAGCCCAACACCAAACTCTTTTTTGGCGAGACCGTGGGCAACCCGGGCATGGACGTGCTGGACATCGAAGCCATCAGCGCCATCGCCCACAAAGCGGGCGTGCCCTTGCTGGTCGACTCGACGCTCACCTCGCCTTGGCTGATCAAGCCCTTCGACCACGGGGCCGATCTGGTTTACCACTCGGCCACCAAGTTTTTGGCAGGTCACGGCACGGTCGTGGGCGGTCTGGTGGTCGATGGCGGCAGCTTTGACTGGGACAAATCGGGCAAGTTTGTCGAGTTGAGCCAGGCCTACGAAGGCTTTCACAACATGGTCTTCAGCGAAGAAAGCACCGTGGGTGCCTTTTTGCTGCGCGCCCGGCGCGAAGGCCTGCGCGACTTTGGTGCCTGCATGAGTCCGCACACCGCCTGGCTGATTTTGCAAGGCATCGAAACCCTGCCCCTGCGCATGGCCCGCCACATGGAAAACACGGCCAAGGTGGTCGAGTTTCTGGCCGCGCACCCGCTGGTCAGCCGAGTGGGCCACCCCATGCTGGAAAGCCACCCCTCGCACGCGCTGGCGCAAAAGCTGCTGCCGCGCGGGGCGGGCTCGGTGTTCAGCTTCGACATCAAGGGCTCGCGCGCGCAGGGGCAAAAATTCATCGAAACCCTCAAGGTCTTCAGCCACCTGGCCAACGTGGGTGACTGTCGCAGCCTGGTGATCCACCCGGCCAGCACCACGCATTTCCGCATGAGCGACGAGGCCCTGGCCGCCAGCGGCATTGGCCCCGGCACGATCCGCTTGTCGATTGGTCTGGAAGACCCGGCCGACCTGATCGACGACCTGAAAAAAGCCCTCAAAGCCGCAGAAAAGGCTTGATCCCCATGCACATCCGTCCCTATCAAACATCTGACGAATCCGCCGTGGTGGCCTTGTGGCAAGCCTGCGAGCTGACCCGCCCCTGGAACGACCCGCACAAGGACATCGCCCGCAAACTGCAAGTGCACCGCGAGCTGTTTTTGGTGGGCGAAGTGCAAGGCCATTTGATGGCCAGCGCGATGTTCGGCTACGAGGGCCATCGCGGCTGGGTCAACTACCTGGCCGTGGCACCCGATCACCAAAGGCAAGGTCATGCCAAAGCCCTGATGCTGCACGGCGAAGCCCTGCTGCTTGTCAGGGGCTGCCCCAAAATCAACTTGCAAGTGCGTGCCAGCAATGCCGCTGTGCTGGCTTTTTACCAATCTCTGGGTTATGCGAACGACGAGGTCATCAGCATGGGCAAACGCCTGATCCCGGACCATTGAACACCTCCCCACACCATGCACATTCCACTGCCCACACACCCGCTGTACGCCTACACTGGCGGCAAACCCTTCAACCCCGCCCAGCCCACGGCAGTCTTCATCCACGGCGTGCTCAACGACCACAGCGTCTGGATTCTGCAAACCCGCTATTTGGCCCACCACGGCTGGAACGTGCTGGCGATTGACCTGCCGGGCCACTGCAAGAGCGAAGGCACGCCAGCCCAAAGCGTGGAGGAAGCCGCCGACACCGTCGTCGCCCTGCTGGATGCGATGAAGATTGAAAAGGCCGCCCTGATCGGCCACAGCTTTGGCTCCTTGATCGCGCTCGAAGCCAGCGCCCGCGACGCAGCCCAGCACCCGGGGCGCGTGAGCCACCTGGTGATGGTGGGCACGGCCTACCCCATGCGCGTGTCACCCGCGCTGCTCGAACTGTCGGTCAGCGCGCCGTTCAAGGCGATTGACATGGTCAACAGCTTTTCGCATTCCACCCTGGCCCCACCGCCATCGGCTCTGGGCCCCGGCACCTGGCTGTATGGCGGCAGCAAAGCGCTCATGCGCCGCGTGCTGGCCAGCAACACACAGGTCAACGTGTTCCACACCGGCTTCAAGGCCTGCGACAGCTACAACGGCGCCGAGGCGGCCATGCCGCAAGTGACTTGCCCCACCTTGTTTGTGCTGGGCAACGCCGACCAGATGACGCCGCCCAAGGCCGCCCAAAGCCTGGTGGGCCTGTGCGCCAAGCCCAAGGTGGTGACTTTGCCTGCAGGCCATTCGCTCATGACAGAAGCGCCAGAGGGCGTGTTGCAGGCCCTCAAAGATTTTCTGAAACCGTGACCCGAACGAACATTCGCGCACAGGGGTGCGCTCCTACAACATGAACAGCCTGACTTTCAACATCACCCCACCCATGTCGGCAGACCGGGCCACCGACATTGCCCACACACTCGACCTGCGCGCCCTGCCTGCCGACTTTCTGAACAACCCTTACCCGGTCTATGCCGCGCTGCGTGAAGCCGAGCCCTTCAAGCGCATGCCCGACGGCTCGTATTTCCTCACGCGCCACGCCGATCTGGTGGCCGTGTACCGGGACGCCAAGGTGTTCAGCTCCGACAAACAAGTGGAGTTCGGCCCCAAATACAACCACGCCCCGTTCAACCAGCCGCCCTACACCACAGCCGGTGGCGTGGCCCCGCTGTTCGAGCACCACACCAACAGCCTGGTTTTCAACGACCCGCCGCTGCACACCCGGGTGCGTCGCCTCATCATGGGCGCCCTCACCCGCCGCGCCATCGAGGCGATGGAGCCCGGCCTGGTGCAACTGGTGGACAGCCTGTTGGACAAAATCGAAGCGCAAGGTGGCGGCGACTTGATCGAAGACTTCGCCTCGGCCATTCCGGTCGAGATCATCGGCAACCTGCTGGATGTGCCACACGCCGACCGCGAACCGCTGCGTGCCTGGTCGCTGGCCATTTTGGGCGCACTGGAGCCGTCGCTCACACCCGAGCAAGAAGCACTGGGCAACCGCAGCGTGAACGAGTTTCTGGCTTATCTGCGCGAGCTGGTCGCAAAACGCCGCCAGCACCCGGGCGACCCGGAGCACGACGTGCTGACCCGACTGATCCAGGGCGAAGAAAATGGCGACGCCCTGAGCGAAGTCGAGCTGCTGCAAAACTGCGTGTTTTTGCTCAATGCCGGCCACGAGACCACCACCAACCTGATCGGCAACGCGCTCATCACCTTGCAGGAATGGCCCGAGCAGCGCGAACAACTGAAGGCCGACCTGAAAGCCGCTTCAAGCGATGAAGAGCGTGAGCAGCTTCTGGGGCTGGCCGTCGATGAATTTTTGCGCTTTGAATCGTCCAACCAGCTGGGCAACCGGCGTGCCCTGCAGGCCACGCAGGTCAACGGCGTCGATTTGCCTGCAGGCGCTCTGGTCACGCTGTGCATTGGCGCGGCCAACCGCGATCCTGCTGTGTATGAGCACCCCGAACAACTGAACCTGCGTCGCACCGGCAACAAACACCTGGCCTTTGGCTTTGGCGTGCACCAGTGTGCAGGCCTGAGCCTGGCGCGGCTTGAAGGCCGCGTGGCCATCGGACGTTTTTTGCAGCGCTTTCCGGACTACCAGCTCAGCCAGGCACCCGTGCGGGGTGGGCGGGCACGGTTCCGTGGTTTTTTGAACGCCCCCTTTCGCCCTGCCTGAACAACACAAGGATACCTTGATGACCGAAGCCGTTCACCACGCCAGCTTTGCCGAGTTTTACCCGTTCTATCTGAGCGAGCACAACAACAGCACCTGCAGGCGTTTGCACTTTGCGGGCAGCACGCTGTCCTTGCTGTGCCTGGCCGTGCTGGCCATCACCGGCAAACCGCAGTACTTTTTGTATGGCCTGCTGTGCGGCTACGGCTGCGCCTGGGTCGGGCACTTTGTGTTCGAGAAAAACAAGCCCGCCAGCTTCAAACGCCCGCTTTACAGCTTCATGGGCGACTGGGTGATGTACCGCGTCATGTGGCGCGGACGCGTGAATTTTTAAGGTTCAAGCCTTGGCGGGCAACAGCTGCGCCACCCGAATGTGATCCAGGCCCGTCTGCATCCAGAGCGGGTCGGACGCAGAGCCCCGCAAGACCAACAGGCGGTCCGCCAGCGGTGCCACGCTGACTTGCGCAGGGTCGATCAACAACACTTGCCGGGCTTGGCCTTGGTCGTTTTGCTCGGTCAGACGACCGACCCAATCGAGGCTTTGCAACACTTCCAGCACCTGGCGCAGTTCAGTGGACTCCACACGCAAGCGTGCGGCCAGATCATCGGTGCTCCAACCCCGCTGCACCGAGGCCTTGGCGGCATTCAACTCGGCCAAGATCTCCAGCGCCAGGCGAAAGCCCCAACCTGCACCTTCTGGCTTGCGCCACGCCTGGCGCCCCAACTCGGGCAGACTCGAAGCGAGGACCGCCCCCAACAGCACAATCAGCCAAGTGACGTAAATCCAGACCAGCAAAATGGGCAGCGCCGCAAAAGCCCCATAGATGATGGAATAGGTCGGCACCTGCAGCAGGTAAATGGCGAGCAGTTTTTTGGCCAGCTCCAGCGCTCCGGACACAAAAAAGCCTGCCGTGATGGCATGCCGCCAGCGCACCCGCGTGTAGGGCACATAAAAATACAGGCCGCTCACGCAAGCGGTCAACAAAACGAACTCAAAACTGTCGAGCAACCAGCGCACCGAGCCGGGCAGCACATCCACCACATCGCGTGAAGCCGTCACCACATAAGACGTGATGGCCAAGCTGGCCCCCAACAGCAAAGGCCCCAAGGTGATGGCCGACCAATACAGCAGCACCCTTTGCGGCAAAGGCCGCTGGCGGCGCAAACGCCAGATTTGCCCCAAAGTGCGCTCGATCGTCACCATCAAAAAGACCGCTGACATCAGCACCGCCACCAAACCCACAGAGCCCAAACGGCTGGCCTTGCGGGAAAACTGCGTCAGGTAACTGAGCACCTGGCGTGCGATGCTCTCGGGCACCAGGCTCTCGATCAGCCAGCGCTGGATCGTGTCCTGAAACTTGCCAAACACCGGGAACGCCGCAAACACGGCCAGGCCCACCGCAAACAGCGGCACCAAGGCCAGCACCGTGGTGAAGGTGAGCGAACTGGCGCTCACACCCAAACGGGCGTCCCGAAAGCGCTCGGTCAACACGCCCACCATTTGACGCCAGGGAAAAACGGACCGCTCTTGCCACCACGAAGCCGCGTGTTCTCGCAAGGAAATTCTGGACAGGGAAGAATGCATGCCCGGTATGATGCCACCGCAATGAACCCCAACACCACACCCTCCACCAACGAAGCCACGGAAATCACCCCGGCAGGCGTTGAATTCACCCGATGGCTGGCCGTCGGCAGCCTGCTGGGCTTGATCCTTTTGGGCCTGCTCTGGGAGCTTTGGCTGGCCCCCCTGCGCCCAGGCGGCTCCTGGTGGGCCATCAAAGTCTTGCCCCTGTGCATTCCGCTGGCGGGTTTGCTGAAAAACCGCATGTACACCTACCGTTGGGTCAGCATGCTGGTCTGGCTTTACTTCACGGAGGGCGTGGTGAGGGGCTGGGGCGATGCCTGGCCATCCAACGCCCTGGCGGGACTGCAAACCCTGTTGTGCACCAGTTTGTTTGTGGCTTGCGCCCTGCATGTGCGCATCCGCTTCAGAGCCGCCAAGGCGACGGGGCTGTTTGTGCCTGTGCCCAAAAATTGAGTGCCTGTTGAAGTCCTTACCCCGCCACACACCCCATGACCGAATCCTCTGCCCGCACCGCCACCCCGACCTTGCTGGAACAACTGCGCCAAATTTGCGGTCCTGCCAACGTGCTTACCCACGATGACCCGACCACAGACCTGAGCGCCTGGGAACAAGACTGGCGCAAGCGCGTCCAGGGTCGGGCACTGGCCGTGGTGCGGCCCGGCAACACGCAGCAAGTGGCCGCCGTGGTCAAGGCCTGCGCCGCGTCAAACACCGCCATCGTGCCGCAAGGGGGCAACACCGGGCTGGTGGTCGGCTCGGTCCCCGATGCTTCAGGCACACAGGTCGTGCTGAGCATGACCCGCATGAACGCCGTGCGCGCCATCGACCCGGCCAACCTGACCATCACCGTGGAGGCCGGTTGCGTGCTGCAAAACCTGCAGGCCGCTGCTGAAAATGCAGGTTTTTTGTTCCCCTTAAGCCTGGGCGCCGAAGGCAGCTGCACGATTGGCGGCAACCTGGGCACCAACGCGGGCGGCACGCAGGTCGTGCGCTACGGCAACACCCGCGAGCTGTGCCTGGGCCTGGAAGTGGTCACCGCCCAAGGCGAGATCTGGCACGGACTGAGCGGCCTGCGCAAGGACAACACCGGGTATGACCTGCGCAACCTGATGATCGGCAGCGAAGGCACGCTGGGCATCATCACAGCCGCCACCATGAAGCTGTACCCCCAGCCCGCCGCACAGCTGACCGCCTGGGCCGCCGTGCCGAGCATGGAAGCTGCCGTGCAGCTGCTGGGACTGGCGCACCGACGCCTGGGGCCGGGTCTGACAGGCTTCGAAGTCATGAACCAGTTTGCCCTCGGCTTGGTGGACAAACACTTCCCCCAACTGCGTGTGCCCCTGTGGCAAGCCTCCCCCTGGTGCGTGTTGCTGGAAAACTCGGACAGCGAAAACGAAGCCCATGCCCGCAGCCAATTTGAATCGCTGCTGGAAGCCGCGCTGGAGGCCGGTTGCGTGAGCGACGCCGTGGTCGCCGAAAACCTGACACAAGCCCGAGGTCTGTGGCACATCCGTGAAAGCATCACCCTGGCCCAGGTGGAAGAAGGCCTGAACATCAAGCACGACATCAGCATCCCGGTCTCGCGCATCCCGGCCTTTGTGGCCGAAACCGACGCCCTGCTGGCGCGAGAAGTGCCCGGCGTGCGCATGGTCGACTTTGGCCATCTGGGCGACGGCAACCTGCACTACAACGTACAAGCCCCCGAGGGGGCCGATGGCCAGGCCTTTTTGCGCGAGTTTGAAGACAAGGTGAACACCCTGGTGTTTGACCAGGTCAAACGCTTCGACGGGTCCATCAGCGCCGAGCACGGCGTGGGCGAGCTCAAGGCGGGCAAACTCCCGCTGTACAAGGACGCCACGGCCATGGCGATGATGAGAGCTGTCAAACAGGCGCTGGACCCCAAGAACCTGCTCAACCCGGGGCGCGTCCTCGCCTGACATCCAACATTTACACTTGCTCCCATGACCACCGCAGCCCGCCCCCTTGATCGCCCTCTTGATCGTCCTATCCGCAGCCAATACGAAGACTTCATGCGCCACGTCTACTCGACGGGCGTGCAAAAAGGCGACCGCACGGGCACAGGCACCCGCAGTGTGTTTGGTCATCAGATGCGTTTTGATCTGAACGAGGGCTTTCCGCTGGTCACCACCAAAAAGGTGTTTTTGCGGGCCATCATCGTCGAGCTGCTGTGGTTTTTGCGCGGCGACAGCAATGTGAAATGGCTGCAAGAGCGCGGCTGCACCATCTGGGACGAATGGGCGCGCGAAGACGGCTCGCTCGGTCCTGTTTATGGTGTGCAGTGGCGCAGCTGGCCGACGCCGGACGGGGGTCACATCGACCAGATCCAGCAGGTCATGGACACGCTCAAAAACAACCCCGATTCCCGCCGCATCATCGTGAGCGCCTGGAACGTGGCCGAGCTGGACAAGATGGCCCTCATGCCTTGCCATGCCTTTTTTCAGTTTTATGTGGCCCCACCGCAAAACCCCGGTGACAAACCCAAACTGAGCTGCCAGCTTTACCAGCGCAGCGCCGACATCTTTTTGGGGGTGCCTTTCAACATCGCCAGCTATGCCTTGTTGACCCACATGATCGCGCAGCAGTGCGACATGGATGTGGGCGACTTCATCTGGACGGGTGGCGACTGCCACATTTATGCCAACCACCACGAACAGGTGGAACTGCAACTGAGCCGTGCCCCCATGGCCTACCCCACACTCCACATCAAGCGCAAGCCTGCTTCAATTTTCGAATACGAATACGAAGACTTTGAGGTGCTGGGCTATGAGCACCACCCGGCCATCAAGGCACCCGTCGCTGTCTGAGCCCGACCGATCCCCAGCCTGCCCGACATGAAATTGCATCTGATTTATGCCCGCGCCCGCAATGGTGTGATTGGCGTCAACAACACCCTGCCCTGGCACTTGCCCGAAGACCTGGCGCATTTCAAACGCACCACGCTGGGCCAGCCCGTCATCATGGGCCGCAAGACCTGGGATTCGCTGCCTCCCAAATTCCGTCCCTTGCCGGGTCGCCTCAACATCGTGGTGACGCGCCAGTCTGACTGGCAAGCGGAAGGCGCGGTGCGCGCCAGCTCGATTGCAGACGCCATGCGGCAATGCCCCGCAGACGCCGATGCCTGGGTCATTGGCGGTGCCGAAATTTACGCCCAGGCCGCCCCCCTGGCCAGCAGTGCCGTGGTCACCGAAATTGACCGCGACTACGAAGGTGATGCTTTCGCCCCTGTATTGGACGAAGGCTGGCAAGAAGCCCAGCGCGAGTCCCATATGGCGGCCAATGGCCTGCCATTCAGTTTCATCACCTACCAACACCACATCTGAGGAAACGCCCCATGTCAGGACACGGTTTTCACGTTCACGGCCCGCACGACCACGAGCTGGAGCACGCGGCGCAAGGTCACGGCGATAATCACACCAGCTCGATCGCCATGTTCACCGCGATCATTGCCACGGTGGGCGCGCTGTTTGGCTACATGGGCGGGGCCACTCAAGCCAATGCAGGTCTGTACAAAAACAACGCCGCCATCAAAAAGACCGAAGCCTCCAACCAGTGGAACTACTACCAGGCCAAGAGCAGCAAGCAAAACCTGAGTGAGCTGGCCATGGAGCTGTCCCCCGCCAAAAAAGAGTTCTACCAGGACGAGATCAAACGCTACAAAGGCGAAAAAGCCGAGATCAAGGCGGCCGCTGAAAAACTCGAAGCCGAATCCAAACACTGGGACGAACAATCGGACGAACAAATGCACCAGCACCACCGCTGGGCACAAGCCACCACCGTGTTGCAAGTGGCCATTGCGATGGCTGCGATTGCCTTGCTGTCCCGCAAAAAATGGCTTGAATACGTCATGTACGGTGCCGGCTTCGTGGGTGTGGTGATCGGTGGCCTGGCCGCTTTTCACGTTTAAGGGTGTCATGAAAATCGCGACCTGGAATGTGAACTCGCTGTCCGTGCGCCTGCCTCAGGTGCTGGACTGGCTGGCGGCCAACCCCACCGATGTGCTGGCCTTGCAAGAACTCAAGCTCACCGACGACAAATTTCCGGTGGCGGCCTTTGCCGAAGCCGGCTATCAAGCGCAGTGGTTTGGCCAAAAAACCTACAACGGCGTGGCGCTGATCTCCAAATCCGAAGGCACGGATGTGGTCAAGAACATCCCTGGCTTTGAAGACGACATGTCGCGTGTGATTGCCGCCACCTACCCCGATAGGGCGGGCGGCGAAGTGCGCGTGATTGGCGCGTATTTCCCCAACGGCCAAGCCCCGGACAGCAACAAGTTTGTCTACAAGATGCGTTGGCTCGATGCCCTGCGCGCTTGGGTGGCCAGCGAGATGAAAAAGCACCCCAATCTGGTGCTGCTGGGCGACTACAACATCACCTTCGACGCGCTGGACATGTGGGACCCGGTCGCACTGGCCGGCACCATCCACTGCACCGACGCCGAACGAGAAAAGCTGCAAGCCCTGATCGACTTGGGCCTCACGGACAGCTTCCGCCTGTTTGAGCAGCCCGAGAAAAGCTACAGCTGGTGGGACTACCGCGAGTTCGCCTTTCGCCGCAACCGGGGCTTGCGCATCGACCACATTTTGATTTCCGAGCCGCTCAAAGCCCGCGCCAGCGCCTGCGTGATCGACCGTGCGCCGCGCAAGAACGAGCGCCCAAGCGACCACGCGCCGGTGGTGTTGACTCTGGGCAATTGAAGGGGCCGGACCGAAGCTGCGATCTGCAGATCGGTGGCGTCACCCCTGTAGGAGCCCACCCTGTGGGCGATGATTTGCAGGGCGTGTGCCACGCCCATCGCCCACAGGGTGGGCGCCTACGTCAAGACACTCAGAATGCCTTTTGCTCAAGACGTCAAAAGACCAGATCAATCAAGCTGCCGACAAAAAACCTGTACGGCAGAACCGGAACTTCGACATGGTTTCAAGCCGCAGACGGCATCAAGAACTCCCGGCTGATGCGGCCACCCAGCACATTCACGCGGTCCAGGAACTGCGTCAAATAAGCGTGCAAGCCGGTGGCCAGGATTTCGTCGATGCGGCCAAAGGCCAGCTCTGAGCGCAAGCGGCCGGCGTGGCGCAGTGTGTCGCTTTCCCGGTCGTGCGAAACCAGCGTCAAGTTCGCCACCACCTCGTTCAAGCTGGCATGCAAAGAGCGCGGCATGTCTGGACGCAAGATCAGCAACTCGGCCACGCGTTCGGGGCGAATCACATCGCGGTACACCTTGCGGTAGACCTCAAAGCCGCTGACGCTGCGCAAGATCGCACTCCAGTGGTAAAAGTCATATTCCTGCGTGCTCTCGGTCCCGGGTGCACCGTATTGTGGTGCGCCAAAAAAGTCGTTGTTCATGGCGTGGAATTTCACATCCACCAGTCGCGCCGTGTTGTCGGCCCGCTCCAAAAACGTGCCCATGCGCATGAAGTACAGCGACTCGTCCATCAGCATGGTGCCCACCGTCACGCCGCGTGACAGGTGCGAGCGGAACTTCACCCACTCAAAAAACTGGCCCGGGTCGCGCTCGAACTCACCGCTCTTGAGCATGCGGTTGACCTCCAGCCAGGTCTGGTTTTGCGTCTCCCACACTTCGGTGGTCAGCGTGCCGCGCACAGCCCGGGCGTTCTCGCGGGCAGCACGCAAGCACGAGATGATCGATGAAGGGTTGTCCACATCCTTGACCATGAAGGCCATCACATCGCGGGGATTGATGTTTTTGTAAAGCGACAGGTAGGCAGGCAGCAACTCGCTGATCGACAAAATGCCTTCCCATCCGGCTTCGACAGCGGCAGCGGACTGGGGCAACAGGGAAGTCTCATAGCTCACATTGAGCATGCGGGCGGTGTTCTCGGCCCGCTCCATGTAGCGGGACATCCAGAAAAGGTGATCGGCGGTTCTTGAAAGCATGGTGATTTCCTTGGCAATTCTTGGCGAGGCCTGACTTGTTTTTTGTAGCTCGGCGCGTAGGTCGGTGGCTTCAGCCCCGACGTCTTGGTGGAGCACCGTTGCATGTCGGGGCTAAAGCCGCCGACCTACGGGGAGACCGTTGAGTTGCATGGCTCAATCTTGCAAAATCCAAGTGTCTTTGGTGCCGCCGCCTTGGCTGCTGTTGACCACCAAAGAGCCTTCTTTCAAAGCCACACGCGTCAAACCACCGGGCACCATCTGCACGGTGCGGCCACTCAGCACAAAGGGCCGCAGGTCAATGTGGCGCGGCGCGATGCCGCTGTCCACAAATGTGGGGCAGCTCGACAGGCTGAGCGTGGGCTGCGCGATGTAACCTTCGGGGTTAGCCAGCAAAGCACCGCGAAAACGCTCGATCTCTTCCTTGGTCGACGCCGGACCGACCAACATGCCGTAGCCGCCCGCGCCATGCACTTCTTTGACCACCAGGTCTTTGAGGTTGGCCAAGGTGTACTGCAAGTCGTCGGGCTTGCGGCACATGAAGGTCGGCACGTTTTTGAGGATCGGCTCCTCGCCCAAATAGAACTTGATCATGTCGGGCACATAGGGGTAGATCGACTTGTCGTCGGCCACGCCCGTGCCCACCGCGTTGCAAATCGCCACATGGCCGGCCTTGTAGGCGTCCATGAGACCCGCGCAGCCCAAGGTCGATGTGGGGCGGAACACCTTGGGGTCCAAAAAGTCGTCGTCTACCCGGCGGTAAATCACATCCACCCGCTTGGGGCCGCGCGTGGTGCGCATGTAGACGAACTTCTCTTTCACGAACAGGTCTTGGCCCTCGACCAGCTCCACCCCCATTTGCTGCGCCAAAAAGGCGTGCTCAAAGTAGGCGCTGTTGTACATGCCGGGCGTGAGCACCACCACCGTCGGCTCGGCCGTGGTGGCGGGGCTGCTGGCGCGCAGCGTCTCCAACAACAAATCGGGGTAATGCGCCACCGGGGCCACGCGGTGCTGGCTGAACAATTCCGGGAAGAGCCGCATCATCATCTTGCGGTCCTCCAGCATGTAGCTCACGCCGCTGGGCACGCGCAGGTTGTCTTCGAGCACGTAGTACTCGCCCTTGCCCGCGCTGTCAGGGGCACGCACGATGTCGATGCCGCTGATGTGCGAATAAATTTGGTTGGGCACATCCACCCCCACCATCTCGGGGCGGTACTGGGCGTTGTGTTCGATTTGCTCACGCGGGATCACGCCGGCCTTGAGGATGTCCTGGTCGTGATAAACGTCGTGGATGAAGCGGTTCAGCGCTGTGACGCGCTGCACCAGCCCAGCCTCCATGCTTTTCCACTCTTGGGCGGCGATCACACGGGGGATCAAATCGAAGGGAATCAAACGCTCGGTGCCTGAGCCATCTTCGTCCTTGTCGCCATAGACGGCGAAAGTGATGCCCACACGGCGAAAGATCATTTCGGCCTCTTCACGGCGCGAAGCCATGGTGTGGGGGTCTTGCGCTTGCAGCCAGCGGGCATAGGCCTGGTAATGCTCTCTCACTTGTCCCGCATCACCCGCTGCGGGCAAGCGGCTGTACATCTCGTCAAATTCACACATGGCTCGTCACTCCTGAATCAAGATTAGCAAGATGCGTACCTGTTTCGATTGACCGGCGTCAAGGCAGGCTACAGGCCGTGGGCCTGAACCCATGGTTCAAGGTGGCAGGTGGTGCCAATAGCGTCGCGACCTCTCGCGCTCGCACACGATTTGCTCGGGCACCTCGCTGCGCCAGGTGGCCGCACCACAGTGCACGCTGTCCACCAGGCGGATGTTCAGGTCCTCATAGCGCGCCACCACGGCAGGTGCCGGGTGCCCAAAGCGGTTGCGGTAGCCCGCTTGCACCAGCGCCAGTCGCGGACTCAAGGCCTGCAAGAACTCGGGCGTCGAAGAGGTCTTGCTGCCGTGGTGCGGTGCCAGCAGCAAATCGACCGGTGCCAGCCCACTCGCCACCAAGGCTTGTTCTTGCGGCGCTTCAATGTCGCCTGCCAGCAAGGCCGAATGCACGCCATCGCTGATGCGCAAGACACAACTGAGCGCGTTGGGTTTGATCGGCTTGTCCTGCGGCACCTCAGACGCAGCCGCTGGGTGCAAAACCTCAAATCGCACGCCGTCCCAGTCCCAAGCCTGACCCCGCTGGCAGGCGCTGGTGCGGGGTGCCATGGCGTGCAAGGGGTGGCCTGTTTCCAGCGATGACCACAGCGCTGCCCGGGGCTGCATGGCCAGCACCGCTGGCGCGCCGCCGGTGTGGTCGCTGTCCCGGTGGCTGAGCATGAGCACGTCCAGGCGCTCGCCCATTTGCGCCAGCAAGGGCACCAGCACACGGTGTCCGGCGTCGCTTTCGGCCGAATAACGCGGCCCCGCGTCGTACAACAGGCTGTGCTTGGCAGTTCGCACCAGCACCGCATTGCCCTGGCCCACATCGGCAGCCAGCAGTTCAAACGTGCCTGCCGCCGGACGCGGATGCGCCCAAAACAGCACCGGCCACACCAGCGGCAGACACAACAGCTTCCAGGCCACGGGCAGCTTGAGCACCAGGCCCACGGCACCCGCCAACGCCAACATGGCCAAGCCCCAAGGCGGCATGGCGGTGGACACGCTGGCCAGGGGCCATGACGCAAGCCAGCCCAACAAGGCCGTCATGGGCTGCAGGGCCCACACCGCCAGTCCCCACGCCCCTGACCAGACCACGCCCAGCATGGCCAAGGGCGTCACCACCAGGGTCACCCAGGGAATCGCCACCAAGTTGGCCAACAAGCCCACCCAGGACACTTGCCCAAAAAACAGCAAACTCAGTGGCATCAAAGCCACCGTGATCGTGGCCTGCTCGCGCAGCAAGCCCCCAACGCCACGCCACAAAGCTGATCCCCAAATGAGGGGGTGAAGTGCACCCTGCCGGTGCCCCCCGGTTTCAGGCACCAAGACGGTGCGCTTCAGGGGTGCATCCCTTGCGTCGCCAACAGCTTGCGGGGATCGTGCCTGAGTGATGGGTCGATCTGTTGCCATCAACACCCCCACCGCCACAAAACTCAGCCAAAAACCCGGCTGCAACAAAGCCCAAGGGTCCAGACCCAAAACCGCTGCCCCCGCCAACAACCAAACCAGCGCCCCATGCCAATGCCGCAAAGACATTTTGAGCAAAACCACCACCAGCAACATGATCAAGGTGCGCTGGGCGGGCACACCCCAACCGCTGAACAAGGCATAAAACCCGGCGAGCATCAGGCCCGACAAAGCCCCCACATGCACCGCAGGCCAGCGCAGCGCCCCAGAAAAGCCCCACAAAGCCGAATGGCGCCAGCCCCAGGCCACCAGCGCAGAAGCCAGCCAGGCGAACATGGTCACATGCAGCCCAGAAATGCTCATCAGGTGCGCCACGCCCGTGGCCCGAAACACATCCCAGTCGCTGCGGTCAATGGCGGCCTGATCGCCCGTGACCAGGGCTGCCACCACGCCCGCCAGTCTGGCCGCTTGGGCATCGCCCCCGGCGGGAGTCAAATGCGTCAACAAACGGTCCCGCACCAACTGACGCCAGCCCTCAATCGGGTGCGCCCAGGTGGAGGCCAGTCGCACCGGCGCGGGATCTTTGGCCCCCGTGCGCACATAGCCTGTGGCGCGAATGCCCTGCTCCCACAGCCACAACTCGTAGTCAAAACCGCGCGGGTTCATGTTGCCGTGGGGCGCCTTCAGGCGCACACGCAAGCGCCAGCGCTCACCGGCTTTCACGGGCTCGGGCAGGGACGATGTGTTCCAGCCGCTGTCGTTCGCGTCTTGGGCGTACCAGCCCAAGTACACCTGCGAGGGCAAAGCGCTGGACATGTTCACCGCGCGCAGTGCACCGGTTTTTTCAACCGCCCAGGCCTGCTCGATCCGAAAGCGAAAGCGCCACCCCAGATCCTGTCGCTGCGGCATGGCCTGCACCACGCCCACCACATCCAGATCCTGGCCTTCCAACGTCGGGGCCATGCCGGCTGCGCGGCTCAGCGCGTGCAAGCCGGTGATTGCAAACGACCCTGCGGCCCCAACCACGCAAACCAACACCACACGACCCCAACAGGCCGCCGTCCAAGCGCGCCACATGACCCCTGCCAGCGCCAAGCCGAGCAGCCCTGCATATGCGCCCACCGACCACAGCGCCACTTGTTGCAACTGCAACGCCACACCCGCACAGCCCGCCAACAAAGCCCAACCCAGGCCCCGAGCCCACGCCATCGACCCCATCACAACGCACGCCCCACATTCCCGCAAAAACACCCACGAGCATTCGGGCCCAAGCCTGCTTGATTGTCCAAAAGAGCAGCGTCTCCTCGCCTGCAGCGCCGGTGCCCACCGTGCGCTGTGCACACTTTCACCCGGCCAATGGCCTGCAATCCGCATCGCTTCATGGTCAGCCTCCCTGATTTGGCTGGGTTGTTTCTGCGGGTCTTGGCCCGTTTCACGTGCTTTATCCTGGCGCGTGTCTTGCTAGTTGTAAACGCCCAAGCTGCATTTGTCATGCGTGCAGCCCCTGTTGCGCTGAACGAGATATGTCGATACACGTTGCCCTGCACCACGTCACCCACTACACCTACGATCGCCCCGTGCAGCTTGGCCCTCAAGTCATCCGCCTGCGCCCCGCTCCGCACAGCCGCAGCCGCATCCTGAGCTACAGCCTCAAGGTCGAACCCGAAGAACACTTCATCAACTGGCAGCAGGACGCCTTTGCCAATTACCAGGCGCGCTTGGTCTTTCCGAAAAAAACCACCTCGTTCAAGGTCACGGTGGACGTGGTCACCGAGATGGCCGTGTTCAACCCCTTTGACTTCTTTCTGGAGCCCTCGGCCGAAGAAGTGCCGTTCAAGTACGCGGACCTGGTCAAAGAGGAGTTGCAGTCTTACCTGGTCAAGGACAACAAGACGCCCAAGTTCAAAAAATACCTGGCCAGCATGGACCGCAAGCGCCAACGGACCATCGACTTTCTGGTCCAGATCAACCAGCGCCTGCACCAGGACATCCGTTACACCATCCGCATGGAGCCCGGCGTGCAAACGGCCGAGGAAACCCTGACCCTGAAAAGCGGCTCCTGCCGCGACTCGGCCTGGCTCTTGGTCCAGCTGTTTCGCCACATGAACATCGCGGCCCGCTTTGTCTCGGGCTACCTGATCCAGCTCGCCCCGGACGTGAAATCGCTCGACGGCCCGAGCGGCACCGAAGTTGACTTCACCGACCTGCATGCCTGGTGTGAGGTGTATTTGCCCGGCGCAGGCTGGGTGGGGCTGGACCCGACCTCGGGCCTGCTGGCCGGTGAGGGCCACATTCCGCTGGCCTGCACACCGCAGCCGTCTGCAGCGGCGCCGATTGAAGGCTTGATGGACAAGGCCGAAGTCGAGTTCAGCCACGAGATGAGCGTGACGCGCATCCACGAGTCGCCCCGCGTGACCAAGCCTTACACCGAAGAACAATGGGCCGATGTGCTCCAGCTGGGCGAGCAGGTGGACGCGCAACTGGTGGCCGAAGACGTGCGCCTGACCATGGGCGGCGAGCCCACCTTTGTGGCCACCCAAGACCGCGATGGGGCCGAATGGAACACCGACGCCCTGGGGCCAACGAAGCGCGGCCTGGCCACCGAGCTGGTGCACAAGCTGCGCCAGCAATACGGGCAAGGCGGCTTCTTGCACTTTGGCCAGGGCAAGTGGTACCCGGGCGAGCAGCTGCCGCGCTGGGCGCTGAGCATCTACTGGCGCGCCGATGGCACGCCCTGCTGGCAAAACCCCGAGGTGTTTGCCGACGAGCGCGAGCCCAGCCACTACACCAGCGCCGATGCCCAGCGCTTCGTGCAAGGCCTGACACAGCAACTGGGCTTGCCCGCAGACACCGTGCTGCCCGGCTACGAAGACACCTGGTACTACCTCTGGCGCGAGCGCCGCTTGCCGGTGAACGTGGACCCGTTCGACGCCAAGCTGGACGATGAGATGGAACGCAACCGCTTGCGCCGCATCTTCAGCCAGGGCCTGGACCTGCCGGTGGGCTATGTGCTGCCCATTCAGCCCGTCGAAGCGGCCACACCCGAGCTGACGGGTTCAAAGTGGCAAACCGGCCGCTGGTTTCTGCGTGACGAGCGCATGTACCTGATGCCCGGCGACTCGCCCATGGGCTGGCGCCTGCCGCTGGACTCGCTGCCTTGGGCCGCGCCGACCGACCGCTGGCACATGATCGAGCAAGATCCTTTTTCGCCACGCGCGGCCTTGCCCGCCGCCGCCCCGCTGGCCATGCAGTCCCGCATCGGCAAGGTGGCGGTGCCCGCAACGCCCACCCAACCGGCTGCCGCCAAATTCCAGTCTGATCCCTCGGTGGTGCGCACCGCCCTGTGTGTGGAAGTGCGCGACCCGAACCGCGCCAACGGCCCCAAGGTCGAGGCCGAGGCCATGGCCAAAGGCGAAAAATCGGGTGTGTTGTATGTCTTCATGCCGCCCCTGGCGCGTCTGGAAGACTACCTGGACTTGGTCAGCGCCGTGGAAGCCACCGCCCTGAAGCTGGGCATGAAAATCGTCATGGAAGGCTATCCGCCACCCCGCGACCCGCGCCTCAAACTGCTGCAAGTCACGCCCGACCCCGGCGTGATCGAGGTCAACATCCACCCGGCCCACAACTGGACCGAGCTGGTCGAGCACACCGAATTTTTGTACCAGGCCGCTTTCGAGACGCGCCTCTCGGCCGAGAAGTTCATGACCGATGGCCGCCACACCGGCACCGGCGGCGGCAACCACATGGTGATGGGCGGGGCCACACCTGCCGACAGCCCCTTCTTGCGCCGCCCCGAGGTGCTGGCCAGCCTCATCCTGTATTGGCACAACCACCCCAGCCTGAGCTATTTGTTCAGCGGCATGTTCATCGGCCCGACCAGCCAGGCCCCACGGGTGGACGAAGCGCGCAACGACCAGGTCTATGAGCTGGAAATCGCCCTGCGCGAGATCGTGAACAACCGCAAGAAATTCGGCGCCGACATGGCCCCTTGGGTGGTGGACCGCACGCTGCGCAACATTTTGGTGGACGTGACCGGCAACACCCACCGCAGCGAGTTTTGCATCGACAAGATGTATTCGCCCGACAGCAGCACCGGCCGCCTGGGCCTGCTGGAGCTGCGCGCATTTGAAATGCCGCCGCACGCCCGCATGAGCATCGTGCAGCAACTGCTGCTGCGTGCGCTGGTCGCCCGCTTTTGGGATGCGCCCTATTCAGCGCCCGTGACCCGCTGGGGCACCGAGCTGCACGACCGCTTCATGCTGCCGCACTGGATCCACAAAGACTTTGACGACGTGCTGACCGAGCTGGGCGATGCGGGCTTCCACTTTGACCCGAGCTGGTTCGCGCCGCATTTCGAGTTCCGCTTCCCACTGGTCGGTCAGGTCCGGGTCGACGGCGCGGTGCTGACGCTGCGCAACGCGTTGGAGCCCTGGCACGTCATGGGCGAAGAAAGCTCAGCTGGCGGCACCGCCCGTTATGTGGACTCGTCGCTGGAGCGCATCGAGGTGCATGTGACGGGCATCAACCCCTCACGCCACACCGTGACCGTCAACGGCAAGCCCCTGCCCCTGCAGCCCACGGGCGTGGTGGGCGAGTACGTGGCCAGTGTGCGCTACAAAGCCTGGAACCCGCCCTCGTCGCTGCACCCCAGCATCGGCATGCATGCACCGCTCACGGTGGACCTGGTGGACACCTGGATGAAGCGTTCATTGGGCGGCTGCCAGTACCACGTCGTCCACCCCGGTGGCCGCAGTTACGACACCTTCCCGGTCAATGCCTACGAGGCCGAGAGCCGCCGCCTGGCCCGCTTCTTCCGCATGGGTCACACCCCGGGCGCGATGCGCAACCTGGCCGCGCTGGGCCCCAACGCCACACTGCACGCCAGTCCGGAGTTTCCGTACACACTGGATTTGAGGCGGGTGTGAATGCCCATCGACCGGATAACCCCTGTGCACGCGAGGCTCTGCCCCTGTGGGAGCCCGCCCCTGCGGGCGAATATGGGCCAGGACACGCAGGCATTAGCGAGCAGGGGCTCGCTCCCACGAAGACAAATGAGCTCGCTCAAATTCCAGCGACAATGGTTTGATGAATGAGCCCTCGCCACAACAGGACCGCCCCGCTGAAGCCGAAGCCATGAAATGGCTGTCGCTTCAGCAAGAGCGCGCCCCTGCCGGGCACTGGGATGAACTGCGGGGTGAAATTGCACCCTCGGCCGAGGCACCGCACACAGCCAAGCCCCCCCGCTCGGTCAGCGGGCCATGGCAAACCTTCATCAAGCCTTTGGCATCGGAAACCCCAGGGCAACTGCCAGACCTGAACACCCGCATGGCCAACCTGCAACGGCAGGTGCGCGACAACGGCATCACCTACAACGTGTATGCCGCGGCCGACCAACCCCAGCGGCCGTGGTCGCTCGACCTGTTCCCGCTCATGCTGGGACACCAGGACTGGCAGCAAATTGAAGCGGGCGTGATGCAGCGCATGCAGCTGCTCGAACGCATCATGGCCGACGCCTATGGACCGCAACAACTGGTGCTGAGTGGGCAATTGCCTGCCGCGCTGGTGCAAGGCCACCCTGCTTACTTGCCTGCCATGCACGGCGTACCACCTGTGGGCGGCCGCTATTTGTCTTTGGCGGCGTTCGATCTGGCGCGCGGCCCTGACGGCTGCTGGTGGCTGCTGTCACAGCGCACACAAGCCCCCTCTGGCCTGGGTTATCTGCTGGAAAACCGGCAGATTGTTTCGCGTCTTTTTCCGCAAGCCTTTGAGGCTTTGCCCGTGCAGCGCCTGGCCGAAACCTACCGCACCCTGATCGACAGCATCAAGGCCCGCAGCCCTGCCGGGGCTTCGGCCCACATTGCGCTGTTGACCCCGGGGCCTTACAACGAAACCTATTTCGAGCACGCCTACCTGGCCCGCTATCTGGGCCTGAGCCTGGTGCAAGGCAACGACCTCACGGTGCGCGACGAGAAGCTTTACCTGAAAACCTTGCAAGGCTTGCAGCCTGTGCACGGTTTGCTCAAACGGGTCGACGACGACTGGCTGGACCCACTGGAGATGCGCGCCGACTCCACGTTGGGCGTGCCCGGCTTGCTGCAAGCGGTGCGCAGCGGCAACGTGCTGGTGGCCAACACCCCGGGCTCGGGCTTTCTGGAGTCGAACGCGCTGCTGGGCTTCATGCCTGCGCTGGCGCGTGACCTGCTGGGCGAAGAACTGCAATTGCCGGCCATCCCGAGTTGGTGGTGCGGTGAAGCCGCTGCCTTGCAAGACGTGTTGCCGCGCATCAGCAGCTGCGTGATCAAACCCACCTACCCCTACAACACCGACCGCCAGAGCTTTGAGCCGGTTCAGGGCCACACCCTGTCGCGCCGCGAACAAGACGAATGGGCGGGCCGCATCCTGCGTGACCCGGACGCCCACACGCTGCAATCGTGGCTGCCGCTGTCGCACCAACCCACCTGGCAAACCGGCACCGATGGCGCACCCTGCATCCAGTCCCGCCCCGTGGTGCTGCGGGTGTTCGCGGTGGCCGACGCCCAGGGCGGCTGGCAAGTGCTGCCCGGTGGCCTGGCGCGGCTGGGCACCCGCGAAGGCATTGCCTCCATGCAACGCGGTGGCAGCAGCGCCGATGTGTGGGTGCAGAGCCCGACACCGGACGGAGCGCCGTCGCAATCGCAATCGCAGTCGCAGTCGCAGTCACAAACACAGTCGTCCAGCCCATCACCCACTTCGCCTCCTCCGGCATTGCAGGCGCAGGCAGAACCCATCCCCGATGCAACATCGCTGCAAAGGCAACGCCTGGTCACCAGCCGTGCCGCAGAAAACCTGTTCTGGATGGGGCGCTACACCGAGCGAACCGAAAACACCCTGCGCCTGGTGCGCCTGAGTCTGGAAATTTTGAGCAGCGAAAACCAGAACCAGCCTGGCCTGCTCCAGTTCATCACACGCATGGCCACACGCCACGGCTTGGTGCGGGCAGGCGTGCCTGCCGCATCGCAAGCGCATCGGGTGTTTGAGCGATCTTTGATCGCCGGGCTGTGGGACAAAGAGCTGGCCACCAGCGTCGGCTTCAATTTGCGCGCAGTGCGTTTGGCCGCCGCTTCGGTGCGCGAACGCCTGTCACCCGAACATTGGCGTTTGCTTGAACAAGCCGAGTCGCGTTTTTTCAGCCCCGAGCACCAGAGTGCGGCCCCCGACACCCTGGCCGTGCAGCGCCTGTTGGCCGACACCAGCCAGATGCTGGCGGCCCTGACCGGCGCTCAAACGGACCGCATGAGCCGCGATGACGGCTGGCGCTTGCTCTCGATCGGTCGCCACATCGAGCGCCTCGAGTTTTTGTCCAGCGCACTCTGCGAAGCTGTGCAGTTGGGGCTGATCGGCGAACAAGCCGGGTTCGACGCCGTGCTCGATCTGTTCGACAGCACCATCAGCTTCCATGCGCAGTACCAGCAAAGCCGCACGCCCCAGGCGCTGATGGATTTGCTGGTCACCCACTCCGACAATCCGCGCTCACTGGGCTGGGTGGCGCACACCTTGCGCTCACGTTTGCGCCGCATGGGCCACCTGGCCGACGGCGCCACCACCCCCATGGCCGAGCAGGTGCCACAGCTCATTGAAATGACGCCCGAGTCGCTGTGGCCGTTGGCGAACAACCCGGCACAACCTGGCAACAACCTGCCACTGCATGCCCCACTGGTGCTGTGTCAGACCGCTGCCCGAGAGGTCTCTGACCAACTGTGCGGCCTGTTTTTCACCCACAGCGGCGAAGCCCGCTACAGCGTTGGCGCCTGACCCGATCTCCACCATGCGCCTGGCTATCACCCACGAAACCCGCTACCGCTACAGCCCGTCGGTACAAACCGCCCAGCATGTGGCGCACCTGCAGCCGGCCAACACGCCGTGCCAACAGGTCATCAGCCACTGGATGCAGGTGGAGCCCGATGCTTCGGTGCAGCACAACATCGATGCTTTTTTCAACCACCGGGCCTATTGGGCACTGACGAACCCACACGATGGCTTGCTGGTGCGGGCGCACAGCGAACTGAACACCTCGGCCATTGAAACCGGAACATCCTCGCAAAGCTGGGAGTCGGTGCGCGAACATTTCCGCTACCGGGGTGGCCACCCGGGCGATGTGCACAGCGGCTTTGTGTTTGGCTCGCACCATGCACCTGCGCATGAAGCCTTTCTGGCCTACGCGCAAAGCAGCTTCACGCCGGGGCGCCCGCTGATGCAAGCCGCTCAAGAATTGACAGCGCGCATGCACCGCGATTTTCGCTACGAAACCGCCAGCACCGACATCAACACGCCTGCGCTGGAAGCCCTGGAGGACAAACGCGGCGTTTGCCAGGACTTTGCACACATTTTGTTGGCCTGCTTGCGCTCACTGGGTTTGCCTGCCCGCTACGTGAGCGGCTACCTGTTGACCCAACCGCCACCCGGTCAGCCGCGGCTGGTGGGCAGCGATGCCTCGCACGCCTGGGCCTCGGTCTACCTGCCTGAGCTGGCCAGCCACGCTTGCCAAGGCTGGCTGGATCTGGACCCGACCAACGACCGAACCGGCCTGGCCAGTCCGGGCGAAGACTATGTGCGCCTGGCGGTGGGCCGCGACTTTGCCGACGTCTCACCCCTGCGTGGCGTGTTGCAAGGTGGCGGTGCGCACAGGCTCGAAGTGGCCGTCACGGTAGCCCCCTTGGACGAGACAGTTTTGGAATAAACGCATCAGAAGCCGTGGGCGGATTCGGCGACAATGCCGATTCATTGTTGCCATTCCCGTCCTTGCGGGAATCCCTCCACCTCACCCAAAAGCCCACCATGAGCGTTTACGACACCCTGAAATCCCTGAACATCGAATTGCCCCCTGTGGCCGTGCCCGCAGCGGCCTATGTGCCCTTTGTGCAAACCGGTAACCTGGTGTTCCTGTCGGGCCACATTGCCAAAAAAGACGGCAAGGTCTGGGCGGGTCAACTCGGTAAAAACATCAGCACCGCAGAAGGCCAACAAGCCGCCCGCGCCGTCGCGATTGACCTGATGGGCACGCTGCACGCCGCCGTGGGCGACCTGAACAAGATCAAGCGCATCGTGAAAGTCATGAGCCTGGTCAACTCAACTGGCGACTTCACCGAGCAACATTTGGTGACCAACGGCTGCAGCGAGTTGCTGGGCCAAGTGTTCGGCCCGCAAGTCGGTGCGCATGCCCGCAGCGCTTTTGGCGTGGCCCAAATCCCGATGGGCGCTTGCGTCGAGATCGAGCTGATCGCCGAAGTCGGCTGATCCACACCCATGAGCATTGAACTGAGCAAAGAAGACCGCGCTCAGGCGATTGCCAGTATCGAGCGCTACTTTGAAGCCAACTTCGAGCAACGCATCGGCAACATTTCTGCCGGTGCACTGCTCGGGTTTGTCCTCGAAGAAATCGGTCCCAGCATCTACAACCGCGCATTGAGCGACGCCAAAGAGCGCATGCTCATGCGCGTTGAAGACCTGGAATACGAGATTCGTGAAGACGAATTTCAGTATTGGCACAAATTCAAGCAACGCAAATGATGCCCAAGTTGTTTTTCGCACTGACGCTGTTGACCGGCTTGACGGGCTGCGGCCTGACTTCGTCGCAAGCCGTGTACGAAGAAATTCGCGCCCAGGAAAAGGCCAAGGCGGTCGGCAGCGGTGCTGCGCCCAGCAATGGCTTGCCACGCTACGACCAATACCAAAAAGAGCGCTCCGGCAGCCCACCCGAAAATCGTTGACACACCATGCAAGCCGTTGACCTGAAACACGCCTACCGATTGCTCAACCACGGCCCCACCGTGCTGGTGGGCAGCGCTCACGCAGGGCGCAGCAACGTGATGGCCGCTGCCTGGGCCATGCCGCTGGACTTTGACACACCCAAGATCGCGGTCGTCATTGACAAAAGCACCCTCACCCGCGCGCTGGTCGATGCTTCGGGCGTGCTCAGCCTGTGCGTGCCCACCGTGGCCATGAAAGACCTGGTCATGGCTGCGGGCGGCATGAGCGGCAAGAACCACCCCGACAAACTGAGCCGTTGCCACATCAGCACCCGGGCTGCACCGCAGACCGGTGTGCCCTTGGTGGACGGCTGCATCGCGCAAATGGAATGCCGCGTGCTGCCTGCCACCGCCCATGTGGCAGGGCCGCACGATTTGATCCTGGCCGAAGTGGTTGGGGCCTGGGCCGATGAGCGCGTGTTCAGCCAAGGCCGCTGGCACTTTGAAAACGCAGCCCCTGAACTGCACAGCTTGCACCATGTGGCAGGCGGCCACTTTTACGCCATTGGCGAGGCGGTCCAGGCTTTGCCTGTGGCCAACGCCTGAATTTCCAAGCCCTGAATTTTCAACAACAACCGGAGACTTTCATGACCATTTCCATGTCCAGCGCCAGCCTGCCCGTGTGCACCCGCATGCTGAGCAACTTGAGCCACATCCTGGCCAAGGCCGAGCAGTTCGTCGAAGCCAAAAAGATCGACCCCACCGCACTCACCACTTACCGGCTGGCCCCCGACATGTTCCCCTTCACCCGCCAAGTGCTGATCGCTTGCGATGCGGTTAAAAATGGTGTGGCGCGCTTGAGCGGCGTCGAAGCCCCCAAGTTTGACGACACCGAAACCACCCTGGCCCAGCTGCAAGAACGCATCCAGAAAACCCTGGCATTTATTGCCACTGTGCCTGCTGCGGCACTCGATGGAACAGAGGACAAGGAGATCACCTTCCCTGCCGGCCCGGGCAAAACCCGCACCCTCAAAGGTCAGGACTACCTGACTGGCTGGATGCTGCCGAACATGTATTTCCACATCACCACGGCTTACACCATCCTGCGCCACAACGGGGTGGAGGTGGGCAAGGTGGATTACTTGCTGGGCGCGCAAGGCTGAGCTGCGAAGACTCAAAGCGATTCCGGGATGGGCACGTCCATGTCCAACCCTGCAAATTCAAAGCCGCGTTGGTGGTCCATCAAATGTTTGCGGGTCCAGGCCACAGCAGACTCCGCATCGCGTTGCTGCAAGGCCTCGTAAACATGCCGGTGCGCCTCCAGCAAACGGGCACCCGATTGAGGTAAAGCAGGCGCAATGGCCGCGTAGCCGGAGCGCATCAGCAAACTCACCGGCGCGCGTGCCAAGAGCAAAGCCTGGTTGTGTGTGGCTTCGGCGATCAGTGACTGGAACTCGATGGTCGCCGTGATGGGCGACTGGCCGCTTTGCACCAACTCTGCGGTGTGCGCCAAATTGCGTTCAAGCAGCGCCAGTTCTTCCTCATTGATGCGCTGGGCTGCCAAGCTCGCGCACATGGGCTCTAGCGTCGACGCCACCTCCCACACATCGCGGTAAGTGACCTGGTGCATGCGCAAGGCGCGCTCGGCCGCATGGGCCAGGTCCTTGTGCTTGGGGATGGTCACCACCAGCCGCTTGCCCACGCGCTGCAGCAAACCGTCCTGCTCCAGTTGTCGCAAGCCTTCGCGGATGGTGGAGCGGTGGACACCAAAGCGCGCCGCCAGATCGGTCTCGGTCGGAAATGCCTGCCCCGCCTGGACTTCGCCCCGCACGATGCGCTGGCGCAAATCGTCCGACACCACGCGGTAAGCGGGCGTCATCTGGAGTTTGGGAATGTCCATCATCGGGTCAAGGCAAAAAATGACATGAGGCCATTGTAGGAGCCGCGCCCTGGCGTGGCAGTCACACCGGCCGCCCAATCAATCCGCCGTGAAGCCCGAGGCCTTGATGATCGGCTCCCACTTCTTGGCGGAAGCGGCTTGGCGATCGATCAACTCTTGCGTGGATTTGCCCACTGGCAAAAAGCCCATCACATTGAGCTTTTCTTTCACGTCCGGCATGGCCATCACTTTGGCCAGTGCCCTGTTCAAGCCCGCTACAGCCGCAGCGGGTGTGTTGGCCGGTACGTACAAGGCATTGAAACCCATACCGCTCACCTGCGGATAGCCCAGTTCCGCAAATGTCGGCACATCAGGGGCTTGCGGGATGCGGACATCCGAAGTCACGGCCAGGATCTTGACCTTGCCCGCACGGTGTGCTTCCACCTGGCTGGTGGCGACGTCAATCGACGAACTGATCTGACCGCCCATCAGCGCCAGCATGATGGGGGCACTGCCTTGGAAAGGCACGTTTTGCATGGGCACGTCCATCGCCTGGCCCAACAAAATACCGTAGAAGTGGTGGGGCGCGCCCAAGGCCGGGATGCCGTAATTGGCTTCTTTGGGGTTCTTTTTGGCCCAGGCCACGTATTCTGCCCAAGTGTTGACCTTGGGTGCGGTGCCTACGGCAAACCCAAAAGCGAACTCGGCCACGGTGCCCACGGGCACCAAGTCTTTCTTCAGGTCATAGTTGAGTTTTTTGTAGGTGTAGGGATAAAAGGACGACAGTGCATCCGGGCCGAGCATCATCACGCTGCCATCTGCGGGGGAGGCCTTCAGGGCATCCACCGCAATGCGCCCACCCGCACCGGTTTTGTTGTCCACCACCACGGGGCGGTTGAGTTCTGTCTTGAGCTTGTCTGCCAGCAAGCGGGCAATCGCGTCAAAAGAGCCTCCGGCGGGAAAGCCGACGATGATTTTGGCAGGTGCGCCCTCCTGCGCGCTGGCGGGTGCAGCGGCGAATGTGACCACAACGCCCAGCAAACTGGCGAGCAAGGTGCTGAGGGTGATGCGGCGGTTCAAATGTTTCATGCTTGTCTCCTTGGGTTTAAAAAGTCTCAGGGGGGATCAGGGATCAGCCAGCAGGGGCTGCATTGGAATGAGCGCTGTGTCCAGCGTCTTGTGGTTTTTGGTCGTGCGCATCTTGCTCGGCTTGCAGCGTGCGCCACATCAACTTGCCCGAGGCGTTGCGCGGCAAAGCCTGCGCAAACGCCACCATGCGCGGGTATTTGTAGGCAGCCATGTGCTCGCGGGCCCAGGCGATGATGTCGCCCTCTTGCACCTGGTCGCGGTGGCTCTCGCGCAGCACGATCACTGCCTTGACGCTCTCGCCGCGGTACGGATCGCGCGAAGCAATCACACAGGCCTCTTGCACCGCAGGGTGACGGTGCAGCAAGGCCTCGACCTCGGCTGGCCAGACCTTGAAGCCACTGGCATTGATCATGCGCTTGAGCCGATCGGCCATGTAAAAGTAGCCATCCTCGTCCACCCGCCCCAGATCGCCGGTGCGGAAATAAGTCTTTCCTGCGATGTCGATGAAGGCCTGCGCCGTGGCTTCGGGCTGTCTCCAATAGCCCTTGAACACCTGCGGCCCGCGCACCACGATCTCGCCCACCTCACCGACTGGCAAGGGCTGCAAGGTTTCGTGGTCGATCACGATGGCCTCGGTGCCGATGTAGGGAATGCCCAGGCAATGCCTGCGCGGCGCTTGGCGCGGGTTGGTGTGGGTGGGCGCTGCGGTTTCGGTCAGGCCATAGCCTTCGATGTATTGCAGGCCGAATTGGGCTTGCAGATCGGCAGCCACCGCATCGGGCATGGCCGCACCACCGCCGCCGATGTAACGCAGGCTGGACAGGTCAAACGACTGCAAGGCCGGATCGGCCAGCATATCGATCACCATGGTCGGGATGTTGGGCCAGTGCGTGACGCGGTGGTTTTGGATGGCCTGCGCGGCCTGCTGGCGGTCCCAGCGCGGCAGCAACACCAAGCGGCAGCCGTGACGCACCGAAGCCAGCATGCCCATCACCAAACCGGTGATGTGGAACATCGGCACCGCGATCAAGGTGGCATCGCCTGCGCGCATGTCAAGCCAGGGCGCGGCAGCCAGCACGTTGTGCAGCAGCGTGGCGTGCGTGTGGCAGCAGCCCTTGGCCAGTCCGGTGGTGCCGCTGGTATAGGGCAACAAGGCCAGATCATCACCGCGCACGGCCACCTCAGCGGGCTGCAACTGGCGGTCCAGCACGGCTTGCCAGGCGTGCAGCTGCAGGCTTGCCCCCTGAGTGGAGGCGGTCACTTGAGGCACCCCATGGCGCCCAGGCAGCCAGTTTTGCCACACAGTGGGCCACTGCAAGGCTTGTTGCGCATGGTCTTCGGGCAAAGCCTCGGCCAGATCAAACACCACCAGATGCTGCAGCGCGTGGCCAGCCTCTGTCATCTGACTGGCGCGGACCAACTCGGGGGCGATGTCCGACGAGGCGATGGCCACATGTGCTTCGGCGTCCAGAATGTAATGCCCCAGCTCATCGGCCTTGTTCATCGGGTTGACCGGCACCACCACCGCGCCCAAGCGAATCACCGCATGAAAGGCGATGATGAATTGCGGGCAGTTTTGCATGAACAAAATGACACGCTCGCCCTTTTGTACACCCAGCGCTTGCAAGCCACCGGCGAGGTGTAGAGCGCTCTGGTGCAGTTGCTGCCAAGTGAATGTGCGGCCCAGAAAGTTCAGTCCGACTTCATGGGGCGTTTGTGCCGCACGCGCTTGCAGCCCGGTCCACAAGGATTCATCCGGCACTTCGATCTGGCGCGGAACGCCCTCGGGCCAAAAGCGCAGGTGGGCCAGTGGGTTGTGGGCAGGTTTCAAGGCAGCGTTCATGGCAATCTGACTCCGTGCGGCGTTCAGCAGCCCCGTGTGACCGGCATCTCGACGGGCTTGCGGCGCAGCCCCAATCGGGCCAGCTCCAGCTTGGCCAGCGACTGGCGGTGCACTTCGTCCGGACCATCAGCCAGCCGCAAGGTGCGCTGGTCGGAATAGGAAAAGGCCAGTGGCGTGTCGTTGGACACCCCCGCGCCGCCGTGGGCCTGGATCGCCCAATCGATCACCTTGCAGGCCATCGACGGGGCCACGATTTTGATCATGGCGATCTCGCCTTGCGCGGCTTTGTTGCCCACGGTATCCATCATGTAAGCGGCCTTCATGGTCAGCAGGCGGGCCTGCTCGATCATGCAGCGCGACTCGGCAATGCGCTCATGCCAGACACCTTGCTCGCTGATGGCTTTGCCAAATGCCGTGCGGGCAGCGGTGCGTTGGCACATCAGCTCAAAGGCCTGCTCGGCCGCGCCAATCGAGCGCATGCAGTGGTGGATGCGCCCGGGGCCCAAACGCCCTTGGGCAATCTCGAAACCCCGACCTTCGCCCAGCAAGATGTTGCCCACCGGCACGCGCACGTTTTCGAGCAAGACCTCCATGTGTCCGTGCGGCGCATGGTTGAAACCAAACACCGGCACGGGGCGCACCACCGTCACGCCAGGCGTGTCGGCAGGCACCACGATCATCGATTGCTGCTGGTGGCGGGCGGCGTCGGGGTTGGTCTTGCCCATCACGATGAACACTTTGCAATGCCGACTGCCCGCGCCGGTGGACCACCATTTGCGGCCGTTGATCACGTACTCGTCGCCTTCGCGGCGGATCTCGCACTGGATGTTGGTCGCATCCGACGAGGCCACGGCAGGCTCGGTCATCAAAAAGGCCGAGCGGATCTCGCCACGCAGCAAAGGCTCCAGCCACTGGTCTTTGAGCTGTTCATTGGCATAACGCTCCAGCGTTTCCATGTTGCCGGTGTCGGGGGCGCTGCAGTTGAACACTTCGCTGGCCCAATGCACACGGCCCATGATTTCGCACAGCGGCGCGTATTCAAAGTTGGACAGGCCTTGCGGCGCACGCTCAGAATGCGGCAAGAACAGGTTCCACAAGCCTTGCGCCTGCGCCAGCTTTTTCAGGCGGGCCACGGTGGGGCAAGTGGTCCAGCCCTCGGCCGAGTCCCAGCGCTGGGCGGCGGCCTCTTGCCAAACCTGCGCATCGTTGGGGTAAATGTGTTCGTCCATGAACTGCAGCAGCGCTTCGCGCAGTTGGCGGGCTTTGTCGGATTCCTGAAAAAAACTCATGTCCATTCCTTGTGGTGTTCGTCTGCGCCTTGCCTTGTGCTGACCGGGGATGAACCTTGGGTAATGGTCCAGCCCCACTGGGCCACAGGCTCGGCCATGACAGCAATCTCTTTGGCGGTGGCGTTGGACGCCGTGCCTTCGCGTTCACGTTGGCCAATGCCCTGCAAGATCGCGCTCAAGCGAAACAGGTTAAAGGCCAGGTAAAACGGCCAGTCTTTCAGCACGGCCTGCGTGTCCAGCCCCATGCGATCTGCGTAGCGGGCGACATAGTCCTGCTCGGCAGGCAAGCCCAGCGCGGCCAGGTTCTGGTCGCCATAGCCGCGCAAAATGCCTGCGGGCATGTGCCAGGCCAAGGCGCTATAGGACAAGTCACTCAAGGGATGCCCCAGTGTGCACAGCTCCCAGTCCAGCACCGCCACGACCTCAGGTCGTGCGGGATGGAACATCAGGTTTTCCATGCGGTAGTCACCATGGGTGATGCAGGTCTGATCTGCCCCATCCGCCCCGGCTGGAATGTGCTGGGGCAACCAATCGATCAGCTGCTCCATGGCCTCCACGGGCGCTTGGCGCGTGGCTTGGTATTGCTGCGTCCAGCGGCGAATCAACCGCGTGTAATAGCCCTCTTGACGGCCAAAGTCCTGCAGACCGAGCTGCCGCCAATCGACCCGGTGCAAGGCGGCCAGCACACGGTTGGCTTCCATGAAATAAGCAGCGCGTTCTGCGACCGGCACCTCGGGCAAGCTGGCATCGCGGAAGATGCGGCCCTGCACAAAGTCCATCACGTAAAACGCCACACCGATCACTGACTCGTCTTCGCACAGCGCCCGCACTGGCGGCACCGGCACATCGGTATCGGACAGGGCTTGCAAGATGCGGTATTCGCGCTCGATGGCATGGGCCGAAGGCAACAAGTCGGCCGCAGGGGCGGGCTTGGCTCGCAACACCCAGGACTGCCCTGCCCCGTGCAACAGCCACGAGGGGTTGGACTGCCCACCGTCCATGCGCTCGGCCCGCAGCTGCGCATCCACCCCGGGCAGACGCGACGCCAGCCAGGCCACCAGGGCGGGCAGGTTCAAGGGCGAAGCGGTCTGCACAGCTTCTGGTCGGTCAAGTGTGGTGTTGTCGTTCATTGAAATTAATTGTCGGACAATCCGTCCAATTCAAGATTCAGTAAAAACCCTGAACAAGACGCCGAAGGGACAGCTAACTGGGGTCAATAGCCAAAAACACCCCGTGATGGATCTGGCCCGCTGAGGTTTCGATTTTCTGCAGAGGTACCCCGTAGGTCGTTGGCTTCAGCCCCGACATGTAGCCTGCGCCGAAGCCCACGATGTCGGACCTGAAGGTGCCGACCTGCACGACCTTGACGCATTGAAGGCTTCACAGGGTCGGATCAATATCCCCCCTCTTTGCAGATGACACATCACAAATTGTCGGACAATGTGTCAAATCAAGCTCTGAAATCCATGACCATGAACCACGCCACAGCCACCTACTGGAACCCGACGGTGGGCACGCCTGAACGCGAAGCCGCAGCGGCTTACCTGCAGCAAGCGCGCCAAAGTGCACGCACCGGCGATGAATGGCCCAGCGAACCGGCCGACCGCGCAGTCGACACCGTGGCCGTGGTGGGTGCAGGCACCATGGGCAGCGGCATTGCCTTGTGTGCCTTGGCGGCGGGCTGCATCACCCGTTTGATCGATGTGAACGCCCAGGCCTTGCAGCGTGGTGTGGACCGCATCCGGGCCAGCCTGGACAGCGCTGTGCAACGCGGCAAGCTCACACCCGAAGTGCGTGACGAGCGGCTCGATCGCCTGCGGCCCAGCACCAACTGGCAAAGTCTGAGCGATGCCGACACGGTGATCGAAGCCGTATTTGAAAACATGGCCATCAAACAACAAGTCATGGCGCAGCTGCATGCGCATTGCCCCGCGCACACGCTGTTCATCAGCAACACCTCCACCCTCGACATCGATGCCATGGCCGCAGCCAGTGGGCGCCCAGCGCAAGTGCTGGGCATGCATTTCCTCACGCCCGCACACATCACACCGCTGGTGGAAGTGGTTAAAGGCCAGACCACATCAGCCCAAAGCCTGCGCCGGGCACGCGCCCTGGCCGTGCGGCTGGGCAAGCTGCCGGTGCTGACCGGTAACGCCTGGGGATTCATTGGCAACCGCATGTTTGAAGGCTATTTGCGCGAGGTGGATGCCCTGCAACTGCAAGGCGTGGCGGCCGAACGCATTGACCGGGCGCTGGAGCAATTCGGCTTTGCCTTGGGCCCCTGCCGCACGCTCGACATGGCGGGCACCGACCTGGTCAGCCAGGTGCTGAGTGAACGCGGCAAGCTGTTTGAGCAAGCGCCCGCCTACCGCCGCATCACGCGCCGCCTGGCCGAGTTGGGCCGCTTTGGTCACAAAAGCGGCCGCGGCCATTACCTGTACGAAGGCAAGCAGTGGCGCGCCGATCCCGACCTGGCCCGCGTTTGTGCCGAAGAAGCCGCCCTGCTGGGCATTGCCCAGCAAGTCGACGTATCTGACGCGGACATCGTGCAGCGCTGCGTGCAACCCTTGATGGACGAAGGCCAGCGCCTGCTGACCCAGGGGCTGGCCAGCCGCGCCAGCGACATCGATCTGGTGTGGGTGCTGGGCTATGGTTTTCCGGCTGATCGCGGCGGACCGATGTTCATGGCCTCACACCTGGCCTGAGCGCCCCACGCCAAGCCACGGCACTCACCGGCAACTGAAGTTGCTGGCGTCTTCAGGGTTGCCCGTGCCCTTGTAGTGCGCATATTGCGGGTAAGCACACAGCGGGCGTGTGCGGCCCGGGTACACCACCGTGCCGCTGGCAGGCACGCTCTGAGGGGCCTGGCCTTTTTCGACCCAGTCCACCAGACTGCCCAGACCGTCGATGCTGTCGGTGCCCGCGCCACCTGCGCAGTGGCCCATGCCGGGCACCAGGAACAGACGGGCAAACTCGTTGGTCTTGGGGCCGTTTTGCGCCGTGAGGCGCTGGTAGTAATCCACCATCTCGTCGGCCGAGAAAATCGGGTCGGCCATGCCGTGGATGAACATCAGCTTGCCGCCACGGGCCTGAAAGCCGGCCAGCTTCACGTCGCTGTCGGTGTTGAAAATCCACGAATGGGCATCCATGCGTTGCGGATCGCGGTCAAAGTCAAATTTGTAGATGCTCAGGCTGCGGTCGGGCGGCGTGACAAAGTAGCCCTTCAGCGCGTCTTCCATCAGGAACACATGGCGCGAGTTGGCTTTGGCCGTGGGCGAATTGCCCAGCTTCCACATGCGCCAATCGTTTTTGGGGTGGCCAATGCCTGCGTCCCAGGGCCACGAGAAATACAAGGGCTGGCCTGCCGAGTTCTTGGCACCGGTGAACATTTTCTGCAAGGCGCCCACTTGGGCTGGGGCGAGGCAGCTGTCGTCTTTGGCACCCTTGCATTGCAGCTGGGCGACGTCAAATTTGCAGGCCGCCGGGTTGGACACCAAACCGTCTGTCACACCGTCAAGCGCGTCGCAGCGGTTCAGAATGCCTTCGCGCACCAGATTCAAATCGCTGTCGGACAGAGCCTGACTCAGCACCGGCTGGCCGTCGGCCCCCTTGGGCGCAACAGCTTGCAGCGCTTGCGTGTCCCAAGCCGCGGCAATGGTCGCGCCCTTGGACACACGCATGGCCGGGGCCATGGCGATCACGCCATCAAAGTAACTGGGGAACCGCTGGGTGAACATCATGGCCTGGCGCCCGCCGCCCGAGCAACCGATGAAGTACGACTTGTCCGCCGGCTTGCTGTAGTAGCGGCGGATCAGCTCTTTGGCCGTGACGGCCACTTTGTCGTGGGCGTTGTAGGCGTTGTCGGTGCGGGCGATCGGATCAAAGCCGAAGTCAGCGGTCGGCGTCTGGTGCCCGGCATCGGTGGTGACGACGGCAAAGCCGCGGTTGAGCGCATAGCCGGGTGCCGCTTGCGGCCCCACAGCGGGCCGCACCACGCCATCGTTGCCACCACCGCCCTGGTACAAGAAGCGGCCGTTCCAGGCCGTGGGCAGTCGCAGCTCAAAACCGATGTGGTAGGGCTTGCCGTCCTGGCCCATGCGCTCGGCCATCTTGCCGTTGACCTTGCAATGCGCCACCAGCATGGGGCCTGCTGTGGCTCCCGGCGGGCGGGTGCTGTCTGCGGCCACGGCCTCGGTTTTCAAGGTCATGCCCGGCAAAGCCGTGGCGGCAAAAGTGGCGCAGTCTGAGGTCTGCGCCCAGGCCCCACCCGTGATCGACATCAGGGCACCCAGTGCCCAAGCCGTGTTCCGTTTCATCGCTTGCATGGATGTGTCTCCTTCTGCTTGTTTTTCTGGGTGTGTCATTTGCACGCAAAGTTGCTGGCGTCTTCCACCGACCCGCTGCCCTTGTAGGTGGCCACGGTGGGGTAAGCACACAGCGGACGGGTGCGCTGGGCAGACCAGTCAGTCGGCAACTCGGTGTTCACGCCACCGGCATTGCCCGCGCCGCGCACACTGGCCACCACGGCTTGGGGTGCCACACCCTGCTCCACCCATTTCACCAGCGGGCTGAGCAGGTCAAATTGGTCGGCGGCCGGGCCCATGCTGCAGTGGTTCATGCCTGGTACCGGAAAGTAGCGCGCAAAGTCAGCGCCGGGGTTCAGGCCCGCCTTGCCCACGCGCTCGACCCACTGGCGCGTGTCTTCGGCCGAGAAGATCGCATCGCTCACGCCGTGGTACAGCACCACTTTGGCACCCCGACCACGCAAGGCAGCCAGGTTATCAGGCTGGTTTTCGCTGGGCGGTGTCATGAGCGACCAGCCCGATTCGCGGTAAGTGTCGTTGGTGGCGCTGAACATGGCCAGTCGGGCCGTGACGTTTTCTTCAAGCGGTTTGAGTGGCGAGGGCGGCACACTGAAGATGGTGCCAATGGCCAGCGGATCGCGGATCAGCGAATCGACAAACTTCCAGGTGCCCCAGTTGGCCCCGGCGACGCCCGGGTCGTAAGGAAAGCTCGCATAAATGCGCTGGCCGTTGGCCGTGTGCGCACCGCCAAACACGCGGGCCACCACGTCTTTTTGCGCAGTCGTCAGGCAAGCGCCGTTGCGTTCGCCCGTGCAGGTGGCCACATCGGTCTTCACGTTGAATGCAGCCTGACAAGCCTGCGTGGCCTGCACCATGCCGTCTTTGGCACCGTCCAGCGCGTCGCATTTATTGGCAATCGCTTTGGCCACGGTCTGGCGCTCTTGCGGCGTGAAAGCGCTGCCCAAATCGGGCAATGTGCCGTTGGGGTTGAGCGGGTTCTTCACGGTAGCACCCGGCGTGGCCAGCGGGGCCCACTGCTGTGCACCCCAGATTTGCGCCAGCGCTGCATAAGGCAAGCGGTAGCCGGGAGCACCCACCAAGTAGCCGTCATACTGACCACCCAAACGAGATGCGGCCACCATGGCGTGCCGTCCGCCGTTGGAGCAGCCGCCGATGTAGGAGCGGTCAGGCCCCTTGCCATAAGCCCCGGCAATCAGTTGCTTGGCCATGGGCGTGAGCTTTTGCACGGCCTGGTAGCCATAATCCAGCCGGGCCTGCGGCTCCAGACCGAACACCGTGGTTTGCGGCCCGCTGTGCCCGGCGTCCGAGCTGATGACGGCAAAGCCCTGCATCAAAGCACCGGTGAGCGGCCCACCGCCCAAAGCACCCAGCGCAGGCTGCACCGAGCCGTCCAGCCCGCCGTTGCCCTGGTAATAAAAGCGGCCATTCCAGGCCACAGGCAAACGCATTTCAAAACCGATGGCGTAGTCGCGCCCGTCGCTGCCCTTGCGCTCGTGCATGCGGCCTTTCACCAGGCAGTGCGCAGGCACGGCTTTGTCGCCCTGTTTCAAAGCGCCCGCCTCCACCCGGGCCGCAGACTCAAGCCGGGTGTTGGGCAACTTCAGCGAAGCTGCCAGTCCCTCACAACTGGACAAGTTCGCGCCGCTGGCGGCTTTCAAAGCCTGAGGTGCGGGGCCTGTCGTGGTGCCAGGCAAACTGCTGCACGCCACCATCACGCCACCTGCGCACAACGCCCCCAAGGCCTGCAAAGTGGGTTTCAATTCAAAGGGTTTCATCGCTTGTCCTCGAAAAAAATAAACAACGGCCATCCGCCCAAACAGCGCACTCAGGCCACTTCAAAAAAACGCATCACCACGCGGTCCGGGTGGCGGGCACCCGTGCCGAGAAAAAGGCGTTCGGTGATCCAGCCCAGCGAAGCCGATGCGGTTTCAAAGCTGGGACTGCAACGAAAATAAACCGACTCGGGCGGGACCGGCTCGCCTCGCACCAGTCGCACCATGACCTCGGGCGCAGCCGTGCGCACGGCGCGGTTTTGCACATAAATCAAATCACCGCCATCCGTCTCAATCACGTATCGGGCGTCCAGTTCGGCCATGCGCTCGTTCACGATCAACTGAAAATCGGCCCCCCCGGGCAACACACGCGCCGTCCAGCCATTGCCTTCAACCTGCCCCCCCAGAATCGGAATCAGGCGGCGCACGCCGTGGTGGGTTGAGCCGACCTCTTGGGGCTTGTCCACCTGGACAGACAAATCGGCAAAAAAGTTCAGTTGGGGTGTGGGCAGATTCAGCATGTGTCTAGGGTATTCCCAAGAACCAGGGCTGTCTGTCCTCCCTTAAGATGACAGGAAAACCCGAGCTTTGCACGTCAGCCTCACTCGCCACACTCATGCGCCAATGGACACCTAGTCAAACCAACACCACCGTTCAGGTGCTGCAAGGCCTCATCGGGTTGGTCGGACAACTGGACTTTGAAAGCGCGCTGCTCAAGCAACTGCACCCCATCGTCCCCGCCGCCTCGTATTCGATCTACCAGACCGGCCACGGTTGTGACCCAACTTTGTTCATGTCGGCCAGCCTGGGCATTCCCGACACCACGCGCGATTGCTGGAACGCTTACCTGTCAGGCCCTTACCTGAGCGACCGCACCTTCGAAGGCACAAGTCAGGTGAACCCAAGCCCGCTGCTTTGCCACATCACCGCGCCCGAAGTGCCTGCCCAGCACCGCGCCCGCGTTTACGAAGCGCACGGCATGGCCGAGCGGGTGTCGATCGTTCAGCGCCAAGCGGCCTCTATTTTTGCGATCAACTTTTACCGCCACGACCACCAACGCCCCTTCAGCGATGGGCAACTGTCGGACTTTGAATCACTGGCCCCCGCCCTGCTGGCGCTCACGCAAAAACAGATCGAGCTGACCCGCCCGCGTCTGGGTCAACGCAGCGCCGTTGAATGGGCGCAGCAACTGCAATCGATCGAGCCCGCACTGACACCACGCGAACTGGATGTCTGCGCCCGTCTGCTGATCGGCATGACACAAGAAGGCATTGCCGTCGACCTGGGCCTGAGCCTGCCCACCGTCAAAACCTACCGCAACCGCGCCTTCGGGCGACTGGGCATTCACTTCAAAAGCGAGTTGTTCGCGCTGTTGGCGGGTTAAAGCCCAATTCATCCCCAAAACCCGTGCCCAAAGGTGTGGACAAGTGAAGGGATAAGCCGCGAAAGGCCCGCCAGACAAGGGCTGGAAGGGTGTGCTTAAAAAGTGAGCATACAAATTGGAAGGATCGGTTCACCAAAAGCCGAATAACTCTTAAGCTTGGAAACAGATCAAAACCGTCCATAAAAATCTTCATTGAAATGTTTGGAATGAATTTATTGATTATTTAGTATTCACAAAATGGCATACTGAAATGCGTTTTCACCCACGCATTTCAGCCGCCCATGAGCCAGCCCTCTCTGTCCGCTTTCATTTGGTCTGTGGCCGACCTGCTGCGCGGCGACTACAAACAGTCTGACTACGGCAAAGTCATCCTCCCCTTCACCGTGCTGCGCCGACTGGACTGCGTGCTGGAGCCCACCAAAGTCGCCGTGCTGAAAGAGCTGGCCGCCAAAACCGCGCAAGGTGTCAACCCCGAACCGTTCTTGCGCCGCAAAGCCGGGCTCAGCTTCTTCAACCAAAGCCCGCTGGACCTGCCCAAACTGCTGGGCGACCCGGACCACATCGCGCACAACCTGTTCACCTATGTGCAGAGCTTTTCTGAAGAAGTGCGCGACATCTTCGAGCGCTTTGAATTTCACAGCCAAGTCGAGCGCTTGGCCAAGTCCGGCCTGCTGTACCAAGTCACCGAAAAATTTACCCAAATCGACCTGCACCCTGACCAAGTCAGCAACATGCAAATGGGGCTGGTGTTTGAAGAGCTGATCCGCAAATTTGCCGAGATCAGCAACGAAACCGCCGGTGAACACTTCACCCCGCGTGAAGTCATCCGGCTCATGGTCAACCTCATCTTCATTGAAGACGACGCCATCCTGAGCAAACCCGGCGTGGTGCGGACCATTTACGACCCGACAGCGGGAACGGGCGGCATGCTCAGCGTGGCGGGCGAATACCTGGCCGAGCACAACCCACAAGCGCGCCTGACGGTCTTCGGCCAAGAACTCAACCCCGAGTCGTATGCCATCTGCAAAGCCGACATGCTTATCAAAGGTCAAGACGTGGGCAACATCGCCTATGGCAACACCCTGAACGACGACGGCCACCCGCACAAAACGTTCGACTACATGCTGTCCAACCCGCCCTTTGGCGTGGAATGGAAAAAGGTCGAAAAAGAAGTTCGCAAAGAACACGAACAACAAGGCTACAACGGCCGCTTTGGTCCCGGCTTGCCCCGCGTTTCAGACGGCTCCATGCTGTTTTTGTTGCACCTGATCGACAAAATGCGCCCCGCAGCCGAAGGCGGCAGCCGCTTTGGCATCGTGCTCAACGGCTCGCCCCTGTTCACGGGCGGCGCAGGCAGCGGCGAAAGCGAAATCCGCCGCTACGTGCTCGAAAACGACCTGCTCGAAGCCATCGTGAGCCTGCCGAACGACATGTTCTACAACACCGGCATCGCCACCTATGTGTGGATCATCAGCAACCGCAAACCCGGCCACCGCCAAGGCAAAGTGCAGCTGATCGACGCCAGCGGCATGTGGCAAAAAATGCGCAAAAGCCTAGGCAGCAAACGCAAAGAACTCAGCGACGCCCACATCGACCGCATCACCCAAATCTTTGGCAGCTTCACCGAGGCTGAGCATGACGGCAAACCCATCAGCCGCATCTTTGACAACGAAGACTTCGGCTACCACACCATCACTGTGGAGCGCCCGCTGCGAGACGAAGCAGGTCAAGTGCTGCTGGGCAGCAAAGGCAAACAAAAAGGCAAACCTCAGCCCGACGCATCGCTGCGCGACACCGAAAACGTGCCCCTGAGCCAAGACGTGGCCGACTACTTCAAAACCGAAGTGCTGCCCCACGCGCCCGACGCCTGGATCGACCCCGACAAAACCAAAGTCGGCTACGAAATCCCGTTCAACCGGCACTTCTACGTCTTCACCCCGCCACGCCCGCTGGCCGAGATCGACGCCGAACTCAAGCAAACCACCGACCGGATTCTGGACATGATCAAGGGGCTGAGTGCATGAACTCGGGCACCTGCATCCACACCGAAAGCCAAGCCGCCGCTGATGGCTTTTGCAGTACAATTTCATGCAACAAAACCCGCCAAGGCTATGCGCGAAAGCGTACCCTCAAACTGGCGGGTTACTTTTTTGTGGCGCAAGCAATATGAAGCGCCCGTTCAACAAGCCCACAACCACCTATGCCGAACAGGTGGCATTGCTGCAATCACGGGGCATGCAACTGGACGACACCGCTGCTGCGGCCTTCCAGCTCCAACACCTCAACTACTACCGCCTGGGTGCTTACTGGCTCCCATTCGAAGCCAACCATGACACCCATCAGTTCAAGACGGGTGTGCGGCTTGAACAGGTACTGAGCCTCTACGCCTTCGACCGCGAACTGCGCCTGCTGGTGCTCGATGCCATAGAACGCATCGAAGTCTCGATACGCGCACAGTGGGCCTACCAAATGGCACACGCCCATGGCACGCACAGCCATCTGGCACCCGCACTGTCGCGCAAGCCTCATCACTGGCAAACCAACCTGGACAAGCTCAGCAAAGAAGTCGCGCGATCCGACGAAGCATTCATCACGCACCTCACATCCACCTACACCGAAGCACTGCCGCCCGAGTGGGCCGTCTGCGAGGTCATGTCGATCGGCCTGCTGTCACGTTGGTACAGCAACCTCAAACCTGGGCAGACGCGCCGAGCCATCTCCAAGGTTTACGCATTGGACGAAGGCGTTCTGGAATCGTGGCTACACCATCTGACCTATATCCGCAACACGGCAGCACACCACAGCCGCTTGTGGAATAGGGAGTTCACCATCATCCCCGAACTGCCACGCAGCAAACCTGCGGCATTGGTGGGTCAGTTCAAGCTTGGGTCGCGCAAGCTTTACAACACGCTCGTCATGCTGCTGCACTTGACCGATGTGATCGCCCCACACAGCGATTGGCGTCAACGCCTGATCACCCTGATTCAGCAACACAAGATTCCCACAAGTGCCATGGACTTTCCTCAAGACTGGCAAAGCCGACCCATTTGGCAAGGGGCCGCGCCATGAGCTTTCCGAAATATCCGGCGTACAAGGATAGCGGCGTTCAGTGGTTGGGCGAGGTGCCTGAGCATTGGGCAGTCACGGCGATCAAACGCAACTATTCAATAGTTGGTGGATCGACACCCAAGTCCGAAATTTCAGCGTATTGGGATGGTGAAATTCTTTGGATAACACCCGCTGACCTTTCCCGATTACGTGGCTTCAACATAACCGAATCGATTCGTACGATCACAACCGATGGACTGAACTCTTGCGGTGCTAATTTGGTGCCTGCCGGCAGCATCGTTTTATCAACCAGAGCTCCCATTGGCTCAATCGGTATCGCAGCAACCGAGCTATGCACCAATCAGGGATGCAAATCATTGGTGCCACATTCCGATCAAGAGCCGAGATTTTTGGCGTATTTGCTGAGCATAGCCACACTTGAATTGAATGTTCGTGGAAAAGGCACGACATTTTTAGAGCTTTCAGCGGATGAACTAGGTGCCTTCAGGGTATCTATCCCTCCACGGCGCGAACAAAGAACCCTCGCCGCCTTCCTCGACCACGAAACCGCCAAGATCGATGCGCTGGTGGCGGAGCAGGAAAAGCTCGTCGCGCTGCTCAAAGAAAAGCGCCAATCCGTCATCTCGCACGCCGTCACCAAGGGCCTCGACCCGTCGGTGCCCATGAAGGACTCGGGCGTCGAGTGGCTGGGGGAAGTGCCTTCGCATTGGGAAGTTAAAAAAGTCAAGCAACTGACCTGTCGGATTTCCAGTGGCAAAACGCCACTAGGCGGAAACGAAACTTACCTTGATGAAGGCGTACTTTTCCTGCGAAGCCAAAACGTCTATGACGATGGATTACGGCTGGACGATGCTGTTTTCATTTCCGAGGCAACACATGAAGCAATGGCAGTCAGTGAGGTTCACCCCAACGACATACTGTTGAATATCACGGGTGCATCTATCGGTAGATCTTGCCTTATCCCCAAAGAATTCCCTGTTGCAAATGTGAACCAACACGTGTGTGTCATCCGACTGGTTGATTCAGGGGCTACACCTTATGTTGCTTGGTTTTTCAAATCAGGCGTTGCCAAAAATCAGATTGATCTGGCTCAAAACGGCGCAGCTCGTGAAGGATTGAACTTTGAACAAATTGGCACCATGCTGTTACCGCTACCTAGCGCACTAGAGCAATTGCAAATTGAATCTTTCCTAGACGCAGAAACATCCAAGCTCGACGCCCTCACCGCCGAAGCCCAATCCGCCATCGCCCTCCTCCAGGAACGCCGCACCGCCCTGATCTCTGCCGCCGTCACCGGCCAGATCGACGTTCGCCATTTGCCCCCTGCCTGAACTCCCCACTGAATCCCATGGCCCTGCACAACGAAATCCAATTCGAACTCGACATTTGCAACCACCTGGCGGCCCACGGCTGGCTGTATGCAGAGTCGGGGCAAGCGGGTGATGCCAGCGGTTACGACACGCCGCGTGCCCTGTACCCCGCCGATGTGCTGGCCTGGGTGCAGGCCACGCAGCCGCAGGCGTGGGAAGTGCTGAGCAAAAACCACGGCGTCGCTGCCGAGGCGATGCTGCTGGACCGCTTACGCAAGGCCATGGATGAGCGTGGCACTTTGGAGGTGTTGCGCCTGGGGGTGGACATGCTGGGGCTCAAGGCCCCGCTGAAGCTGGCGCAGTTCAAGCCCGCGCTGGCCATGAACCCCGACTTGCAGACCCGCTACGCGGCCAACCGTTTGCGCGTGGTGCGCCAGTGCCGCACCAATCACGACGACATCATTGATTTGGTGCTGTTTTTGAACGGCATTCCGGTGGCCACGGCGGAGCTCAAAACCGACTTCACCCAAGACGTGAATGCGGCGGTGGACCAGTACCGCTTTGACCGACAGCCCAAGCCCAAGGGCAAAAACACCACCGAGCCGCTGCTGGACTTCCCGCGTGGGGCGCTGGTGCACTTTGCGGTGAGCAACCGCACGGTGATGATGAGCACCAAGCTGGAAGGGCCGAAGACGAACTTCTTGCCCTTTAACCTGGGCGACATGGGCGGCGCGGGCAACCCGGCCAATAAGCAGGGCCACCGCACGGCGTATTTGTGGGAACAGGTCTGGCAGCGCGACAGCTGGCTGGAAATCATGGCCCGCTATTTGGTGACGAAGCGCGATGACAAAAAACGCATCAAGGCGATTTTGTTTCCGCGCTACCACCAGCTGGACGCGACACGCCGCCTGGTGCAGGCGGTGCTGGCCGAGGGGGCCGGCCAAAAGTACCTGATCCAGCACAGCGCGGGCTCGGGCAAGACCAATTCGATTGCCTGGTTGGCCCACTTTTTGGCGGACCTGCACGATGCGAACAACGACAAAGTGTTTGACACGGTGCTGGTGGTGAGCGACCGCACGGTGCTGGACACGCAGCTGCAAGAAGCGATTTTTGATTTTGAGCGCACAGCGGGCGTGGTGGCCACCATCAAGGGCGCGGCAGGCAGCAAAAGCGCCGAGCTGGCCGAGGCGTTGTCGGGCAGCAAAAAGATCGTGGTCTGCACGATCCAGACCTTTCCGTTTGCGCTCAAGGCGGTGCAAGAGCTGGCCGCCACGCAGGGCAAGCGCTTTGCGGTGATTGCCGATGAAGCGCACAGCAGCCAAACGGGCGAGGCAGCGTCCAAGCTCAAGCAGCTGCTCAATGCCGAAGAACTGAAAGATCTGGCCGATGGTGGCGAGGTAAGCACCGAAGACCTGCTTGCTGCGCAGATGGCCGCCCGCGCCAGTGCGGGCCAAGATGCGGGCATCACGTATGTGGCCTTCACTGCCACACCCAAGGCCAAAACGCTGGAGCTGTTTGGCCGCAGGCCTAACCCGGCGTTGCCAGCCGGACCGGACAATTTGCCAGCGCCGTTTCATGTGTATTCGATGCGCCAGGCGATTGAAGAAGGCTTCATCCTAGATGTGCTGAAAAACTACACGCCCTACAAGCTGGCATTCAAGCTGGCCAACAACGGCCAAGAGTGGGACGAAAAAGAGGTCGAACGCAGCGAGGCCATGAAAGGCTTGATGCGCTGGGTGCGCCTGCACCCCTACAACATCAGCCAAAAAGTGGCGGTGGTGGTGGAGCACTTTGCGCAAAACGTGCAGCCCCTGCTAAACGGTCACGCCAAAGCCATGGTGGTGGTGGGCAGCCGCCTGGAGGCGGTGCGCTGGAAGCTGGCCATCGACGACTACATCATGGACAACGGCTACAAGCTGGGCACGCTGGTGGCGTTTTCTGGCGAGGTGAACGACCCCGAAAGCCTGCCCGAGCCGGTGACGGAGACCTCCGCCAAACTCAACCCGAACCTGAAAAGCCGCGACATGCGCGAGGCGTTTGCCACCGACGAATACCAAATTTTGCTGGTGGCCAACAAGTTTCAGACGGGCTTTGACCAACCGCTGCTGTGCGGCATGTATGTGGACAAACGGCTGTCGGGCATTCAGGCGGTGCAAACGCTCAGCCGCCTGAACCGCGCTTACAGCGGGCCGCATGGCCACAAAGACACGACTTACATCCTGGACTTTGTGAACGACCCCGAAGAGGTGTTGACCGCCTTCAGGCAGTACTTTGAAACCGCCGAGCTGGCGGGCGTGACCGACCCCGATTTGGTGTTCAGCTTGAAATCCAAACTGGATGCCAGCGGGCATTACGACGACTTTGAAGTGGAGCGTGTGGCCCAGGTGGTGATGAACCCCAAGGCCACGCATTCGATGCTGACGGCGGCAATTGAACCGGTAGCCGACCGTTTGCTCAAGCGCTACAAAGCCGCCAAAGCGTTGATCGCGGACAACGGCGAAGACAAGCGCAAAGGTAAAGCCACGCAGGCCGCCAAGGACGAGGTGAACGCCCTGCTGCTGTTCAGGGCCGATTTGGGCAGCTTCATTCGTGTGTACGCATTTTTGAGCCAGATGTTTGACTACGGCAACACGGGCATCGAAAAACGGGCTTTGTTTTTCAAACACCTGTTGCCCCTGCTGGACTTTGGCCGCGACCGCGAAGGCGTGGACCTGAGCAAAGTGGTGCTGACCCACCACCGCCTGAAAGATGAGGGCCACCGCGACTTGGCGCTGGGGCAATACGCCAGCGAAAACAGCGAAAACGACAAACTGCAACCCATGACAGCCACAGGCAGCGGCGAGGTTCAAGACAAGCAAAAGGCACTGCTGTCGGCCATTGTGGAAAAAGTGAACGACCTGTTTGAAGGCGAGTTGAGCGACAACGACAAGCTGGTCTATGTGAACCACGTCATCAAAGGCAAGCTGATGGAGTCGGACCTGCTGCAACAGCAAGCGGCCAACAACAGCAAAAGCCAGTTCGCCAACTCACCCGACCTGGACCACGAACTGATGAACGCCATCATGGACGCCCTGAGCGCCCACACCACCATGAGCAAGCAAGCGCTCGACTCGGTCAAGGTGCGAAAGGGGCTGAAAGATATTTTGCTGGGGCCTGCGGGCTTGTATGAGGCTTTGAGGGGGCAAGCATGAATTCCACAAATCACACTGCAGATGAGCCTAGTGAGCTTGAAAAGGCTGTCCTTGATTCAATGTTTGAACAGGATGAGGAATATGCAAATGCATTGATCTGCAACTTGCACGAGCTTGGCGATTCAGAAGGCCACAACTGCTTGGCATGCAATTTTGCAGACATTGTTGAAAGACTCAAGGGACTTGCCCAGGACTTTTCAAAATTTTCAGACGCGGTAACGGGGAAAATTACTTACCTGCTTTGGCTTTATTTGCTGGCCGAACGCATGCAAGTAATTCTGAAGCTCATCTCTTTTCCTGAGGAAATCAAGAATCAGAAATTTCCCAAATTTCTATTGGTGAAACGATGGGCCAATTTCTTCAAGCATCCGAAAGCATTTTTTCTGACTCATCATGCTCAATACGATCAAGCGCCGCAAGGAGGAAATGAAGTTGTCATTGATGATTCATTCATCAACAGGTATTACTCCGGCGACAAGAAAAATAAGGAGCTTTACGAACGGCTCACAAACAAGGCTGACGTACTTGTCTTGTTGCCCGACTTGGTCGCGCTGACAAAAGGGATTGGACAGGAACTGGCGTATCTTTCCGACGTCATCCGATCCAATCCCATTTATGGCGAAATCTTGGTCAACAAGAGCGTGCTCAAAGAGTACTACTCAGGGCAGTTGACCGATTCTTAGGTTTTGAGTGGCCCGGAGTAGACGGCCCTCACTCCACCCGCGTCACCCGGTTCGGCTTGAACCCCAGATCAGCCACCTTGCCTTTTTTGGCGCGGGCGGTTTTGGCGTTGTTCAGGCTGCGGATTTCCAGCGTCTCGTCGCGCTCTTTGCCACCGCGGCCAATGCCCTCGATCTTCACGCTGCGCGTGTAGGCCGCAGCACCGGCCAGGGTGTCTTTGGCTTCGAGGTCGATGAGCATCAGGCCCCGGCCGCCTTTTTCCATGGTTTTGAGTTCGGTGATCTCAAAGGTCAGCACACGGCCGCCTGTGCTGGCGCAGCAGACGCTGGTGGCTGCGGGCATGGCTTGTTTATCGGCAGGCACGGTGGCGCTGGAGCCGCTCACATGGCTGGGGGCGCAGACGGTTTCGCCGTCGCCCAGGCTGATGAAGGCCTTGCCCGCTTTGTTGCGCGAGATCATGTTTTCGACCGAAGCCATGAAACCATAGCCGCCCGAGCCGCTCAGCAGCAAGGTGGCGTTGGCTGGGCCTGCAAAGTAGTGGGCAATTTGCGTGGTGGGCTCCAGCTCGATCAGTGTGGTCACCGGCTGACCGTCGCCGCGTGCGCCCGGCAAGGTGGCCACGGGCACGCTGTAGATGCGGCCATTGCTGCCAAAGATCAACAGCGTGTCCACCGTGCGGCATTCAAAGGTGCCGTACAGGCCGTCGCCCGCCTTGAAGGCGAAGCTGGTGGCATCGTGGCCATGGCCCGTGCGGGCACGCACCCAGCCTTTTTCAGACACGACCACCGTCACCGGTTCGTCCACCACCTTGACTTCGGCGATGGCTTTTTTCTCTTCCTGGATCAGCGTGCGGCGTGGGTCGGCAAAGGTCTTGGCATCGGCCTCGATCTCTTTGACCATCAGGCGACGCAGCGCAGCGGGGCTACCCAAAATTTCTTCGAGCTTGCCCTGCTCTTCGCGCAGCTCACTCAGCTCTTGCTCGATCTTGATCGCTTCCAGCCGGGCCAGTTGGCGCAGGCGAATCTCAAGAATGTCCTCGGCCTGGCGATCGCTGAGCTTGAAGGCTTCGATCAATGCAGGCTTGGGCTCGTCGCTGTGGCGGATGATGCGGATCACCTCGTCGATGTTCAGCAACACCAGCTGACGGCCTTCCAAAATGTGGATGCGGTCGAGCACCTTGTTCAGGCGGTGCTGGCTGCGGCGGGTGATGGTGGTCTGGCGGAAGCTGATCCACTCCACCAGCATCTGTCGCAGCGACTTCTGGATCGGCTTGCCGTCGATGCCCACGGACGTCATGTTGATCGGGGCCGAGGTTTCCAGGCTGGTGTGGGCCAGCAAAGCGGTGATGAGTTCTTGCTGTTCGATGCGGCTGGTCTTGGGCTCGAAAACCAAACGCACGGCGGCGTCTTTGCTCGATTCGTCGCGCACCACGTCGAGCACGGCCAGCATGCTGGCTTTGAGCTGCATCTGGTCGGTGCTGAGCGCTTTTTTACCGGCTTTGACTTTGGGGTTGGTGAGCTCTTCAATCTCTTCGAGCACACGCTGCGAACTCACGCCTTGCGGCAATTCGGTCACCACCAGTTGCCATTGGCCGCGGGCGAGTTCTTCGATCTTCCAGCGGGCACGCACTTTGAGGCTGCCGCGACCGGTGCGGTAGGCGTCGGCAATGTCGCTGGCCGGGCTGATGATTTGGCCGCCACCGGGGTAGTCGGGGCCGGGGATGAGGGTCATCAACTCGCTGTCGCTCAGCTTGTCGTTTTTGATGAGCGCCACGCAGGCGTCGGCCACTTCGCGCAGGTTATGGCTGGGGATTTCGGTGGCCAGGCCCACGGCGATGCCGCTGGCGCCGTTGAGCAAGCTGAAAGGCAAGCGGGCGGGCAGCTGGCGTGGCTCTTCGGTGGAGCCGTCGTAGTTGGGGATGAAATCCACCGTGCCCATGTCGATCTCGTCGAGCAGCAAGCTGGTGATGCGCGACAACCGGGCTTCGGTGTAGCGCATGGCGGCAGCGCCGTCGCCGTCACGGCTGCCAAAGTTGCCTTGGCCGTCGATCAACGGGTAGCGCTGCGAAAAGTCTTGCGCCATGCGCACCAGCGCGTCGTACGCGGCGGTGTCGCCATGCGGGTGGTAGCGGCCGAGCACATCGCCCACAACACGGGCGCTTTTGACGGGCTTGGCGGCGGTGTTGTTGTTGGGACCGCTGTACGACAGGCCCATGCGGTCCATCGAGTACAAAATGCGCCGCTGCACCGGCTTTTGGCCGTCGCACACGTCGGGCAAGGCGCGGCCTTTGACGACAGACAGCGCGTATTCCAGGTAGGCACGCTGGGCATAGGCACCCAGGTGGTCGCCTTCCGGGGCTGCGGTGGGTTCGGGGGTCAACAGATCAGTGGTCATGGCAAGACAGGTGTTTTGTAGGTCGGGGCTTCAGCCCCGACAAAGGATGTCCATGAAACGTCGGAGCTAAAGCTCCGACCTACAAGAAGATCAAACATCGATTTCGATGCTGTCGCCGTGCAGTTCCATCAGCTCGCGGCGAGCGGCGGCTTCGCCTTTGCCCATGAGCTGGGTCATGAGGTTTTCAGTCCCGGCGTTGTCCAGTGGCCCCAGCTCGATCGGCAGCAGGCGGCGCGTATCGGGGTTGAGCGTGGTGTCCCACAGCTGCTCGGCGCTCATCTCGCCCAAGCCCTTGAAGCGGCTGATGCTCCAGCCACCTTCTTTCACGCCGTCTTTGCGCAGCTTGTCGATGATGGCGGTGAGCTCGCCTTCGTCCAGCGCATAGGCTTTGGACGCGGGCTTTTTGCCGCGTGCTGGCGCATCGACGCGGAACAACGGCGGCCGCGCCACATACAAGTGCCCGGCTTCGATCAGCTTGGGGAAATGGCGGAAGAACAAGGTGAGCAGCAGCACCTGGATGTGCGAGCCGTCCACGTCCGCGTCGGACAAGATGCACACCTTGCCGTAGCGCAAGTTGCTCATGTCAGGGGTGTCGTTGGGCCCGTGCGGGTCCACGCCAATGGCGACAGAAATGTCGTGGATTTCGTTGTTAGCAAACAGGCGGTCGCGGTCCACTTCCCAGGTGTTGAGCACCTTGCCGCGCAGGGGCAAGATGGCCTGGCACTCTTTGTTGCGGCCCATTTTGGCGCTGCCGCCCGCCGAGTCGCCCTCGACCAAGAAGACTTCGTTGTGCAGGATGTCTTTGCTTTCGCAGTCGGTCAGCTTGCCGGGCAGCACGGCCACGCCGGAGCTCTTGCGCTTTTCAACTTTTTGGCCCGCTTTTTGGCGGGTTTGCGCGGCCTTGATGGCCAGCTCGGCCAGCTTTTTGCCGTAGTCCACATGCTCGTTCAGCCACAGCTCCAGCGCCGGGCGCACGAAGCTGGACACCAAGCGCACCGCGTCGCGCGAGTTCAGGCGTTCCTTGATCTGGCCCTGAAACTGCGGGTCGAGCACCTTGGCGCTCAGCACATAGCTGGCGCGGGCAAACACGTCTTCGGGCATGAGCTTGACGCCTTTGGGCAGCAAGCCATGCAGCTCAATGAAGCTTTTGACGGCCGTGAACAGGCCATCGCGCAAGCCGCTGTCGTGCGTGCCGCCCGCGCTGGTCGGGATCAGGTTGACGTAGCTTTCGCGCACGGGTGCGCCGTCTTCGGTGAAGGCCACGGCCCACGAAGCGCCCTCGCCTTCGGCAAAGCTGTCGTTGTTGCCATCGGCAAAGCCTTCGCCTTCAAACAGCGGGATCACCGGATCGCCGTTGAGCGTTTGCGTCAGGTAATCGCGCAGACCGGCTTTGTACTGCCACTGCTGGGTTTCCTTGGTTTTTTCATTCACCAAAGTCACCGTCACGCCCGGCATCAGCACGGCTTTACTGCGCAGCAGGTGCGTCAGCTCGTTCATGGGCAATGCGCTGGACTCGAAATATTTGGCGTCGGGCCAGGCGCGCACGGTGGTGCCTTGTTTGCGGTCGCCATCTGCTGCGGCGCGGGCCACCAGAGGCTCGGTCACGTCACCGCCCGAGAACACCAGCGTGGCCACTTTGCCTTCGCGGTAGCTGGTGGCTTCCAAGCGCTTGGACAGCGCATTGGTCACCGAGACGCCCACGCCGTGCAGGCCACCCGAGAAGCTGTAGGCCCCGCCCTTGCCCTTGTCGAACTTGCCGCCCGCGTGCAGGCGGGTGAACACCAGCTCGATCACCGGGGCGTTTTCTTCGGGGTGCATGCCAAATGGGATGCCCCGGCCATCGTCTTCGATGCTGACCGAGCCGTCGGCGTGCAGAACCACTTTGATCTTTTTACCGTAACCCGCCAGCGCCTCGTCGGCGGCGTTGTCCAGCACTTCCTGAATGATGTGCAGGGGGTTGTCGGTGCGGGTGTACATGCCCGGGCGTTGCTTGACGGGCTCCAGGCCCTTCAAGACGCGGATCGAGCCTTCGGAATACTCGTTGGAGGTTTTGACAGTTGATTGGGTAGCCATGGTGGCGGATTGTAGTGGGATTTATCGCCCAACACTGGATAAAAAAACAGTTCACATGACCCCAGCAGCCTCTTGCAACCAAACAAGTGGTCGTGATTGGTTACAGTGACGCCTTGAACACTTTGCACCGCACCTGACGCCCCGGACTTGCGCCCCCTGTTGAACACATCCCATGCACGGTACTGAATCCCCCTCCGCCTGGCTGCAACGCTGGGCCCATTTGATCCGCCCCGGCAGCCGCGTGCTGGATGTAGCCTGCGGCGCAGGACGCCACATGCGCTGGCTGGCCGAGCAAGGCCACACGGTGCAAGGTGTTGACCGCAACCCCGAAGCCCTGGCAATCGCTCAGGCTTTTGGCCAGGTGACGTGTGCCGACATCGAAAGCGGACCCTGGCCCTTTCCCGGGCAAACATTTGACGCCGTGGTGGTGACCCACTACCTGTGGCGTCCTTTGTTGCCCGTGATCGTGCAAAGCGTGGCGGCGGGCGGGGTGCTGATTTACGAAACCTTTGCATCAGGCAACGAAACTGTGGGCAAACCGTCACGCCCCGACTTTTTGCTGCAAGCGGGTGAACTGTTGCAGGCCACCTCGGGTTTGCACGCCGTGGCTTACGAAGACGGCTTTGAAACCAACCCCGAACGTTTTGTGCAGCGCATCGTGGCGGTGCGGCCCTTGCCCGGGGTGCTCTCGCGCTGGCCTTTGCGCGCCAGTTGAGCCGCCGCCCCCAAGCCACGGTCACTTCCTGTGACAAGCGCTGCCACGGCACGCCACAGAAAGCGTCCGGCAATCGTTAGAATGTATTTTTTCGTTCAGAAGCCCTGACATGACCCAAGCATCACGCCCCATCCAAGGCAGCATTCCTGCTTTGATCACCCCCATGCTCGCCGACGGCCAAGTGGACTACCCCACTTTGCGAAAACTGATCGACTGGCATGTTGCAGAAGGCACCGATGCCATCGTGGTCGTGGGCACCTCGGGCGAATCGCCCACCGTGACGGTCGACGAGCATTGCGAAATCATCCGCGTCTCGGTCGAGCAAGCGGCCAAACGCATCCCCATCATTGCTGGCTGCGGTGCCAACTCCACAGCCGAAGCCATCGAATTGGCCCAATTTGCCCAAAAAGTCGGTGCCGACGCCCAGCTGCAGGTGGTGCCTTATTACAACAAGCCCACTCAGGAAGGCCTGTACCAGCACTTCAAGGCGATTGCCGAGGCCGTGCCCAAGCTGCCCGTGATTTTGTACAACGTGCCGGGCCGTACCGTGGCCGATTTGCAGCACGACACCGTGCTGCGACTGGCCCAGGTGCCCGGCATCATCGGCATCAAGGAAGCCACCGGCAGCATCGAGCGCGCGCAGTGGCTGATCCGTGATCTGCCCAAAGAGTTTGCGGTGTTTTCGGGTGATGACCCCACCGCTGTGGCATTGATGCTGTGCGGTGGTGCCGGCAACATCAGCGTGACCGCCAACGTGGCCCCGCGCCTGATGCACGAGCTGTGCGTGGCCGCGACCCGTGGCGATGTCAAGGAAGCCATGCGCATCCAGTTCCAGCTGATGCCTGTGCACAAAAACCTGTTTGTCGAAGCCAACCCGATTCCCGTGAAATGGGCCATGAACCGCATGGGTCTGTGTGGTCCGGCTTTGCGCTTGCCCATGACCGAGTTGTCCGCGGCCCAACGCCCGGTGGTGGAAGCCGCCCTCAAGGCCTCCGGCCTGATTTAATGAGCACCCCAAGGATGTCTGTGAACTTTTCCCATTTTTGCACCGTACCCCCTGTTCCTTTCAAGCGCGCGGCCACTGTCCTGGCACTGGCTGCGTTGCTGAGCGGATGCGCGGCACTGGAAGAGGACAAGATCAATTACAAAAGCGCGGCGAAAGCGCCCACGCTCGAAGTGCCACCCGATCTGACGCAGCTGCGCAAGGAGTCGCGGTTTGCCATCGAGAGCACCTCGGCCACAGCCTCGGGCTTCCAAAGCGCCAGTTCACGCGTGCAAGACGCTGGCACCGCCACCAATGTGATGGGCAACATCAAGATGGAACGGCAAGGCAACCAACGTTGGCTGGTGGCGAACTTGCCCGCGGACAAGCTGTGGGAACCTTTGCGCGAGTTCTGGACCAGCAACGGCTTCACGCTGGTGACCGACTCCCCTGAACTGGGGATCATGGAAACCGACTGGGCCGAGAACAGGGCCAAAATCCCGCAAGACATCATTCGCAGAACCTTGGGCAAGGTCCTTGAATCGCTTTACTCCAGTGGTGAGCGTGACAAATTCAGAACCCGTGTGGAGCGAAATGCGCAGGGTGGTGTGGAAATTTACATCACACACCGCGGCATGGTTGAAAACTATGCCAACGCCCAAAAAGACCAAACCATCTGGCAGCCTCGCGCCACCGATCCTGAACTGGAAATCGAATTCTTGCGCCGCCTGATGGTCAAGCTGGGCACCTCTCCAGAGGCCGCCAAAGCAGCGGTTGCTGCAGTCAGTCCTGCCTCCACCGGTATGGCAATCGGCGTGACCAATGGTCAACCCGCCATCACGCTCAATGACACGCTGGACAGGGCTTGGCGCCGCACAGGTGTGGCACTTGACCGCAGTGGTTTCACCGTGGAAGACCGTGATCGCAGCAGCGGCATGTACTTTGTACGCTACGTTGCGGCAGGCAAGAGCATGGAGGAGCCCGGCTTTTTCAGTCGCCTCTTCAGCAGCAAAAAAGAGCTGGCCACGCTTGCTCGCTACCGCATCAGCGTGTCAGCGGTGTCGCCAGAGCAGAGCGTCATTCGAATCCTGAACGCCGAAGGCCAACCCGCAACGGCCGAAGAATCCGAACGCATGCTCAAACTGATCAGCGCCCAACTGCGTTGATACTTTCAATCGACAACCGCAAGAGAGGGGCTGCAGCCATCTCGCGGCCCGATTTGCCTCCACAGCGGAACCCCACCCAGGGCGCAGGCATAAAAAAACCCCGCAGTGCGGGGTTTTTTTATGCCTCCCGGTTTGCACCGGGAGAACTGCAAGCCATTACTTGGCAGCAGAAGCGTCAGAAGCTGGAGCAGCAGCAGGTGCAGCAGAAGCGTCAGCAGCAGGTGCAGCAACGGCTGGAGCTGGAGCAGGAGCGGCAGGAGCAGCGGCTTCTTCTTTTTTACCGCAAGCGGCCAAAGCAGCAGCAGCGATCACGGCAGCCAGAACGAGGGACTTGTTCATTTTGATTTTCCTAGTGTGAGAATGGATGAGAAAACAATTTCCGGAAATTGTCACAACAACCCCAAAGGATTGCTGGAACTGAGACAAAAGCACTCGAGCTCTTTTGTACTCAACTGCAGATTATAGCGTTTTCCCTTAAATATTTTCCCTTGGCCTTCACGAAACTGACAATGAATGTAGCCCCATTTTTGTGCACAGGTCAATTTTGATCCGCATGCCACCAACCGGCAGATCCCCAATCCAACAGAGCAGCCCGGGCATCTTCACTTAAAAGTTTGATCTTTTCAGTAGAAATGGATCGATCATCCGCTAATTGCTTCAAACTTGCGGCATCTCGGCCAGCCACCCGAAAGCTTTCCCCGTTGATGAAAATGTGTTTGGCGTCGTACATCATTTTGGTGCGCCGATCGAGCCGCACACCTTGGGTCAAATCAGGTTCATCATCGCCCCCCTCAAACCAGACATTGGCTTTGGGCTCAGTCAGGTATTCCCCCAGCAGGCTGTCCAGCAGCCGGGGATCTTTCAGCGCTTTGTCGATCACTTGGCGCGCAAAGTCACCCAAAGCCGCAGGAATGGCGGCAGGTGTCGCCACCGCAAGTTGTTTAGGATCGCGGTAAAGCGCGTCACCCACGCCATCAAAGGCTTCATCGGCCAGGCCCAGCAAGAGCTCGCGGGCCAACTCGCCTTCTTGCGGTGCCCTGAACCCAATCGACCAGGTCATGCACTCACCCACAGCCACGCCATCGTGCGCGTATTTGGGTGGTAAATACAGCATGTCGCCCGGATTGAGCACGAACTCTTCTTCGGCTTCAAAGTTCTGCAAAATTTTCAGAGGCACACCCGATTGCAGTGTCAGGTCTTGGTTGCGGCCAATGCGCCAACGGCGCTGGCCGTGGGCTTGCAGCAAAAACACGTCGTAGCTGTCAAAGTGCGGACCCACCCCCCCGCCATCGGTGGCATAGCTGATCATCAAGTCGTCCAGCCGGGCATCGGGCACAAAGCGAAACTGTTGCATGAGGTCGTGCACACCGTCATGGTGCAAATCGACACCCTGAACCAAAAAAGTCCATTTTTTCTGGCTGAATGGCGGCAAGCTGCGTTTGGGCAAAGGGCCGTGCTTCATCTTCCAGCCTTTGTCGGAATCGATGATGAGGCGGGATTCAACGCCCTCTTCGCCCGCCAAAGCCACCAACTCGGATCGGCCCACACAGGGCACAAAACCAGCAATCGCGTTGCGCACCAGCAAAGGCTTTTTTTGCCAATGGCGCTTCATGAATTGACTGGCCGTCAGGCCACCCAACAGGGCCAAGGGTTGTTCTGTATTCATGTTCTGTGTCCGATCAAAAAGGACGACCATCGCCATCTGCAAGCCAAAATCAAAGCCGCCCAAAACTGGCCGCCAAACTGCGACAATTGTCCTATGGAAATCAAGACACCTTCTGTGGTCGCACTGACCTGGACACTCAAAGACACGCTGGGCGAAGTTCTGGACACGCTGGACGAGCCCGTTGAATTTTTCATTGGTGGCAAAGACCTCTTGCCCAAGATCGAGGAAGCGCTGCAAGGCCATGAAAAAGGGGCCAAGGTCGACCTGCACCTGGAGCCCGAAGACGCCTTTGGCGACTTTGACGAAAACCTGCTGTTTCTGGAACAGCTCGCCCTCTTTCCACCCGGCCTGGAGCCGGGCCTCACCATCGAAGGCACCGCCCTGCCCGAGGGCTGCCACCCCGATGCCCCGCGCAACGTGCTCTACACCGTCACCGAAATTTACCCCGAACACGTGGTGCTGGACGGCAACCACCCCTTGTCAGGCATCGCCCTGCGACTGAGCCTGAAAGTGGAATCGGTGCGCGAGCCGACCGAAGCTGAAGTGGGTAGCGGCAGCTGCGGCACGGGATTTTTCAAGATTGAAGTGGGCGACGAAGGCATCCCGACTGGGCCCACCCTGCACTGATCGCTGCTCGCAAACCAGCCCGCAAGCTGTGGATGGGCGGCTTATTTTTTACCGGTCGAGCCGTAACCGCCCTCGCCTCGCTCGCTGGGCGCATCAAACTCATCCACCACCTTGAACGTGGCCTGCACCACCGGCACGATCACCATTTGGGCGATGCGCTCCATGGGCTCGATGGTGAAAGCCACATCGCTGCGGTTCCAGGCACTGACCATCAACTGGCCCTGGTAATCGCTGTCAATCAAGCCCACCAAGTTGCCCAACACAATGCCATGCTTGTGCCCCAGGCCCGAGCGGGGCAAGAGCATGGCCGCGTAGCCAGGGTCTTTCAGGTGCACGGCAATGCCGGTGGGCACCAGTTGCCAGGCATTGGGTTGCAAGGTCAAGGGCGCGTCCAGGCACGCCCGCAGATCCAGACCAGCACTGCCAGAAGTGGCGTAGGCGGGCAGTTGCTCAGCCATGCGAGCGTCGATAATTTTGAGGTCGATGTTCATGTGAAATCCTGAATGGGTGAAAACGGCACGCTGCGCCAAACCAGGCCGCTAGGGGAGCAAGGCTTATTTCAAGCGCCGCGCGATGTCGGCGATCAGTTGCACAGCGAGTTCTTGTTTGGGCCCATGCGGCAGTTCACGCGCACTGGACTCGTCAACCAGCAACAAAGCATTGTCGTCTTGGCCAAACGTGGCGGGGCCAATGTTGCCCACCAGAAGCGGGACGCCCTTGCGGACGCGCTTGGCCGTTGCATGCGCCAGCAAATCGTGACTTTCGGCGGCAAAACCTACGCAAAACAGCTCCCCCGACCGGCCACGAGGCGATTGCGCCACAGCAGCCAGGATGTCCGGGTTCTCGACAAAACTCAGCTGAGGCGTTTGCCCCGAGCCGTCTTTCTTGATTTTTTGATCGGCTGAAGCTGCAGGACGCCAATCGGCCACGGCAGCGGTTGAGATGAACACATCCGCCGCCCCCACTTGTTGCTGAACAGCATCGAGCATCTGGCGCGCAGAACGCACATCGGCACGCTGAACCCCTCGAGGGGTGGGCAAATGCACCGGCCCGGCAATCAAACGGACTTGAGCGCCCGCCATGCGGGCCGCGCGGGCAATGGCAAAACCCATCTTGCCGCTCGACAAATTGGTGATGCCACGCACCGGGTCAATCGCCTCATACGTCGGCCCTGCCGTGACCAAGACCGATTTACCCGCGAGTAATTTGGGGCTGAAAAATGCCTCCAGGTCCTCCAGAATTTCCTCGGCCTCCAACATACGCCCGTCACCCGTTTCGCCGCAGGCCTGATCGCCCTGCCCCACATCCAGAACATGGATGCCGTCGGCCTTGAGTTGCGCCACATTGCGTTGCGTCGCGGGGTTGGACCACATTTCACGGTTCATGGCTGGTGCAACGATCAAGGGCACCTTGTCCAGCGGGCGGGCCAGGCACATCAAACTGAGCAATTCATCTGCGCCGCCATGCAACAACTTGGACAAAAAATCGGCACTGGCCGGAGCCACCACAATGGCATCGGCCTCACGGCTCAAGTTGATGTGGGCCATGTTGTTGGACTCTCGCGGGTCCCACTGCGAGGTGTAAACCGGTCTGCCAGACAGGGCCTGCATGGTCACGGCCGTCATGAATTGTTCTGCCGCCTCGGTCATGACGACCTGCACGGTGACGCCTGCCTTGACCAATGCGCGGCAGAGTTCAGCAGATTTGAATGCAGCAATGCCGCCCGACAAACCCAAAACGATGTGTTTTCCAGCCAATGTGCTCATGGCTGAGGAATGTAGCAGAGTGATCTGCGCCTTCAGCGTGGGGTGGCTTGAACGCGTTGACCGAAGAACGTGGACAGCAACGCAGCGCCGGGGTCAGGGCTGGCCGGATCGGGCGATTTGGCGAGCGAAGCGAGTATGAGCCCGACCGGCCAGCCCTGACCCCGGCGCGGACAACAAGCAGAAACAAGGAACAGAGACAAGAAGCGCTGACAACAACAGCTGACGCCACCAGGAAACCAACAAGAAACCGATGCAGACCGGGAAAACCCCGAACCCGACTGTCTATAATCACGATTTCCACCTTCCGGGAGCCCAAGGCTCCCGTCTTGGACATGACCAAATTCGTCTTCGTCACCGGCGGTGTGGTGTCTTCCCTGGGCAAGGGAATCGCCTCCGCCTCGCTCGCCGCCATCCTCGAATCGCGCGGCCTCTCCGTCACCCTCATCAAGCTCGATCCCTACCTCAACGTGGACCCAGGCACCATGTCGCCGATCCAGCACGGCGAGGTGTTTGTGACCGACGACGGCGCAGAAACCGACCTCGATTTGGGCCACTACGAGCGCTTCATCAACACCCGGATGAAGAAGGCCAACAACTTCACCACCGGCCAGATTTACAAAAGCGTGCTCGAAAAAGAGCGCCGCGGTGACTACCTGGGCAAGACCGTGCAGGTCATCCCCCACGTCACCAACGAAATCCAGGACTTCGTCAAACGCGGCGCGGGTTACGGCACGCCCGAAGCGGTCGATGTGGCCATCGTTGAAATTGGGGGCACCGTGGGCGACATCGAGTCGCTGCCATTCCTTGAAGCCGTGCGTCAGCTCAGCCTGCGACTGGGCCCCAACAACGCGGCTTTTGTGCACCTGACTTACCTGCCCTGGATTGCCACCGCAGGCGAGCTCAAGACCAAGCCCACCCAGCACACGGTGCAGAAGCTGCGCGAAATCGGCATCCAGCCCGATGCGCTGCTGTGCCGCGCTGACCGTTACATCCCAGACGACGAGCGCGAAAAGATTTCGCTCTTCACCAACGTGCAAGGCTGGGGCGTGATCTCCATGCCCGACGTGGACACCATTTACAAAGTTCCGCGCGTCCTGCATGAGCAAGGCCTCGATGGCCTGATCTGCGACAAACTGCGCCTGAACACCCCTCCGGCCAACCTCAAGCGCTGGGACGATCTGGTGCACGACACCGAGCACCCGCAAGGTGAAGTGACGATTGCCATGGTGGGCAAATATGTGGAGCTGACCGACAGCTACAAATCGGTCAACGAAGCACTCAAGCACGCCGGCATGCGCAACCATGTGCGCGTGAAGATCGAGCACATCGACTCCGAAACCATCACGCCCGAGACGGTGGCCAGCCTGGCCAACTTTGACGGCGTGCTGGTGCCCGGTGGCTTTGGCAAGCGCGGCGTCGAAGGCAAGATCGAGACCGCGCAATACGCCCGCACCCACAAAGTGCCCTACCTCGGCATTTGCCTGGGCATGCAAGTGGCCACCATTGAATACGCCCGCCATGTGGCCGGCATGAAAGATGCCAACAGCACCGAGTTCGAACCCGAGACGCCCTTCCCCGTGATTGCCCTGATCAATGAATGGAAAGACGCCGACGGCTCCATCCAGGTGCGCGATGCCAACTCCGACCTGGGCGGCACCATGCGGCTGGGCGCGCAAAGCTCCGACGTGGCCAAAGGCACGCTGGCTCACCAGATTTATGGCGACGTGGTCACCGAGCGCCACCGCCACCGGTACGAGGCCAACGTCAACTACCTGGACGAGCTGCGCAAAGCAGGTCTGGTGATTTCGGCGCTGACCCAGCGCGAGCAGCTGACCGAAATCGTCGAGTTGCCGCAAACCGTGCACCCCTGGTATGTGGGCGTGCAGTTCCATCCCGAGTTCAAGTCCACCCCCTGGGACGGTCACCCGCTGTTCAATGCCTTCGTCAAGGCGGCGGTTGAGCACAAGGCCAAGGCCTGATTCCCCCTACAGGAGCCCCCATGAAACTTTGCGGATTTGACGTTGGCCTGCACCAGCCCTTCTTTTTGATCGCGGGCACCTGCTCCATCGAAGGCTTGGAGATGTCCATCGAGGTGGCCGGTCGGCTCAAAGAAGCTTGCGCTTCGTTGGGCATCCCGTTCATCTACAAAGGCTCGTTCGACAAGGCCAACCGTTCCTCGGGCAACACCCAGCGCGGTGTGGGCATCGATGCCGGTCTGAAAATCCTCGACGAGGTGCGCCGCCAAATTGGAGTGCCCATCCTCACCGATGTACACGACGAATCTCAGGTCAAAACCGTGGCCAGTGTGGTCGATGTGCTGCAGACCCCCGCCTTTTTGTGCCGCCAGACCGACTTCATCCGCGCCGTGGCCCAGTCGGGCAAGCCGGTCAACATCAAGAAGGGGCAGTTTTTGGCCCCTTGGGACATGAAGAACGTCATCGACAAGGCCCGCAGCGCGGCACGTGAAGCCGGCCTGCCCGAAGACAACTTTTTGGCCTGCGAGCGCGGTGTGAGTTTTGGCTACAACAACCTCGTGGCGGACATGACGAGCCTGGCCGAGATGCGCAAAACCGGCGCACCGGTGGTGTTTGACGTGACGCACTCGGTGCAAAAGCCGGGCGGTCAAGGCACCAGCAGCGGCGGTGCCCGCGAGATGGTGCCCGTGCTGGCCCGCGCGGGCGTGGCGGCGGGCGTTGCGGGTCTCTTCATGGAAACGCACCCCAAGCCCGCCGAGGCTTGGTCCGATGGCCCGAACGCGGTGCCTCTGGGCAAAATGAAAGCCCTGCTCGAGACCTTGGTGCAACTCGATGCCGTCACCAAAAAGAACCCGTTTTTAGAGGATGATTTTTCATGAGCGGCTACATCATCGCCCACGTTCAGGTCACCAACCCTGTTCAGTATGAAGAGTACAAAAAGTGGTCCACAGCGGCCATGAAAACCGCCGGTGCCGAAGTGTGCGTGCGTGGCGGGCAGGTGCAAGTGCTCGAAGGCGACTGGGCCCCTGAACGCATCGTGATTTTGAAATTTCCATCGTTTGATGCCGCCAAGGCCTTTTACGAACTGCCCGAATACCTGAAAGCCCGCGAAGCGCGCGAAGGTGCCGCCATCATGCGCATGGTGGCCGTCGAAGGCGTCTGAACCGCTGGCTTCAAAGACCCGTTTTATTTTTCAATTGAGAGAGTTCAAAAATGAGTGCAATCGTTGATATCGTCGGCCGTGAAATCCTCGACAGCCGTGGCAACCCCACTGTCGAATGTGACGTGCTGCTGGAATCCGGCGTCATGGGCCGTGCCGCTGTTCCCTCTGGCGCATCCACCGGCAGCCGCGAAGCCATCGAGCTGCGTGACGGTGACAAGAGCCGCTATCTGGGCAAGGGTGTGCTCAAGGCTGTGGAGCACATCAACACCGAAATCTCTGAAGCCGTGTTGGGCCTCGATGCCTCCGAGCAGGCCTTTTTGGACCGCACCCTGATTGACCTGGACGGCACAGAAAACAAGTCCCGCCTGGGTGCGAACGCCATGCTGGCCGTGTCCATGGCCGTGGCCCGCGCTGCGGCCGAAGAGTCTGGCCTGCCCCTGTACCGCTACTTTGGCGGCATGAACGGCAACCAACTGCCCGTGCCCATGATGAACGTCATCAACGGCGGCGCTCACGCCAACAACAACCTGGACTTGCAAGAGTTCATGATCATCCCCGTCGGCGCACCCAGCTTCCGCGAAGCCGTGCGTTGGGGCGCTGAAGTGTTCCACGCGCTCAAGAAAATCATCCACGACAAGGGCATGAGCATTGCCGTGGGCGACGAAGGCGGCTTTGCGCCCAACGTCGACAGCCACGAAGCCGCCATACAGATGGTGCTCGACGCGATTGCCGCAGCCGGTTACACCGCTGGCGAGCAGATTGCCATTGGCCTGGACTGCGCCGCCAGCGAGTTTTACAAAGACGGCAAGTACGTGCTGGCCGGTGAAGGCGGCATCAGCCTGACGTCTGAGCAGTGGACTGACATGCTGGCCACCTGGTGCGACAAGTACCCCATCATCAGCATCGAAGACGGCATGGCCGAAGGCGACTGGGATGGCTGGAAAGTGCTGACCGACCGCTTGACCAAGAACGTGCAGATCGTGGGCGACGACCTGTTCGTGACCAACACCAAGATCTTCAAAGAAGGCATCGACAAAGGCATCGCCAACTCGATCCTGATCAAGATCAACCAGATCGGCACCCTGACCGAGACCTTCGAAGCCATCGAAATGGCCAAGCGCGCGGGTTACACCGCAGTCATCTCCCACCGCTCGGGCGAGACCGAAGACTCGACGATTGCCGACATCGCGGTGGGTCTGAACGCCGGTCAGATCAAGACCGGCTCCATGAGCCGCTCGGACCGCATGGCCAAGTACAACCAGCTGCTGCGCATCGAAGAAGACCTGGGCGAAGTGGCCGTGTACCCTGGGCGCGCCGCTTTTTATAACCTGCGCTGAACGCCATGGGCAACCGCCTGTTACCTCTGGTGCTGGTCGCCTTGCTGGCGATCATGCAAGCCCAGCTGTGGTTCGGGCGGGGCAGTTTGACGCATGTGTCAGAGCTCCAAAAAGAGCTAGAACTCCAAAAAGAATCCAACGAAGAAGCTCGCAAAAAAATCGAGCAACTCAGTGCCGAAGTCAATGACTTGAAAGAAGGCCTGAACATGGTCGAAGAACGTGCCCGCCATGAGTTGGGCATGGTCAAACCCAACGAAATCTTCGTGCAGATCGCCAAATGATGTCCCCCGCCGAGATTGCGGGCTTTGTGCTGGCCTTGGCGATGGTGGTTTGCAGCATCAAAGAGTTGCACTGGAGTTGGCCCCTGGCCATCGCCAGCTCGGTGCTTTACTTTTTTGTGTTCAAGGACAGCTTGCTTTATGGCGAAGCGGGTCTGCAGCTGGTGTTTGCCTTGCTGGCCCTGTGGGGCTGGTGGCAATGGCTGCGCAAAGGACCCGATGACCAACCCGCGCTGAACATTCAGCGCTTGTCGGCACGGGGCTGGTGGTGGGTGCTGGCGGCCAGTGCGCTGCTGTGGCCTGCCTTGGCCCTGCTGCTGCAAAACTTCACCAACAGCGATGTGGCCTGGTGGGATGCTTTGCCCACGGCGCTCAGTCTGGTCGGTCAAGCACTTTTGGGGCGCAAATACCTCGAAAACTGGCTGGTCTGGCTGTTGGTCAACCTCATCAGCATCGCCCTGTTCGCGCACAAAGCCTTGTGGCTGACCTGCGTGCTCTATGCACTGTTCACCGTCATGAGCCTTTGGGGTTGGCGGGCCTGGCAAAAGCGCCTGCAAGCTTCCACACCATGAAACCACAACGCATCGCCATTGTGGGTGCAGAAAGCACCGGCAAATCCTGGCTGACGCAGGCGCTGGCCGGGGTGCTTCAGGCACGGGGGCACGCCGTGCACGCAGTGGACGAGGTGTTGCGCCTTTGGTGCGCGCGCGAGGGCCGAACGCCCCATCCACATGAGCAAATGGCCATCGCCACGCAACAGGCCCAAGCCGTTGAACATGCGACTGCAGCTTGGGTGATCTCGGACACCACGCCCATCATGACGGCGGTTTACAGCCACATGCTGTTTGATGACCACAGCCTCTACCCCATGGCCTTGGCACACCAAAGCCTGTACGACACCACCTTGATCACCGGACTGGACCTGCCATGGGTGGCAGACGGCTTGCAGCGCGATGGCCCGCATGTGCGTGGCCCCGTGGACACCCTGGTGCGCCAGGCCCTTGAGCGGGCGGGCATGGCTTACCGGGTGGTGTACGGACAAGGGCACCAACGCCTGAACAATGCGCTGCTGGCCTTGGGCTTGCCCGGTGAAGACGAGAGCGCCCGGGTGATCCGGGAAAATGCCCAATTTGCCATCAACGATGGCCGCACCGTCTGGCAATGCAACGAATGCAGCGACCCGGACTGCGAACACAAGCTGTTCACAGGGCTGCTGCGCAAGCGCTTCAATTGAACCAGCAAGACAGCGTAGGTCGGAGCTTCAGCTCCGACAAATGCTTTGACATCCGCAGACCGATTGTCGGAGCTGAAGCTCCGACCTACAGGCTGACCCGTTAGTGGACCGAACCGCCAGACGCATCGGCGGGCAAACCCGTGAACAGGCCCGCGGCATCCACCGGGTCAAACCGGTACTGCGCGCCGCAAAAGTCGCAGCCCACTTCCACCTGGCCTTGCTCGGCGATGATGCCCTCCACCTCTTCGGTGCCCAGGCTGCGAATCATGTTGCCCACGCGCTCGCGGTTGCAGCGGCACGCAAAGCGGGGACCGGTCTCGCCGATGAAGGGCTCAAAACGGGCCAGCGGTTCTTCCCAATACAAGCGGTGAAGAATGGTTTCAGCGTCCAGCGTGAGCAACTCTTCGCGCTTGAGGCTTTTGGTCAGGATCGAGATGCGGCTGAAGTCTTCGCTTTGGCCCAGCACCGATTCGCGCATGAGCGAATCGGTTTTTCCGGCCAGATTGCCCTCGCCTTCGATGGGCAAACGCTGGATCAGCAAACCCGCCGCCACCTTGTCGTCGGCGGCCAGCACCAGCACGGTGTCCAGCTGTTCGGACTGCAGCATGTAGTGCTCCAGCACTTCGCTGATGTTCTCCAGCTTTTCACCCCGGTCGCCAAACAGCGGCACCACGCCTTGGTAAGGCTGCTGACCCGGCAGACGGTCTTGCGGGTCGAGCGTGATGGCGCAGCGACCTTCGTTGTTCACGTTGACCATCTGGCTCAGGGTGGCGTCATCCGACACCTCGCCCACCTGGGTGCAGGTGGCGCGCAGGCTCAAATCCGGTTGCACCTCGACCACGCCCAACTTCACAGGGCCATCGCCAAAAATCTGCAGCACCAACGCACCGTTGAACTTGATGTTGCCCTGCATGAGCACGCCTGCAGCGGCCATCTCGCCGAGCAACTGACGCACGGGCGCCGGGTATGCACCGGTTTCGGAGTTGGCGGCGCGGCGCGCCAGGATGTCTTGCCAGGCATCGGTCAAGCGCACTAGCATGCCGCGCACCGGCAGGCCTTCAAAAATGAATTTATGGAGTTCGGACAAAGTTCAATCAACAGCCCCTGTGGGCCGATCCTCAAAAGTTAAATGTGGGCAAGCATGAAGAACGGCTTAGCCAATTTTCTTCAAGCCTGCTTTGAATCGGTGGGCGTTTTCCACGTAGTGGCGGGCGCTTTGGCGCAAGCCTTCGATTTGCTCGGGGCTCAATTCGCGCACCACCTTGGCGGGGGTGCCCATGATCATGGAGCCATCGGGAAATTCCTTGCCCTCGGTCACCAAAGAGCCTGCGCCCACCAGACAATTTTTGCCAATTTTGGCGCCGTTGAGCACCACCGCGCCAATGCCGATCAGCGACTCGTCGCCAATGGTGCAGCCGTGCAGCATGACCATGTGGCCCACCGTCACGTTTTTGCCCACCTTGAGGGGTTTGCCGTGGTCGGCGTGCATCACGCTACCATCCTGGATGTTGCTGCCTTCACCAATTTCGATGGTTTCCGTGTCGCCACGCACGGTGACCCCAAACCACACACTGGCGTCGGCCGCGATCTTGACTGCGCCCATGACCTGCGCAGAGTCGGCCACCCAGGCGCTGTCGGCCACTTCGGGGATGTGAGAATCGAGTTGGTAAATCGCCATGAGGTCTCCTGGATGTTGCCGGATCGGGGAAACCTACAATTGTAGGGAGGCTGGCGGTCTGCCCAAGTCCCCTGCTGCCATTTCCTGATTTCAAGCCCTTTTCTTGCTGTGACCACTTTGTCTTTGCGCGCCGCTGCCCTGATCCCTTGGGGCCAAACTAACCCTGTGCTGAAAGCCCAGGCCACTTTGGCCTTGGACCTGAGCTTGCCCGTGCACGCCAACGAAGCCCTGCAAGCGCCCAGCGCAGGCCCCGGCCGCTCGGCCCGCCCCGAGCTGGTGCCCCACACCCAACTCAAAGCCAAGTCGATGGCCACGCCTGAAGGCCGCGCCATGCTGGTGCATTCGATTGCCCACATCGAACTCAACGCCATCGACCTGGCCCTGGACGTGGTGTGGCGCTTTGCGGGCATGCCCGAGGCGTTCTACACCGACTGGGTGCGCATCGCACAAGAAGAGGCCAAACACTTCACCCTGCTGCGTGAGCACTTGGTGGGTATGGGCTTTGACTATGGCGACTTTCCGGCCCACAACACGCTGTGGGACATGGCCGAGCGCACCCAAGGCGACTTGCTGGCCCGCATCGGCATCGTGCCGCGCACCATGGAGGCCCGGGGCCTGGACGCCTCGCCGGGCGTCAAAAACAAACTGGTCAGCGTGGGCGACCACCGGGCGGGTGAGATTCTGGACATCATCCTGGAAGAAGAAATCGGCCATGTGGCCGCAGGCAACCGCTGGTACCGCTATTTGTGCGCGCAACGCGGTTTGGACCCTGTGAGCACCTATGCCGAGTTGATCGCGCAATACGACGCGCCCAAATTGCGACCGCCGTTCAACATGGCGGCGCGGCGATTGGCAGGGTTTGAAGAAGCGGAGCTGGCGGCGCTGAGCTAACCCCTGGGATGGTGCTGCGCATGCAGCGTTTTGAGCCGCTCTCGCGCCACATGGGTGTAGATGGTGGTGGTGGAGATGTCGGCATGGCCCAGCAGCATTTGCACGGCGCGCAAATCGGCCCCGTGGTTGAGCAAATGCGTGGCAAAGGCATGCCGCAAAGTGTGCGGCGACAAGGGTGCGGTGATGCCCGCTCCCATGGCATAGCGCTTGACCAGGTTCCAGAACATCACGCGTGACATGCCGGTGCCAGGTTTGGGCCCGCTGCTGGTGACAAACAGGTCTTCGGTCTGACGCTGGCCCAGCAAGGCGGGTCTGGCACGGCTCAGGTAGCGCTGCAGCCATTCACGGGCTTCTTCGCCAAAGGGCACCAATCGCTCCTTGCTGCCCTTGCCCATGATGCGCAGCACGCCTTCGTTGAGCGAGACATGCAGGGTTTTCAGGGTCACCAGTTCACTCACGCGCAAGCCACTGGCATACATCAGCTCCAACATGGCGCGGTCGCGCACGCCCAGGTCGGTGGCCACATCGGGCGCAGACAAAAGCGCATCGACTTGCGCCTCACTCAGGGTCTTGGGCACGCGCAATGCCTGTTTGGCCATCAGCATGCGCAAAGTGGGGTCTTGGGTGACCAGCCGCTCACGCAAGCCCCATCGAAAATAACGCTTGAAAACCGTCAGCCTGCGGTTGGCCGATGTGGCCTTGGTCTGACCATGGCGTTCGGCAAAATAAGCTTGCAAGTGGTGCTCTTGCGCCTCGTCCAAGGCCAGGCGGTGGGTCAGGAAAAGCCAGGTCGCCAAGAGCGTCAGGTCCTGACGATAGGCCGTCAAAGTGTTGGCAGACAAGCCGTCCTCCAGCCAGAGCGCATCGACAAAACGATCGAGCGAGGTCTGGCTGGCTGGGTGCATGTCCCGGTGTTCAGTCCAGCTTGAGTTTTTGCTGGTCGACCACTTTTTTGTACACCTCGAACTCAGCCTTGATCTGGGCTGCGAACTCTTCAGGCGTGTTGGCCACCACCAGGGAACCCGTGTCCTGGATGCGTTTGACCACGGCCGGGTCTTGCAGGGCTTTTTTGACGCCCGCACTGACCTTGTCAACCACATCCTTGGGCAAGTTTTTGGGACCCAGAATGCCGTAATAAGCCATGCGGTTGACCGGCTCTAGACCGATTTCCTTGAAGGTGGGCACATTGGGCAGCTGCGGCAATCGCTGGGGTGCCGCCACCACGATGGGCACCAGCTTGCCTGCCTGAATGAAGGGCAGCGCCGATGGCATGTTGTCAAAAATGATGGGCACCTGGCCCGCCACCGTGTCATTCAGGGCGGGGCCTGCACCGCGGTAAGGAATGTGGGTGATGAAGACCCCTGCCAGGCTTTTCCACAACTCGGTTTGCAGGTGGCCGATACCGCCCGTACCCGATGAGGAATAAGAATATTTGCCCGGATTTTTCTTCAGCTCGGCAATGAAGCCTTTGTAATCCTTGGCCGGAAAACTCGGATGCACCGCGATCACATTGGGCGTGGCCGCAATGTTGATGATGGGGGTGAAATCGGTGGTCGGGTTGTACGGAATTTTGGCGTTGATCGCTGGATTGGCTGCCGTGGTCGAGACCGTGGCCATGCCCAGGTTGTAGCCATCGGGTAAGGCGCGCACGGTTTCGGTGGCACCCACCACGCCGCCGCCGCCGGCCTTGTTCTCCACAATCACACTTTGGCCGAGGGCCTTGCCCAAAGGCTCCGAAATCACGCGTGCCACGATATCGGTGGTCCCGCCCGGGGCAAATGGCACTTGCAACTTGATCGGTTTGGTGGGGTAAGCCTGAGCCCACACCGATCCACTGGCCAGAACGGTTACAGCCACACCGGCTACAGCAAGTAAAGAGCGACGCTTCATTCAAGAACTCCTTTAAAGATCAACCATCATAGGCAATACGAAGGCTTTTTAAGTCGATTCAAACTAAAAAAACCATCGAATATAGCGGGCCACTGAACCAAGGCGACAGTGACCTGATTCGCAGCGGCACGAGGCCGTTATCCTAGACGCGTGAACTTTGCCCAACTCCTTTTCCCCGACTTTTCCCTTATTTTGTGCGGCTATCTGATTTGCCGTTTCACGGGATTGAACCGCCCGGTGTGGCTTCAAGTCGAAAGTCTGGTTTACTTTTTCCTTTTCCCGGTGCTGCTGTTTCACTCCATTGTGAAAAGCCCCATCGATTTGAATGCGGCCTCCAGCTTGATTGGCGCAGGCCTGAGCCTGGGGGTTTGCGCCATTGCCCTGTCTTACAGCCTGCCCTACTGGCCCATTTTGGGCAAACGACTGGACAGGCGAGACCACGCAGCCTGTGCGCAAGTGGGCTTTCGCTTCAATTCGTTCATTGCCCTGGCGCTGGCAGAACGCTTGGCGGGCCCCGAGGGCTTGCTGATGATCTCCATGCTCATCGGTGTGTGCGTGCCCTTGTTCAACATCGGGGCCGTGTGGCCCATGGCCCGACATTCGAACACCGGATTTTTGCGTGAACTGGTTCGCAACCCGCTGATCATTGCCACCGGTTCGGGCTTGATTGCCAATCTGTCGGGGCTTCAGATTCCCCAATGGCTGGACCCCAGCGTCAGCCGCATCGGTGCCTCTTCATTGGCCTTGGGGCTGATGGCTGCTGGGGCAGGCATGCAGCTGGACACCTTGCGCCATGGCAAGCTGCTGGGCCTGAGTGTCCTGTGTGTCAAGCACTTGGCGCTTCCGCTCATCGCGCTGGGCATGTCTCAGCTTTTCCAGCTCAATCCGGTCCAAACCACCGTTTTGCTGGCGTTTTCGGCCTTGCCCACGGCATCCACCTGCTATGTGTTGGCCGCCCGGATGGGCTACAACGGCCCTTATGTGGCTGCGCTGGTCACGCTGTCCACCCTGTCGGGCATGCTGAGCTTGCCTTTTTCGCTTGGATTTTTGAATGCTTAATAATTAAAATACAGGTACTTTTTCGGAGGTACTTGTGAACTCATTCAAAAAATGGCCCCTGCACGTTCCCGTTGCATGGAAAAAAGCATTTCTCACATTGCTGGTCGCCAGCCTGAGTGCCTGCGCACTGAGCCCTCAGAAAGAACAAGCCAAAAAACAATCGGATGATTTGTTGCAAACACAATTGCAAGAAGTACAAGCCCAGCTGAGCCGTCCCAGCACGACCCGGTCTAAACATGTCTTTCTGGGATCAGCACAACACTCTCAATCGCTGGTGTTCCAAAGAGACATTGTGTCAATGGCAGAACGCCTTAAAACCCTAAATCCCGACACCGCCACCATTTTGCTCAGCAACCAAATGGAGACTCAACAGCTCAGTTTTCCTTTCGCGACCCGTCCCAATCTTGATCGGGTATTCACAAATTTGGCTGCTTGGTCGCAAGTACACCCTTTGTCTTTGACGGTGCTCATCTCAACGCATGGTTCACCCGATGTTTTATCCGTCAATATTGCCAACCAGTATTTTCAGCCGCTTCGCTCGGCCCAGCTCAAAGCCTGGCTGGACAAACTGCATGCCCGAACCAAAATCACTTTGCTGCTCTCTGCCTGCTATTCAGGCTCTTTTGTAGACGCTCTGCGGGCTGAAAATCGGATGATCTTGACAGCTGCAGCGGCCAATCGAAACTCTTTTGGCTGTCATTACCATGACCGCAACACTTGGTTCATTGGACAACTTTTGGGCCCGCATTTTTCACCACAAAGCACTTGGGACGATGTCTTCACCGCCACTCGCGCTGGGATCGCGCGCCAGGAAAAATTTCAACAGGTGTCGCCTCCCTCCAACCCACAAATTGACGGCAGTGAACAGCATCGAAAAATGACACTGAAAGAGTGGTTTTCCATTGAATGACTGGGTATCCACAGGCTTGTTGTTCATCCTCAATCAAACTTGAGAGACCATCGCACCTGCTCTTGCACTACAGGATCGGGGTGCCCTGCACGCGTTGCCAAGGCCCGGCGCAAAGCTTCACGCTCGTTCGCAGCCAGCGAGTCCGACGCCAGCGCATTGCCCGCCGCCAGCGCCAGGTTGCGCAACCAGCGGGCATGACCAATGCGGCGGATCGCGCTGCCTTCGGTGCGGCGCAAAAACTCGGCTTCGCTCCAGGCCATCAGCCCAGCGATGCTGGACGCCCCCAAACCCTCGCGGGTCTGCCAGTCCGGCAAGGGGCTCACTTGCGCAAACTTGTTCCAGGGGCAGGCCAGTTGGCAGTCGTCGCAGCCATAAATGCGGTTGCCGATCAGAGGGCGCAAGGCTTCGTCGATCGGTCCGGCATGCTCGATCGTCAAATAGGAAATGCATCGCCGCGCATCCAGCTTGTAGGGCCCCACGATGGCCTGAGTGGGGCACAGGTCCATGCAGGCGCTGCACTGGCCGCAATGTGCCGACACCGCAGGCGTTTCGGGCAAGGCAAAGTCCACAAACAACTCGCCCAGGAAAAACATCGACCCGGCCTCGCGGCTCAGCACCAGGGTGTGCTTACCGCGCCAGCCCAGCCCGCTGCGGGTGGCCAGCTCGGCCTCCATCACGGGGGCCGAGTCGGTGAACACCCGGTGGCCAAAAGGACCGATCGCCTCGGCAATCAGCGCTTGCAGCTTTTGCAGGCGGTTGCGCAACACTTTGTGGTAATCCCGCCCCCGGGCGTACACCGACACCACTGCCTCGCCAGGCTGCAGGCTGCGGGCGGTCTCGCGGGCCAGCCAGTCGGGCGGCGTGTCTTCGGGCAAGTAATCCATGCGGGCCGTGATCACGCTCACTGTGCCCGGCACCAGCTCGGCCGGACGCGCGCGTTTCATGCCGTGGCTGGTCATATAGCCCATGCTGCCATGAAAACCCGCCGCAAGCCAGGCCGATAATCCGGGCTCTGCCGAGGTCAAATCGATGCCCGTCACGCCAATTTGGGACAATCCCAACTCACGCGCCCAGATCTGGATCTGGGGCCACAGTTCAAGAAGGTCGATTTGAGTACGTTCAGCAGTCACCCGCCGATTGTAGGAAGCCCCTCAACCCCGCCAGACTGGGAGGGCTTGTGGCGGGATGAGGCCGCCACGCAAGCCTTTGCCGCGCAACTGGCGCAAGGCCTGCAGCAATGGCCGGGCGGGCGCGATGCCTGCATCGAGCTGCGGGGCAACCTGGGTGCGGGCAAGACCACCCTGGTGCGCCACCTGTTGCGCGCGGCCGGTGTGGCCGGCCGCATCAAAAGTCCGACCTATGCCGTGGTCGAGCCGCACCAGGCTGGCTCAGGCGATGCAGCCTGGCCCATCTGGCATTTTGATTTTTACCGTTTCAACGACCCGCAAGAGTGGGAAGACGCGGGCTTTCGCGACATTTTTGCCGGGCCTGGGCTCAAGCTCATGGAGTGGCCAGACAAGGTGGCCGGTCAACTGCCGCCGCCTGACTGGGTGATTGCGCTGGAGGCTCTGGACGAAGACCAGCGCAGCGTGCGCATCAGCGCGGGCACCGAGCGCGGTCGGCAGTGGCTGGCCTCGTGGCTGCCGTCCTGCTCGAAAGGTGCCACCCATGCAAGCTGACCGCCGCCGACTGATCCAGGCCGGTTTTCTGGCGCTCAGCCTGGGC
>Ga0255139_1000006_pt1 | contig 139415 bp, 126 predicted proteins | sample Law_Colum_RepB_8_FD_188549 | JGI IMG/M metagenome (GOLD analysis project Ga0255139, IMG submission 188549) | Freshwater microbial communities from St. Lawrence River, New York, United States - Law_Colum_RepB_8d | ecosystem: Environmental > Aquatic > Freshwater > River | place: USA: New York...
CACGAATCGCAGATTTGAAAGTGAACAGGAAAGTCAATGAAATCAACGATCTACCAACACCACCTCCGCGCCAGTGCTAGCTTTTCGTACCGTCACTTATTGCACTGAAAACGAGGAGACCCCTTGACCCACCAGGAACTCAAGCCGTCCAGGTAGCCTTTGCCCGCTTCGTCATAGAGCCAGGCACCGCTACCGCGTACCAACGCCAGCGGCGGCTGCGTCTCGTGGCGTTTCATCTGGGTGCAGGGATGCCACACGCTGGTCGTGCTGCGGCTGGAGAGGCTTGCCGACATCACAGTGCCTGCGTTGGCACGTGGTGGCGCAAGGCTGTTTGGCGGTTGTGCTCGTCCACAAACACTAGTTGGGGATGATGCCCAGCGACCCGCTCTTCATGCACCTGAGCAAAGGCCGCGATGATGATGAGGTCGCCCACTGCAGCACGGCGTGCCGCTGAACCGTTGACCGAGATCATGCCCGAGCCCCGCTCGCCCTTGATGGCGTAGGTGACAAAGCGCTCACCGTTGTTGATGTTCCAGATGTGGATTTGCTCGTTCTCGCCCAGATCAGCAGCATCCATCAGATCCTCGTCGATCGCGCAGGAGCCCTCGTAATGCAGTTCGCATGCCGTCACTGTGGCGCGGTGGATCTTGGACTTGAGGAGGGTACGGTACATGGTTTCACCTTCAAGAAAGTTCAGCGGGCCATCAGCCCCAGGGTATCAAACAGGCGTCGGTCGCTGGCCCAGTCGGGGTTACCGGTAGTGAGCCGCTTGTTACCCTGGAAAACGAATTTGTCCAGCTACAGCGCGTCAGGCGCCTTGTGGTCTGATGTGCTGGGTGGCCTCGTCTTCGACACGCTGCCAGATCTCGACCGCTATCGGGTTCTTGCTTTCTTCCAGGATGTGCCCCACCAGCCCGATGGCGCGCGCCAGCACGCCGATGCCGCGCACAATCTTCCAGGGCAGGCCGAGCTCGCAGCAAATGGCGCCGATGGCGCCGGTGGCGTTGACCGGCAGCATCTTGCCGGCGGCGCGCTCGGCCTCGGCGCAGATCAGTTGTTCGAGCCGGATGTAGTCGCCGGAAAAACCGTTGTCCTTGGCGATCTGAAACAGGCGCGGGGCGCGCGGATCAACCGGCTTGTGCAGCGGATGACCGAGTCCGGGAATGATCTGGCCGCGCGCACGAAAGGCTGCCACGGTGTCGCAACCGATGCGCTCTAGGTCAGCCCCTTTCGTTCCGGGTGGCAGGGCCTCGTACAGCATTTTGGCGGTGCCTTCGGTGCTGCCGACGAACACGCTGCCCAGGCCGCACAATCCGGCCGCCACCGCGGCCTGCAGCGATTCGGGAGCACCGGCGTAGGTCAGTCGCGCGACCAGCGCACTCGGCGTGATGCCATGCTCGACCAGCGTCACCGCAATGGCATTGAACACGTTCGATTCCTGCGGTGTCGGCATGCGCCCGACGATTTGCAGGAAGGCCATATCACCCAGGTTGAGATGGCCGAGGATCTCCTCGGGCAGACTCTTGCCGTGCACTTCGATGCGGTCCGGGGTACTCCAGGCAATGTCGGAGCGGATGGGTTTGTTCTTACGGGTCATGGAGAACTCCAGTCGGGTCAATGACAAATCAGGCGTTCAGGCCCGCGTCGCGCAGCACGGCGCGCGCGCGCTGGACCACCGGCAGGTCCACCATCTGGCCGTCCACGGCCACGGCGGCGCCACCGGTGGCGGCAAAGGCTTCGCAGACGCGGCGCGCCCAGGCGATGCGCTGCGGGCTGGGTGCGAACACCGCCTGCACGGTGGCCACCTGCTGGGGGTGGATGCACAGCTTGGCGCCAAAACCGAGGCGGCTCGAGCGCTCTGCATCCACCTGCAGGCGCTGTACATCATGAATGGCGGTGCTCACACCGTCCACCGGCGCGGCCAGCGCAGCCAGCCGCGAGCCCAGCACCAATTGGGAGCGGAAGGCCAGGAGCTCTATTTCCGCGCCGTCGGGGTCACAGTCGATGCCCAGGTCGAGCGCCAGATCGACGCTGCCAAAGGCCAGCCGGATCACGCCCGGCACGCGTGCAATGCTGTGGATTTCCTGAAGGCCGCGCGCCGACTCGATGATGGGCAACACGTCCTTGAAGGTGGTCTCGACCACGGTGCAGACGGCGTCTATGCCCTCGACCTTGGGCAGCATGACGGCGGCCACGCCGGGGTGGCGGCACAGTTCGAGGTCGTCGTCGAACCAGGGCGTACCCGCGGCGTTGATGCGCACCACCAGCGGTGCCGACTCGTCAAGCGCTCCGGCCAGCGCGTCGCGCGCGCGCGCCTTCGCCTCGGGGGCCACGGCGTCTTCCAGATCGACGATGACCGCGTCGGCACCGCTGGCACGGGCCTTGGCAAAACGCTCAGGCCGGTCGGCGGGCACAAAAAGATAGGCGCGCGGCAGGGCCTGCAGGCCGGGGGTGCTGCCATTCATGCTCACACCCCTGCTCATGCCGCCAGCCAGCGGTCCATGCATGGCGCCTCGGCCACCGCCCAGACGCGTGCGATCAGCGCCTCCATTTCTTCCGGCTTAGCCCCCTTGCCGTAGGCCGCCAGGCGCTGGGCCTTGTCTTCGAGCTCGGGGCGCGTCAGGGTGTTCCCGGGGTCGCCCTTGGGCTCGTCAACACGCGCGCTTAAACGTCGGCCATCGCGCGTGGTGACCGTCACCTTGCCAATCCAGCGCTGCGGGTAGGCCTGATCGACCTCGGCGTCGAGCTGCATCGTAACCCGGTCGCGCAAGGCGGCCACGCGCGGGGCTAGGTAATGCTGCTCGAATTCGTTCAGCCCGGCGTAACCGTATTCGGCCGCCAGCGCGAGCACCGTGCCCATCGAGAACTTGGCCTGGTGTACCGTGGCCGGCACGGTCACGCGGCCCAGCACGTCGATGGCGCCTTGATGCACCTGGGTGGTCACCGCGGCGATGTCGTCGGCCTTGAGTCCATGCGTTTGCATCAACGCCAGCAGCGCGTCGGCGCTCGGGTGGGTGTGGCGGCACGAGGCGTGGTATTTGAACGAGGTTTCCGCCGTGGCCCAGCGCTGGCCCAGGCGGTCGGTCAGCCGCGCCGGGTCGGCGTCGCTCGACATGCCCGCCGCCATGCCCTGCGCGCCCTCCAGAATCTGGCGCGCCCCAGTAAAACCGCTTCGTGCCAGGTAGGCCGACGCCAGACCGCAGGATGCCGCGTGCGCGGTGTGCAGTTGCTTGGAGTCGGCGGCGTCGCGCAAAAACTCCCACAGCCCGGCGGCTTGTGTGCCGGCGCTGCCGAAGGCATGCAGCATGGTGGTCGCATCGAGCTTGAGCAGCCGTCCGGCCGCCGCAGCGGCGGCCAGCGTGCCGGCGGTGGCCGTGGTGTGAAAGATGCGGTAGTGCGAGCGGCCCAGGAACTCGCCCACCCGAATGCCGACTTCATAGCCCGCCACCACGGCGGCCAGGAACTCGCGGCCGCTGGCACCGATGTCCTGCGCGATGGCCAGCGCCGCCGGGAACACGACGGCCGCGGGATGAAACACCGAGCCGTTGTGGACGTCATCCTGCTCGGCGAAGTGCGAGGCGGCCGCGTTGACCATCGCGGCGAAATGGGGCGAGGTGGTGCGGCGCGAGATCAGCACCTCGGCGCGGCCCGAGGCCGGCCCCATGGTGCGGGCATAGGCTTCGATGGCCTCGACCGGCCGGGCGCCCTTGCCCGCCAGCGCGGAGGCGTACCAGTCGAGGAACAGGTCTTCGGTGCGGCGCAGCACCGGCGCCGGAATGGTGTCGAATGACAGATCGGCGGCAAAGGCAGCCAGCGTCGCGCTCGGGTTTGTATCCAGGGTCATGGCATCGATCTCGCAGTCAGATGGCTTGGTCCGCACGCAGCCGGGCGATGTCAGTCTCGCCGTAGCCGAGCTCGGTCAGGATGGCTTCGGTGTGCTGGCCCAGCGCAGGCACCGGCCCCATGGGCGGCGGCGGCTCGCTGCCCTGGACGTGGTGCGGCGGGTACAGCGCCGGCAGCGTGCCGCCGGGCGAACCGATCTCGGTCCAGCGCCCGCGCGCCGCGAGTTGCGGGTGCTTCCACAGGTCGGCCATCTCGTTGAGCTGGCCGTTGGCGATTTGCGCCGCATCTAGCCGCGCCACCAGTTGCGCCGCGGTCAGGGTGGCGCAGACGCCTTCGATGATGCCGCGCAGTTTCTCGCGCTGGGCCAGCCGGTTGGCGTTGCCCAGGTACTGTGCGGTCAGCTCGGGCAACTGCAACACCTGGTTGCAGAAGGTGGCCCATTCGCGGTCGTGCTGCACCGCCAGCACCACCTGCTTGCCGTCGCCGCAGGTAAAGGGGCCGTAGGGGTAAATGGCGGCGTGCGAGGCGCCGGCACGCGGCGGCGGCGGCTGGCCGTCCAGCGTGTAGTAGAGCGGGAAGCCCATCCATTCGGACATGGCTTCGAGCATGGAGATTTCGAGCCGCTGGCCGCGCCCCGTGCGCCCGCGCTCCAGCAAGGCGGCCAGCACGCTGCTGTAGGCGTACATGCCGGCGGCGATGTCGGCAATCGACAGCCCGGCCTTGGATGGCTTCTCCGGCGTGCCGGTCACCGACACAAAACCGGCTTCGCTCTGGATCAGCAGGTCATAGGCTTTTTTCTCGGTGTAGGGGCCGCCGTCGCCGTAGCCCGAGATGTCGCACACCACGATGCGCGGGTTGACCGGCGCCAGGCTGGCGTGGTCCAGTCCCATGCGCGCGGCAGCACCGGGCGCCAGATTCTGCACCAGCACGTCGGCGCGCTCCACCAGCTTTTGCAGCACGGTGCGGGCATCTGGGTGCTTGATGTCGAGCGTCAGGCTTTCCTTGGAGCGGTTGCACCAGACGAAGTGGGAAGCCGAGCCGTGGGCCCGGGTGTCGTAGGCGCGGGCGAAGTCGCCCTCGCCCGGGCGCTCGACCTTGATGACGCGCGCGCCGAGGTCGGCCAGTTGGCGGGTGCAGAACGGCGCGGCAATGGCGTGCTCCAGCGTGACGATCAGCATTCCTTCCAATGGACGCATGGTAATTTCTTTCAGAATGAACGCGGCAACCCGAGCACATGCTCGGCCACGTAGCTCAGAATCAGGTTGGTGGAGATCGGCGCCACCTGGTACAGCCGGGTTTCGCGGAACTTGCGCTCGATGTCGTATTCGCAGGCAAAGCCGAAGCCGCCATGGGTCTGAATGGCGGTGTTGGCCGCCTCCCAGGAGGCTTTGGCGGCCAGGTACTTGGCCATATTGGCCTCTGCACCACACGGTTGGTGGGCGTCAAACAGCTCGCAGGCACGCCAGCGCATCAGGTCGGCGGCCTCGGCCTCGATGTGGGCTTCGGCTAGCGGAAACTGCACGCCCTGGTTCTGCCCGATCGGGCGGTCAAACACGCGGCGCTCGCGGGCATAGCGGGCGCTGCGCTCGACGAACCAGCGGGCGTCGCCAATGCACTCGGCGGCAATCAGGGTGCGCTCGGCGTTCAGGCCGTCCAGGATGTACTTGAAACCTTTGCCCTCCTCGCCGATCAGGTTCTCGGCCGGGATTTCGAGGTTGTCGAAAAACAGCTCATTGGTCTCGTGGTTGACCATGTTGCGGATCGGGTTCACCGTCATGCCCTGGCCAATGGCCTGGTGCAGGTCAACGATGAAGATCGACATGCCCTCTGACTTGCGCTTCACATCCTTGAGCGGGGCGGTGCGTGCCAGCAAAATCATCAGGTCGGAGTGCTGAATCCGCGAGATCCAGACCTTCTGGCCATTGACCACATAGCGGTCGCCCTGCTTGACCGCGGTGGTCTTGATCTTGGTGGTGTCGGTGCCTGTGGTCGGCTCGGTCACGCCCATGGACTGCAGGCGCAGATCGCCGCTGGCGATTTTGGGCAGGTAGCGGCGCTTTTGCTCGTCCGAGCCGTGGCGCAGCAAGGTGCCCATGTTGTACATCTGGCCGTGGCAGGCGCCGGCGTTGCCGCCGCAGCGGTTGACCTCTTCCATCACCACCGAGGCTTCGGCCAGACCCAGGCCGGCACCGCCGTACTCCTGCGGAATCATCACCGCCAGCCAGCCGGCCCTGGTCAGCGCGTCAACACACGCCTCGGGGTAAGCACGGGCATCGTCAATCTTGCGAAAATACTCGTCGGGGAAGCGTTTGAAAAGATCGCGCAGCGCGGCACGCAACTCGGGGTAACGTTCTTGGTTCATCATTTTCAGTCTCTAAAAGTTCCCCGCCGAGCCGCGCAGGACAAAGGTTACCGGTTAGCGGAATTTGCTGAAGTCGGGCTTGCGTTTTTCAAGAAAGGCGCTGGCCCCTTCCTGCTGCTCGCCGGTGTTGAAATAATTGGGTGCCACTTCCTGGATCAGGTCGTTCATGTCCTTGCCCATGATCGGCGCCATGTGGTGGTAGAACGAACGCTTGACAATCTTCAGGCAGGTCGGCGACAGCGACAGCAATTCGTCGCAATACTTCTGCACCTCCGCGTCGAGCTGGGCCATCGGCACCACCGAATTGGCCAGACCCCAGTCGAACGCCTGCTTCGCGCTGTAGCGGCGGCACAGCATCCACAACTCGCGCGCCCGCTTGTGGCCAAGCACATTGGCCGCGTGCGAGACGATGTAGCCGCCCGCCGGTGAGCCGACGCGTGGCCCGTTCTGACCAAAGATCGCGTGCTCGGCGGCAATCGTGAAGTCACAAAAGTAGGCAATGTGGTGACCGGCGCCAATGGCATAGCCGTTGACACGCGCGATCACCGGCTTGGGGCATTCGGCGATCTGCCGATTGAAGTTGAACTCCAGGTCCTGCAGGCCGCTCTTGCCGCCTTCGCCCTTTTCCCAGTTGACATCACCGCCGACGCAAAAGGCGCGCTCGCCAGTACCGGTCAGCACGATCACGCCGACCTTCGGATCGTTGCCGGCCTGGGCCAGCAGTCGCTCCATGTCCTTGATCGTGTCACCGGTGAAGGCATTGAGCGTCTTGGGCCGGTTGATGGTGATGGTGGCGACGAAATTCTTGACTTCGTAAATGACTTCTTGGTCCGACATGCCTGACTCTCCTATTAAAGTTTGGGGATCTACTGATGACGATGGTTCAATTCGTGCGCTATTCGTGTGCTATCACGCAGTCTTTCACGAGTTGATCCACTTCGTCCGGGCTGTAACCCAGCTCGCCGAGAATGTCCCGACTGTGTTCGCCCAGCTTGGGCGGTGGCGGCATGGCGTCGGGCCGGCGCATGCCCGCAGCGAGTTGCGCCGGAAAGGGGATCAGCGGCAGGCCGGGCATCGCCGGATGTTCAAAGAAGCGACCGGCCAGCACCGGGTCGGCCATGGCCTCGGACACCGTGTTCACCGGACCACAGGGAATATCGGCGGCCTCGAAGGCTGCCACCCAGGTGGCCGCCGGACGGGTGATGAAAATCGCCTCCAGTTCAGCCAGCAGCGCCGGCCGGTTGGCAATGCGCACGGCGTTGCGCTGGTAACGCGGATCGGTAAGCCACTCCAGCCGCTCGATGACGGCGCAAAACCGCTTGAACGCACCTTCGTTCACCACCGACACGCTGAACCAGGCACCGTCGGAGCCGCGAAAGTGACGGCTCGGCACAGCAATCGGCAGGTTCACCGCGCGAATCGGCTCTCGCTGTTCAATCGCATATTCACCCACCTTGCTGGCAAGAAAATTGAACATGGTGTCCACCAGGGACAGCTCCACGCGCTGTCCCTGGCCGGTCTGCTGCCAGTGCATCACCGCAGCCAGCACGCCCAGCGCGCCGCACATGCCGGACGCCACATCGATGATCGGCAAGCCGATACGAACCGGTGGATCGCCTTCTTCCCCACTGGCGTAGAAGGCCCCCGCCATGCCCTGCACCACGCTGTCGACCGAGGGTCTGAGCCGGTAGTCGCCCTGCTCACCAAAGGCGCTGACCATGTAGTACACCATCGCCGGGTTGATGCGCCGCACCGCGTCGTAGGTCAGCGCATGAGCCTCGGCAAAGTCGGGGCGAAAATTGTGCACCAGCACTTGGGCTTTTGAAATCAGCCGCTCCAGCACCGCGCGCCCGGCCGGGGTGCGTATGTCCAGCGCGATCGACTCCTTGCCCCGGTTGCAGGTCATGAAAGCGACGCTGGAGTCGCCATAAAACGGCGGGCCAAAATGCCGCCCCTCCTCGCCGGTGATAGCCTCGACCTTGATGACGCGCGCGCCCAGGTCGGCCAGCACCATGGCCGCGTAAGGCCCGGCAATCAAGCGGGACAGATCGATGACGGTGATGCCACTCAGAATGCCTTGCACGGCGCCGCCCTTTTTTACTTGCTGGCGCGCGAGCGGGTGCGGAAGGCCGCAATGCCGGCGCGATGCTCGGGCGTGTCTTCGAGCACCGCCATGTGCGAGGACACCATGTCCAGGTGCGTGGCGAGCGCCATGGTCTGGCTTTGGTAGACGGCGCGGCGAAAGAAGCGCACCGCCTGCTGCGGCTTGGAGGCAATAGTGCGCGCCATCTCGTAAGTGGCTGCCATCAGTTCGGCATCGGGCACCACGCGATTGACCATGCCAATGCGCTCGGCCTCTTCCGCCCCCACCACGCGACCTGTCCAGAACAGCTCAAGCGCGCGCGCAGTGCCTATCAGTCGCGGCAAGTACCAGGCACCGGCATCACCGGCCATCAGTCCGATGTTGATATAACTCTCGGCCAGCGTGGCCGAGCTGGCCATCAAGCGGATATCGCACATCAAAGCCATGTCGCAGCCAGCGCCGCGCGCCGCGCCATTGACGGCGGCAATGATCGGCTTTTCCATCCGCTCCAGCGTGAGCGCAATGCGATGCACATGCCGATAAAGAAAATCCTTGCGCCCCATGCTGTCGAGTTCGCTGAACTTGGCCATCTCCTCGAAGTTGCCACCGGCACAAAAAGCACGACCGGCACCGGTGACGACGATGACCTTGACGCGCTCATCGGCCTCGGCCTGCTCAAGCGCCGCGCGCCAGGCATCAACCATCTCAAGATCGAAGGCGTTGAGCTGCTCCGGCCGGTTCAGCGTCAGGGTGCCGATGCCGTCGGCATCAACCGCAAACAGAATTGGGGGTTCGACGGACATGGAATCTTCCTTGGAGTGAAGTGGATGGGAAACAAGAACAACCGTCTCTGCCTGTCGGGCACCGCCCGGCCTGGGCGTGCGCTACCCAAGCATATTAACAGAACGGTTGTTAGTTAGGAGTGGGGCGCAAGCTGGGCCAGCAATCATTGAGCAGGAGTGACGGGGATGGATCTACCCGGGCTGACCGCGACGACCGGCCCCAGGCACCCGCTACAGCGCGGCGATGAGTTCCGGCACGGCGCTAAACAGATCGGCCACCAGGCCATAGTCGGCAACCTGGAAGATCGGTGCTTCGGCGTCCTTGTTGATCGCCACGATGACCTTGCTGTCCTTCATGCCGGCCAGGTGCTGGATGGCGCCCGAGATGCCGACCGCCACGTACAACTGGGGTGCCACGATCTTGCCGGTCTGACCAACCTGGTAGTCGTTGGGCGCGTAGCCGGCATCGACGGCGGCGCGCGAGGCGCCGATCGCCGCTCCGAGCTTGTCGGCCAGCGGCTCCAGCACGGCATGAAACTTGTCGGCCGCGCCCAGGCCACGCCCACCGGACACGATGACCGATGCGGCGGTGAGTTCCGGCCGTTCCAGCTTCACGACCTCACGTCCGACCAATGTGGTCAACCCGAGATCGCCAGCCGCTGCCAGCGTCTCGACCACTGCCGTGCCGCCCGCACCCGCCGGGTCAAAGGCGGTGGTGCGAATGCTCAGCACCTTGATGGCATCCTTCGATTGCACGCGGGCCAGCGCGTTGCCGGCATAGAACGGGCGCTGGAAGGTGTCGGGCGATTCGATGGCGATCACGTCCGACACCTGGGAGGCGTCCAGCAATGCCGCCACACGCGGCAGCACGTTTTTGCCAAAGGCCGTGGCCGGCGCAAGCACATGGGTGTAGCCAGCATCGGCGCGCACGCGTGACTGCACCAGCGCGGCCAGGTTCTCGGCCAGATGGGCCTCGTAGTGCGTCGCGTCGGCGTGCAGCACCTTGCTCACGCCCGCGACCGCAGCAGCAGCCTGGGCAACGGCAACGCAATTGCCACCCGCCACCAACACATGAATGTCGCCGCCGATGCGCGTGGCGGCAGCAATCGTGTTCAGCGTGGCCGCTTTGAGTACGGTGTTGTCGTGTTCCGCAATGATCAGGGTTGTCATCAGATCACCTTCGCTTCTTCTTTGAGTCGTTTGACGAGTTCGGCCGTGTCGGCCACCTTGATGCCGGCCTTGCGGGTCGGCGGCTCGCTGACGTGCAGGGTCACGGTGCGCGGCGCGATGTCGATGCCGAGCTCGGCCGCCTTGATTACCTCCATCGGCTTTTTCTTGGCCTTCATGATGTTGGGCAGCGTGATGAAGCGCGGCTCGTTCAGGCGCAGGTCGGTCGTGATCACGGCCGGCAGTTTCATGGCCAGGGTTTCCAGGCCGCCGTCGATCTCGCGCGTGATGGTGGCGGTGTCGCCGCTGATCTGCACCTTGGAGGCGAAGCTGGCCTGGGCCCAGCCCATCAGCGCGCCAAACATCTGGCCAGTCTGACCAGCGTCGTCATCAATCGCCTGCTTGCCGAAGATGGCGAACTGCACGCCTTCTTTGGTGGCCACGTGCTGCATCAGTTTGGCCACCGCCAGCGGTTCGAGCCCGGCGTCGGTTTCAATCAGCACGGCGCGATCGGCGCCGATGGCCATCGCGCTGCGCAGCGTCTCCTGGCAAACGGTCGGGCCGCAGGACACGACGATCACTTCAGAAGCGACACCGGCCTCCCTGAGGCGCACCGCCTCTTCGCAGGCAATCTCGTCGAACGGGTTCATGGACAATTTCTGGTTCGCGAGATCGACTCCCGAACCGTCGGACTTGACGCGGGCCTTGACGTTGTAGTCCAGCACCCGCTTGACGGCGACCAATATCTTCACTTTATCTCCATGTGATTAAAAAAATAAACAATTCAAAAACGGCAAGAACGGAGCCGAATCCGGCCCGTTCAATCACGGTTCACTCCCGATGCGGCCACACGAGGAAGCAGCATCGTGTACATGCGCTGCGCCAGCGCGTCGACGTCCAGGCGCCCGGCAGGCCGGTACCACTGCGCCGTCCAGTTGAGGGCGCCGAGCATCGTCTGGCGCACCAGCAAGACATCGGTGTCGACCAGGCCCAGCGCCGCAGCCTCGCTGATCGGCGCCATCCACAAGGCCTCGTAGGCGTCGCGCGATGCCATCACCCGGGTCTGGGCGGCCGGCGAAAGGCTGCGCCACTCATAGAGCAGCACGGTCATCGCGTCGAGCCGCGGACCGAGCAAAGCCTTCAGGTGGCTGCGCACCATCGACAGCAGCCGCTCGGGCAAGCGAAACTCGCCAGCCAGCCCGTCGCGCACCGACTGCATGATGTCGCGAACGCCCTCCTCCATAATCGCCACCAGCAGCTCCTCCTTGGTGGCGAAATGGTAGAAGAGCGAGCCGGAAGTCATGCCCATGGCCTGGGCAATCTCGCGCACCGAAGTGCGCTCGAAACCCTGGCGCCGGAACTGGCTCGCCGCGGTCGCCAGGATCGCATCTCTGCGCGGGAGTGGGTTGTTTCGCTCTTTTGTCATGCCGTATACTATACCATCTAACAAGCGTTTGGTTGATGGTCTTATCCGTCGCGTGTTGGGTGCTTCCGGCGCCTTTCCGCGTGGACGATCCCACTCTTCGCAAACCGTCGGCCATGCCAGCGTCAATCGGATTTCAAGGACAGACCCATGCTCAACCGCACCCTCTTCGGTGAAGAACACGAACTCTTCCGGGACCAGGCCCGCCGCTTTCTGGAAGAAGAGGTCATCCCCCATCACGCTGGCTGGGAAACCGATGGCATCGTGCCGCGCGCCGTCTGGCGCAAGGCCGGCGCCGCGGGCCTGCTGTGCCCCGCCATACCCGAGCAATACGGCGGCGGTGGCGGCACGCGCCTGCACAGTGCCGTGCTGATCGAGGAAGTCGCGCGCGCCGGCACGAGCGGAATCGGCTTCGGCCTGCACTCCGACATCGTGGCACCTTACATCCTGGCCTACGGCACCGAGGAGCAAAAGCGCAGCTGGCTACCGAAGATGGCCACCGGCGAGGTGATTGGCGCCATCGCCATGACCGAGCCGGGCGCGGGCAGCGACCTGCAAAACGTGCGCACCACCGCCGTGCGCGACGGCGACGAACTGGTGATTAATGGTCAGAAGACGTTCATCACCAATGGCCAGAACGCCGACTTGGTGATCGTCGTCGTCAAGACCGATCCGACGCAAGGTGCCAAGGGCACCTCGCTGGTGCTGGTCGAGACCAATCGCCCCGGTTTCACGCGCGGGCGCAACCTCGAAAAGATCGGCATGAAGGCGCAGGACACCTCGGAACTCTTCTTCGACGGCGTGCGCGTGCCGGCCGGCAACATCCTCGGCGGCGAGGGCAAGGGCTTTTTCCTGCTGATGCAGGAACTGGCCTGGGAGCGCATGCAGATCGCCATCGGCGCGGTGGCGGGCGCCGAGGCCGCGCTCGAATGGACGCTGGTCTACACCAAGGATCGCAAGGCCTTCGGCCAGCGCGTGATCGATTTCCAGCACAACCGCTTCAAGCTCGCCGAAATGAAGACCGAGGTGCAGATCGCACAGGTCTTTGTCGACCGCCTGCTCGGCCTGCTGATGGACGGTCAGCTTGATGCTGCCACCGCCGCGATGGCCAAGTACTGGACCACCGACCTGCACTGCAAGGTGATCGACCAATGCCTGCAGATGTTCGGCGGCTTCGGCTACATGTGGGAGTACCCGATTGCCCGCGCCTATGCGGATGCGCGCGTCGCGCGCATCTACGGTGGCGCCAACGAAATCATGAAGGAAATCATCAGCCGTACGCTGTAGCACCCGCCGCCAGCCGCTTTTCGCCCTCTTGCCTATCGCTTCCACAGATTCAAAAAACAGGAAACCCACCATGACCGACGCATTCATTTACGACGCCGTGCGCACGCCGCGCGGCAAGGGCCGCAGCTCGGGTGCACTGCACGGCACCACGCCCATCAGTTTGGTCATCACCGCGCTGCAGGCACTGCGCGACCGCAACACCCTGGACACCGCCTTCGTGGACGACATCATCCTCGGCTGCGTCGAACCCGCCGGTGAGCAAGGCGCCGACATCGCGCGCGTTGCGGCCATCGCCGCCGGGTACCACGAGAGCGTTGCCGGCGTGCAGGTCAATCGCTTTTGCGCCTCGGGGCTCGAGGCCTGCAACATGGCCGCCGCCAAGGTGATGTCGGGCCAGTCGCCACTGGTCATCGGCGGCGGTGTGGAGAGCATGAGCCGTGTGCCCATGGGCACCAGCGGCGGCGCCTGGGCGATTGACCCAGCAGTGGCGATTCCGACCTATTTCGTGCCACAGGGCATTTCGGCCGACCTGATTGCCACCCTTTACGGCCATAGCCGCAGCGACGTCGACAGCTACGGGGTCGAAAGCCAGCGCCGCGCTGCACTCGCCTGGGCCGAGGGCCGCTTCGCCAAGTCGATCGTTCCAGTCAAGGACGTGAACGGTTGCCTCGTACTTGAGCGCGACGAACACATGCGCGCCGAAACCACACTAGAGTCGCTCGCCAAGCTGGAACCTGCCTTCAAGGTGCAGGGCGAAAAATACGGTTTCGACGCGGTGGCCGTGCAGCGCTATCCGGAGATCGAGCGCATGGTGCACGTGCACCACGCCGGCAACTCGTCGGGCATCGTCGATGGCGCGGCCGCGGTGCTGATCGGCAACGCCGAGGTCGGTAAACAGCTCGGCCTGAAAGCCCGTGCCCGCATCCGCTCGTTCGCGTCCATCGGCAGCGAGCCCACCATCATGCTGACCGGCCCTTCCTACTCTGCGGAAAAAGCGCTCAAGCTCGCCGGCATGAAAGCGGCCGACATTGACCTCTACGAGTTGAACGAAGCCTTTGCCTCAGTCGTGCTGCGTTTCATGGAGGTGATGAAGGTCTCGCACGACAAGATGAACGTCAACGGCGGGGCCATCGCGATGGGGCACCCCCTGGGCGCGACCGGTGCCATGATTCTGGGCACCGTGCTTGACGAACTCGAGCGCCGCAACCTGTCGACCGGACTGGTCACGCTGTGCGTGGGCGCCGGCATGGGCACCGCCACCATCATCGAGCGCGTCTGACGCCTTCGCACTTCATCAAAGACCTGGACCACCACCATGACGATTGACTACAAGCTGGATGCCGACGGCATCGCCACCATCACCTGGGCCATGCAGGACGTGCCGATGAACGTCCTCAACCAACAATCGATTCCTGCCTTCGCCGACGCCGTGAAGCGTGCCCAGGCGGATTCCGCCGTCAAGGGCGTGATCGTCACCTCGGCGAAGGCGGACTTCATTGCCGGCGCTGACCTCAACATGGTGCTGGCGCTCAAAGATGCCGCTGGCATGCTGGATTTTGTGTCGTCGTTACACAGTCTGCTGCGCGGCATCGAGACGGGCGGCAAGCCATACGTGGCGGCCATGAATGGCACCGCGCTGGGCGGCGGCTATGAAATTGCGCTTGCCTGCCATCGGCGCATCGCCGCCGACAATCCCAAAGCACTCATCGGGCTGCCCGAAGTCACGCTCGGCTTGCTACCGGGCGGGGGTGGCACGCAAAGGCTGCCACGCGTGATCGGCGTGCGCAACGCCCTGCCCTTCCTGCTGGAAGGTAAGAAACTCGCACCCAAAAAGGCACTGGAAGCCGGCCTGGTTGACGAGGTCGTCCCGGCCGATGAATTGCTCTCTCGTGCCAAGGAGTGGTTACTTGCCGACGGTGCCAAGAACGCCACCAGGCCATGGGACCAGAAGGGCTTCAAGCTGCCCGGAGGCGCTGTGCAAAGCCCCGCCGGCTACGAAACCTTCACCGCAGGCAACGCCATGCTGCGCGCCAAAACCTTTGGCAACTATCCCGCACCTGAGGCGATCTTGAACTGCGTCTACAACGGCTGCCAAGTCGACATCGACACCGGCTGCAAAGTCGAGATCCGCGAATTCGCGAAGCTGGCGACGGGGGTCGAATCCAAGAACATGATCCGCTCGCTGTTCTTCGGCATCACCGCCGCCAGCAAGCTCGCTTCGCGGCCCAAGGGCGTACCCCAGGCCAGCTACCGCAAGGTCGGCATCCTGGGCGCGGGCATGATGGGCGCGGGCATTGCCTTCTCATCGGCGGAAGTCGGCATGGAAGTGGTGCTGCTCGACAGCAGTGCCGAGGGCGCGGCCAGGGGCAAGGCCTACAGCGAAGGCCTGTGGAACAAACGCGTTGGGGCCAAGCGCATGACCGAGGCCGAGCGTGATGCCAAGCTCGCGCTGATCAAGCCGACCACCGACTTCGCCGACCTGGAAGGCTGTGACATCGTGGTCGAAGCGGTGTTTGAAGACCGTGCCATCAAGGCCGACGTGACGCGCAAGGCCGAGGCGGTGATCGCCAGCAGCGCGATCCTTGCCTCCAACACCAGCACCCTGCCGATCAGCGGGCTGGCCGAAGCTTCCGCGCGACCGGCCAACTTCATCGGCCTGCACTTTTTCTCGCCGGTGGACAAGATGCCGCTGGTCGAGATCATTCGCGGCAAGGCCACCAGCGACGACTGCCTGGCCCGCGCCATGGACTTCGTCAAGGCGATCCGCAAGACGCCCATCGTCGTCAACGACAGCCGCGGCTTCTACACCAGCCGCGTGTTTTCCACCTACGTGGGCGAGGGCCTGGCGCTGCTGGCCGAAGGCGTGAAGCCGGCGCTGATCGACAACGCCGGACGCATGGCCGGCATGCCGGTCGGCCCGCTGGTGCTGGCCGATGAGGTGTCGCTCGAACTGATGGCGCGCATCCGCAAGCAGACCGCCGCCGACCTCGGCGCGGCCTACCAGCGCAGCGCCATCGACGATGTCTGCGACCGCATGGTGGACCAACTCGGCCGGCTGGGCAAGAAAGTCGGCAAGGGCTTCTACGACTACCCGCAAGATGGCCAGAAGCAACTGTGGGCAGGCCTGGCGCAGGAGTTCCCGCTGGCGGCCACGCAACCCACGGTCGAAGAGGTCAAGCAGCGCCTGATGTTCATCCAGTCGGTCGAAACCACACGCTGCCTCGAAGAAAAAGTTCTGCTGGCACCGATCGATGCTGATGTCGGCGCGATCCTGGGCTGGGGCTTCCCAGCCTACTTGGGTGGCCCGATCGGCCAGATCCACAGCCTGGGGGTGTCCGCCTTTGTCAAAGCCTGCGAGAGCCTGGCAGAGCGGCACGGTGCGCGCTTCGCGCCGCCGCAACTGCTGCGCCGCATGGCTGATAGTGGCGAGCGTTTTTACGACCTGTAAGCACGCCCCACGCCTGTTCACTGCGATCTTTCAGCGAGAACCGCCCATGCCCGTCATCCAGAGCCAAATAGACCCGCAATCCGAGAGCTTCCAGCGCGAGCGCGCGCAGATGCTCGCCCTGATCGACAGTTTCCGCACGCTGGAAGACCGCGTGCGCAACACGTCCAACAGCCAGGAGGCCAAGTTCCGCGTCCGCAAACAGCTGCTGCCGCGCGAGCGCATCGCGCTGCTGCTCGACCGCGGCTCGTCGTGGCTGGAGTTCTCGACCCTGGCCGGTTTCAGGATGCACGACGACGACGGCGAGAAGAACGTGCTGGGGGGCGGGATCATCTGCGGCATCGGGGTGGTGTCTGGCATCCGCTGCGTGGTGATCGCCTCCGACAGCGCGATCAAGGGCGGCACCATCACGCCGATGGGCCTGCGCAAGAGCCTGCGCGCCGAAGCCATCGCACTGGAGAACAAACTGCCGGTGGTGCGACTGGTCGAGTCCGGCGGCGCCAACCTGATGCATGTGGGCGAGGTGTTCATTGACGGCGGCCGCGGCTTCGCTAACCAGGCACGGCTATCGGCCAGGGGCATTCCGCAGGTCTGCGTGATGCACGGCCACTCGACCGCCGGCGGCGCCTACCTGCCGGGTATGTCCGACTATGTGATCATGGTGCGCGGCCGCGCCAAGGCTTTCTTGGCCGGCCCGCCCTTGCTCAAGGCCGCCACCGGCGAGATCGCCACCGGCGAAGAGCTGGGCGGCGCCGAGATGCACTGCTCGATGTCGGGCGTGGCCGAGTACCTGGCCGAGGACGATGCCGACGGCATCCGCATCGCACGCGACATCCTGGCGCGGCTGCCGTGGAACGACCGCTTGCCGATGCGAGCGGTGAAGACCTGGAAAGAGCCGCGTTATCCGGTCGAGCAACTGGCGGGCGTGGTGCCGGTTGACTTCCGCCAGCCCTACGACATGCGCGAAGTGCTGGCGCGGGTGATCGACGACTCCGACTTCCTCGAATTCAAATCGCTGTACGGCTCCAGTACAGTGTGCGGCCATGGCGCCATCGAGGGACACCCTTGCGGCTTCATCGGCAACAACGGCCCCATTGATCCGCAAGGCGCCACCAAGGCGACCCAGTTCATCCAGCTGTGCTGCCAGTCGGGCACCCCCATCGTCTACCTGCAGAACACCACCGGTTTCATGGTCGGCAAGGAGGTCGAGCAAGTCGGCATGATCAAGCATGGCGCCAAGATGATCCAGGCCGTGGCCAATGCCACCGTGCCGCAGATCACCGTGATGACCGGCGCCTCCTTCGGCGCCGGCAACTACGGCATGTGCGGCCGCGCCTACGACCCGCGCTTCATGTTCGCCTGGCCCAACGCGCGGGTGGCGGTGATGGGCGGCGAACAGGCCGCCACCGTGATGCGCATCGTGACCGAGGAAAAAATGGCGAAGACCGGACAGGAACCATCAGCCGAAACCATGGCCACCATGAAGAGCGAGATCCTGGCACGTTTTGACCTCGAATCGCATTCGCTGTTTGCCACCGCGCGCCTGTGGGACGACGGCATCATCGACCCGCGCGACACCCGCCGCGCGCTCGCCACCACCCTGGCGGTGTGTCGCGAAGCCGGGTTGCGGCCTCTGAACTCGAACACCTTTGGCGTGGCACGGATGTGAGAACCCTGATGAACTTCACCAAAATTCTTATCGCCAACCGCGGAGAAATCGCCTGCCGGGTTATCCGCACAGCCAAAGCGCTGGGCTACCGCACAGTGGCCGTGTATAGCGAAGCCGATGCCCAGGCGCTGCATGTCGCCATGGCCGACGAGGCGGTGTGTATCGGCCCGGCGCCGGTCCGTGAGAGCTACCTCAACGTCGCGGCGCTGCTGGCTGCGGCGCGCAGCACGGGCGCCGATGCGGTCCACCCCGGCTACGGCTTCCTGTCCGAGAACGACGGCTTTGCACAGGCTTGCCTGGACGCCGGGCTGGTGTTCATCGGCCCGGATCCGCAGGCCATCCTGCAAATGGGCAACAAAGCCGGTGCCAAGCGCCTGATGCTGGCGGCGGGCGTGCCCTGCGTGCCCGGCTACCAGGGCACCGACCAGTCCGATGCCACGCTGCTCGGGAAAGCCGGCGAGATCGGCTTTCCGATCATGGTCAAGGCGGCAGCGGGCGGCGGCGGGCGTGGCATGCGGCTGGTCGAACACCCGCAGGACCTGGCGGTCGCACTGGTCAGTGCCCGCTCGGAAGCAGGCAACGCCTTCGGCAGCGAAGAGCTCATCCTCGAACGCGCGGTGATTGAACCGCGCCACGTCGAAATCCAGGTCTTCGGCGACCAGCACGGCTACATCATCCACCTGGGCGAGCGCGACTGCTCGATCCAGCGTCGGCACCAGAAGGTGTTCGAAGAAGCGCCCTCCCCGGCGGTCACGCCCGAGCTGCGCGCGCAAATGGGCGCGGCGGCGGTGGCGGCTGCGCGCACCGTGAACTACGTCGGCGCCGGCACGGTCGAGTTTTTACTTGACCGCGAAGGGCGTTTCTACTTTCTGGAGATGAACACACGGCTGCAGGTCGAACACCCGGTGACCGAGTGCATCACCGGCCTGGACCTGGTGGCGTGGCAGATCGCCGTGGCCCGTGGCGAGCCCTTGCCGCTGACGCAGGAGCAAGTGCAACTGAACGGGCACGCTATCGAAGTGCGCCTGTATGCCGAAGACCCGTACGCGGGCTTCCTGCCGCAAAGTGGCGATGTTGCGCTCTGGAGCCCGCCCACGGGCGAGGGCGTGCGCGTTGATCATGGACTGGCATCAGGTCAGACCGTCAGCCCGCACTACGACCCCATGATCGCCAAAATCATTGCGCACGGCGCGACCCGCGACGAGGCCCGACGACGCCTGATCGGTGCGCTGCAACGCACTCGCCTGCTCGGCCTACCCCACAACCGTGCCTTCCTCGAAGCCGTGGCCAGCCACCCGGCCTTCGCCGCTGGCGAAACGACCACTGCCTTCATCGCCAAGCACTTCGACAGTGCGGCGCTGGTGCGGCCCCAACCCGACTCGTTGGCGTTGGCGCTGGCCAGCACGCTGTGGTTCGAAGCCTGCGCCACGCCGGTCTCAGCCGCGCCCTGGCGCTCCAGCGGACCGGCACGCTGGCCGATGCTGATCGGCGAGGGCGAACACCGCCATGCCGTGCACATCACGGCCACCGGCGCCCACAGCTACACGCTCGAAGTGGGCACGGCGCTGCACCACATCACCCTCAGCGGGCGCGAAGGCGAGTGCCTGCGCCTGATCGCCGATGGCGTGCAGCAGCACGCGGCGGCGGTGTTTGCCGGCGGCGTGTTGCACCTGGAACTGGGCGACCTGAGCGCCAGCTTTGAAGACCTGACCTATGCCCCACCGGCCGCGGCTGCAGGAAGCGCGGAGTCACGGGTGCTCGCACCCATGAATGGACGGGTGCTGGCAGTTGACGTCCGAAATGGCGACACGGTCACCAAGGGGCAACGCCTGGCGGTGCTCGAAGCCATGAAGATGGAGCATCAACTGCTGGCCCGTCGCGATGGCGTGGTGGACCAGGTTGCGGTGCGCGCTGGCGACCAGGTTGCCACGCGCGCATTGTTGGTGTCACTGGTCGAGCAGCCTGATTGAGGCGCGCACCGCTCTGCACGCACGACACACGCCACACCCACGAGGAGTAAAACCCATGCCTGCCGAAACCCTGCCTGCCAAGAGTCCCTTCTATACGCCCGAGCACCTGGCGTTCCGCGACGCGATGCGCCGCTTCGTCGCCAGAGAAATTAGCCCGCACGTGGATGCATGGGACGAAGCCGAGTCCTTTCCTGTCGAGTTGTACCGCAAAGCGGCCGAAATCGGCCTGCTGGGCTTGGGTTTTCCCGCAAGCCATGGCGGCAACGACGGCGACCTGTTCATGACCATCATCGCCGCGCAGGAACTTGCGCGTTGCGGTGCTGGCGGGGTCTTGGCGAGTCTGCTGTCGCACACCATCGGCTGCCCGCCCATCGTCAACGTGGGCAGCGAGACGCTGAAGCAGCGCGTCTTGCCGCCGGTGCTGCGGGGCGAGAAGATCAGCGCGCTCGGCATCACCGAACCCTCCGGCGGCTCGGACGTGGCCAACCTCAAGACCACGGCGCGCCGGGATGGCGACCACTACGTCGTCAACGGCTCGAAAACGTTCATCACCTCCGGCATGCGCGCCGACTTCTACACCGTGGCGGTGCGCACCGGCGGGCCCGGCCCGGGCGGCGTGTCGCTGCTGCTGATCGAAAAAGGCACGCCCGGCTTCACGCAAACGCCTTTGAGAAAAATGGGCTGGTGGTGCTCCGACACCGCCGCCTTGTATTTTGATGACTGCAGGGTGCCGGTGGATAACCTGGTGGGGGTGGAAAACCAGGGTTTCAAGGCCATCATGAAGAACTTCAACCGCGAGCGCATCTTCCTCGCCGCCGGTGCCAACGGTTTTGCCCGTGTCTGCCTGGATGAAGCGCTGGCCTGGTCGCGTGAACGCGAGATGTTTGGCGGCAAGTTGATCGACCAGCAGGTCACCCGCCACAAACTCGCCGACATGGCCATGCGCGTCGAGGCGACCCAGGCCATGCTGGAATTGCTGGCCTGGCGCGTCGAACAGGGCGACACGCCAGTGGGCGAAATCTGCCTGCTGAAGAACCAGGCCACCCAGACCATGGCCTATTGCGCCAGCGAGGCGGTGCAACTGCACGGCGGCGCCGGCTTCATGCGCGGTGTCAAGGTGGAACGCATTTACCGCGAGGTCAAGGTCAACGCCATTGGTGGCGGTGCCGAAGAGGTGATGCGCGACTTGGCGGCGCGCCAGCTCGGGTTTTACGCCGGAAGCCCTCGATGAAGTCCGCCACCTCACCCACACAGCACATGCCGCCTTCGGCGCTGCCCGAGGCCATGCGCCTGGCCTTGTCGGACGCGCCAGCGCCTGACTGCGCGCACGGCTTCCCCCGTGCCTGGTGGCGTCATCTCGGCGCCAGCGGCCTGCTTGGTGTGGGGTTCGACAGCGACGGCGGGCCGCCCGTCACGGACTCCGTGCGGGTCAGCGCTCTGGCCGAAATCGTCGCCCGGGAATCCGCCAGCCTGGGCCTCGGCATGGCGTGGATGATGCAGCAGATGCTGGGGCGCTTCGTGCTGGCGCCGAATCTGCGCAGCGACCGGCATCGTGCGCTGCTGCAATCAATGACGGTCGGCGACACACTGCTGGCACTCGCGATCTCCGAGCCCGGCGCCGGCGCACACCCCAAACACCTGTGCTGCCGGGCGGTTCAGGACGGCGACGACTGGCTCCTTGACGGCCACAAGGCCTTCGTCAGCAACGGCCCGGCCGCCGATGCCATCATCGTGCTGGCCGTCAGCGGCGAGCGCGAGGGGCGCAAGCGCTTCGATGCTTTCGTCGTTGAGGCCAACACACCGGGCCTGACCCGCGAACTGGACGACAAAGTGCGCGGACTGGCGCCGCTCGGCCATTGCGGCCTGCGCCTTGTCGGCTGTCGGGTGCCGGAAAGCCAGCGCCTGGGCGAGCCGGGACAGGCTTTCGACACCATCGCACGACCGCTGCGCGCGATCGAAGACGCGCTGCTGCTGGGCCCCATGCTTGGCGCCATGCAAGCCGAACTGGACGCGCTGGCGCGCTGGTTCCAAAGCGCCGCCCGGACCCCTGCTTTGACCCGGAACCTGGGTGGCTTGCAACTCGAACTCGACGCCCTCTCGCCCGTGGCCCGTCATGCCGCCCAGCACCTGGACCAGCACGGGCCCAACGAGGCGCTGGCGGCGTTCAACCTGGGCGCGCGCCGCCTGTTTGATCGCTGGCAAGGCGCCTGTGAATCCTTTGCCGCGGCCCTGGACGACCATGAACCGGCCCTGCTCACCCTGGCGCGCGACCTGCGCCTGGTGCAGGGCATTGCCCGCAGCATCGCCGACTCCCGACAACTTCAAGCCGGCGAAAAAATGCTGCGCCCCAAGGAAACCCATGAAAACACTTTACCAACACCAGTTTGATTCCATCGACGGCCTGGCGCAGCGCCTGGCTGCGGTCGACTACATTGCCAGCCGCGAAATCGCGACCTCGGTCTATCTGGGATTCAACCTGGAAAAGCCGATCCTGGTCGAAGGCCCGGCCGGTGTCGGCAAGACCGAACTGGCCAAGGGCATGGCCGAGATCCTCGACGTGCCCCTGATCCGCATGCAGTGTTACGAAGGCCTGGACGAATCCAAGGCCCTGTACGAGTGGAAATACGGCAAGCAGTTGCTGTACACGCAACTGCTCAAGGACAAGCTGGGCGAAATGATGCAAGGCGCGGTGGGACTGGCGGCCTCGATCGAGCGGCTGCATGCGCACGACGACCTGTTCTTCTCCGAGCACTTTCTCGAGCCGCGCCCGCTCTACCAGGCCCTGCACCAGGAGCGCGGCTGCGTGCTGCTGATCGACGAAGTCGATAAGTCCGATCCCGAATTCGAGGCCTTTCTTCTTGAAGTGCTGTCGGACTTCCAGGTCTCGGTGCCCGAACTCGGCACCATCAAGGCCAAGGTCAAGCCCATCGTCTTTCTCACCAGCAACAACACGCGCGAGATGAGCGACGCGCTCAAGCGCCGCTGCCTGCATTTGCACATTCCCTTCCCCGAGGCGAAGCTGGAGCGGCGCATTCTGGAGCGCCGCGTGCCCGGCTTGTCGGCAACACTGAACCGCGAGCTGGTGGCCTTCATTCAGGCCGTGCGCCAGATGGATCTGAAAAAGCAGCCCTCGGTCAGCGAGACCATCGACTGGGCCAAAACGCTGCTGCTGCTGCACGCCGAACACTTGAGCCTGGACATGGTGAAGGGCACGCTCAATGTCTTCCTCAAGTTTGAGCAGGACATTGCCTCGGCCAGCGAGCAACTGCCGGCCCTGCTGCAGCAAGCGCGCAAGGACGCGGAGATTCCCCGTGCAAGCCACGCTTGAAGACTTTTTCAAGGCGCTGCGCGGCAGCGACCTCGAGATCAGCCTGAACGCCCAGGTCGATGCGGCGCGCGCCGTGGAACTGGTGGGCTGGCGCGACCGCACCCTGCTCAAAAGCGCGCTGGGCACGACACTGGCGAAAACCACCACGGATCGCGCCCTTTATGACGAGGCCTTTGATCGCTTCTTCCGTTTCAGCTCCTTCGAAAACATGGCCGCGCAAGGCAGTCCGGCCAAGCCCTCCTCCAAGCCCGATGCCAACCCCGCTTCAGACGCCATGGCCGCGCAAGACCTGCCGGACCCAGCCCAAGACAAACAGACTGCACCCGGTTCCGGCGGGCCGGGCGGCTGTCAGGGCAGCGGCGGCCAGGCCTTGTCGCAGTTGCTGCTGTCGGGTGACTCGGCGGCACTGGCCAAGCGCATGCAGGAAGCCGCGCGCGAGGTGGGCCTGACCGACATCTGGTTCTTCACCCAAAAAGGCTACTACACCCAGAAGATCCAGCAGGCCATGGGACTGGAACTGCTGGACCGCGAAATTTCCGACACCAAACGCCAGACGTTGGCGCCCGAGCGCGCTCGCGAACTCGAACGGGTGCGCAAGAAATTGTTCGTGGAGGTGCGCAATTTCGTCGAACGCAAACTCGCGCTCTACGGCACGGCACCGACGCGCCAGTTGCACGACGACTTCCTGCAATCGCAAAAGCTCTCCAACATCGAAAAACGCGATTTCGCGCGCATGCACGTCATCGTCAGCAAGATCGCCAAGCGGCTGGCCGATCGCCACTCGCGGCGCAAGAAAAAGCGGGTGCGCGGCCAGCTCGACTTCCGCAAGACCCTGCGCAAGAACGCGGCCTATGACGGCGTGATGTTCGAGACCTTCTGGCGCTCCAAAGTGGTGGACCGTCCGCGCGTGGTGGCCATTTGCGATGTCAGCGGCTCGGTACGCCAGTACGCGCGCTTTTTGCTGCTGTTCCTGCACAGTCTGGGCGAGCAGGTGAGCGACCTGCGCAGCTTCGCTTTCACCAACCACCTGGTCGAGGTGAGCGACACCTTCGAGTCGCTGCCGGTCGAACAGGCGGTCGACAAAGTGATGCAGGCGGTGGGCGGCAGTGGCACCGACTACGGGCAGACGCTGCTCGACATCGAGGCGCAGTTGCTCGATGACATTGATCGCCGCACCACCGTGCTGATTCTCGGCGACGCGCGCAACAACCGCGGCCAAGCCCATGCCGAAGTCATGCAACTGCTCTACCAGCGCGCGCGCCGGGTCATCTGGCTCAACCCCGAGCCGGTCTCGTTCTGGGGCCTCGGCGACTCGGAGATGAAGCGCTATGCGCCTTATTGCCACATCGCGCGCGAATGCAACTCCCTCGCGCACCTGGAAAGCACGCTCGACGCCTTGCTGCGCACCCATTCGGCCAGCGCCTGAGCCCCAGCCCTGGCTTCCCTCACGCTCAACGGACACCCCCATGGCACGCCCCTCACTGCAACTCCACCCCCGCAAAGAGCCGGTTACCGCGCACCCGGCAGCCACTCTGCTGCTGCTGCGTGATGGTGCGCTTGGCGTCGAAGTGTTGATGACCCGGCGCTCGCCGACAGCCAGCTTCTTGCCCGGTGCCTATGTATTCCCGGGTGGGCGAGTGGACGCCGACGACCACCAGGCACACACGCTGGCGCGCGCCCCCGACGCGGGCGGACGCTACCGCACGGCGGCGCTGGCGGCGCTGCGGGAAACCTTCGAGGAACTGGGCATCCTGCTGGCGGTGCAGGCCGATGGCAGGCCCATCACCCGCACCCACCTTCAAGCGCTGGACCGCAGCCGGGCGCTGTACCCGCAACTGCAAGCCCAAGGCTGGTCACTGGCGGTCGATCAGGCGCGCATGCTGGCCTGCTGGACCACCGACCGCAGCGTGCCCAAGCGTTTCGACACCGCCTTCTTCGCCGCGCTGATGCCCGACCAGCAGGAGCCGGTGGCCGACGAAATGGAGCAGTTCGAGCCCGTCTGGGTCAGGCCCGAGGATGCGCTGACGCAGCACCAGGCCGGCAACTTTTTCATGATCTTTCCAACCATCCGCACCCTGCACTGGCTGGCGGATTTCGAGCAGGCCGAGCAGGCCCTGGCTGCCTGTACCGAAGACGCGCCGCGGTGGAACTCCTGCCCTCGGGGTGGTCTGGTCGGCGGTCAACCGCAGCGCTTCATGGAGCATGAAGCGCCGTACGGCGAACTCGCGCTGGTGTGCCCGGACGGTCAACTTGAACATGTGCTGGACTGGCAGCACGAGCGGCCGGTGCCCCTGTTGCGGCACCTGCATCGCCTCACCGCCCCCAACGCCAGCGTCATGACCGGCCCCGGCACCAACAGCTACATCGTGGGCGACGCGGCCAGCGGCTACATTGTCATCGACCCAGGCCCCTTGCAGATGGACCACGTCGAACGCCTGCTGGCGTTCACGGCGGGCCAGATCACGGCCATCGTCTGCACCCACTCGCACCCGGACCACTCCCCCGCCGCGCAGCCGCTGGCCCAGGCCTGCGCCCGCCTGACGGGCCAGACACCGCCCGTGCTGGGCCTGGCTTCCGCCGCCACCGCCCGCTCCACAGCAGCCTTCGCCCCCGACCGCGCTCTGGCCGACGGCGAGCGCCTGATGCTGCACGATGGCGAGCACAATAGCACCCTGCGCGTGGTCCATACACCAGGGCACGCCGCCAACCACCTCTGCCTCATCCTCGAAGAAGACGGTCTGCTGTTCTCGGGCGACCACATCCTCAGCGGCAGTACCACCATCATCGACCCGCCCGACGGCGACATGAGCGCCTACCTCGATTCGCTGGACCGCCTGGCGCAGGCCTGCGAAAAGGACGGTATCGAATTCATCCTGCCGGCGCACGGCCACGTCATCGGGTGGGCGGCGCAGTCCATTGCGCAGCTCAAGGCGCACCGCCTGCGGCGCGAGGCCAAGGTGCTGGCGGCCATGCGCGCCGTCCCGCAAGGCGGCTTGGACGACTGGCTACCTCTGGCCTATGACGACACCCCCGCGGCGCTCTGGCCAATGGCACGCCGATCATTGGCGGCCCATGTGCAACGCGTCGAGCAACTGGCGATGTTTTGAATCCCATACGCTTTTTAAAAAACCCACAGGAGCCCAATTTGAATACCAACGCCCCCCACCTTGACCGCATCGCCGCCTGCAAGCAAAGCTGGAACGATAGCCCCTTTCTGAAGGCGCAAGGGCTGGAAGTTGAAGAAACAGCCGTAGGCCGGGCTATTGTGCGACTGCCTAAAGCCCTCCCCACCCAACGCGGCGGCGGCGGTTCGGACACCGTGCTCAATGGCGGCGTCATCTCTTATATGTTTGACGGCGCGCTTGGCTGGGCCATCATCTCCTCGCTGCTGGCCATGCCCGAGGCGGCCGACATTGACCCCTTCGAGCTGCGCCAGTTCACGATCAACCTCGACATCACCTTCCTCAACGCCGCCATGGGCGATAGCTTCGAGGCGCGCGGCAATGTGGTGCGCATCAGCCGCACGACGGCATTTGCCGAAGGGGAGTTCCTGGATGCCAATGGCACAGTCTGCGCCACGGCCAAGGGCATCTGGCGCGTGTTCTGGCCGCGCAGCACCGTGTCCGCCTGAACCCGCGATCCAGGCTTCCCCCCACAAAAGGAGACAAACATGAAACAAAGCACCCTTCGCATCGGCAGCGCCTCGGGCTTCTGGGGCGACAGCGAGTTCGCCGCCGCCCAACTGGTGCAGCGCGGCAACATCGACGTCCTGGTGTTCGACTACCTGGCCGAAATCACCATGTCGCTGCTCAGCCGCGCCAAGGCCAAGGATCCGGCACTGGGCTATGCACCGGATTTCGTGACCACCCTCCAGCCCCTGATGAAGGAGATCAAATCACGCAGCATCAAGGTCATTGCCAATGCCGGCGGCGTCAACCCGTCCGCCTGCCGCGCCGCGCTGGTGGCGGCAGCGCTGGCCGAAGGCGTCGACCTGAAAATCGCCGCCGTGCTGGGCGACGACCTGATGCCACAGGTGGACGCGCTGCGCGCAGCCGGCACCCCAGAGATGTTCTCCAGTGCAGCGTTCCCGCAAAAGGTCATGAGCGCCAACGCCTATCTGGGCGCCTTCCCGATTGCCGCCGCGCTGGCGGCCGGCGCCGACATCGTGGTCACCGGCCGCTGTGTCGACAGCGCGGTCACGCTGGCGCCGCTGATCCACGCCTTTGGCTGGACCGCTGCCGACCACGACCGCCTGGCGCTTGGCAGCCTGGCCGGCCACCTGATCGAATGCGGCACACAGGCCACCGGCGGCAACTACACCGACTGGGACACGGTGCCGGGCTGGGACGACATGGGCTTTCCCATCGCCGAGTGCCGCGCCGACGGCAGCTTCGTCATCACCAAGCCCGAAGGCACGGGCGGGCTGGTCTGCCCCTCCACGGTAGGCGAGCAGATGCTGTATGAAATCGGCGACCCGCGCGCCTACATCCTGCCCGATGTGGTGTGCGACTTCACCGGCGTGACGCTGACGCAGATCGGCCCCGACCGCGTCGAGGTCAAGGGCGCGCGCGGCCTCCCGCCGACCGATCAGGCCAAAGTCAGCGTCACCTACGCCGATGGCTTTCGGGCCATGAGCCTGTTCATGATCGGCGGCATCGATGCCGGCGCCAAGGGGCAGCGCGTCGGCGCCGCCATGCTGGCGCGCATGCGGCGCCACTATGCGCAGCGCGGCTGGCCCGACTTCACCGAAACCTGTGTCGAGGCCATCGGCGCCGAAGACACCTACGGCCCCCACGCGCGGCCCGATGCGCGCGAAGTGATGCTCAAGGTCGGCGTGCGCCACCCGGTCAAGGACGCGCTCGAACTGTTTTCGCGCGAAGTGGCGCCGCTGGCCCTGATGTCGGCACCGGCCATCACCGGTTTCACCGGCGGCCGGCCCAAGGTGCAGCCGGTGGTGCGGCTGTTCTCCTGCCTGGTACCCAAGGCACAGGTGGCCGCCAGCATCGACATGGGGGAGCGGACCGTGGCGGCACCGCCATGGCTCGGCAAACCGTTCGACCCGGCAACCCTGCCCCAAGTCGGCGGCCCCCTGCCCGCCGCCGACGCCTTTGCGCGCGGCACGCGCACCGTGCCGCTGGTGCAACTGGCGTGGGGACGCAGCGGCGACAAGGGCGACGCCGCCAACATCGGCATCCTGGCACGCCGCGCCGAGTATTTGCCCTTCATCCGCGCCGCCCTGACCGAGCAGGCGGTGGCGGCCTGGTTCGCCCACCTGGTCAAGGGCAGCGTGCGGCGATTCGATTTGCCCGGCACGCACGCGCTGAACTTTCTGATGCACGAAGCCCTGGGCGGCGGCGGCATCGCTTCGGTTCGCATGGACTCGCAGGGCAAAGCATTTGCCCAGATGCTGCTCGATTTTCCAGTCCCGATTCCAGCCGACCTGGCGCTTTGACAAACGCCCATCAACAACCCAAGACGGAGACACCCACCATGAGCACCCCAGCCACCACCGCCATTGCCAACACCGCTTCCGCAAGCCTGCGCGAGCGCATCCGCGACGTGCAGGAAGCCGCCCGCGGCGTCACCACCCTGTACCCGCGCAGCTACATCCTGCAGTGCATCAAGGAAGACCGCTTCCCCGACGAGCTGTGGCAAAAGCTCGGCGAATTCGGCCTGCTCGGCCTGTCGGTTCCGGAAGAGTACGGCGGCTCCGGCGGCGGCGTGCTGGAGATCACCGCGCTCAACGAGGCGCTGGCGCTGGCCGGCGTGCCCACCCTGTTCTTGGTCGTCACCGGCCTGGGCCGGGTGCCGATCATGCGCCACGGCACGCCCGAGCAGATCCGCAAATACGTCACCCCAACCTGCACCGGCGAGAAGAAGCTGTGCTTTGCCATCACCGAACCCAACGCCGGCACCAACAGCTTCGCCATGACCACGCTGGCCACGCCCAACGCCGACGGCGGCTGGACGCTCAACGGCCAGAAGGTCTTCATCTCCGGCGCGCGCGATGCCGACTACATGCTGGTGATCGCCCGCACCACCAAGGCCAGCGAGGTAAAGCACCGCACCGACGGCATCTCGCTGTTCGTGCTCGACATGAAAACGCCCGGCATCGGGCTGACGCAACTCAACATCCAGGTCGAAACTGCCGAGCGCCAGTACATGGTGTTCTTTGACAACGTCAAGCTGCCCGCCGACGCGCTGATCGGCGAAGCCGGCAAGGGTGCCAAGCTGATGTTCGAAGGTCTGAACTCCGAGCGCCTGCTGGCCGCCGGCGCCGCCATCGGCCTGGGTGACTATGCGCTGGCCAAGGCGGTAGCTTACGCCAATGATCGCAAACCCTTCGGCAAACCGATCGGCTCCTACCAGGCGCTACAGCACCGCATGGCGCAGGCCAAGGCACAGATCGAAGCCGCACGCCTCATGACCTACTCCGCCGCCGAGCGCTTCGACGCCGGCGAGGACGCCGGCGCGCATGCCAACATGGCCAAGCTGCTGGGCTCGCAAGCGGCGGTGGCCGCCGTCGAGGCCGCGTTGCAAACCCACGGCGGCTACGGCTTTGACCGCGACTACGACATCATCACGCTGTGGCCCATGATCCGCCTGCTGGAAATCGCGCCGATCAACAACGAGATGCTGCTCAACTACATCGGCGAACATGTGCTGGGCTTGCCGAAGTCGTACTGAGCCGATGGCCGTCATCCCCGGCACCGACCACCCGGACCGAGGTTCGCAACACGGTCGAGGCCGCCGGCCGCCGTTTTCGGGGTGGCCCGAGCTTGCGAACCGGCACCATTGGCAGGCGTCGCTACTCGTTCGCTGATGATGTGTGCCGCGCGCTCCCTCCCCACTTTCCCAGCAGCCAAGCGGCCGCGAGGCCGCCCACGCAAGACGCCGCAAGAGCGAAATGAAGGCAACCGCCGCCAAGATATCGTCAAGGCCGCGGCCAAACTGTTTCGACGCAACGGCTTTAATGGAACGAGCACGCGTGCCATCGCCTCAGCCGCCGGCATGCATTCCGGATCACTGTTTTGTCACTTCAAAAGCAAGGATGCGCTGTTGTATGAGGTGATGCAGGAAGGCATGCGCAGCGCGCTGGCGCGCCAGATGATCGTGCTGCTTGCCGAACATGACGCTGCGACCACACTGCGGCAATTGATCCGTTCGCATTTCCACACGCTGCTGGGATCGAACAGCGATTTCATGCAGGCAGTGCTCTACGAGTCGCGCTCTCTCACGACGCGGCAGCGCAGCGTCATCGCAAAGCTGCAAGGCGATTACGAAGCGGCGTGGACGCCTGTGCTCCAAGAACTGGCCTCGGCCGGCTGCCTGCAAGCCGAGGTGCCCCTGGCGCGCCATTTGATCTTTGGTGCACTGAACCGGTCAGTACAGTGGTTTGACCCTAAGAAGGGAACCTCGCTTGATGACCTGACCGATGCAGCGATGGTGCTGTTCATACGCAAAAAGTCGCGATAGGGCATGCCCATGATCGATCTTCGCACCAAGCCCTCGACTGCCAAGTGTTCGTGAGCCACCAAGCGCACGAAAGAAAAAACACGAAGTAGGTAAGTAATTATGGATGATCTGTTCTACTGCGCTTGTTCTGGGCTCAGCGAATCACCCCCACGCCGCCGTTGAGGCCGCACGACATCCTGGCAAGCCGATGTCGCGGCCGCAGCCGAAACCCCGGCAAGCGCCAAGCTACCGGCGAGGCCGATCACCCGCCAGCGCGATGCGGTGCATGATCCGGCGAAAACCGTGGTAGTCGTTGACCGGGTAGTGGTGCGTGCAGCGGTTGTCCCATAGCGCTAGGGAACCCACCTGCCAGCGGAAGCGACAGGTGAACTCTTCCTTCTTCTGGTGCCCGAATAAAAATTGCAGCAGCGGCGCACTCTCCTCTTCGGTCATGCCGACGAAGCGCGCGGTATGGGCGCAGTTGACATACAAGGCCTTGCGGCCGGTTTCCGGATGGGTGCGCACCACAGGGTGTTCGGCCTCGTAATGGCGGTTCGCGTCAGCGCGCCCGGATTCGGCCAGGCGGTCTTCGCGGGTGCGCGTCACGTCGGCCTTGGCCGAGGTATTGACCGCCACCAGGGGATCGAGCAGCTGCTTCATGCCATCCGACAAGGCCTCGTAGGCCAGCACCTGGTTGGCAAACAGCGTGTCGCCCCCGTAAGGCGGCACCTCGCGCGCCAGCAGCAGTGTGGCCATCGGCGGTTTCTCCAGGTAGGCGGTATCGCTGTGCCAGACGCCGCCAAAGTTCACTTTTTCGTGCGCCAGCTTCTTCACTTCGATGATGACCGGAAAGTCCGAAATGCCGCTGACGAACGGGTATTCAACCGGTGTGCCAATGGCCTGGGCGAAGGCCAGAAATTGTTCAGAGGTGAGCTGCTGATCACGCAGAAAGACGACGCCGTGCTCTAACCAGGCACTGCGCAGCGTCGCCAAGTCATCCGGTCGCAACGGCTGCGACAGGTCGAGCCCGGAGAGTTCCGCACCCAGTGCGCCAGACAGTCGGGTCACGATCAATGCCAAGGCGCTCATGCTGACACCTCCGCATCGGAGGCCACCGACACCGCTGCGCCACTGGCCAGCAAGGACACCAGCGCGCTTGCATCAAAGCCGCATTCGCGCAGCACCGATTCAGTGTGTTCCCCCAGTCGCGGCGCGGGCGCCAGCTTGCTGACGTCGTAACCCACCCAGCGCGCCGGCGCGCCAAAGGTGCGCATGGCTCCCTCGCTCGGGTGCTCGACCTGCTGAAAGAAGCCCACCGCCGCCAGGTGCGGGTCATCCAGCAGGGACTCGATGGTATTCAGTGGCACCGCCGGCACGTCGATTTGTTCGAACAGCGCCAGCCAGTGCGCGGTGCTTTGCCCACGCAGCGTCTGGCCCAAAAAGCCGTACACATGGTCAATGTGCCGGGTACGGCTGGCCAGGTCGGCGAAGCGCGGATCGACCCGCAAATCGTCGCGCTCGATGGCGCGCAGAAAACGCTGCCAGTGCCCGTCGTTGTAGACCAGCGCACAGATGTAGCCATCGCTGGTTTGGTACGGCCGGCGCCCGGGGGACAGCAGCCGCACGTAGCCGGCGTCACCGCTGGGCGGCTCGAAGGTGTGCCCGTATAGGTGGTCCGACAGCACCACGCTGGCCATGGTCTCGAACATCGGCACGTCGATGCGACAGCCGCGCCCGGTGCGCTCGCGCCCGTACAGCGCCATGGCCACGCTGTGCGCCGCATGCAGGCCGACCATGCGGTCGGCAATCGTCAATGGCACGTAGCGCGGCTCGCTCGCCCCGCTGCGCTGCTGCAGGGCGGCAATGCCGACCGCGCCCTGGATCAAGTCATCATAAGCCGGGCGGCCGGCGTAGGGACCGTCCTCGCCATAGCCGTACACGCCGCACCAAATGATGCGCGGATTGATCGCCGACACACGCTCGTAGTCCAGCCCGAGCCGTTCGATGGAGGCCGGACGCAGGTTGTGGACAAAGACGTCGGCGCCTTCGATCAGGTGCCGCATCGCGGCCGCGCCCTGCGGCGACTTGAGGTCGAGCGCCACGCTGCGCTTGTTGCGGTTCAGGTGCAGAAACAGCGGACCCATGCCGGGATGGCGTCCCGGGCCGATCCAGCGGGTCGAGTCGCCCTCGGGGGATTCAATCTTGATCACGTCCGCGCCATGGTCGCCCAAAATCTGGGTGGCGTAGGGCCCCATCAGCACCGCGCTGAGGTCAATCACCCGCACGCCCGCCAGCGGCCCCCCAAGTGCCGCCTGGTCTTGTTTGTTCGTCATCTGTGTCTCCTCCGGTCAAGTCGGGGCTTCCTCCACAATGCGCTGCCAGGAAAACCCGATTGACGGTTGTGCATCCTAACGTTATTCTTATATTAAAACAAATATTCCGATATCAGAACAATCAGGAGCCCCCATCCAATGAACACGTCAACAGCATCACGGCGGGAGCGCACGGGTGTCGCACCCGGTGCGGACGGGTCGCCCATGGCAGTGACACGCGTGCTGCGACTGCTGCGGATACTGGCCGACCACCCTGCCGGCTTGGCCCTGACCCCCTTGTGCATGGTCATGAATGCACCGAAGACCAGCGTGCTCTCGCTGTTGCGCGGCCTCACGGCGCATGGCTACCTGCAACGCAGCAATGAGGTGTATGGACTGGGTCCTGAGTCGTTCTCTCTTGGGGCATCACTGGTGTCGGCCCGGTCGCTCGACCTCGTGGTCATGCCGTTCCTGCGTGAGGCGGTGGCGCGATCCGGCGAGACCGCCCTGATCGCCAGAATCGACCGCGCCGCTGGCCAGCTCATCTACAGCCCGATCATCGAGAGCACGAGAACGATTCGATACGCCGTGCCGGCCGGAACCACGCGGCCGCTGTTTGCGTCTTCCGCTGGTCGCGTGCTGCTCGCGTTCCAGGACGAGGCATGGCGCCGCGAATACCTGCAATACGCCGACCTGCGTGCGATGACCGAGCACACCGTCACCGACCGAAAGCAACTGGCGCGCATCATCGAGCAGGTTCGGGAGACCGGCGTGGCCGTCACGATCGGGGAAGTGACCCCCGACGTTGCCGGCTTTTCGGCCCCGATCTTCGAACCCGGAGGCCGCGTGAGCGCGGCGCTGATCATCGCCGCGCCTATCGAGCGCGGTCGCGCCGCGGCTGCTGACCTGCAGCGCCTGGTGATGGAACTCGCCGCAAACATTTCGCGTGCGCTCGGCTACCGTCCGGAACTGGACCCGCGCGGATTAGCGCCAAGTCAAGCACTGAAAACAAAGCAGCTCCTGCGCCGATCGCGTCAGCACGCGGCCCCAAAGAACCGAACCACAACTTGACATGGAGACTGTCCCTATGACCAACGAACTTCTCTACGAGGTGAACGACGGCATCGCCGTCATCACCATCAACCGCCCCGAACGCCGCAATGCGCTGAACCGCGCCGTGCGCGAAGGCTTTTTCGAGGTCTGGCGCCGCTTCGAAGCCGACGGGCAGGCCCAGGTGGCCATCCTCACCGGGGCCGGTGACAATTTCTGCGCCGGCATGGACCTGGTGGAGGCCGCCGACACGCAACTGCGCATCCCGCCCGCGGGCTTCATCGCCGTGCTCGGCGACAACATCGAGGTCACCAAGCCCGTCATCGCCGCCGTGCAGGGCTATGCCTATGCGGGCGGCTGGCTGCTGTCGCAGATGTGCGACCTGTGCGTGGCCGACGAGACCGCCAAATTCGCCATCACCGAGGCCAAGGTCGGGCGCGGCATGCCGTGGGCCGCGCCGGTCATTCACATGTTGCCGCAGCGCATCCTGATGGAAGTGGCGATGACCGGCGACCCGCTGACAGCGCAGCGCGCCTACGAACTCGGCTACATCAACCGCCTGATGCCCAAGGGGCAAGCATTGCAGGGCGCCAAGGAACTGGCGGCCCGGCTCATGGCCAATGCGCCGCTGACGGTGCGCGCGGCCAAGGAAATGGTGCGCCTGTCCACCGAGATGGGCCGCACCGCCGCGCTGCGCGCTTCCAACCGCGCGTTCGATGCCGTTTACCTCAGTGAAGATGCGCTGGAAGGCCCACAATCATTCCGGGAGAAGCGCAAACCGGTCTGGAAGGGGCGTTGAAATGAGCGCGACCATGACCACAAAACCCGCACCGTCGGCCGCTGTCCACACCGCTGGCATCACGCGGGAACTGGCCGCACGCAGCGCTGCCCTGTGCTACAACGATCTGCCGGAGGATGTGCGCCTGCGGGTCCGGCAATGCCTGCTCGACTGGATCGGGGTGACGCTGGCTGGCGCGTGCGAGCCGCTGGTTCACATGCTGGCCGAAGAAGCCCGTGAACAGGGAGGCCACGCCCAGGCCACCGTCGTCGGGCACGCCATGACGACCTCCAGCCGACAGGCGGCGTTGATCAATGGCGCGGCCTCGCACGCACTCGATTACGACGACGTCAACATGGCCTGCACCGGCCACCCCTCGGTGGTCCTGATCCCGGCCTTGCTGGCCCTGGCCGAGTCGCGCGGCGCCAGCGGACGCGACTTCATGACTGCCTTCGCCGCCGGCTACGAAACCATGTGCCAGCTGGGGCTGGCGAGCGGCGACGCACAGTATTCCAACGGCTTCCACACCACGGCCACGCTGGGCACGCTGGGCGCGGCCGCCGCCTGCGCGCGCCTGCTTCAGCTCGACGCCGATGACACCGCGACCGCGCTGGGCATCGCCAGCACCATGGCGGCCGGGCTGAAATCGATGTTCGGCACCATGTGCAAGCCCTTGCATGCCGGGCGCGCCAGTGCCGACGGACTGCAGGCAGCCCAGTTGGCCGCGCGTGGCTTCACCAGCCGTGCCGATGCGATTGAATGCCCGCAAGGCTTCATCGCCACGCACGGTGGCACCGCATCGCTGGAAGCGGCCCTGGCCGCGCCGGACGGCGGCTGGCACCTGCGCCACAACCTGTTCAAGTTCCACGCCGCCTGCTACGGTACCCACGCCGCCATTGAGGCCGCGCGCTACTTGCGCCTGCAACACGCGCTGCGGCCTGATGACGTGCTTCGGGTGACGGTGCGTGCCAGTGCCGTCAGCGAGGGCGTGTGCAACATCGCCGAGCCGCGCACCGGGCTGGAGGCCAAGTTCAGTCTGCGCCACACGGTGGCGATGGCGCTGGCCGGGGTCGACACCGCCGGACTGGACTCGTTCAGTGACGAGGCCGTGCGCGCGCCTGAGGTGGTGGCGCTGCGTGAGCGCGTGCAGGTCTTGCTCGCACCCCAATGCCAGGAGCTCACCCTCAGCGAGGTGGTGATCGAGACCCAGAGCGGCGCCGTGCTGCGCCAGCGCCACGACAGCGGGCGCCCGGCCAGCGACCTGCTGGAGCAGCAGCAGCGCCTGGAGGAGAAGTTTCGCCGACTGGTTAAGTCCGTGCTCACACCTGACGAGAGCGAAGAACTGATCGACCTGGTGGCACGGCTCGACGAACTGACCGACCTTTCGCCGCTGGCAGGCATGCTGGCCCGCCAGGCCTGCGTCGGTCCGCACTGACGGCGGCTCATTGAAGCTGGCGAGTCAGCTCACGGGAAAACATGGGTTGTGCAGTGTCCGTCAGCGGCCTGTTTCCTCACTACCGACCGGGGCGCTGCGCCCAATGCGCCCGAGCAGCCGCTGCAACATGCCAATCGTCTCGCCGCGCGTACGCTGCTGAGGATGGTGGCCGACCCCAGGCAGTGCCGTCACTTCGAGCGGCATCAGGCCGTGGCGGAACAAGGAAATCGCGCTGGGTCGCCAGCCATATTCATCGTCATTGCCGAACAACACGGAGACCGGACAACGCACTGCGGCAACCTCGGCGCTCATGTCCCATTGCAGCGCCTGCGGGCTGGCCCAGGGCTCGTACCAGCCCCAGAACATCGCGTCGGTGCTGTCGCCGTGGTGGCGCTGAAGTTTTTCACGCAAGCCGTCTTGCTCAAACGCGCGCCGCGCACCGGCCATGGCATCCACCATGAACGGATCGATGGCGATGGTTGGCGAGCAGGCAAGTACGCCGCATACCAGTTCAGGATGCGCCGCCGCAGCCAGCACCGACATGGCTCCTCCATCACTGTGGCCGAACATCAACGCCTTGTGGATTCCGAAGTGGCGCAACACCTCGCCAAGCACCGGCCCCGCCTCTTCACGCCGGTAACTGGGCTCACGCCCACCCACCAGACTCTCGGATCGCCCATAACCATACCGGTCATAGGCCAGCACCGGCCAGCCGCTGGATTCGGCCAACACCAGAGGCAGGTCTTTCCAGGTGGTGATGCAGTCCAGCCCGCCGTGCATCATCACGATGGTCGGCTGCCCGTTGCCCACATCACCCCAGGTGGTGGCGGCCAGCCGATGGCCTCCCGCAAACAGTTCGTGTTCTTTCATCATGTCAATCTGTCTCCTGGTTGCGCCTTGAAGGGGATCGGCACAGCCTACAGGTCGGCCTGTCCGGTCAGCAGTTGGCGCGCGATGGTGCGGCGCTGGATTTCGCCGGTGCCGTCGGGGATGCGCATCACGCGGGCGAAGCGGTAGCCCTCTTCCAGGCGCAGTTCGTTGGTCAGGCCCATGCCGCCGTGGATCTGGATGCTGCGGTCCATGACGCGCCCGAGCATCTCGGTTGAAAACGCCTTGACCATGCTGACCTGCGCGGTGGAGGCGCGGCCGCTGTCAAGGCGCCAGGCACAGTTCTGGATCATGGTCTTGGCGGCGTAGATGTCCATCGCGCTGTCGGCCAGCATGAGCTGGATGGCCTGGTGCTCGGCGATAGCCACGCCAAAGGTTTTCCGCACCTTGGCATATTCCACCGCCTGGTCTAGCGCCCAACGCGCCAGGCCCAAACAGGAAGCCGCCATGCCCATGCGCCCGGCGTTGACGCCGTCCATGGCCGCCGTCAGGCCGCGCCCGACATCGCCGAGCCGGTGGTCGTCGCGCACCCGCACGCCGTCGAGCACGATGACGCCGGTATCGCCGCCCAGGTGGCCCATGGTGTTGATGATGCGCGGCACGGAAAACCCGGACGCGCGCGTGTCAACGAAAAAACCGGTAACGCCACCCTTGTGGCGGGCTGCGGCTTCGGGGTCGGTCAGCGCAAACACCATGGCGTAGTCGGCGTAGGGCGAGTTCGTGATCCACTGCTTGGTGCCGGTGAGCACCCATTCGTCACCGTCGCGCACGGCGCGGGTTTTCATGCCGAATACATCGGAGCCGGCATCGGGCTCGCTCAGACCAAAGCACAGGGTCTTGTCGCCGCTGGCGATGCCGTCGCGGTAACCGGCAAACACCTCGGGGTCCAGGTGCCGCAGCACCGGCGACAGGCCGTTGGTAAAGGGCGACGGCAGCACTACCGTCTGGACCAGCGCTTGCGCCGGGCCAACGCGGTGGTTGAGTACCTCCTGCACATGGACCATGACCTGCGCGCCCTGCCCGCCGCCGCCCAGTTTTTCGTCGCCGAACAGGGTGTAGAAACCAAGTTCGGCCGAGCGCTTGCGCACCTGCTGGCGCAGCGCCAGCACCTCGGGCACATAGCGACCGCTGGCATCGAACAAGGTGCGTTCGCTGCCCAGCAGGTCTTGGTGGCGCTGCTGCAGCGGCAGCACTTCGCGCTCCACGAAGCGCAGCACCGCCTCGGCAATCGCTACGGTATCGGGATCGATGGTGAAGTCCATGCGGGAAACCTCGGCGCTACAACAGCCGGAACTTCGGCAGCGTGACCTCGTCGGTCACGTCGTCGTAGCGCACCGTCACGCGCTGGCCGATGCGCACCGCCTCCACATCGTCGGTGACGATGTTGGTCATCATGCGCGCGCCTTCGTCGAGGTCGATCACCGCCACCACGTAGGGGGTGTCGGCCTTGAAGGCCGGGCCGGCCGGCCGGCGCGCGATGGTGAAGCTGTAGATGGTGCCGGTGCCGCAGGCATCGACCCATTCGACGGCGTCGGAATGGCAGTGCGGGCACAGGACGCGCGGATAGAAATGGTGCTTTCCGCAGTCGTGGCAACGCTTGAGTGTCAGGCGATGCTGCTTGAGGGCATCCCAGTAGGGGCGGCTTTCGCCATCGATGACGGGCAGGGGTTTGTCGTACATGGTGCTCACCGGGTGGAAAGGATGCAAGTGGCACCGCTGGAGAGCGTGCCGCCGGTGCCGTGGACCAGCGCGGTCACGGCGTTCGCGATCTGGCGCGGGCCGCATTCGCCGCGCAACTGGCGCACCGCCTCGATCAGCAGGAAGATGCCGTACATGCCGGGGTGCGCGTAGGACAGACCGCCGCCGTTGGTGTTGAGCGGGAATACACCGCCCGGCGCGGTGCGCTGGTTGGCGACAAAAGCGCTGCCCTCGCCACGCTTGCAAAAGCCCAGCGCTTCGAGCGTCAGCAGCACGGTGATGGTGAACGAGTCATAGACCTCGACCACGTCAATGGCGTCATGCCCGATGCCCGCCATGGCAAAGGCGTCGCGGCCCGCGACCTCGGCTGCGGTCAGGCGCGCCAGATCGGGCATGGCGGCAATGGTCCAGTGAGTGTGTGATTCGCCGTAACCGCGCACATGGACCGCCTTGCGCCCGAGCGCCTTGGCGTGCTCTGCCGTGGTCATGACCACCGCGCCACCACCGTCGGTGACCAGACAAATATCGAGCAGGTGCAGCGGGTCGGAGATCATCGGGCTCTTGAGCACATCGTCGATCGACAGCGGGCCGCGCATCGTCGCGGCCGGATTGAGCGCCGCCCACTTGCGCGTGGCCACCGCGATCTCGGCCAGGTGCTCGGAGGTGGTGCCGTATTCGTGCATGTGGCGCTTCGCCGCCATCGCATAGCCGCCCACCGGCGTGGGCATGCCCCAAGGCGTCTCGTACTGCATGGTCAGCACGGCAGGACGCCCGGCGAGGTTGCGGCTCATCTCGCTCTTTTGCAGGCTGCCGTAGGTAATCAAGGCCACCTCGCAGCGGCCGGCCTCGATGGCAGTGGCGGCATGCGCCACGTGCGCCTCGAAGGCCGAGCCGCCGATGTTGGTGCCGTCCACGAAGCGCGGGGTGATGCCCAGATACTCCGACAGCGTCACGGTCGGCAACTGGCCCGGACCGGGCACGCCCCACAGGCCGGCGGTCAGCAGGCCATCGACTTCGCGCATGGCAATGCCTGCGTCCTTGAGCGCGTCACGGGCGACCAGCGCCTGGGCCTGCAGGACCGACATGGGCGCAAGGACCTTGCCGTCCTTCAGTGGCAGGTCGGCAACGCCGACGATCACAGCTTCTCGTTTTGTCATATTTAGAAATCTCCTGGTGTTAAATATCCCGGGCCCGTGCGGTCTGTACTAACCACGGGCCCGGGTTGGGTCAATCGGCCTTGTTTTCATCACGTGCCATCTCGCGCAAGCGGAACTTCTGGATCTTTCCGCTGGGTGTGCGCGGCAAGTCGTCCAAGATGTTCAACGTTTCCGGCCAGTACTGCTTCGTCATGCCCTGCTCTTCAAGAAAGTGCTTCATCTGGTCGAGCGTGAGCCCGTGGCCAGGCTTGAGCGTGACATATGCCACAGCGCGCTCACCCAGACGCGCATCGGGCACGCCGACCACGGCGGTCGCCTGGATGGCCGGATGGCGGTGCAACATCTGCTCGACCTCGACTACCGGGACGTTTTCGCCGCCGCGGATGATGATGTCCTTAGCACGGCCGGTGATGCGCACGTAGCCGTCGGCGTCGATGCGCGCGAGGTCACCAGTCTTGAACCAGCCCTCGCCGTCCATGCCGTACAACGCGGGGCGCTTGAGGTAGCCGACGAAGTTGCTGGGGCCCTTCGACTGCAGTTCCCCCTCCCCGCCGGTGGCGAGGACATCGCCACCGGCATCGACGACGCGGATCTCCATGCCCGGCATGGGCACGCCGTCGGTGCCGAAGACCTTGCCCGGCGAATCCCCGATGCGGGTGGTCGTGACCAGCAGGTTTTCCGTCATGCCCCAGCCCGACACGATGTGGGCCTTCAAGCGCTCGGTGGCGCGCTGCACCAGCGCGCGCGGAATCGGCGCGCCGGCGGAGATAAAGATGTTGAGCGTGGAGATGTCGTACTTGTCGAGCGCGGAATGGTCGGTCAGGTCGGCCAGGAAGGGCGTGGCCGCCATCATGAAGTGCACGCCCTCGTCCTGGATGCGTTGAAGCGCCACTTCGGCATCCCAGGTGTCTTGCAGCACGATCTTCGAACCCAACATCAGCGGCAGCTCCATGCCGATGGCAAAGCCGGTCTGGTGCGCCATCGGCGAGGGCATGAAACACACATGCTCGGCGGTCAAGCCGCAACGCTTGACGATCTCGACGATGTTCGCGAAATGGGTGTTGGAGGTGTGCAACGCGCCCTTGGGCTCACCGGTGGTGCCGGAGGTGTAAAGCAACTGCAACACCTCGTCGGGGTGCAGGCGGCGCTCGGCCAGCAACCGATCGGCATTGGGCGTTTCCTGCTCCCAGCGGCGCTCGATGAAGTGCTTCTCGAACGACATGTCGCCTTCGCCGCCGATCGCAAAGATATGCTTTAGCTGCGGCAGCGCCGGCTGAATCTCGCGCAGCATTGCGGCATGGTCAAAACCGCGAAACTCGCGCGGCACGATCATGACCTTCGATTCGGCCAGGCTGAGCATGAAGGTCAACTCGCGGTGGCGGAAGATCGGCATCACCGGGTTGGTCACCGCGCCGATGCGCAGGCAGGCCAGGTGCAGTGCCACAAACTGCCACCAGTTTGGCAACTGGTACGACACCACGTCGCCACGCTCCACGCCCAGTGCCGCCAGACCAAGCGCGATGCGCCTGGACAGGCGCAGCATTTGCCGGTACGACAAGGTGGTCGCCTGCCCGGTCATGCTGTTCAGGTCGGTCACGGCCACTTTGTCGAGGCGGCTGGGCGCGACTTCGTCCAGAAAATCGAGCAGGGTCTTGTTGTGCCAGTATCCGCCGGCCTTGGCTTGTTGAACCAGTTTGGGGCTCAGTTGAGATTCGATCATGTTGTCTAGTCGTTGTATTGAAATGGAATGAACTTAGCCGTGCCGGATGGCTTGCGACCGGGTCTGGGATCAGCGTGCGCCCCTGTCGCGCCCGCGAACTTGGACCATCAGGGTCACCGGGTACCGACCTCCTTGGGCAAAAAAGTAATGGTTTCAGTGAAGTCAACAATAGTCTCGCCACGCTGATTGATAACCAAGTGTTGCAACTCCATCAGGGTATAGCCGCGCGAGGTCGTGGGGAGCAGTCGGGCCTCCCCTTCGACATGAATGGTGTCGCCCGGAAACAGCGCACCGCGCAGGCGCGCCTGTACGCCAGTCATACCGCCGAACGGGCCAACCTCGCGCCCTTCTAGCACCTGCTTGATGATGCCGGACACATAGGTCGCCAGCAGCCCCATACCGAGCGAGATCACCATCGGGCCGGGCGCAAAGCGGCTGCGATGCGATCCGGTCATGTTCTCTCGGATGTACTCCATGTCGATAAAAAATGGTTCATGCAAGCCGACCACATTGACGAAGGTGACGATATCGGTTTCGGTGATGGTGCGTCGGTGCGTCTTGAAATGATGCGACTTGGCGCTGTCGGTCAGGTTGGCCATTTTGAAGTCCGGTGATTGATGGGTGGTGATGGATGAAAGTGGTTCTCTGCGGGCAATCCCTCTATCGGCCTGGCCCGCTGTTTTGGCACAATCAGGTTTTTATGTCGTCTAGCGCAGGAGAACAGCGGATGAACCCAGCACCCTTGCCTGGCGGTCAACTTCAAGGCCAGATCGCCCTCGTCACCGGTGCCACGGCCTTCATCGGTCGTGCCATTGCGCTGGAGTTGGCGCGGCGCGGCGCGCACGTGATCGTCAACGGCCGCAATCCCGAAGCCGGACAGGCGGTGATCAACGAGATCGCTGCGAACGGCTACAGCGCCACGTTTGAACAAGCCGACCTGACCAATAGCGACGCGGTTCGTGCCATGGTGGATCGAGTTGCCGAGCGCCACGGTCGCCTTGACATCCTGGTGGCCAGCGGCGCAGGTGCCAGTGCCGATTCGCCGTCCTTTCGCCTTTTCAAGGAAATGAGCGACGGCGACTTCGACAACTACATCCGCGCCCACTGGCTCACCCGCGCGTTTGCGATCCAGGCGGCCGCCCGCGTCATGGCACTGCACGGCCGCGGCAAGATCGTCGCGGTGGGTACCGACGCGGGCCGCGTGGCCACGGTCGGCGAATCCTTCATTGGCGGCGCCACAGGCGGCATGATGCAAATGTGCCGCGTGCTGGCACGTGAGCTGGGGCGCGACGGCATTCGCGTCAACTCGGTGGCGATGAGCTACATCTGGGATGCCGAGCCGCGCTGGGGTCCGGGCTCGCCAGCGCTCGAAGGCGGCCATGGCACGGGCATGATCGAGAACCTGCGCAAGCGCATGCTGTTTCCAGTACATTGCCAGGACATCGCCAAAGCGGCGGCGTTCTTTGCCGGACCGGAGTCCGATGCCATCACCGGCCAGACGCTCAGCGTCAATGGCGGTTTGAGCACACCGGGCTGACATGGCCATCAGGCCCCGCCGTGCGCGGCCTTGACGGCCGCGCGGTCAATGCTATCGGCACTCCCCAAGGGGAGTGCCGATACAAACACCACATGCTTGGGTTTCTTGTAGCGTGCGATGCGACCGCCCACGAACTCGATCAATTCTTCAGCACTCAGCGTGTGCCCAGCCTTCAGCACGCAGATGGCCTTGACCGCCTCGCCCCACTGAACGTCGGGCACCCCGATGACCACCACCTGCGCCAGCGCCGGGTGCTCCAGAATGGCCCGCTCGACTTCAGCCGGATAGACGTTCTCGCCGCCCGGCTTGATCAACTCCTTGGCCGGTGAACGCCCGCTGTACCAGAGGTAGCCCTCGGCATCGATGCGCCCCATGTCGCCCGTGTGGTGCCAGCCGTTGCGCAGCGTGAAGGCGTTGTCTGCTTCGCAGCGCCAGTAGCCCTGGAACACCATCGGCCCCCGCACCACGATCTCGCCGGTGGCGCCTGTGGGCAGCGGGCGGTCCAGCTCGTCCACCACCGCGACCGTGTTCAGCGCGGTGGGACGCCCGGCGCTGCCGGGGCACTCGTCGAACGGCGCCAGACTGACCGAGCCCGAGGTCTCGGTCTGGCCGTAGGCACTCCAGAAGGTCGCATGGGGACAGGTAATGCGCAATCGCGCGATGGTGTCGGGCACATCAATCCCCGACACCACACGCAGCCTGGCCAGTGCAGAGCCTTGGACTGCGGCGGCGTCCAGCAGGGCGCCCAGCATCGGCGGGAAGGTGCCGATCAGGCTGCCCCCGTCCTCGTCGATATGTTTGACCAGGCTCGCCGGATCGAAACGTGTCAGCAGCAGCGTCGCGCCGCCCGCCTGCTGCGTGGCTAGCAGGAAGCCGATGGCGGCCACGTGAAACAGCGGCAAGACGCCCAGATTGACATCTGCCGTGGTCAATTGCCAGGCCAGTTGCGTCTGCAGGCTGGCGGCGATCAGGCCGCGGTGCGAGAGCAGCGCGCCGCGCGGCCGCCCGCCCACGGCGGCGGTGTGGATGATGACAAGCCCCTCATCGTCATTCAGATCGGCGGGCGGCACGGTGCGATCGAGATACAGGGCTCTGACCGGCTGCCACGGCGCCTGCGCCGCGCCCGGCGCCGTCCCCAGCGTGTAGCGCTGCATGCCGTCCAGCCCTTGCTGCGGGAGTAGCGCCTTGAATTCATCGGCCACGATCAATACCCTGGGGGCCACGTCCTCGATGACGTAGGCGACCTCCTCGGCCGACAGCCGCCAGTTGATCGGCACCACGATCGCGCCCAGATGGGCGACGGCACCGAACAGGTCGACGTATTCCAGGCAGTTCGGTGCCAGGATCGCCAGCCGGTCGCCCCGGCCCACGCCCGCATCGGCCAGACCGGCGGCCAGGCGCGCCGTGCGTTCGGCGTACTGGGCATGCGTGACCCGCTGATCGCCGAACACCAGGGCGGTGTTCGGGCCGTGCAGCCCGGCGTTGCGGTGGATGAGATCGTGCAAGGTGAAAGATCGCAAACTCATTGCATGCTCCTCGTTCAGGTTCAGGTTCAGGTTCAGGTTCAGATTCAGATTCCGCTCGCCGGAGCCTTTGCCGGCGGCATCACTTCATGCAGAAAGTCCGCCACGCTGGCGACAAAGGCATCGTTGGCATCACCGGCAATCATGTGGCCGGCGCCCTTCAGATCGACAAAGCGCGCCCGCGGCAAGGTTTGCACCAGGGCACGCGCATCTTCTTCGCTGATGACGTCGCTGCGCTGGCCGCGCAGCAGCAGGGTGGGCGCCTGCAGACCGCGCAAGGCGCGCTCGTAGCCGTCCGCGTCGCGCCGGTGGTTGTGGTTGGCCTCGCTCATCAGTAGCGGATCCCAATGCCAGACCCAGCGGCCTTGCGCATTGAGGCGCAGGTTTTTCTTCAGGCCCTCGATCGGTCCTTCCATTGGCCGCCCACGGTAGTCAGCGATGTGTTGCGCGGCTTCTTCGAGCGACGCAAAGCCATCGGGCCGCGCCCGCATGAAGCGCACGATGCGCTCGACACCGGCTTCTTCCATGCGCGGCGCGATGTCCACCAGCACCAGCGCGTTGATCGGCGGCGCATGTGGGCGCCCGATGGCGGCCATGCTGGTCAAGCCCCCCAGGGAGGCGCCGACCACCGCCAGCGGCGTTCCCAGCTCGCGCCAGATGCGGCACATGGTGTCGGCCAGCGTCTCGATGCGGTAGTCGCCATCCGTGGCCCAGGCGCTATCGCCATGCCCCGGCAGGTCCAGCGCAACGGTGTACCAGCCGGCATCGCCCAGCACTTGCCCGGCCTTGCCCCAGGCATGGCGGGTTTGTCCGCCACCGTGCAGCAGCAGCACCGTGGGCGCGCCGACCGGGCCGTAGACATCGGCCACCAGGGGGCCGCCCGCGAAGCCGGCAAATTCCCGGCGCGTCGTCATGATGGCTTACCCACCTCTTGCGCGAAGTCGGCACCGCTACCGGCCACCTGACCCCAGTCGGCGAAGCTCTTGTAGTGCTCGCGCCACGTGGCCAGCAGTTCCTCGCGCGGCAGATCGGCGTAGACACCACGGTCATGCACATACTCCATGTGACGGCGGCCACTGACATCGAATTCATGGAAGACAGAATCGGCGCTGCCGTCGAACTCCAACGGACGGATACCGGCCTTCTCGCACAAGGAGCGGTTGAAGGCGGGTGTAGCCTTGAGCCATTGACCGTCAACCCACAGCTCGGTATAGCCGTGAAAGACGAACAAGTCGGTGCCCATCATGTCGTACAGCCGCTTGCTGGTCAGGTGGTTGCGAACATCGGCATAGCCCAGCCGTGCCGGCACGCCCAGGGCGCGGGCCGCCGCCGCCAGCAACGCCGCCTTGGGCACGCAAAAGCCGCGCCCGGCCTCGATCACGTGGCTGCCCTTCAATCCCTCGACTCTTGTGTCAAAGTAATAGGGATCGTAGAGAAACTCGTCGCGCACGGCGTAATAGAGCTTGACCGCGATCTCGCGCGGCGTCATCGCGGGGTCGGCCACCCGGCGCGCGAACGCGATCACAGCCGGGTGGTCGCTGTCCACGTAGCGGCCGGGCGCGAGATAAGCCGACGGATCGTTCGAATTTGTGGTTTTCATAGTCACATCCATGTCATTCATCCTTGACGCTCAGGCACTTTGGCGGTTCGGCCAACGCAAAGCCGTTGAAGGGTTTGGACCGATCATGGGCCTCCAATTTCCAGGTCGGGCGGGCATTGGGCACGCCGCCATCGACCCGAATGCAAGAACCCGTAATGAAAGCCGCCGCCTCGCACAGCAAAAACACAATTGCTGCCGAAATCTCGGCCTCGGTGCCATAGCGTTGCAGCGGCACCTTGGTTTTCAGACTGCGCAGTTCGGCCTGCATCTCGGGGCTGTAGGTATCAAAGCCGCTGCTGGCGATCCAGCCCGGCGCCACGGCGTTGACGCGCACGCCGGCGCCGGCCCATTCGCAGGCCGCCGTCTCGGTGAACGACAGCATGCCGGCACGCGCCGCGCCGCTGTGCGCCATGGTCGGCATGCCGCCCCAGATGTCGGCGATGATGTTGACAATGGCGCCGCCATGGGACGCCATGGACTGGTTGAAGGCTTCGCGCGCCACCAGAAAGCCGCCGGTGAGGTTGCTGCGCACCACCGCATCCCAGCCCTTCAGACTGATGTCCTTGACCGGCTGCGGGTACTGGCCACCCGCGTTGTTGACGAGACCATCGATCTTGCCGTGCTGTGCGATCACGTCGGCGATCATGGCCTTGACGCCCGCCTCGTCGCGAATGTCGCAAGCGTGGATACTGGCCTGGCCGCCGGCCTGCGTGATTTCAGCTTGCACAGCTTCCAGTTTCTCGATGCGGCGACCGACCAGCGCGACGCTGGCCCCAAGGTTGGCCAGCTCGTGCGCGGTGCAGCGGCCGATGCCACTGCCACCACCGGTGACGATAACGGTTTGACCTGCAAACAGGCCAGGGCGGAACACGGAACGGTAGGTAGGTTGAGACATGATGGACATTTCCTTTCTGTGCCCTCAGGCTCGCAGCATGAAATTGCCGTGGCCAAGGGCGATGGGCTTATCGGGGCTGGATTGCCATGCCTGGATGCGCAGATTAGCCACCCGCTGGCCCAGCTTGACCATAACGACGTTGGCATAGGTGTCCTGCGGTCGGCCCGAGCGCAGGTAATCAATGTTGAAATCGATGGTCTTGGGCAAGTCCCGGCTGTCCATGTGCCACAGCAGATAGAACAATCCGGCGCACTCCAGAAACCCCCCGGTGGCACCGCCATGCAGAGCCGGCAGGATGGGGTTGCCTATCAGTTTTTCCTGGAATGGCAAGACGCAGGTGAACTCCTCGCCCTTGACATCAATGCGCAAGTCCAGAAAACGTGCAAAGGGCACAGCCTGGATCACTTCGCTCCAGTCACCCTGGGCGCGCGCATGGTTAATTTGTTCGGTCCAATTCATCGTGGCACCTCCTCGTTGCGCAATACCGGTCGCCCGGAAGTAAACATGTAAATGCCGACTGCGGTGGCTATTGGGTCGTCCGACGTGTCGTGGTAGGCAGCGCCGCGAACGAACGCCAGTTCTGCAGTCAGCTTGTAGCAAACGGCCCCCCCCAGAATCGCACGCCCGGGCGTGGCGGGCTTGAGGTAGTCGATGCGCAAGTCCAGCGTGGCCATCGGCCGTATCTCCGGCAGCTTGACGAAAATCGCGAATCCGAACGCGGCGTCGAGCAGCGCAGTGATCACTCCGCCATGCAAAACCCTGGTCTGCGGATCGCCCACCAGCGCTTCCTGGTACTCGACTTTGAGCACGCACCAGTCGGTGCGCACCGCGTGCGGCAGGAGGCCCAGTTCGCGGTTGTACGGCGACACATGGGCGAACTTCTGCCATCGCTTGGCGATTTCTTCTTCGTTGATGGTGTGTGTTTCTGTCATCTCGACATGTCTCCAGACAAGGTGAGGGTGGGCTCTTCGCCGGCCGCCGTCACCGGATACCAGCGGGTCGCGGCTGGCGTTTCTTCATGGCGCACGTAGCCGGCGCGCTCCAGCCACAGCAGGTGCGCCAGGGTTTCGCCCATGGCCAGGTAAGCATGCAGCGGGTCGCTCTGCGCGCCATAAACGGCGTAGCCGAGTTCGGTGGCATTCATGCCCCCCGCGCCCAGACGCGCCATGAACTTGCGCAGAGCCCGCTGGTGGTGCGCCACCAGTCCATGCGCGCGCTCGCCCCCGGCGTGGTAGACGCGGTGGTGGGCCGGTAGCACGTGCTCGATTTCCAGCCCGGCAATGGTGCGCAGGCTATCCAGGTAACGTGGCAGCGGATCGGTTTCGCCATAGGGCCATACACCGATGTTGGGTGTGATGCGCTCGAGCAACTGGTCGCCTGTGAGCAGCAACTTCAGCCTGGGCTCGTACAGGCAAATTTGTGCAATGCTGTGGCCACCAAGCACCAGCACGTCGAAAGCATGATCGCCGATGTGCAGCGTTTGGCCGGCTTCGAGCGGCTCGACGCGAGTCGGCACGGCACAGGCCATGTTGCTTTGCAACACCCCGCCCACCACCTGCTGCGCGTCCTCCGGCGCCACCCCATGGCGGCGCATGAAGTCGATACAGTACGCGCGGTCGCCGGCGCTGACCACGTGCGTCTGCCGCGCCACCGCCACCTCTTCCTCGCGCATCAGGATCGGCGCCCCGGTGCGCTCGTGCAGCCACACCGCCAGCCCGAGGTGGTCGGGGTGGTGGTGCGAGACGATGATGCGCGTCAAGCCAGCCGCCAGCGGACCTGCCAATGCGCGCAGCCACAAGGCCCGGGCCGCCTCGCAATCGGCACCCGTGTCGAACAGGCACCAACCCTCGCTTTCGCGAATCAGGTAGATGTTGACGTGGTCGATGCCGTAGTCCACCGGCAGCGTGAACATCAGAATGCCGGGCAGGACCTCCTTCAGCGGCAGCCCGACCAACCCGTCAATGGCTGAAGTAGCCGGGGAGGTGTTCATGTTCACAAGCGTTTCGCCACTTCTTCGAGCATGACCTCGGTGGCACCACCGCCGATGGCCTGGACGCGGGCGTCGCGCACCATGCGCTCGATCGCAGCCTCGCGCATGTAGCCGAAGCCGCCGTGGAACTGCTGGCAGTCATAGACCACGTCGTTGACCAACTCGCCGCACAGCGCCTTGACCATCGACACCTCCTTGACGCATTCGCGCCCCTGCGCGTCGAGCCAGGCGGCGTGGTAAACGAGCTGGCGGCCGGCCTCGACCTGCGCCGCGCGCATTGCCAGGCGCTGGCGGATGGCCTGCTTGTCCCACAGCGTGGCGCCGAAGGCCTTGCGCTCGCGCACGTAGGCCAGCGTCAGCTCAATCGCGCGCGCAGCCTCGCCCATGGTTTGGGCGCCCAGCACGATGCGCTCGTTCTGGAAGTTGCGCATGATCTGGTAGAAGCCCTTGTTCTCTTCGCCCAGCAGGTTAGCGGTCGGCACGCGGCAGTCCTCGAACACCAGCTCGGCGGTGTCGCTGGACAGCCAGCCGCTCTTGTTAAGCGCGCGCCCGACCCGAAAGCCCGGCGTACCCTTCTCGACGATGAAGATCGAAATGCCGCGCGAGCCCTTGGCCGTCGGGTCGGTCTTGGCGGCGACGAAATACACATCGCCATGCACGCCGTTGGTGATGAACATCTTGCTGCCGTTGAGCACCCAGTGGTCACCGTCGCGCACCGCGCGGGTGCGGATGCCGGCCACGTCGGAGCCTGCATCGGGCTCGGTGACCGCCACGGCGCAAATCTTCTCGCCGCGGATGATGGTGGGCAGGTAGCGCTCGAGCTGTTCTGGCGTGCCAAAGTTGGCTAGGTGCGGCGAGGCCATGTCGGTATGCACCATCACCGTCACGGCAAAGCCGCCGTAGGTGGAGCGGCCGAGTTCTTCGGCCAGGATCGCGCTGTACACCGTGTCGAGCTTGGAGCCGCCGTGTTTCTCGGCGTAGCGCACGCCGAGGTAGCCGAGCTCACCCATTTTGCGCAGCACCGCGCGCGGCACCATGCCTTCCTCTTCCCATGGCGCTGCCTGTGGCACCACCTCCTGCTCGACAAAGCGGCGCAGATTGTCCCGGAACTGCCGGTGTTGCTCGTCAAAATAAATCGGCTCGTTCATTGCTTTTCCTCGGATTCGATTGTTTCCATGATCGCCAGCACATCACCACCGCGCACCGCGTCGCCGACGCGGCAACGCAGCTCGGCCACACGTCCCGGCGCTACCGCGCTCAGCGTATGCACCATCTTCATCGCTTCCATCTGCACCAGCGTGTCGCCGGCGTTCACACTCATGCCTACACTGACCTGCACCTGCGTCACCAGACCGGGCATGGGGGCGAGCAGGAGATTGCCGCCCAGCTCATCGGCACCCGCCGCGCCCTTGAGTGCGCGCTGCCAGCGATCGAGCCGGCGCCAGGCCCACGTGCCGCTCGGGCCAGAGAGCCACACGCGTTCGCCTTGCTTGGCGTGCTGCTCCACCGCCACCGTGAAGCGAACCGTCAGGCCGTCGCGCTGCAACGCCAGGGTGTCGCCGGCCAAAACCGCCGCCAGGGTCAACTCCCGATCGCCGACGCACACACGCCAGCTGTCACCCTGCGGCGAGACGCTGACTTCATGCACGCAGCGCTGCTCGTCTTCGAGCAGCACCTGTGTGCTGCCAGTGCCACTCCCAGCGCCGGCCGCGCGCCAGGCCCCGAGCGACTGCCAGGCCGAGCGGCCGGCCGTCGCCTGTTTGATCAGCACGCCGTGCACGGCGGCAGCCGCGATGGCCAGCCCATCGTCCGTGCGCGGCTGCCAGCCTGTGGGAAAGGCGCGTTCGATGTAATGTGTGGTGAGTACTTGCGCGAAGTGGTCATGGCGCAGCAGATCGGCCAGAAAACCGAGGTTGCAGTGCACGCCGAGCAGCACCGTGTCGTCCAATGCCGTGGCGAGCCGCCGTGCGGCGGTCGGCCGGTCGTCGGCATGGGCAATTACCTTGGCCAGCATGGAGTCGTAATAAGGCGTCACCTGACTGCCGTTGCGCACGCCGCTGTCGACCCGAACGCCCTCGCCGCGCGGCTCGCGGTAGTCGATCAGGGCGCCGATCTCGGGCGCAAAACCCGCCGCCGGATTCTCCGCGCAGACACGCGCCTCGATCGCGCAGCCGCGCTGCGACAGGTCCGGCTGGGCGAAGCCGAGCGGCTCACCAGTGGCCACCCGCAGCTGCCATTCGACCAAATCGATACCGACCGTCAACTCGGTCACCGGGTGCTCGACCTGCAGCCGGGTGTTCATTTCCAGGAAGAAGGTGTCGCCGCTGCGGCTGTCGTGGATGAACTCGATGGTGCCGGTGCTGTCGTAGCCGATGGCGTGCCCGATCGTCAGTGCGTGCGAAAACAGGGCCTCGCGCACGGCGGGAGGCAGGTGCGGCGCGGGCGCTTCCTCAATCACTTTCTGGTGGTTGCGCTGGATCGAACATTCGCGCTCGAACAAATGGACCAGATGCCCGTGCTTGTCGCCCAGCAACTGCACTTCGAGGTGGCGTGGCTCGTCGAGGTAGCGTTCCAGCAGCACGCGGTCGTCGCCGAACGAAGCCTTCGCTTCGCGTCGCACGGTATCCAGCGCGTCCGAGAAGTCAGCCGCGCTGCGCACCACCCGCATGCCCTTGCCGCCGCCGCCGGCCGAGGCCTTGATCAGCACCGGGTAGCCGATGCCCCCGGCCGCCGCCTGCAAGACCGCAGAGTCCTGGTCGTCGGCGTGGTAGCCCGGCACCACCGGCACGCCGGCTCCGAGCGCGATGCGCTTGGATTCGATCTTCGAGCCCATGCGCCGGATCGCCTCGCGCGAGGGACCCACAAAAATGAGCCCGGCGGCTTCGCAGGCGTCAATCAGGGCCAGGCTTTCCGACAAAAAGCCGTAGCCTGGATGGATGGCCTGCGCACCGGCGGCACGCGCCGCAGCCACGATGGCCGCAGCATCGAGGTAGCTGCGCGCGGCCTCCGGTGCTCCGATGCGCACGGCCGTGTCGCACAGGGCCACGTGCAGGGCTTCGCGGTCGGCGTCGGAATAGACCGCCACCGTGCGCAAGCCCATGCGGCGCGCGGTGCGGGCGATGCGGCAGGCGATCTCCCCGCGATTGGCAATCAGGAGGGTGTTAAACATCAGTCGCACGCCTTCATGCCAACACTCAGACCTGCCGCCACACCGGCAGCCGCTTGCCAAAAAAGGCTGCAATGCCGTCGCGCCCTTCTTCGGTTTCCCAGGCGTCGGCCAGCTTGTCAGCGGTGTAGATCATGTTGGTGGGCAGATCGTGCGCCTGCACATAGGCCACAAGCTTCTTGGTGGCCGCCACCGCGCCGGGCGCGCACTGCAGCAGGTCGGCGAGTTCGCGTTCAATGGCCGCGTCGAGCTGATCGGCCGCCACCACTTCTGAGAGCAGGCCCAGGCGCTGCGCCTCTGCCGCGCTCATGCGGCGCGCCGTCAGGAAGGTGCGCCGGGCGTTGGCTTCACCCATGCGCGCCACGACGTAGGGCGCGATATTGGCCGGCAGCAGGCCCAGGCTCACCTCGGTCAGCGAGTAGATGCCGGTATCGACCGCGATCGTGATGTCACAGACCGAGATCATGCCGACGCCGCCGCCATACGCGGGGCCATTGATGCGGCCAATGACGGGCATAGGCAGCTCGTTCAGGGCGCGCAGCATGAGCGCCAGATCGCCGCTTTCGCCCACGCGCTCGGCCCGGCTCTTTTTCATGTTGTCCTGCATCCAGCCCAGGTCACCACCGGCGCAAAAGGTCTTGCCGGTGCCGGTGAGCACCACCGCGCGCACGCCCGGCGCTACGGCCAGCCAATCGACGGCACGGCGCAGCTCGCAGATCAGGGTGGCGTTGAGCGCGTTATGAGTGTCGGGGCGGTTGAGCGTGAGGCGGGCCACGCCGCGCGCGTCGACGACCAGTTGAAGGGTTTCGTAGGTGGGCGTGTTCATAGAGGTTCTCTTACATGCGGTAAACAGGGGTTGCCGTACTCGGCAACGCACGGCGCGCCGCCAGCGCCAGCGCCAGGCCCAGCACGTCGCGCGAGGCCGAGGGTTCGATCAGACCGTCGTCCCACAGCCGGGAGGTGGCGTAATAGGGATCGCTCTGGCGCGCGTACTGCTCGCGTACCTTGCGTTCGATATCCAGCAGCCGCGCCTCATCAGCCGGGCCGCGCAGGTTAGAGCGTGCCAGCTCGACCATCACGTTGCTGGCAATGTCGGCGCTCATCGTGGCAACTCTGGCACTGGGCCAGGCGAACAGGAATTCGGGCTCAAAGCCGCGGCCGCACATCCCGTAGTTGCCGGCGCCATAAGAGCCGCCAACCACCAACGTGAGCTTGGGCACGCGCGCGCAGGCCATGGCATACACCATCTTGGCGCTGTGCTTGGCAATACCGCCACGCTCGGCCTCGGTGCCAACCATGAAGCCGGGGATGTTCTGCAAAAACAGCAGCGGTACTCCGCGCTGGTTGGCCAGTTCGATGAAATGCGCGCCCTTCAGGGCCGACTCGGCCAGCAGCGCGCCGTTGTTGGCGAGGATGGCGACCGGCTGGCCGTGGATCGCGCCAAAGCCGGTCACCAGCGTATCTCCCCACAACGGTTTGAACTCGTGGAAAGCGCTGCCGTCGAGCAGCCGCGCAATGATTTCGCGCGCGTCGTAGGGCTGTTTGGGGTCGACCGGTACGACGCCATCGAGCTCAATCGGGTCGTAACGTGGTGCGCTGGGCGGCAGCGGCGGCACCATGGGCGGCTCGGGCGGCAGGCTGGCGACGATCTGACGCAGCATGGCCAGCGCCTGATGCTCGTCCTCGGCCAGGTGGTCGCTGACACCGGAGACACGGCTGTGCATCTCCGCGCCGCCCAGGGTTTCGCCGTCTACCACTTCGTTGATCGCGATCTTGACGATGGACGGGCCACCCAGATGAATGCGTGCGTTACCGCGCACCATCACCACTTCGTCCGACAGCGCGGGAATGTAGGCGCCGCCCGCGGTGCAACCGCCGAACACGGCCGAGAGCTGCGGCAGGCCAGCCTGCGACATGCGGCACTGGCGGTGGAAGCTGTTGCCGAAGTGGTCCTTGTCGGGAAACACGCGGTCCTGCTCCGGCAAAAAGGCGCCGCCGCAATCCACCAGGTACAGGCAAGGCAGGCGCAGGCGCTGGGCAATCTCCTGCGCCCGTATGTGTTTTTTGACGGTTTCATGGAAGAACGAGCCGCCCTTGACGGTGGCATCGTTGGCAATGAACATGCAGGGCCGCCCGGCCACCATCCCGACGCCGGTGACGATGCCCGCACCCGGCACCTCGTTGCCATACTGATCCCAGGCCGCCAGCGGCGAGAGTTCCAGGAAGGCGCTACCGTCATCGACGATGAAGTCGATGCGCTCGCGCACCAGCAGCTTGCCGCGCTCGCGGTGGCGCTGGATGTGCGCGTCGCGCCCGCCGGTGGCCACCTCGGCCAGGCGTGCGCGCAGAAGAGCGATCTGACCCGCGTGGTGTGCAAGGTTGTCGCGGAAGCCCGGACCTTGCACATCGACCAGCGTTTGAATCACGGACATCCTGTTTCGTCCTTTGAAGCGCGGTCAGACCGCGGCGTAGCCACCATCGACCACCAACTCGGCACCCATGACGGTGGACGACTCATCGGAGGCCCCGGAACAGCACCACCGCCGACACTTCCTGATGCTGCACCGCCCGCCCGATTGGAGTGGTGCCGAGCAGCGATTTGTGATCGGCCGGATCGCTCAACAAGTCCTTTGTCATCGGCGTCTCGATGGCCCCAAGGTGAACCGAATTGACACGAATATTGAAAGGGGCGAGATAGGGCGCGCTGGCCATACTGAACAGCCGTACCTCGGCCTTGGAAGCCCCATAGGCACAGGGTGCGCCTAACGGCCGTAGATAGACAGGATGTTGATGATCGAGCCACCACCTGCCTGCTTCATCGTCGGCACCCCCGTCCGCGTGCCGAAAAAGGGGTAGCGCACGTTGACGTTGAACATGCGGTCCCACTCCGCCGCGCTGGCGAACGCCCGCCGCGACGGTTTCGCCAATCCCGGCGTTCATGTCCGCGACAGGCAGCTCGCAATGGACCTGGCCCATGCCCATCGCACTGCCCGTCACCAGAATGACCTTGTCCTGTACTCGACCAATGACCTTCTCCTTGTCATGTGATTCAGCGCACCGCCCCACAAATCTCTTGCATTCGCTGGCCGGCGCGAAATCCCTTGAGCGAGCCGCTGTGCATCACATGGCCCGACAGGGTGCGGCCGATGACGCGTTCGGCCAGAAGGGACGCCTCGATCAGCACCTCTAAATCGATGCCGGTCTCGATGCCCAGTTCCTGGCACATGAACACCATGTCTTCGGTGCAGATATTGCCGGCCGCGCCACCGTGCGTGTGACCCGCGAACGGACAGCCGCCCAGACCGGCGACCGAACTGTCGAACAGCCGCACGCCCATTTGCAAGGCGGCATAAACGTTGGCACCGCCGACGCCGCGCGTGTCGTGCAGGTGCAGGCCGATCTGAGCCTCCGGCACGATCGCGCGCACCGCGCCGACGCGGCGCTTGATCTCCTCGGGATTTGCCCAGCCCATGGTGTCGGCCAAGTAGACCGCCGGCAGCGGCACACGCCGGTCGGCGCAGGCATCGACCAGCCAGCGGACCTGATCGGTGAGGACCGACAGCGGCACGGCGCCACCGAGATTGCAGCCAAAAGCCGTGATCACGTAGGCCTTCTCCACCGGAATGCCTAGGGCGATGTAGCGGTCCAGCCAGCCGAGCTGGCGTTCGCGCATCTCGGCCACGCTGCAATTGTTGTTGCGCTGCGAAAACGGCTCGGTGGTGTAGAACATCAGCTTGCCGTCCAGGTCCACCTGTTCGCAGGCGCGCGCCCGCTCGAAGCCGTTGTCGTTGAGCCAGAGCGCCGTGTAGCGGGTGCCGGGACGCTTGACGATGGCGGCAAACAACTCGGACGTGTCGGCCATCTGCGGCACCGCACGCGGACTGACGAAGGACGCCACCTGGATCTGCTTCAGGCCCGAGGCCGCCAACGCGTCAATCAGCGCGGCGCGATCCGCCAGCGGATAGGTTTGCTGCTCCATCTGGAAGCCCTCGCGCGGACCTTCCTCATGGAACTCGACGGATGCAGGTAAATCACTCATGGTAAAACTCCTCGGAAATCAAGCGGCGGTGACTTCGGCCAGCACCTGGTGGCGCTCGACCATATCGCCCACTCGGCAGCGCAGGCTGCTCACGCTGCCTTCGAACGGCGCCGTGACGTGCAGCTCCATCTTCATCGATTCAAGCACGATCACGGTCTGGCCGAGGGCGACCGTCTCGCCGACCGCTGCCTTGACCGCGACCACCTTGCCCATCATCGGCGCGCCCAACTGACCGTCGGCTGCGGCGTCACCGGCGGCGCCCCCCAGATAGGGTTGCGCCGTAAACACGCTGCTGCCCAGCGCACTGGCGAGCTCGACCTGCTGCGCATCGCCCCGGATCGTCAGCTCCAGCGCCCGTCCGTCGCAATGCAACAGGGAGCTCCCGGCCGCCAGCGGCTGCAGCGAGGTGTTCACTTCCTGCTCGCCAATGACCAGGGTGCAGGCACCATGAACATCACGGGCCGAAAAGCGCACCGGCCACTCGGTCGCACCGACCTTTAGCACCAGGGTCGGCTGGGGCGCGGCCTGAATTGGCCCACTACTCAGACGCCAGCCGGTAAAGTTGTCCCACAGGGTCCAGCAGCCCAGCGCGGGCGACTCGGCGCGCCGCTGCGCCAGCCAGTGCAGCGCCGCCGCCGCCAGGTGCTCCAGTGGAGGCGCCGCGGGGGCCAGCACGCCGCGCTGCGCATGGCGCTCGTCAATCAGGCGGGTGTGGAAGGTGGCATCGCGGGTTTCCGGCCATTCCAGCAGTTCCTGTAGGAATTCCAGGTTGGTGACCAGGCCGATCACCGTGCTCTCGCGCAATCCGGCCACCAGCGCCCGGCGCGCCGAGTCGCGATCGCTCGCGTGCGCGATGAGCTTGGCGATCATCGAATCATAGTGCGGCGAGATTTCGTCGCCGTTGTCCACGCCGGACTCGATGCGCACGCCCGCGCGCGAAAAATCGACCACCTGCAGCCGCCCGGTGGCCGGCAAAAAGCCCGCAGTGGCGTCTTCGGCGCACAACCGGGCTTCGAAAGCGTGGCCGGTGCACTTCACGTGAGCCTGCGCCAGTGGCAAGCGGCCGGTGTCGGCAATGCGCAGTTGCAGCTCGACCAGATCGAGGCCGGTCACTTCTTCGGTCACCGGGTGCTCGACCTGCAGGCGCGGATTGACCTCCAGGAAGTAATGCGCATCGCCCGTGACCACGAACTCCACCGTGCCCAGGCCGCGGTAGTTCACGCCGGCGGCCAGTTTTACCGCATCGGCCAGGAGGGCGGCGCGCAGTTGGGGGCTCAGGCCGCTGGACGGCGCCTCTTCGATCACTTTTTGGTGGCGGCGCTGCAAGGTGCATTCGCGCTCGAACAGGTGAATGGCATGGCCCTGGCCGTCACCGGCCACCTGCACCTCCAGGTGGCGCACCTGCGGCAGGTAGCGCTCGACGATCAGTTCGCCATTGCCGAAGGCTTTTTCCGCCTCGCGCATGGCGCTCTCGATGCGCCCTTCCAGCCCGTCCAGCGTGTCGATCACCGCCATGCCGCGGCCGCCGCCGCCGGCCACGGCCTTGAGCAGCACCGGCAGCGTCATGCCGCGCACCAGGCCCAGCACCTCGGCCGGGTCGGTCATGCCGCCTTCGCTGCCGGGGATGACCGGCACGCCGAGGCGGGCCGCCTCGCGCTTGGCGCTGGCTTTGCCACCGACACGTTCGATGGTCTCGGCCCGGGGGCCGATGAAAGTGAGTCCGGCGGCTTCGAGGGCGCGCACGAAGTCCGCGTTCTCCGAAACGAAGCCATAGCCCGGATGGACGGCGTCGGCGCCCACGCGCCGGGCCGCCGCGATGATGGCCTCGATGTTCAGATAACTTTCGCTTGGCGCGGCGCCCCCGAGCTCAACCGATTCACCGATTTCGCGGACATGGCGGGCTAGACGGTCGGCACTGGAATGCACGGTGGCCACTTCCAGGCCGAGCTTGCGGCAGGTGCGGGCAATGCGGCAGGCGATCTCGCCGCGGTTGGCAATGAGGACTTTTTTAATCATGTCCGACTCCCGCGGCGAATTGGATCATCAAGACGGTAAGGATGCGTTGCATGGCTGGCGTCCTGGTTAGAAACGGAAGACACCGAACGGCGTCGGTTTGGCGGCAGTACGGGATGCGAGGTCGAGCAGCAGCCCCATGGCGTCGCGTGTTTCCACCGGATCGATGATGCCGTCCACCCACAAATTCGAGGAGAAATTCGTGGCTGGCTGGAAATCTTCGTAAATTTTGCGCACCGGGGCCTTGAACGCCTCTTCTTCCTCGGGCGTCCACTCTTTTCCCTCGGTCTTGTTGATCTGTTTGCGCACCAGCGCCATCACAGTGGCGGCCTGATCCGGACCCATGATGGCCGCGCGGCCGGTCGGCCAGGCAAACATCGCGGTCGGATTGAACGGGCGGCCGCACATCGCCAGGTAGCCGGCGCCGTAAGAGGCGCCCATGATGATGGTGTACTTGGGCACGTTGGCCGACGCCATGGCCGTGATCATCTTGGCGCCGGCCTTGGCGATCCCGGCCTGCTCGGCGGCGCGCCCGACCATGAAACCGGTCACATCGGCCATGAACAGCAGCGGGATGTCGCGCTGGCAGCACAAATCAATGAAGTGCGCCGCCTTCATCGCGCTGTCCGGGAACAGCACGCCCTGGTTGGCCAGGATGCCGACCTCGTGGCCATGGATGCGCGCAAAGCCGGTCAGCAAGGTGTCGCCGTACATCGGCTTGAATTCCTGAAACCGGCTGTCGTCGACAAAGCGCGCCAGAATCTCGCGCGTGTCGGTCGGAATCTTGGTGTCGCGGCTGATGATGCCGTAAATCTCGCGCGGATCGAAGCGCGGCGGCAGCGACGGCTGGCGCGTCCAGCGTGGCTTGGGCTGCTCGCCCAGGTCCCGTACGATTTCACGCGTGATGGCAAGCGCGTGGCGGTCATCTTCGGCGATGTGGTCGGTGACGCCGCTGACACTGCAGTGCATCTTGGCGCCGCCCAGCGACTCGGCATCCACCGTCTCGCCGGTGGCGGCAAAGGTCAGCTCGGGACCGCCGAGGTACATATAGCCCTGCTCCTTGACAATCACCGCCTCGTCGCACAGCGCCGGGATGTAGGCGCCACCCGCCGTGCAGGGGCCCATCACCACGGCAATCTGCTGGATGCCTTCGGCCGACATGCGAACCTGGTTGTTGAAAATGCTGCCGAACTGCCCCACATCGGGAAAGATGTTGGCCATTTCCGGCAGGAAGGCACCACCACTGTCCACCAGCGTGATGCAGGGCAAGCGGTGTGCCCAGGCAATCTGCTGCGCCCGCACATGCTTCTTGCAGGTCATGCCGTAGTAGGTGCCGCCCTTCACGGTGGCGTCGTTGGCGATGATCATGCACGCTCGACCCTGCACCAGGCCGATGCCGGTGATGATGCTGGCGCCCGGCGGCACACCGTCGTACATGCCTTCGCCGGCCAGCATGCCGACCTCCAGGAAAGGCGAACCCGGATCGAGCAGCACTTCGACGCGATGCCGCGGCAGAATCTTGTTGCGCGCCAGGTGTTTTTCCCGCGCTTTCAGGGGGCCACCGGCCAGCGCCTGTTGGCGACGACTCTGCAGGTCCGCGATCACGGCCTCGTAGGCTTGGCGGTTGAGCCGAAACTCGTCATCAGAAGTCGACACACGTGAAGAAAGAATGGTCATAGTCGCTCTTGCGTCGGTTCGTAAAAAAGTATCAGGGCTTGAACACGGGGGTGCGGCGGGCTTCGAACGCCGCCAGGCCCTCGCTGACGTCGTCGTCCATCAGGGCGACACTCGCCAGGTCTTCTTCCAGCTGGAGGCCGACCTCCAATGAGCCCTCCATGCCCTGGCGCGCCAGGCGCTTCATGGTCGCCATGCCGATGCGGCTGCGCGTGGCGATCTTGGTGCAGTACGCCAGCGCCTCTTCGTGCAGCTTGTCGGGCTCGACCACGTAATTGACCAAGCCCCACTGTTCGGCGGTGGCGGCATCAATCCAGCGCGCCGAGAAAAACATGTCCAGGCCGCGGCGCAGGCCAACGATGCGCGCAAAGCGCTGGCTGCCGCCCCAGCCGGGAATCAGGCCGAACTGGGCATGCTGGTCGCCAAAGCGCGCGTCCCTGGCCGCAAAGATGATGTCGCAGGCCAGCATCAGTTCACTGCCACCGGCCAGGGTCAGGCCCTGGCAGGCCGCCACCACCGGCAGATCGCTGCGCTCCAGGCGCTTGAGCACGCTGTGGCCATAGCTGATGAACTGCTTGAGTTTGGCCGGGTCAGCGCGCAGCAACTTCACCTCGTCGAGGTCGGCGCCGGTGCAGAAATGCTTGCCTTGCGAGCGGATCAAGATGGCGCGCACACCGGAGCCGGGTTTCTCGAATTCGTCAACCGCCGCCTCGATGCCCGCATGAACGGACATCGACAGACAATTGAATTTCTCGGGGCGTGCCAACTCGATGATGCCGACCGCACCGGAACAAGTGACGACGACAGGAGGGGGAACCTGACTCATTTCTTGCTCTCCTTGGCATACTGCACGGCGGCGCGGCCCACACGCTCGCGGGCAACGATCAGCTTCATGATTTGCGCCGTGCCGTCGCCGATTTCCAGGCCCATCACATCGCGCAGGCGCTGCTGGTGCGGCAGATCCATCGACCAGCCGTAGTGACCAAAGGTCAGCAGGCACTGGTGAATCGCGTCGAAAGCGGTTTTGGGTCCCATCCACTTGACCATGGCCGCTTCCGCGGTGTGCGGTTGGCCGGCGTCGCGCAAGGCCAGTCCGTGGTAACAAAGCTGGCGGCAGGCGGCGATCAGGGTCTCGAATTCGACAATCGGAAAACTCACGCCCTGGTACTGTGCCAGCGGTGCACCAAAGGTGTGGCGCTCCTTCACGTATTCCCAGGTTTCGTCGATCGAGGCCTGCGCGGCGGCCACGCACTGCAGCGCGATCAGGATACGGCTGAAGTCGAAACCCTGCATCACCTGCGTGAAGCCCTTGCCCTCCTCGCCCAACCGGTTTTCGACCGGCACCCGCACGTCGTCGAAAAACACCGAGCCACGGCCGATGATCTTGCTGCCGACGTCGTTGAAGCGGGTGCGCTGCACGCCTTTCTGGTTCAGGTCCACCAGGAACGCGCTGATGCCGCGCGCGCCATCCTCGGGCTTGCCGGTGCGCGCGAACAACACAATGGCATCGGCCTGGTCGGCAAAGGTGATGGAGGTTTTCTCGCCGGAAAGCACGTACTCGTCGCCCACGCGACGCGCCTTGAGTTGCAGATTGGCTGCATCCGAGCCGCCACGTGGTTCGGTCAAACCCAGCGCAACGATGGCCTCGCCCGCCACGATCCGGCTGTTCCAGGTGCGCGCCAAGTCGGGGGACGCATTGGCATGAATGATGGCGCCCATCAGCGAACTGAGCAACTGCATGTAGCTGACATTGAAGTCGCCATAGGCAATTTCTTCGGTAATGATGCCGGACGTGACACCACTCAAGCCCAAGCCGCCATATTCCTCGGGCAGATCAACACCGATCAGACCAAGCGCGCCCATTTCCTTAAACAGCGCCCGGTCGATGCCCGGTTGCGATTCGCGCTTCTGGTAATCGGGCCTGAGCTTCTCTCGTGCAAAGCGGCGCGCCACGTCACGCAGCGCAATCTGGTCGTCATCGAACATCATGGGTAATACCTCCTGGCTGACTGTTGCCGAAATCGCCGCCTGCATCACACCGTCAATCCGGACGAAGAATTTGAGGTGCTCGTCAATTGCATGGCTGGTCGACGCCGTATGATATATCATCGAACAGGTGTTAGTTAGATTTTCAAGGAAACTTTCTCGATGTCCACCGAAGCCACTGCTTTCTTTCCGACGCTACTGTCCGCCCTGAAGGTCGGCGCGCACACCCTTGGCAACCGGACGCTGATGGGCTCGATGCACACCCGTCTGGAGTCGCTGGACCGCTCCATCGACCGGCTGTCCCTGTTCTATGCCGAGCGGGCGCGCGGTGGTGCGGGCCTGATCGTCACGGGCGGCTATGCCCCCTGCCAGGATGGCCTGCTGGATGAAACCGGTCCCCTGCTTGTCACGACGGAGCAAGCCGATGCGCTCAAACCGATCCCACAGGCGGTGCATGCCGAGGGCGGCAAGATCATTCTGCAAATCCTGCATACAGGCCGCTACGCAAAAATCGCCAAGCCCGTCGGAGCCTCCGACATCCCTTCTCCGATCAACCCGCGCGCGCCGCGCGCCTTGAGCACAGCCGAAGTCTGGCAAACGATTGACGACTATGTGCGCTGCGCCGAACTCGCGCAGCGCGCCGGCTTCGATGGCGTCGAGATCATGGGCTCGGAGGGCTACCTGCTCAACCAGTTCACCGTCACGCGCACCAACAACCGCAGCGACGAATTTGGCGGCAGCATGGAAAATCGCCATCGCCTGCCGGTGGAGATCGTTCGTCGCACGCGCGCGCGGGTGGGGTCGCAGTTTCTGCTGATGGTCCGTGTTTCGGCACTTGATCTGGTCGAAGGCGGCGCCCCAGCCGATGAAATCGCCCAGCTCGCCCAGGCGGTGCAGGCCGCCGGTGCCGACATCCTCAACACCGGCATCGGCTGGCACGAAGCACGCATCCCGACCATTGCCTATGTCGTGCCACGTGCCGCCTGGCGCTTCGCCGCGGCTCGCGTCAAAAAAGCGGTGTCGATCCCGGTCATCGTCTCCAACCGGATCAACACGCCCGATCTGGCCGAAGAAATCCTGGCCAGTGGCGACGCCGACATGGTGTCGATGGCGCGCCCCTTCCTGGCCGACGCCGACTTCGTGCGCAAGGCGGCGCAGGGTCGCGCCGATGAGATCAACACCTGCATCGCCTGCAACCAGGCCTGTCTCGACTACATCTTCGCCCACCGGCCCGCGACCTGCCTGGTCAATCCCCGCGCCGGCCGCGAACTGGAGTTTTCGCTATTGCCGCCACGGGCCGTGCCGCGCAAGGTGGCGGTGATCGGCGCCGGCGCGGCCGGACTGGCCTGCGCGCTGACCGCGGCCGAACGCGGTCATGCGGTCACCCTGTTTGAAGCCGGGCCCGAGATCGGCGGCCAGTTGAACCTGGCCCGGGCCGTGCCGGGCAAGCAGGAATTCAATGAACTGCTGCGCTACTTCAAGCAAGGCGTGGCGCGGCATGGCGTGACGCTCAAGCTCAATACCCGCGCGGATGCCCCCTCTCTCGTCAACGGCCACTACGACCGCATCGTGGTGGCCACCGGCGTGCGCCCGCGCACGCCGCAGATCCAGGGCATAACTCACCCGAAAGTGGTGAGCTATGCCGACCTGCTGTCGGGCCGGGTGCAGGCGGGCCACCGGGTCGCGGTGATCGGCGCCGGGGGCATCGGTTTCGACGTGGCGGCGTTCCTGCTACACGAAGAACATGCTGATGGCGCCGCCAGCACGCCGCAGGCGGTCGACCGGTTTCACGCTGAATGGGGCGTCGACACTTCGCCCTCAGCCGCTGGCGGCCTGAAACCGATGCAGCCGGTCGGCTCGCCACGCGAAGTCACCTTGTTGCAGCGCAAGCCGGAAAAACCCGGGCGCAGCCTGGGCATGACCACCGGCTGGGCGCTCAAGGCCGAGCTGGCGCGGCGCGGCCTGCGCACGCTGTCGGGCTGCAGCTATGAACGCATCGACGACGCCGGATTGCATCTGAGCGTCAACGGCGTGCCACAGACGCTGGAGGTGGACACCATCGTCCTGTGCGCCGGTCAGGACAGCGAGAACGCATTGCTTGCCGAACTGCGCGCGCTCGGCCTCACGCCCGATCTGATCGGCGGCGCCGAGCTGGCCGCCGAACTCGATGCCTTGCGCGCCATTGACCAGGGCACGCGCCTCGGTCTGGCCCTCTGAACCCACTCGAGCATCCCTATGGATTTCACACCCAACCCAGAGCACGAATCCATCCGCGAGGCCATCGGTAAAATCTGCGCCCGCTTCGACGACGGCTACTGGCTCGAACGCGACAAGGTTGGCGGCTTTCCGCACGAGCTGCACCGCGCCCTAGCCGATGGCGGCTGGCTCGGCATTTGCCTGCCGCAGGAATATTGCGGCGGCGGGCTGGGCATCAGTGAAGCCACCGTGATGATGCAGGCCATCTCGCGGTCGGGCGCCGGGCTGTCGGGCGCATCGGCGGTGCACATGAACATTTTCGGCCTGCAGCCGGTGGCCGTGTTCGGCAACGAGGCGCAGAAACGCCGCATGCTGCCGCCGCTGATCGAGGGCCGCGAGAAGGCCTGCTTCGCCGTCACCGAGCCCAACACCGGTCTGAACACCACCCGCTTGAAAACCCGTGCCGAGCGGGTTGGCGACCACTATGTGCTGTCCGGCCAGAAGGTCTGGATCTCGACCGCCCAGGTGGCCGAAAAAATGCTGATTCTGGCACGCACCACGCCGATCGAGGACTGCAAGAAACCGACCTTCGGCCTGAGCCTGTTCTACACCGACCTCGACCGCCGTTTTGTGCAGGTGCGCGAAATCGAAAAAATGGGTCGCAAGGCGGTCGACTCGAACGAACTCTTCATCGACGGCCTGCGGGTCCCGGTGGAGGACCGCATCGGCGAAGAGGGGCGCGGCTTCGAATACATCCTGCACGGCATGAACCCGGAGCGGGTGCTGATCGCGGGCGAAGCGATCGGCCTGGGCCGCAAGGCGCTGGAGGTGGCCGTCAAGTACGCCGGTGAACGCGTGGTATTTGACCGGCCCATCGGGCAGAACCAGTCGATCCAGCATCCGCTGGCGCAATCATGGATGGAGCTTGAGGCAGCCGAGATGATGGCGATGCGCGCGGCCTGGAAATACGACAACAGCCTGCCCTGCGGCGCCGATGCCAACGCCGCCAAGTACATGGCGGCCGAAGCCGGCTTCAACGCCTGCCAGCGTGCCATGGCCACGCTCGGAGGCTATGGCTACGCCAAGGAATACCACGTCGAGCGCTACCTGCGCGAAATGATGATTCCGCGCGTCGCGCCGATCAGCCCGCAACTCATCCTGTGCTTCATCGCCGAGAAGGTGCTGGGTCTGCCCAAATCCTATTGACATTCACGAGCCCACGACCGATTTTCTTTCCGCCAAGGCCAGCAATGCCCTCGTCAATACCCTCTTTTAACCCATGACACCACCCACCCCATCATGACCACCACTCCCGACAGCGAACACGCTGAACAACTGAACATGCTGCGCGAAAGCGCACTCAGTTTCGCCGCCAAGGAATCGCCACTGACCCGCGCCCGCGCCCAGCGCCGGCAGACGCCGGGCTTCGAACGCCGCTTCTGGACCGCCCTGGCCGAGCAGGGCTGGACGGGGCTGCTGGTGCCCGAAACCATGGGCGGCTACGAGCAAGGCTTCGCTGAAATGGCCGAGGTGGTCGCCGCGCTCGCCACGCAGGTCGCGCCCGAGCCGGTGGTGCCGGTGCTGGTTTTCGCAGGCCGACTGCTGACTCATGCCGCCCCCTCAGAACTGGCCACGCGCCTGCTAACCGAGATGGCTGAAGGCCGCACCCTGCCCGCCGTGGCCTGGCAGGAAGACATCACCGGCGCCAAAGACCGCCCGGGCCAGGCTGCGACCCGGCTGGAGCGCCAGGGCGACTCCCTGCTGCTCAATGGCAACAAGCGCCATGTGCGCCCCGGCGCCGGGGCCGACGGCTACATTGTCAGCGCCACCGACCCGAACGGCCTGGCCCTGGTGTGGGTGCCGGCCGATGCGGCCGGCCTGGTAGTGAACAGCCAAGCACTGGCCGACGGCAGCTATGCGGCCGAGCTCGACCTCAACCAGGTCCGCCTGCCCGCCAGCCACCTGATGGCTGAGGGCCCGGGCGCGGTGGCCGCGCTGACCCGCGCCTACGACGAAACCCTGATCATGACCAGTGTCGAACTGCTGGCCCTGGTGCGCAGCATGCTGTCCATGACACAGGACTACCTGCGCACGCGAGTCCAGTTCGGCAAGCCGATCGGCAGCTTCCAGTCGCTACAGCACCGCGCCGTCGACCTGTTGATCCAGCAGGAACTGACCGCCAGCGTGGTGACGCAGGCGGTGGCCCTGCTCGATGCTCAGGACGGCGATGCCACAGCGCGCTCGGCCATGGCCAGCCGCGTCAAGTCGCGCGCGTCGGACGCCGGGCTGCAGGTGGCACGCGAAGCGGTGCAACTGCACGGCGCCATTGGCGTCACCGACGAATACGACCTGGGTCTGTACCTGCAGCGTGCCCTGGTGTTGGCCACCTGGCTGGGCAATGGCACCCAGCAACGCCGCCGCTACGCCGACCTCACCCGCAACGCCACCGCGCAGGAACACGCATGAACACCTCCTCCACATCCACCTCCACCGACTGGAATGCGCTCGACAACGCCAGCTTCCGCGCGACCCTGCGCGAATTTTTTGAAACCCGCTTTCCCGGCGAATGGCGCTACCCGCAGCGACGCCTGCGCTGGTCCGAAATCGGACCGTGGTACCTGGCACTATCCAAACAAGGCTGGGTTGCTCCGAACTGGCCCAGCCAATACGGCGGCATGGGCCTCTCGCCCGAGAAGCTCATCATTTTCATTGAAGAACAGGAACGCTGGGGCGTGGCGCGCGCGCCCGACATGGGCATCACCATGGTCGGACCGCTGCTGATCAACCACGGCAACGAGGCGCAACGCGCCTACTACCTGCCCAGGATCATCGCGGGCGAGCACATCTGGTGCCAGGGTTACTCGGAACCCAATTCCGGCTCCGACCTGGCCAGCCTGCGCACCGAAGCCGTGGTCGACGGCGACGACTTCATCGTCAACGGACAAAAGACCTGGACCACGCTGGCGCAGGACGCCACCCACATCTTCCTGCTGGTGCGTACCGACAAATCGGCCAAGAAGCAGGAAGGCATCAGCTTCCTGCTGGCCGACATGAAAACGCCGGGCATCACGGTGCGGCCCATCCGCAACATCGCGGGCAGCGAGGACTTCTGCGAGGTCTTCCTGGAAAACGTGCGCGTGCCGCGCACCAGCATCGTCGGCGAACTCAACAAGGGCTGGACCATCGCCAAGGCGCTGCTCGGCTTCGAGCGCATCTTCCTGGGCAGCCCCAAGCAAAGCCAGTACGCACTGGCACGCGTGCAAGAAGCGGCGCAGCGGCTCGGCCTGTTTGAGGACACCGGCTTTGTGGACCGCTACACCAAGCTGGCGCTGGACGTGGCCGACCTGGGCGCGCTCTATGGCCGCTTCATCGATCAAGTCAAGCGCGGCGAAACCCTGGGGCCCGATGTCTCGATGCTCAAGCTGTTCGCCACCGAAACCTATTCGCGCCTGGCCGACCTGCTGGTTGATGTCGTCGGCGCCAGTGGCGCCCTGCCCGGCCCCATCGCGCTGCCCGGTGGCAAAACCGATGCGCTGACCACCTTCTACAACGCGCGTCCGGCCACCATCTACGGCGGCAGCAACGAAGTGCAGCGCAACATCCTGGCTGCCAGCGTGCTGAAGTTGCCGTCATGAGCGACGCACGCAATTCCGTTTTTGAAGGCCCCGGCCCGGACGCGCAGTTCGCGCAGGCGCTGGCGCAGGGCCGCTTTCAGATCCAGCATTGCAGCGCCTGCGACCAGCATGTGTTTTACCCGCGCGCGCTGTGCACCCATTGCGGCTCGGCGCAACTCGAATGGGTGGCACCCAGCGGGGCCGGTTGTGTCTATTCCAGCACCACGGTGCGCCGCAAGCCACAGGCCGGCGGCGACTACAACGTGGCGCTGGTGGACCTGGCCGAGGGGCCGCGCCTGATGTCGCGCATCGACGGCGTGCCGCCCGACCAGGTGCGCATCGGCATGCGCGTGCAGGCCCGCGTGATCGACGACCCCATAAAGGGTAAGTTGCTGGTCTTCATCCCCGAGGGCGCCACACCATGAGCACCACCTCTCCCCTGCGTGGCGCCGCCGCCATCGTCGGCGCCAGTCTGAGCGGCGTTCCCATGGCGCCCGGTCGCAGCGCGCTCGAAATCCTGGGCGAAGCGGTACACGGCGCGCTGGCCGATGCGGGCCTGAAGCTGTCGGACGTCGATGGCCTTTTCACCGGTTCGTCCTATCACTTTCTCGCCGGCCTGTCAGTGGCGGAGTACCTGGGCATCCACCCCAAGTTCTGCGAAGCCACCATGGTCGGCGGCTCGTCTTACGTTAGCCACCTGCTCACCGCGGCCATGGCCCTGCACACGGGTCAGTGCGAAGTGGCGCTGATCTGCTATGGCAGCAACCAGGGTTCGGGCTTCGGCAAGCTCAAGTCGATGGCCGAGACCCCTTTGTACGAAGCGCCCTACGAGCCGCGCTACCCGATTTCCAGCTACGCCCTGGCCGCCGCGCGCCACATGCACCAGTACGGCAGCACGCGCGAAGACCTGGCGCACATCGCGGTGGCGGCGCGCCAGTGGGCGCAGCTCAATCCGCTGGCCTATGCGCGTGAGCCGCTCAGCATCGAGCAGGTGCTGGCTTCGCGCCTGGTGAGTGATCCACTGTCGGTGCTCGATTGCTGCCTGGTGACCGACGGCGGTGGTGCCCTGGTGCTGGTACGCAGCGAGCGGGCGAAAGACTTTCCCAAGCCGCCGGTCTACGTGCTGGGCGCGGCCGCCGCCACCTGGCACCGCCAGATCGGCTCCATGCCCGACCTGACCGTGACCGCCACCGCCGAGTCGGGGCCGCGCGCCTTCGCCATGGCCGGGCTGGCACCGAAGGACGTGGACGTGCTGGAGCTGTACGACGCCTTCACCATCAACACGCTGCTGTTCCTCGAAGACCTGGGCTTTTGCGCGAAGGGCGAAGGCGGCGCTTTTGTGCGCAACGGGCGCATCGCGCCGGGTGGCGTGTTGCCGGTCAATACCAATGGCGGCGGCCTGTCGTGCTGCCACCCCGGCATGTACGGCATGTTCCTGCTGATCGAGGCGGTGCAGCAACTGCGCGCCGAAGCCGGCGACCGCCAGGTTCCGGGCGCGGAGATCGCCCTGTGCCATGGCAACGGCGGCGTTCTTTCAAGCCAGGTGACGGCCCTGCTGGGCACGGCCGCCACCGTCTGATCTTTCCACTTCACAACCAGGAGACATATCCATGAACAAAGGCACCATGCTGCAAGACAAAGTCGCCGTGGTCACCGGCGCGGGCCGGGGCATCGGCCGCGACATCGCACTGCTAATGGCGGCGCAAGGCGCCAAGGTGGTGGTCAACGACATCGGCGCCTCGGTTGGCGGCGAAGGCAGCGATGCCAGCCACGGCCAGCAGGTCGTCAACGAGATCAAGGCCGCTGGTGGCCAGGCCGTGCTCAGCACCGACAGCGTCTCGACCTGGCCCACGGCCAACCGCATCATCGAGTGCGCGGCCGACACGTTCGGGCGCATCGACATCGTCGTCAACAACGCCGGCATCCTGCGCGACCGGCTGTTCTTCAACATGTCACCCGAGGAGTGGAGCGCCGTCATCGACGTGCACCTGAACGGCAGCTTCTTCACCTCGCGCGCCGCCGCCCCGCATTTCAAGACCCAGAAATCGGGCGCCTACGTGCACATGACCTCGACCTCGGGCCTGATCGGCAACCTGGGCCAGGCCAACTACGCCGCCGCCAAGCTGGGCGTCGTGGCCATGTCACGCCACATCGCTGGCGACATGCAGCGCTACAACGTGCGCTCCAACTGCATCTCGCCCTTTGCCTGGAGCCGCATGATCGGCGCGATCCCCACCGACACCCCCGAGCAGCAGGCCCGCGTGGAAAAGCTGAAAAAACTCGGTACCGAGCAGATTGCGCCTATGGCCACCTTCCTGGCCAGCGATGCCGCGGCCGACGTCACGGCCCAGATTTTCGCCGTGCGCGGCAACGAGATTTTCCTCATGAGCCAGTCACGCCCGATCCGCGGCATGCACACCGCCGAGGGCTGGACGCCCGAGACCATCGCCGAGCGCGTGCTGCCCGCGATGAAGCAGAACTTCTATCCACTGGAGAGTTCGAATATCGTGTTCTCCTGGGACCCGGTCTAAAGCGGAGCCACACCATGGCGATCAACTACGACAAGCTGATGGCGTGGCCGTTCGAGGACGTGCGCCATCGCTACACACAGCGCGACACCATGCTGTATGCGCTGGGCATCGGCCTGGGCAGCGACCCGACCAACGAGACCGAGCTGCGCTTTGTCTATGAAAAGGACCTGCTGGCGCTGCCCACGCTGCCGGTGGTGCTGGGCTACCCGGGCATGTGGCTCAAGGACCCGGCCACCGGCGTTGACTGGGTGCGCCTGGTGCATGGCGAACAGGGCCTGCGCCTGCACCGCCCCATTCCCGCCGAAGGCGAGGTGATCGGACGCACGCGGGTGAGCCAGATCATCGACAAGGGGCCGGACAAGGGTGCGCTGATCTACACCGAGCGAACGGTGCTTGATGCCGCCAGTGGCGAACTGCTGGCCACGCTGAGCTCCACCACCTTCTGCCGCGCCGACGGCGGCTTTGGTGGCCCGGCCGGCCCCGTCAAAGCCGTGCACGAGCTGCCCGCGCGCGCGGTCGACCACAGCACCGATTTCGCCACCCAGCCACGCGCCGCGCTGATCTACCGGCTCTCGGGCGACTACAACCCGCTGCATGCGGAGCCGGCAGTGGCGCGCGCGGCCGGCTTCGAGCGGCCCATCCTGCACGGCCTGGCCACCTATGGCATTGCCGGTTGGGCCCTCACCCAAAGCGTCTGCGGCGGCGACCCGAGCGCCCTGCAGTCGCTGGATGTGCGCTTTTCGTCACCGGTTTATCCCGGCGAAACGATACGCACCGAGATCTGGGTGGATGGCAAGGTCGTGTCGTTCCGCGCCCGCGCCGTCGAACGCGACATCGTCGTGCTGAACAACGGCCGCGCCGAGCTGCGCTGACATTCACTGATCTTTCTTCTCCCCTTTTTTCCAACTTTCCCATTTTTTTCAAGGAGCCTCAAGATGAACTACGCTGACTTTCAATTCCTCAAGTTCGAAAACAAGCCCAATGGCGTGCTGCTGATCACCATCAACCGCCCCGAGGTGATGAACGCCACCAATGCCCGCCTGCATTGGGAACTGACCAAGGTCTGGGGCGTCGTCAATGACGATCCAAAAACCAAGGTGGCGGTCATCACCGGTGCCGGCGACCAGGCCTTCTCGGCTGGTGGCGACCTGGATTGGGTAGGCAACATGGTCGGCAACCCCAAGGAAATCGCCAACACCATGACCGAGGCTGCGGACGTGGTCTACAACATGATGGCCTGCGACAAGCCCATCATCTCGGCCATCAATGGCGTGGCCGTGGGTGCCGGTCTGGCGGTGGCCTTCCTGGCCGACATCAGCATCATGGCCGAAGAGGCCAAGGTGACGGACGGTCACGTCAAGATCGGTGTCGCCGCCGGCGACCACGCCGCGATCCTGTGGCCGCTGCTGTGCGGCATGGCCAAGGCCAAGTACTACCTGCTGACGGCCGATTTCGTGAATGGCAAGGAAGCCGAGCGCATCGGCCTGGTCAGCCTGTGCGTGCCGCGCGCCGAGCTGATGGACAAGGCGATGGCCGTGGCCAACAAGCTGGCCAATGGCAGCCAGCAGGCGATCCGCTTCACCAAGCGCTCCCTGAACGGCTGGATGAACCTGGCGCGCCCGATTTTCGAGAGTTCACTGGCGATGGAGATGCTGTGCTTCCTGGGTGAGGACGCCAAGGAAGGCGTGGCCTCGGTACGCGAGAAGCGCGCGCCCAAGTTCCCTTCCGCCCAACTGTAAATTAAGAAAGGAGTCCCCATGGATTTCAACCTGACCCAGGAACAACGGATGATCTACGAGTACGGCGACCGTATCTCGAAGCAGTTCGACCACAACTACTGGAGAGGCTACGCCGAGAAGAACGAGCGCCCGACCGAACTGTACAAACAGATCACCGACGACGGCTTTCTCGGCATCATGGTGCCCGAGGCCTATGGCGGTGCGGGTCAGGGCATGACCGAGATGCTGCTGTTCATGGAGGGCCTGTCCAACAACGGCATTCCGCTGCTGAACCTGGTGGTCGGCCCCACCATGACCATGGGCCTGCTGGCCAAGCACGCCAGCGAGGACATGAAGCGCCGCTTTCTGCCGGGCGGCTGCACCGGCGACATCAAGTTCTGCTTCGCCATCACCGAACCGAACGCCGGCTCGAACTCGATCGAGATCACCAGCATCGCCAAGTCCGACGGCAAGGGCGGCTTCCGGCTCAATGGTCAGAAGGTCTTCATCACCGATGCCAATTGCGCCGACTACGCCATGGTCGTCACCCGCACCACGGCGCGCGCCGACGTGAAGAAGAAGACCGACGGCTTCACCATCTTCATGGTCGACATGAAGAAGAAGGGCATCAGCAAGACGCTGATTCCGGTCGCCTTCCCGGTGCCCGAGACGCAGTGGCAACTGTTCTTCGACGACGTGGCGCTGACCGAAGCCGACGTGCTGGGCGAAGTCGGCAAGGGCTTCAACATCCTGTTCGACACGCTGAACCCCGAGCGCATTATCCTGTCGGGCCTGTGCACCGGCGTCGGCCGCTTCGCGCTCAAGCGCGCGGTCGCCTATGCAAATGACCGCAAGGTGTTCAACAACACGCCGATTGGCGCCTACCAGGGCGTGCAGCACCCGCTGGCGATGGCGCGCAGCGAGATCGAGATGGCTTCGCTGATGGCGCTCAAGGCCGCCTGGGCTTTCGACCAGGGCCTGCCCGCCGGCGAATTTGCCAACATGGCCAAGTACGCCGCCGCCGAGGCCGGCATTCACGCCGTCGACAGCGCGATCCAGTGCTTCGGCGGCAACGGTTTCACCAAGGAATACGGCATGTACGATCTGTACGGCCTGGTGCGCCTGCTGCGCACCGCGCCGCTGAACCGTGAAATGGTGCTCAACCACATTGCCGAGCACGTGATGGGCCTGCCGCGCTCGTACTGACAGCCGCCATGAGTACCAACGCTCCCCTGCCCGCCTTCGGCGCCCTGGCCGGCCTGAAGGTGATCGACCTGTCGCGCGTGCTCGGCGGGCCCTACAGCGGCCAGATACTGGCCGACCACGGCGCGCAGGTCATCAAGGTCGAGCCGCCCGCCGGCGACGAAACCCGCGCCTGGGGCCCGCCCTTTGCCGACGACGGCACGGCGGCCTACTACAACGGGCTGAACCGCAACAAGCGCGATATCGTGATCGACTTGTCGAAGCCCGAGGGGCGCGAGATCGTGCTCAAGCTGCTGGAAGACGCCGACGTGCTGATCGAGAACTTCAAGATCGGCACGCTGGAGCGCTGGGGCATCGGCTATGAGCAGACGCTGCGCGAACGCTTCCCGCGCCTGATTCACTGCCGGGTGAGCGGCTTCGGCGCCGATGGGCCGCTGGGCGGCGCACCGGGCTACGACGCGGTGGCACAGGCGCTGGGCGGCCTGATGAGCGTCAACGGCACGCCGGACACCGGAGCGCTGCGGGTCGGCGTGCCAGTGGTGGACATCACCACCGGCCTGTCGGCCGTGATCGGCGTGCTGCTGGCGGTGATCGAGCGGCAGCGCTCCGGGCGCGGGCAGTTCGTCGAGGCCACGCTGTACGATACGGCCATATCGCTACTGCATCCGCAAAGTGCAAACTGGTTGCAGTCGGGCCAAACACCGCAGCTCAGCGGCAATGCGCACTCCAACATCGTGCCCTACGACAAGTTTGCCACGCAGACCTGCGAGGTCTTCCTGGGAATCGGCAACAACGGACAGTGGAAAAAGCTGTGCGAGTTCCTCGGCCGTCCCGAAATGGCCAACGAGCCGCGCTTTGCCACCAACGCCGACCGTTTTCGGCACCGTGATGCGCTGCGCGCCCTGCTCGAGGAGCACCTGCTGAAGGTGGATGGCGAGTGGCTGTGCCAAGAACTGTTGGCAGCCGGCATTCCGGCCGGCGCCGTCAGGACCGTTCCTCAGGTATTGACCGACCCCCACACCCTGCATCGGGACATGGTGGTACAGGTGGAGGGTGTTCAAGGCATCGGCATACCCGTCAAGCTGTCGCGCACACCGGGGCGGGCGCACAGCGCCCCGCCGCGCTTCGGCCAACACACACGCGAGCTGCTCCTGGAGCATGGCTACGGCGCTGCCACCATTGACGCAATGATCGCGCGGGGAACCATCGTGGAACACGTTGCGGCATGAACCCTGCCTGTCAGAGAGTAGGGAAATCCCCATATACCTAACTAATGTTAGGCTCTAAAATAAAAATCTTTTATGCAGAACAGAAATCGAGTCGGCAAGCTGCGCACAGGCAGATGGTCGACCGTGCAATGTCATAGGCACCTTCAGTGATCAACACCATCAGTACCAATAGCAGTACCAGAGAGCAGGGGTCGGCTCCGATGCAAGCCAGCAACGAGGCACCAGCACCCGTCCTTGAATGCCGGGGGCTGGAGCGGCGGTTCGGCGGTCTGGTCGCGTTGACCGGGGTCAATCTGCGCATCGAGCGCGGCGAGATCTTTGGCCTGGTCGGGCCCAACGGCAGCGGCAAGACGACCATGACCAACGCCATCACCGGCTTCTTTCCACCCCAGGTCGGCAGCATATGGCTCAATGGCCGCGACATCACCGGCATGGCGCCCCACAAGGTCGCCGCCCTGGGCGTGGCGCGCACCTTCCAGAACCTGGCGCTCTTCAACGGCATGAGCGTGCTTGACAACATCCTGCTGGGCCGCCACATCCATATGAAGGCCGGCGTGGCAAAAACCGCCCTGTATTGGTGGCTGGGTCGGAAGGACGAAATGGCGCACCGCCTCAAGGTCGAGGAAATCATCGATTTCCTGCAGCTACAGAGCGTGCGTGACGAACTGGTGGACAGCATTCCGATCGGGCTGAAAAAACGCGTCGAACTGGCACGTGCGCTAGTGGCGGAACCCAGCTTTCTCGTTCTTGACGAACCCATGGCCGGCATGAACCAGGAGGAAAAGGAATACATGGCGCGCTTTATTCTCGATGCGCGCGACGAGCGCCATGTCACCGTGCTGCTGATCGAGCACCATATGGACGTGATCACCGGCATCTGCGATCGAATGATGGTTCTCAGCTATGGTGAAACCATAGGAACCGGAATTCCTGCCGAGGTGATGAAGGATGAGCGCGTGATCAAGGCCTATCTGGGAGGTGCGCATGCAACGCACTGACATTGACACCACCAAGGGCGGTAGCACCACAACCTGGGACCTGGGCACCGACACCACCCTCATCCGCATCCTGGCCCGCAACGCCGAGTTGCTGGGCCATCGCGTCGCCATGCGCGAAAAAAACCTGGGAATATGGCAGGAGACCACCTGGTCGCAAATGCTGGATGCCACGCTCGCCTGCGCGGCCGGCATGGAAAGTCTCGGGTTTGGCGCCGAGGATGCCTTGCTGGTGCTGGGCGACAACCGGCCCCGGCTTTACATAGGCATGCTGGCAGCCGGGATGCTGGGTGGTTACGCCATGCCGGTCTACCCCGACGCCACGCACGACGAAATCCATCACTTCATGCATGAGGCGAATGTCCGCTTCGTCCTGGCCGAAGATCAGGAACAGGTCGACAAGGTGCTCGATCTGGGCGATCAGGGTGCAACGATCAGCAACATCATTTACGACGAGCCACGCGGTTTGACCAGCTATCCGAATCCCGGACTGGTGTCGTGGGAAAAGTTGCAGGCCATTGGTGCGGATCGCCTGCGTGCCGAACCGAAACTGCGAAATGTCTTGATCGAACGGGCCCGGCCCGAAGGGCCGGCCGTGTTCGTCCACTCGTCGGGAACCACGGGCAAGCCGAAGGGCGTGGTGTTGAGCCACAGGAATTTGCTCGCCGGGGTTGGCAACGCCCATCGCGGGGGGGCTTTCACATTCGGCGAGGACATCCTCGCCTATCTGCCCATGGCCTGGGTGGGCGACTTTGCGATCACGGTCGGCGCCGGTGTTGCGCTGCACTTCACCATCAACATTCCCGAGCGCCAGGAAACGGTGCTGCACGACCTGCGCGAGGTCGCGCCCACTTTCTATCTGGCGGCACCCCGAAGCTGGGACAACATGCTGACCACCATCCAGGTTCGCATGGAGGATTCGACGCCGCTCAAGAAATGGCTCTACGATGTTTTCATGAACTCCGCACTGGCAGCCGAACGACGCAAACTCGAGGGAAAACAGTCAAGCCTGAAAGAGCGTCTGATGCGGCAGCTGGGAGAGTGGCTAATCTTCGGGCCGATCAAGGACCAGTTGGGCCTGACCCGCCTGCGAAATGCCTTCACCGGCGGCGAGGCCATTGGCGAGGACACTTTTGTTTTTTACCGCGCACTGGGCGTGAAATTGCGACAGTTCTATGGTCAAACCGAAAGCAGCGCTTTCAATGCCTTGCAGGACACCGAAGAAGTACGCCTGCACACGGTCGGCAGGCCATTGCCGGGGGTTGAGGTCAAAATCGGCGACAACGGCGAGATCATGGTTCGATCCGGGAGTGTTTTTTCCGGTTACTACAAACTTGAAAATGCCACCCGGGAAGCACTGGAGGATGGCTGGTTGCGCACGGGCGATGCCGGTTATGTCGAGCCTGACGGGCATATGGTGGTGCTCGGGCGTTTGTCGGAGGTGGTGCACACCGCCAAAGGCGAACGCTACATCCCGAACTACATCGAGAACCGCCTCAAGTTCAGTCCGTACATCAAGGATGTGGCGGTGCTCGGGAGCGGTCGCGACACGCTGGCGGCCATCATCTGCATCGACAAGGAACCGGTTGGCCATTGGGCCGAGGTAAGGGGCATTTCCTACATGTCCTATGCCGACCTGTCGCAAAACCCCGAGGTGATCGAATTGGTCACGGCAGCTGTCAAACGCGTCAACAGCATCCTGCCGGACGGACTGAAACTGCATCACTTCGTGTCGCTGCACAAGGAGTTCGACCCCGATGATGGGGAGGTCACGCGAACACGCAAGTTGCGCCGCAACGTGGTGGAAGAGCGTTATGCACCCATCATTGACGCGATCTACGGCGGCCAGAAGACGGTCACGATGAAGGCGCAGATCACATACGAATCCGGGGAGGTCGGCACCATCGAGCGCCAACTCTCGGTGCAGGAGATTTAAATCATGGACTTTTCACTGTTTGCCGAGTTGGCCATCAATGGCGCACTGTCGGGGTTGATGTACTCATTGGTGGCGCTGGGAATCGTGCTCATCTACAAGTCGTCCTCTGTGCCCAACCTGGCGCAAGGTGCGATGACCATGCTCGGTGCCTATGTGGTGCTGGCCATCGCCAACGGCATCGGCCTTCCCATGTGGACGGCCATTCCTCTGGCCATGGGGACGATGTTTTTCGTCGGCATGGGCATCGAGCGGGTGGCCTTGCGCCGACTGGCGGGCCGTCCCATCATCATGATTCTGATGATGACGCTGGGGCTGGATATCTTCATACGCGCGACAACGATGGCCATCTGGGGCGGCTCAAGTCGTCCAATGTCCATCGGCATCAGCGACGAACCGCTGTTTCTGGGGCCGCTGCTGCTCAATCGCTCCTACGTGGTGGGGGCCGTGGTTGCCGCGGCACTGTTTGCAATCTTCTTTTTCTTCTTTCGCACGCGCAGGGGCATTGTCCTGCGCGCCATCTCTGATGACTACATCGCATCCTGGTCAATCGGCATATCGGTTGAGCGCGGGGTGGCTTTTTCCTGGGCCATGTCCTCGGTTCTGGCGACAACGGCCGGCGTGTTGTGGGGATCGGTTCAAGGAGTCAATCAAGGGCTGGCGCTGCTTTTACTCAAGGGCTTGACCGTCGCCGTTCTGGGCGGTCTTGACAGCATCGGCGGGGCTATTCTGGCCGGCTTGCTACTGGGTCTTCTTGAAGGTGTTGCGTCAGGCTATCTCGACCCATTGGTTGGCGGTGGTAGCCGCGACCTGGTGGTAGCCGCGACGCTGATTCTGACCATCCTGATTCGGCCCCACGGTCTGTTCGGGCGACACGACATTGAAAGGATCTGAAGGCCATGCTTTTTCGTCAATCAGGAATTTTTCACACCAGTTACGCGGACGCGCGGGCACTTTTCCCGTTGCCTGCTGATCGCTGGATGATCGGCTTGCTGCTGGCCTTTGCATTAACCGCGCCACTCACCATGAGCTCGCTCGTCCTCAGCACCCACCTGTTACCCTGGCTGGTGTGGACTGCGGCAGTGCTCGGCTTGAACCTGATCCTGGGTTGGGCCGGTCAGTTCCACTTCGGCTACGCCGCCATCATGGGCATCGGCGCCTACACGGCAGTGCATGGCGCGCGCAACGGCATCCCCTGGGAGATCGCGGTGGTGCTCGGCGGCGTGATGGCCGCAGTCATCGGCATCGTTTTCGCTTTCGCGGCGCTGCGCGTGAAGGGCCTGTATCTGGCGCTCAGCACGCTGGCCCTGCAGTTCGTGATGGACTGGGTGATCTCCCATGTGCCGGCCATCAGCGGCGGCTCCCAGGCCACGCTGCAAGCACCCGCGATGCGCCTGCTCGGACAAGCGGTCACGTCGGAAACCGGCCTCTATTACGTGGCGCTGGGCTGGTGCCTGCTCGTGACGGTCTTCATGCTCAATCTGCGCCGCAGCGCGCTGGGCCGCGCGCTCGTCGCCGTGCGTGAAAAGGACTTCGCCGCGGCCGTCATCGGCGTGCACAGCCTGTATTACAAGCTGGTGGCTTTCGCGACCTCGTCCTTCATTGGCGGCGTCAGCGGCGCCATCCTGATTTTCACCTTCTACCGGGCGGCCACACCGGAGCAGTTTGCCGTCAATGTATCCATCGAGTTGCTGGCCATGGTGATCGTCGGCGGATTGGGCAGCATCATCGGCAGCTATTTTGGGGCCGCCTTCATTTTGTTGATGCCTGGCCTGATGAACAGCCTGATCGCATGGCTGGCGCAGCTCGCAGGCGCCTCGCTGGGCGTTGAAACACTGGCCCACATCCCGCATGCGGTTTATGGTGCCTTGATCATTGTGTTCCTGCTGGTCGAGCCGATGGGCCTGGGCAAGATGTACAACAATCTGCGCAACTATCTGCTGGTCTGGCCCTTCGGCTACGCCCGAAAGTAAAGATGACATCATGCACGCGACTGACAACTTGACTTCCGACCCGACGCTGATGCACAACCCCGCAGCGAGCCCTGCACCGGTGCTGTCGCTGAACAACGTCGAGGTCATCTACGACCACGTGTCGCTCGCCATCAAGGGCGTGTCGATTGATGTGCCGCAAGGCGGTATGGTGGCGCTGCTGGGGGCCAACGGCGCCGGCAAAAGCACAACGCTAAAGTCGATCAGCGGTTTGCTACGCCCCGAGCGGGGCCTGGTAACCCGCGGTGAGGTACGTTTCATGGGACATAACATCGATGCGCTGGCGCCTCAGGAGCGCGTCAAACTCGGTATCGTTCATGTGCTGGAAGGGCGGCGCGTGTTTGAACACATGACGCCTGACGAGAACCTGATCGCGGCCTCCGCCGTTCGCGGTAGCCGTCAGGACATGCTGCGAAACAAAGACATGGTTTACACCTACTTCCCGCGCTTGCACCAGCGGCGCACCGCGCAGTCCGGCTACCTGTCAGGCGGCGAGCAGCAGATGCTGGCCATCGGTCGCGCCCTGATGACGCAGCCCAAGCTGTTGATGCTTGATGAGCCCAGCCTCGGATTGGCGCCCTTTCTCGTGGCCGAGATTTTTGATATTGTCCGGCGCATCAACAAGAAAGAAGGTCTGTCCGTTTTGCTGGTGGAGCAAAACGCCATTGCCGCGCTGGACGTGGTCTCGCATGGCTACCTGATCGAGAACGGACGCGTGGTGATGCATGACAACGCAGAAGCCATGAAGAAAAACCCGGACATCCAGGAGTTTTACCTCGGAGGCGCTGAAGGCCACAATTTCCATGACATCAAGCACTATCGCCGGCGCAAGCGCTGGCTGACCTGACCCGACCGAGGGTAAAACCCTGTCTACGTCGATATCCGGTTTCGCGTTCAGTCTTGGGGCGTACTGTACGGCGTGCCCATCGGACTTTTTTTAACCCGTACGATTCTTAGGAGAACAGACATGAGATCCAAGTTACTTTCTATCGTGGCAGGTCTGGGATTGGCGCTTGCCGGTCTGCAGTCTGCACAGGCGCAAGCCCAGCCCATCAAATTCGCGCTTTGTTATGACCTGAGCAAGTCCTACGGCTTTGTCACGCCGCAAATTAGCCAGGCGGTCAATGACTATGCCAAGATATTGAACCAGAAAGGCGGCATCGAAGGCCACCCCATCGAGATCCTGGTTCAAGACCATGGCAACGAGCCGCAGCGTGGCATTGAGTGCTACGAAAAAATGAAGCGCGAAGGCGCCATTGCCTTTGATTTCCTGTCCACGCCGGTTTCCCGCGCCGTTTTGCCTCGCGCCATGGCGGATGGCAATGTGATGGTGCAATCTTTCGTAGGCCGTGGCGATGCGGTAGATGGCGATGTGTTCAAGTGGATTTTCCCCGTCGGGCCGACCTATTGGGGCCAAATGGCCAACAATATTCACTACATCAAAACCAAGGCCAACGGCAACCTCAAGGGAGTGAAGATCGCATTCATCTACCCCGACTATCCGTTCGGGCAGGAGCCGATCGGCGTGCTGAAGACGCTCGCTGCCAAGGAAGGCTTTGATTTGCAACTCATTCCCAACCCGATGCCAGGCAATGACCAGTCCGCTGCCTGGACCCAGATCCGCCGCATCAACCCCGATTGGGTCATAAGCTGGAATCTGGCCAACATGCATGTTGTCGCCGCGCGCGAGATGAAGCGCAACGGCATTCCGATGGACAAATATCTTTCCGTCAACTGGCTCAACGAAGTTGACCTGGCCAACATCGGTCTGGAAAACGCAAAAGGCCTCAAGCGCGGCACCAACGTGGTGGGTGGACAGAGCCACCCGCTGATGCAGCAGATCATCAAGGACCTGTATGAGAAGGGCCAGGGGAGCGGTGACCGCAAGCATCTCAGCGATATCTACTACAACACCGGTCTGGCCATCTATGCCAGCGTTTTCGAGGGCGCTCGCCTGGCCATCAAACAAAATGGCTGGCCAATCACACCTGACAAAATGAAGCGTGGTATGGAAAGCCTGAAAAACTTTGATGCCCAAGCCCTCATCGCCCCCGTGACGGTGACCGCCAAGGACCATGGCGGCGGAGGCAAGACACGCATCGACATGTGGGATGGCGCCAAGTGGGTGCCCCAGACTGACTGGTTCTCGGCGTATGACGATGTGATTCAGGACATCGTGAAGAAAGAATCCGGCGAGTTCGCCAAGAACAAACAGTAATTGCCATCCCTTGGGAGGGGCGCGGTCAGGCGTGTTGCGCACCGATCATGCCCTTCCATCCTGTTTTTCGGATTTTCATCCATCTCTTGAATCGACCGGTGGCAACTTATGCCACAGCGAATTGCCATGGTAGCTGCCAAGCCCACGACCAAACACAGAGAAATCCTTCCACCTTACCTAACTATCGTTTGACAGTTATAATATCAACCACACAAATGTGGCGCCAAAAGCGCAAGGAGTAATAAATATGGATCTCGATCTAAAAGGTAAATCGGTCATCGTCACTGGTGGCGGCTCGAACATTGGTCGCGGCATCGTGCTCGGCTTCGCCGCGGAAGGCGCCAACATCACTATCGGGGACATCGACGACAAGCAGGCACAAAAGACGGCGGAACTCGCGTTGGCGAGCGGTGCGGCGTCGGCGCAGGTTGTCAAGACCGATGTCACCAAGCTCGACCAGGTGCAGGCCATGTTCAAGGCTGCGACTGACAAGTTCGGCGGCGTCGATGTCCTCGTCAATAACGTGGGCTGGGACCAGTTGATGTTCTTCACGCAGACGACCCCCGACCTGTGGCAAAAGATCATCAACATCAACTACCTCGGCGTTCTCAACTGCACCAAGACCGCGCTTGAAGTCATGGTTCCTCGCAACGCCGGCTCCATCGTCTCCATCAGCTCAGACGCCAGCCGACAAGGTGAGCCACGCGAAGCGGTGTACGGGGGCGTCAAGGCCGCCATCAACAGCTTCATGAAAACGATCGCCAAGGAAAACGGGCGTTACGGCATCCGCTGCAACGTGGTATGCCCCGGCGTCACGATCCCGAGCACCACCGACGAAGTGGGCGGAAGCAGCATGTGGATCGATGCCGGCAGCATGTTCACGCCCGAGCAACTGGAAAAAGTCGCCAAGGCGCTGCCGCTGCGCAAGGTGGGACGGCCGCAGGATATTGCCAATGCAGTCGTCTTCCTGTCTTCAGCGAAGGCTGCGGGTCATGTCACCGGGCAGGTTCTTTCAGTGTCTGGTGGTTACAGCATGATTGGGTAAACGCCTGGGCATGGTCGGCAGGCATGCGACGTTGAAATACCAAACAAAAAGGAAAATTCATGGAATTCAAGGACATCATCTACGAAGAACGCGACTCGGTTGCCTACATCGCGATCAATCGCCCCGAGGTGATGAATGCGTTTCGCGGCCAGACCGTCGAGGAGCTGCTGCAGGCCTTCATGAAAGCCGGCTGGGACAAGCGAATCGCCGCCATTGTGCTCACGGGTACGGGTGACCGAGCTTTCTGCACCGGCGGCGATCAGTCGGCCCATGCCGGCCAGTACGACGGCAGGGGCACCATCGGCATCCCGGTGGAAGAGTTTCACAGCGCCATTCGTGACGTACCCAAGCCCGTGATCGCCCGCGTGCAGGGCTACGCCATTGGCGGCGGCAATGTCTTGGCCACCTTGTGCGACATGACCATTGCCTCGGAAAAGGCCGTGTTTGGCCAGGTCGGCCCGAAGGTCGGCTCGGTCGATCCTGGCTGGGGCACGGCCTACCTGAGCCATGTGGTTGGCGAAAAGAAAGCACGCGAGATCTGGTATATGTGTCGCCGCTACAACGCGCAGGAGGCCTTGGCCATGGGCCTGTGCAACACCGTCGTGCCCCACGACCAGCTCGACGCCGAAGTCGCACGCTGGTGCAAGGAAATTGTCGAAAAGAGCCCGACCGCGCTGGCCATCGCCAAGCGTTCGTTCAACGCATCCACCGAGCACATTCGCGGCATCGGCAGCCTGGGACTTCAAGCGCTGAGCCTCTACTATGACACGGCAGAATCCAAAGAAGGCGTGAGCGCTTTCCTGGAAAAACGCCGGCCTGATTTCAGGCAGTGGGTTAATGGCGGCAAGTGAGCAAATGCAAGCCCTGAATACCCCCATGCGACGCGCCCATGCACGAGGCCGCCCCTTCGACAAAAGCTAGGTTTGATACGATTTGTATTTTGAATCTACCTAACGGTCAATATGAAGTCAAATACAGACGCAAAACCCAGCAAAAATGACGTAGATGGCCTCGCTACACGCGAACGCGTGCTGCTCGAAGCTGCACGGCTATTCAGGCATCATGGCTATGCCGCAACTACTTTGCGCGAGGTAGCGGATGCTGCCGGCGTCAAAGCCGGCAGCATCTACTATCACTTCGAATCGAAAGAGCAGATCCTGGGCGAAGTACTGGACAAAGGCATCACCATCGTCGCGGATGCCGTGCGCACCCGTATTGGGGCTCTTCCCGAAAGTGCACTCTGGCGAGACCGAATCGCCGCTGGCATTGAAGGCCATCTCTGGGGAATGCTGCATTATGGTGACTTCACGTCGGCCAACATCCGCATCTATGGCCAAATCCCGACCAGCGCAAAAAATCGCCACCGGGTCGTGCGGCGGGCTTACGCAGACTACTGGGATCGGCTGTTCGAATCAGCGCTCGCCAGCGGCGAATTGCGCCCGGACACCAGCACGGCCATGATTCGGCTTTTCGTGATTGGCGCATTGAACTGGACCGTCGAATGGTACAACCCCCAGCGCGGCTCTTTTCAAGACTTCTCACGCCAAATCACAGCGATCGTGTTCGATGGAATCCTCACGCATGACAAAGCATAACCGCAATGCATCGCCGGCAACTTCGACAGACCGGGCCGAGGGACTGACAGCAACAGTCCTCATGTCGCCTATGTGGCTCAGTGGCACGCTGACCGGCTGCGTCTGGGGACTCTCAAATTGGACAACCCGCCGCAGGAGCAGCAAATGACCGTCAAGGAAGGCTGGCGCGGCCGGTTCTATGAAGACTTCGAGGTCGGCGACGAGTATCGGCATGCCCTTGGCCGCACCCTGACCCAGAACGACAACATCTGGTTCACGTTGCTGACGCAAAACACGGCTCCGCTGCACTTCGATGCCCACTACGCCACGCAGACGGAGTTCGGCCGCCCGCTCGTCAACTCCTGCCTCACGCTGGCCCTCGTGACGGGGCAGACGGTGAGCGATGTCTCGCAAAACGTCATGGCCAACCTTGGGTGGGACGAAGTCCGTCTGCCGCATCCGGTGTTCGAGGGCGACACGCTCTATTCACGTTCCACGGTGCTGGACAAGCGCGAGTCACGGTCGCGTCCCAATGTCGGCGTCGTGACGGTGCGAACCGAAGGCTACAACCAGAGCGGCGTCATTGTCTGCACGTTCAAGCGCACGGTAATGGTCTACAAACGTGACGGCGCACCGCGCACCGCACCGCCGCTGCCGGCCGACAACAGCCCCTGAACCGCCCCCTTTCGTCAACTTCGGCCCCAGGGCCTCCAACTTTTTTGATTCTCTCCGCATGAAGCCCACCTCCCTGCTCGATCAATACGGCCCCCGCGAAGCGATGGAATATGACGTGGTGGTGGTGGGCGCCGGCCCCGGCGGTTTGGCCACGGCCATCCACCTCAAGCAGCTCGCGGCAGAAAAGGGCGAAGACGTCTCGGTGGTGCTGCTGGAAAAAGGCTCCGCGCCCGGTGCTCACATTCTCTCCGGCGCGGTCATGGATCCGATCGCGCTGAACGAACTCTTCCCCAACTGGAAGGAGCTGGGCGCACCGCTGAACCAACCCGTCACCGGTGACGACGTGCTTTTCCTGAGCGAAACCGGTGCCAGGCGCACGCCCAACTTCCTGGTGCCCGACTGCTTCCACAACGAGGGCAACTACGTCATCAGCCTGGGCGCCCTGACCCAATGGCTGGGCGAGCAGGCTGAAGGCTTGGGCGTGGAAATCTTCCCCGGCTTCACAGCCGCCGAGGTGCTGTACAACGACAACGGTTCTGTCAAAGGTGTAGCCACCGGCAACCTTGGCATTGGCAAGGACGGCCAGCCGACCGAGAACTTCCAGCTCGGCATGGAGTTGCACGCCAAGTACACCATCTTTGCCGAAGGCGCGCGCGGCCACCTGGGCAAGCAGCTCATCGCCAAATACAAGCTCGACGACGGCCGCGATCCGCAAAGCCATGCCATCGGCATCAAGGAACTGTGGGAGATCGACCCGGCCCGCGCCCAACCCGGCCGGGTGGTGCACACGGTCGGCTGGCCGATGGACAGCCAGACCTACGGCGGCGGCTTTCTCTACCACTTGGAAGGAGGCAAGGTCACGCTTGGCTTCGTCACCGGACTCGACTACAAAAACCCTTGGCTCAGCCCCTTTGAGGAAATGCAGCGCTGGAAGACCCACCCGGCCATTCGCGCCCACATCGAAGGCGGCAAGCGCATCGGCTACGGCGCGCGCGCCATCACCGCCGGCGGCCTGCTCAGCCTGCCCAAGACCGTGTTCCCTGGCGGCGCGCTGATCGGCTGCGATGCCGGCTACCTGAACGCCGCACGCATCAAGGGCAGCCACGCCGCCATCAAGAGCGGCATGCTGGCCGCCGAGGCCGCGTTTGAAGCCCTGGCCGCCGGACGCAGCAGCGACGAACTCAGCGCCTACCCCGCTGCGTTCGAAAACAGCTGGCTGCACACCGAACTCGACCAGTCGCGCAACTTCAAGCAGTGGTTCAAGAAAGGCAGCCTCGTCGGCGCCCTGATGACCGGCATTGAACAGTGGCTGCTGCCCAGACTCGGCATCAAGCGTCCGCCCTGGACGATTCACCGCACCCAGGTCGACCACGCCTGCCTGCGCCCGGCCGCGGAGATGCCGCAGATCAGCTACCCCAAGCCCGACGGCAAGCTCACCTTCGACCGGCTCTCCAGCGTGTTTGTGTCCAACACCAACCACGAAGAAAACCAGCCCGCGCACCTGACGCTCAAGGACACCGACGTGCCGGTGCAGATCAACCTGGCGAAATACGCCGGCCCCGAGAGCCGCTATTGTCCAGCCGGCGTGTACGAGTTCGTGAAGAACGACGACGGCTCGGACCGGCTGCAGATCAACGCGCAGAACTGCGTGCACTGCAAGACCTGCGACATCAAGGACCCGACGCAGAACATCGTCTGGGTCACGCCCGAAGGCGGCGGCGGGCCGAACTATGCGGGGATGTAGCCGAGAGACGCTGAATCACTGAGTCCCATCCGGAAGCGAGCCTGGGCAGAAAGTTGCCGCTCGCACTCACAACCGGAGTCGTCGGCACCGGCATAGGGGATTTCCCGAGTTGACGTTAATCTAACTACCGTTAGATTAACGTCCATGAACAAGGCATGATGCATGCCTCGCAGAACGACAAGGCACAAGGCAGGCACGCCGCCTACCCAACACGGCCAACACGGCCAACACGGCCAACACGGGACAAACTTTGAGAAAATTCACTGCCCCCCCGACCGGTACCCTGGAAACCAGAGGCCATGGTCGCGCCCATGAATCCGGCCCATCCGAGCCGAAGGTCTGCACGACTGCGGCTGCCATCCTGGCGCACCCCTCCACTACGCTCGACCGGCAAACCCGTTCAATGGTTGAGCCCCTGCAGCACGGCGCAAGGAACGGCCTGTCATGCTGAATCTCACCAATGTCCAGATCGTTTACGACAACACCATCGAGGCGGTGCGAGAGGCCTCATTGGCCGTCGGCAAAGGTCGCATAGTCGCCCTGCTCGGTTCCAACGGGGCCGGGAAATCAACCACGCTCAAAGGCATTTCGGGCGTTCTATATCCGGAAGACGGTGAGATCAAGGGTGGCCAGATCACGTTTGAAAACCGCCAGCTGACCGGCCTGGCGCCGGACGAAATCGTGCGCGCCGGCGTGGTCATGGTGCCCGAGGGGCGCCGCCTGTTCGACCAGTTGACGGTCGAGGAAAACCTCGTGATGGGCGGCTACACGCGCAGTCTGACCGACGCCAGGCGCCAGATGGAGATGGTGTATGGGCTGTTCCCGCGTCTGGTGCAAAAACGCAGCACGGTGTCGGGCTACCTGTCGGGCGGCGAACAGCAGATGGTGGCCATCGGCCGCGCGCTGATGTCGTCCCCGAAACTGCTGATGCTCGACGAGCCCACGCTCGGTCTGGCGCCACAGATCAGCGAAGAGATTTTTGAAATCATCACCCGCCTGTGCCGTCAAGAAGGCATGGGCATTCTCCTGGTGGAGCAGAACGCACAGATGGCGCTGGTCATTGCCGACTATGGCTACATCATGGAAAACGGCCGCGTGGTGCTCGACGGTGAGGCCGACAAGATGCTGCGCAACGACGACGTGCGCGAGTTCTACCTCGGCTTCGGCGAAGGCGGATCGCGCAAGAACATGCGCGACGTGAAGCACTACAAGCGGCGCAAACGCTGGCTCTCCTGAGAAAAAACATGAACGACACATTGTTAAGGGTCGAAACCCTGTCCAAGCGCTTCGGCGGCGTCGAAGCCGTTGCCGGTGTCAGTTTTCACGTCCGGCGCGGTGAAATCTATTCCCTGATCGGCCCCAACGGGGCCGGTAAGACGACCACCTTCAACATGATCAGCGGCGTCGTCAAGCCCAGCAGCGGCACCGTGCATTTCGATGGCCACGACATCACCGGCATGCCGGCGCACCGCCTTGCCGCCATCGGCATCGGTCGGACCTTCCAGAACCTGGCAGTGTTCAAACATGCCAGCGTGGTGGACAACCTGCTGGTCGGTCGCCACTGCCACATGGCCACCAACGTGCTGGATGCCTCGTGGTTCTTCGGACGGGCGCGGCGCGAGGAGCTCGAACACCGCCGCAAGGTGGAAGAGATCATCGACTTCCTCGAAATCGAGGAAATCCGCAACATGCCGGTGGGCACCCTGTCCTATGGCCTGCAAAAGCGGGTCGAGCTCGGGCGCGCCTTGGCCACCGAGCCCAAGCTGCTGCTGCTGGACGAAATGGTGTCGGGCATGAACAGTGAAGAAACCGAAGACATCGCCCGCTTCGTGCTTGACATCCGCGACGAACTGGGCATCACGGTGCTGATGGTCGAGCATGACATGGGCATCGTGATGGACATCTCCGACCGCATCTGCGTGCTCAACTTCGGCCGCAAGATCGGCGAGGGCACGCCGGCCGAGATATCGGCCAACCCGGCCGTGATCGACGCCTACCTGGGCAGCAAGACCAAGGAGGCCGCATGATCGACAACCTGGACGCCTTGCTGCGCGACGGCAACACCACATTCCCCAAGCTGCTCCAGCACTGGGCACAGCGCTTTCCCGATGCACTAGCGTTTCGCGAGAAGGATTACGGCATCTGGAACCGGATGACCTGGCAGAACTATCTGGAGACCGCTCGCCGCTTCGCTCACGGCCTGAAGGCCCTCGGATTCGAAAAGGGGGACCGCCTGGCCATTGCCAGCGAGGACAGCCCCCACTGGATGTTCTCCGACCTGGCGACGCAGGCCATCGGTGGCATTGTGGTCGGCATCTACCCCACCAACCCGTGGCCGGAACTGCAATACATCGTGCACCACTCGAACAGCAAGTTCGTGGTCTGCGGCGACCAGGAGCAGGTCGACAAGGTGCTCGACGCCATGGACAAGCACGCCACCGGCCTGCCCGACCTGGTGAAGATCATCTGCGCCGACATGAAGGGGATGCGCGGCTACAAGCACGACCAGCTGATGTCGTTCGACGACGTGCTCGAGCTTGGCGACCAATACGCTGCGGCATCGGCCCAGCACGCGGGCACCTTTGATCGCGCCATCGAGGACACCCAGCCCGACGACACCTGCATGCTGGTCTATACCTCGGGCACCACCGGTCCGCCCAAGGGCGCGATGCTCTCGCACCGCAACCTGATCGTCACCGTTGACAAGCTCAAAACCCACTTCAAACTGGACCGCCAAAACTACGAGGTGGTCTGCTACCTGCCGTTGTGCCACGTGGCCGAGCGTGCCTTCTCGACGGTCTTGCACCTGCTCACCGGCGGTGTGGTCAACTACGCCGAATCGATCGACACGGTGGCCGTCAATCTGCGCGAGATCGCACCCACGGTGTTTTTGGGTGTGCCGCGCATCTGGGAAAAGCTGCAGCAAGGCATTTTGATCCGCATGCAGGACGCCTCGCGCTTTCAGCGCTGGGCTTTCAAGCATTGCCTCGATGCCGGGCGTCGTCTGTTCGAAAAAGTCGAGGCGCAAGGGGGCCAGCGCAGCCTGTCGGATCGCCTGCGCTTCTTCGTGCTGTGGTTGATGATGTTTCGCAATCTGCAGAAATTCATCGGCCTGGACCGCATGCAGTGCGGCTTCTGTGGCGGCGCCAGCGTCTCGCCCGAGGTACTGAAGTTCTTCCGTATTCTAGGCATTCCGGTGTACCAAGTCTACGGCATGACCGAGTCCGGCGGCGTGATTTTCTTCCAGCATGAAAAAGCTGTCAAACTGGGCGCCACAGGCCTGCCCATCGACGGCCTGAACTGGAAGATCGCCGAAGACGGCGAGCTCATCGTCAAGCACCCCGCCGTGTTCAAGGGTTATCTCCACGACGAGAGCGCCACCGCCAAAACCGTGATCGACGGCTGGCTACACACGGGCGACATCGTGGCGCTGGCTGACAACGGCGAGCTGATGATCGTCGACCGCAAGAAGGCCATCATCATCACCAGCGGCGGCAAGAACATCGCGCCGTCCGAGATCGAAAACGCGCTCAAGGACAGCCTGTATGTGCGCGAGGCCATCATCCTGGGCGACGGACGCCACTATCTGGCGGCGCTGATCCAGGTCGACTACGAAACAGTGGGCAAGTGGGCCCAGGAGCGCAAGTTGGCCTACACCACCTACAAGAGCCTGGCCGCGCTGCCCGAGGTGCGCGAACTGATCGACGAGAACGTCAGGCGCGTGAACAAGCTGTTTGCCCGGGTCGAGAACATCCGCAAGTTCCTGATCCTGGAGAAGGAACTCGACCACGACGACGGCGAACTCACCGCCACCCAGAAAGTGCGCCGCAACGTCATCGAAAAAACTTTCTCCAAAGAGATCGCGATCATCTACGGTGGAGGGGCGGGCTGATGGACTATTTTCTGCAACTGGTCATTTCCGGCATCGCCGTCGGCCTGGTCTACGGCTTCATCGGCATGGGCTTTGCCATGATCTACCGCGCCACCGGCGTGGTGAACTTCGCCCAGGGCGAGCTGATGATGCTGGTGTCCTACATCGCCTTCACCCTGGCCGGCACCTTCCAATTTGGCTTCTGGCCGATGCTGCTGCTGACGACCGTCGCCTCGGTGCTGATCGGCCTGCTCATCGAGGTCTTGCTGATCCGTCCGATGCTCGGTCAGCCGGTGTTTTCCACGGTGATGGTGACCATTGGCCTGGCCGTGATCCTGCGCTCGGTGGTGGTGCTGATCTGGGGCGCCGACCCCATGCCGCTCAATGCGGGCCTGCCAACGGAGGTCATCAGGATCGGCCCGGCCGGTCTGTACCCGGCGCAGCTGTATGCCGTTGGGCTGATGGCGGTCGTGCTGCTCGGCCTCTGGACTTTCTTTCGCTATTCGCGGATCGGCATCGCCATGCGCGCCACCGCCAACGTGCAAACCGCAGCCCTGCTGATGGGCATCAATGTCAAGCGCATCTTCGCCTTGTCCTGGGCCCTGTCGGCCGGGCTCGCAGCCATTGCCGGCGTGTTGATCGGCGTGATCTACGACGTCAACCCCGGCATGTGGACGACCGGTCTGCGCAGCTTTCCGGCAGTCATTCTGGGCGGGCTGGACTCGGTGTTCGGTGCCGCGCTAGGCGGCATTCTGATCGGGGTGGTCGAGAATCTGTCGGAAGGCTATATCGGCCGCGGCATGAAGGAGATCGCTGGTTTTCTTTTGATCCTCGTCGTTCTCATGGTCAGACCCTATGGCCTGTTCGGCAAACCTGAAATCGAGCGTGTCTGATGCGTAGCGGAAATTTCAAACAAAACTATCGTCAATTGCTGGCGCTGACCGACTCCGTCCCTGTCATCGTCTGGTCGTGTCTGCTGGTGGCATTGCTGGCGGCCGCGCCACTGCTGCTGTCGAAGTACTATGTCTCCGTCATTCTGCTGCTGCTGATCACAGCGGTGGGGGTGTTGGGCCTGAACCTGCTGACCGGGACGACCGGGCTGATCTCGCTCGGGCACTCGGGCTTTCTGGCGGTCGGCGCCTACACGGCCGGTATCGTGGCCGGCAAACTTGGCTGGCCGATGCTGGCGGCCATCTTCGCCGGCGGCGTGAGCGCTGCCGTCGCCGGGATCATCGTGGGCATACCGTCACTGCGCCTCAAGGGCCTGTATCTCGCCATCACGACGATGGCGTTCGCCGTGATCATCAACCACCTGATCCTCAACGGCGGCAGTCTCACCGGTGGCTCGGAAGGCCTGACGGTGCCGCAGCCCTCCCTGTTCGGTCAGGCACTGGGCGCCGAGCGCGGCTACTATTACGTGGTGCTGGCCTTTTTGGTGGTGTTCACCTTCATCACCCTGAACATCCTGCGCAGCCGCATTGGCCGGGCGTTCCTGGCGATTCGGGAGCACGACATCGCAGCCAAGGCCATGGGCGTCAACCTGGTCCGCTACAAGTTGCTGGCGTTCATGGTCAGCGCCTTCTACACCGGCATCGCCGGGGGCCTGCTGGCCTATTACACACGCTACCTGAACGTGGACAGCTTCAGCCTGCTGATATCGATCGAGGCGCTCTCCATGCTCATCGTGGGTGGCCTGGGTTCGGTGGCCGGAGCCTTGCTCGGCACGGCTTTCATCGTCCTGCTCAATGAGAGCCTGGGCTTCGTATTCGGCATGATCGGCGCCAGCTTTGGCGGATCGGGCTCCACTGCCGCCTATGAGATCAAAGGCGTCATTTATGGGCTCGCGATTGTGTTGTTCCTGCGTTTTGAGCCCGATGGCCTGATGGGCCGATGGCGCGACATCAAGCACTACTGGACCCACTGGCCCTTCCGTTTCTGACCCCGCAGCACACGCGCTGCTTATTCCATAGGAGACCTGAGATGCGAACACTACAGAAGCTGACCCAGCGCCTTTGCCTCAGCGCACTCGCCACACTGACCTTCGGCAGCGCGCTGGCGGCAGACCCCGGGGTCACGAACGACAAACTCGTGCTCGGTGCCGTGATGCCGCTCAGCGGCCCGCCCAGCATTATCGGCAAGGCAATTGCCACGACCTTGAGAGTCTGGGAACAAGACGTCAATGCGCGCGGCGGCATCGGCGGGCGCAAGGTCGACATTCGCATCGAGGACGACGGGTATGTGCCGCAGCGCGCCGTCCAGGGCCTCAAAAAACTGATTGATGTTGATCATGTCTTTGGCTTGATCGGAGTCTCCGGCTCATCGCAGTTGCTGGCCATGCTGCCCATCATCGACGAGCAGCAGATCCCCGCGATCAACCACATCGCGGTCAACAGCGCCCACTTCAACCCACCGCGCAAGACGCTGTTCAATATCGGTGCAACTTACTGTCAGGAGGTCTCTGCCAGCATGAAGCATCTGGTGACATCTCAGAAGCTTCAGGGCTCCAAGTTCGGCCTGATATTTCAGGAGGATGATTATGGCGTCGATGTCAAGTGTGGCTACGACCAGGCCCTGAAAGAGCTCGGTTTGAAAAGCAGCATCGAAGTTGCCTACAAACGCGGAGCGAAGGATTTTTCCGCCGAGGTGTTAAGCGTGCAGCGCGCCGGCGCCACCTTTGTGCTGACCGGCGGCATCATCACCGAAACCGCCGCCATGCTCAAAGAGATCGCGAAGAACCAGATGCAAGTCGTGCGCCTGGCCGCTCACCCTTCGCATCTGCCTGCGGTGCTGGCCCTGGCCGGCCCGGCAGCGGACGGCATGTACGTCGCCGAGTATGTGCCTCCAGTGACCGACACTGAAACCCAAGGCATCGGCAAACTCACCGCACTGACCTACAAATACTTTTCAGCCAATGAGGTCAAGGGCATGAACCGGTATTCATTGACCGCCTATGTGGGTGTCCAGTTGCTCGAATCAGCGCTCAATGCCTGTGTCAAAAACCTCACGCGTGCCTGCGTGGTTGAGAAGCTTGAGCAGACCAAAAACTTCACCAGCGACGGCATCATGGCGCCCTTGACCTTCGGGCCCAATATTCGACAGTCGGGAACCCGCCCTATTTTGCTCAAAGCGAATGCCAGCGCCGGGAAATTCGAGCGAGCTTCTGAATTTTTGAGCGCCAAGTGACCCTGACGACGCGCCACTAGCCCTACCCCCAATTCTCGACCAGGAGTGCCTTTTCATGACACGCAAATACTTTCGATATGCCGCCACCAGTCTGCTCAGCATGGTCATCGGCCTGACGGCCACGACCGCCGCCGCTGCCGACCCCGGCGTGACCGACACCAAAATCGTCCTCGGCTCGGTGACGCCCGTCAGCGGTCCCCCTAGCCTGCTGGGCAAGGCCCACATGCTTGCCTTGCGGGTATGGGAACAAGACGTCAACGCCCGCGGTGGCATCAACGGCCGCAAGTTGGAAATTCGTCAGGAGGACGACGGCTACGTGCCCCAGCGTGCCGTGCAGGGCGTCAAGCGACTGGTCGACGTGGAAGGCATCTTCGGCCTGATCGGCACCTCGGGTTCAGCCATGCTGCAAGCCATGCTGCCCTACATCAACGAGCAGCGCTTGCCAACCATCAACGCCATGGCCGTGGCAGCGGCGCATTTCACGCCACCGAACAAAACGGTATTCGTGGTGGGCCCAACCTATTGTCAGGAGTTGAGCTCCGCCATGAAGTACATGGTGGCGAGCAAGAAGCTGCAGAAGGAGAAGTTTGCACTGGTCTATCAGGATGACGAGTTTGGCAGCGACGTGCGTTGCGGCTACCAGAAGGCGATCAAGGAGCTGGGGCTCAACAGCGTGTCCGAGATCTCCTTCAAGCGTGGCACCAAGGACTTCTCGGCGGAGATGCTGAGTCTGAAGCAGGTGGGTGCAACCTTTCTCGCATCGGGCGGCGTGGTGGCCGAGCATTCGATGCTGATGAAGGAAGCCGCCAAAAACCAGATGCCGCTGACCATCCTTGCGGTGCACTCGGCCCACCTGACCCCTGTTCAGGCGCTCGCCGGCGCTGCGGGCGATGGCTACTTCGTCGCCGACTATGTCCCGCCTCTGACCGACCTGTCGGTGCCAGGCATGGCCAAGTTCATGGGGTTGGCACAGAAGTATCTGTCAGCCGACGAGCAGAAGATGCTCAACCGCTATTCGATCACAGCCTATGTCGGTGCGCTGCTGATGGAAGACGCGATCCGCCGCTGTGGCAAGGCGCTGACCCGCGCGTGTGTCGTCGAGAAGCTGGAAACAACCAAGAACTTCAGCACCGATGGGCTGGCTTCTCCAATCAGTTTTGGCCCCAACTACCGGCACGCGCCGAGCAGCGTGCTCGTGTTGCGTTCGGACGCCAAAAACTCCCGCTTCGAGCGCGTGTCCGACCCCATCCCCGTCCTCGATTGATACCAGACGCCGTTGCATGCATTGACCGTCACCCGCCGTACAGCTGGTTCCGCCCGTGTTTCAAAAAGTTCTGATCGCCAACCGTGGCGAAATCGCGCTGCGGATCCTACGCACACTCAAGGGCATGGGGCTCGCCACCGTGGTGGCCCACCACGCGGTGGACGCCGATAGCCCGGCCGTGCTGGAGGCTGACGAGTCGGTCGAATTGCACGGCTCGACACCCGTGGCTGCCTACCTCGATATCGCGCAGCTGGTCGAAGCGTGTCGGCACAGCGGGGCACAGGCGGTGCATCCCGGTTACGGCTTCCTGTCTGAAAACGCTGCGTTTGCGCGTGCGCTAGACGCTGCTGGCATCGTCTTCATTGGCCCGCGTTCGGACACCATCGAACTGATGGGCGACAAGGTGCGCGCGCGCACCTTCGTCGCCAAACGCGACTTTCCGGTAGCGCCGAGCGCCATCGAGGACGATGACCCGGCCAGCTTCGTCGAGCGCGCTAGGGCGCTCGGCGCGCCACTGCTGATCAAGCCTTCAGCCGGCGGTGGCGGCAAGGGCATGCGCATCGTGCGTGACCTGTCCGTTTTGGATCGCGAGATCGAGACCGCGCGCCGCGAAGGCGAGCGCTACTTTGGCGACGGCCGCCTCTTCGTCGAGCGCTACGTCGAGCGCCCGCGGCACATCGAGGTACAGGTGCTGGGCGACGCGCATGGCCAGTTGGTGCATTTCTGGGAGCGTGAATGTTCAGTGCAGCGACGCTTCCAGAAAATCATTGAAGAAACCCCCTCCCCGGCTCTGTCACCCGCGCAGCGCCACGAGATTTGCGAGGCCGCAGCCGGCATTGCCCGCGCCGTCAACTATCGCGGCGCCGGCACCGTGGAGTTCATCTACGGCGCTGGTGGCGAGTTTTACTTTCTCGAGATGAACACGCGTCTGCAGGTCGAACACCCGGTCACCGAAATGGTCACGGGCTTTGACCTCGTTCGCGAACAGGTGCGCGTTGCCCAGGGTGAGCCGCTCGGCTACACCCAGGCGGACATCACCCAGTCGGGGCACGCCATAGAGTGCCGCCTGTACGCGGAAGATGCCGCGCATGATTTTCGCCCATCCACCGGTGACATCCTCTGCTGGAAACCGCCTTGCGGGCCAGGCGTGCGAGTGGATGCGGGCGTGCGTGAAGGCCAGTCGGTGGGAACCTCTTTTGACCCCATGATCGCCAAGATCATTTGCCACGGCAACACCCGCTCACAAGCCATCGAGCGCTCGGCGCAGGCACTGGAGCAATCGGTGCTGTTGGGTCTGACCACCAACGCACGCTACCTTACGCGGGTACTGCGCCATGCCGAGTTCCGTGCTGGCCAGGCCGACACCGACATGCTGGCACGCTGTGCCGACGAGCTGCGCGAGTCTCTCACGCCCGATGACATCGACCTGGTACTCGCATCGGCGGTGCTCGCCGACCGCGAACTGTTGCGCGCCATGCACGCCATTCCCGCGATGCACGCAGCCATGGGCCCCTGGAGGAATTGACGATGCGCCGTCGCTATGTCATCAATGGCCAGCCCCATGATCTCGTGGTAACACCTGGAGCGAATGGCGTGTTCCACGTCAGCCATGGCGAACGCAAATTCGAGATGCAGGGGAAGGCGCTGCCTGATGGCCGTTGGCGGGTAACCGTGGATCAGCGCTCGCAAACCGTCTGGATCGCCGCGCAAGGCGACAGCCGATTCGTGCACAGTGCGGCCACCGGTGCCCTTGAAGTCGAAGTGATCGATCTCAGCGTACCTTCCGGTGGCAACCGGGCGGGTGCCGCTTCCGACTTGCTGCAGGCACCGATGCCCGGCACGGTGATTTCGGTTAATGTGGCAGCCGGCGATGCCGTGCACGCGGGCCAACCGCTCATCGTGATCGAAAGCATGAAGCTGGAAACCACGCTGACGGCACCGCGCGACGCCCGGGTCAAGACTGTCCACTTTGACGTCGGCAAAACCTTCGCGCTCAAGTCCACCCTGGTGACGCTGCAAGACCTCTGAGGACTTATTGATGAAACGCATCGACTCCCGCATCGACACCGCATCCGAAGCGTTCCGGCGAAACCATCAAGCCATGAGCGCCATCGTCGCGAATTTTCGCGAGCGCATGGAAATCACGCGCCACCAACGTCCGCCGCATGAGATCAAGCGCGTGCGCGCGCAGGGCAAATTACTGGTACGTGAACGGCTGGATCTGCTGCTCGATCCCGGTACGCCCTTTCTTGAGTTCTCGGCGCTGGCTGCCTGCGAGGACTACAACGGCGAGGTACCGGGTGCCAACGTGGTCACCGGTCTCGGCGTGGTCAGTGGCCGCGAGGTGCTGATCCACGCCGACGACTCCAGCGTCAAGGGCGGTGTCTGGTACACGCTCACGCCACGCAAGCTGGCACGCCTGCTGGACATTGCGCTGGAGAACCAGCTACCGGTCCTGCATCTGTGCGACAGCGGCGGCGCCTTCCTTGAAGAACTGTCAGGCGTGTACATCGAAGGTGGCCGGGTGTTCCGCAACCAATGCCTGCTGTCCAAGGCCGGCGTGCCGCAGGTCGCGATGGTGTTCGGCCACTGCACCGCCGGCGGCGCTTACATCCCGGCGCTGTGCGATTACAGCATCATCGTGCGTGGCACCGGCGGCGTGTTCCTCGGCGGGCCACCGCTCGTCAAGGCCGCCACCGGTGAGGAGCACACTGCCGACGAGATCGGCGGTTGCGACCTGCACACCCAGGTATCCGGCACAGTCGACTACCCGGCCGACGATGAAGCCCACGCCATCGCGATTTGCCGAGAAATCGTCGCGCAGTTCAAACCAGCGACGAAAAGCTACCTGCCCGAGCGCGATGCCGAGCCACCCTACTACGACCCCGACGAAATGCTGGGCATCGTTTCGCCCGACCACCGGGTGCAGTTTGACCAGCGCGAACTCATCGCCCGCATCGTCGACGGCAGCCGCTTCCACGAATACCAGCCCGCCTATGGCACGACGCTGGTCTGCGGCTACGCCTACATTTGGGGCTACCGCGTCGGCATCCTGGCCAACAACGGCGTGTTGTTCAGCGACAGCTCCAAGAAGGCGGCGCACTTCATTTCGCTATGCAACCAGAACCGCACGCCGCTCGTGTTCCTGCAAAACACCACCGGCTACATGATAGGCCGTAGCTACGAGATGGAAGGCATCACCAAGGACGGTGCCAAGATGCTGATGGCACAGGCTGGCAGCGAGGTGCCCAAGTTCACCGTGATCACCAGCGCGGCATTCGGCGCGGGCTACTACGGCATGTGCGGCCGGGCCTGGGATCCGCGCATGATCTGGGCCTGGCCGAACGTGCACATGGGCGTGATGGGTTCGGACCAGGCCGCCAACACACTGGCCGATGTGAAAATCGCACAGCTGCGCCGCAAGGGCCACACGCCCGATGAGGCCGAGATGGCGCAATTGCGCCAGCGCGTGTACGAAAAGGCCGAGCGCGAATCCAACGCCTACTTTGCCACCTCGCGCCTGTGGGACGACGGCCTGCTGGCGCCCACGGACACGCGCAACGCACTGGGCATGGCGCTGTCAGCCGCCGCCCACGCCCCTATCGCCGACCCGCATTACGGCATCTTCCGATTCTGAAGGGACCACATGACAGAAGACACTACCTTCGGCTTCGACGACGAAGCCCTCGCAACCCGACCCACCGTCTACCAGCCCGGCCTGTTCGATGGCCAGGTGGTGGTGGTCAGCGGTGCCGGCAGCGGCATCGGCAAGGGAATCGCCTTTCTGTACGCGCGCCTGGGCGCCAGGCTGGTCATCTGCGGGCGCGATCAGGAAAAGCTCGAAGCCTGCGCCGAATGGCTGCGCCGTCTCGGCAGCCCTGACGTGCTGGTGCAACCCATGACGATCCGCGAGCCCGAGCAGGTGGAACAGTTGATCGATGTGGCGTGGCTGCACTTCGGACGCATCGACGTGCTCGTCAACAACGCCGGCGGGCAATTCCCACAGCGGGCGCTGGACTACAGCGTCAAGGGCTGGAAGGCGGTGATAGACACCAACCTGAACGGCACCTGGTACATGATGCAGGCGCTGGCTCGCCGCTGGCGCGACACCGGCACGCAGGGCAACATCGTCAACATCGTCGCCACCTTCCAGCGGGGCATGCCGGGCGTGGCGCACACCTGCGCTGCGCGCGCCGCCGTAACCCACCTGTCTAAAACTGTTGCAGTGGAGTGGGCGCAGCATGGCATCCGCGTCAATTGCATCGCGCCGGGAGCGATCGCCAGCACCGGCTTCCGCCAGTACTCCGCCGAGGCGGTGAAGGCCTTTGCCGGAGCCAACCCGATGAAACATGTCGGTGACGTGCAGGACGTGGCCGAGGCCGCAGTCTACCTCAGCGCACCCAGCGGCAAGTTCATCACCGGCGAACTGCTCACGGTGGACGGCGGCGGCGTGCTCTGGGGCGAAGTCTGGACCATCGCCAAACCCGATTACTTCAAGGTGAGCGCATGAAATCGGCTGAGACGCAACACCCCAAGTTCGGCCCGGGCGACGAAGCCCTGGCCGCGCTCCCGACGGTCTACCGCGATGACCTGTTCGCCGGCAAGGTGGTACTGGTGTCGGGCGCCGGCAGCGGCATCGGCAAGGCGATTGCCTTCCTGTTCGCGCGGCTGGGCGCCACGCTCGCCATCTGCGGGCGCAAGGCCGACAAACTCGAGGATTGCGCCGAAAAACTGCGGGCCTTGTCGGGCCGCGAGGTATTGACCTACCCGATGACCATTCGCGAGCCCGAGCAGGTGGACGCCATGCTCAGTGCCGTGTGGGAACGCTTCGGCGGCGTAGACGTGCTGGTCAACAACGCCGGCGGCCAGTTTGCCGCCCATGCGATGGACTTCAGCGTCAAGGGCTGGAACGCGGTGATCGACACCAACCTCAACGGCAGTTGGTACATGATGCAGGGAGCGGCCAAACGCTGGGTGGAACAGGGCCGACCCGGCAACATCGTCAACATCACCGCAGCCATCGACCGGGGTCTCACGGGCATGGCGCACACGACCGCCTCGCGCGCGGGCGTCATCGCGCTGTCGCGCACGCTGGCCATCGAATGGGCAGAGCACGGCATACGCCTGAACTGCATTGGCGCCGGCGCCATCGAAAGCAACGGTTTCAACAACTACCGCGAGGAGAATGTGGCAACCTTTTACTCGTGCAATCCGATGAAGCGGGCCGGCGACGTGCAGGACATCGCCGAGGCGGTGGTCTACCTCGCCGCTCCCTCGGGCAAGTTCATCACCGGCGAGGTGCTTAACGTCGAAGGCGGGATGCTGCTGTGGGGCGAGTTCTGGCCTGCTGGCAAGCCGGACTACTTCAAGGTCGATCCAGCGTGACCACACCGGCAGTCCTTCCGTCCGCCACCTATTCTCACGGGCCGTTCCAGCAGCTCGTGGGCTACGACATCCTGCACGGAGAAAACGGCCTGTATTTCAGGCTGCCCATACGGCGCGACCACCTCAACCCCCATGGCGTGCTGCACGGTGGCGTGCCTCTGACCCTCCTCGATGCGATCGGGGGAAGATCGCTGATCGACCGACCGATTCCGGGCAGCGAACAGCTCATCCAGTCCTCTGTCACGGTCACGCTCACGGTGGACTTCATGCGTGCCGTCGGCACCGGGATTCTGTTTGCCTCGGCCACGCCGGATCACATCGGCAAGACACTGGCCTACGTCTCGGTGAAAGCGACGCTAGACGCGCTGGATGGCGACATCGTGTCACGTGGCATCGGCACCTACCGCATCTACACCAAGTCGCTGGTAAAGGCAGTCTGAGCGGCGCGGGGCCGCAAGCCGCCTGGCAGCGTACTCCCGCTCAATGCACGTGATCATCTGGTGGCGGCAGGATGCGCGGCTCGCGGTGGACGCGTTCGATTTGGTCGAGCCAAAACTGCGTGTCGCGCCATCCTTCACCGGCACCCTCCTCGTCCTGCGGCAGCCAGCGCCACTCGGACATAGCCGAAGCGGTCAAGCAGGAATTCCATGTGAGACGGTGGCTCCCCCAAGACGGTCTTGCCGGGGTCGCTCAAGGTGCGCCGCAACAGCAGGTAGGCGGTCGCCGCTTCCTAATGGCTGCTGCCCTCGGCGGCCTCCTGTACGCCCTCGCCGCTGGCGAGGGCACGCTGCACCAATGCCGGCCAGCCCTCGGTGATCCCGAGGACATGATCAACCGCTTCGTCGCTGGCCAGCAGCCGGCGCTGACGCACCAGTTCCCGCACATCCTGCGCGTCGAGCTTCAGCTCGCGCTGTGTCACCCAGCGTACCAGCCCGCGCGCGGTCAGGGTGGCCAGATCGAGTTCCATCCCCTCCCGGCCGCAAACCACGAACCTCACGTGGTCGGGCGCCGCGACCAACAGCCGGCTCAGGGTGAAAGCACTCTCGCTGCCACGCGACACATGCACATCGTCGAAAAATAGCACCATGGGACGACGACGTTGGCCAAGGGCCTGCAACAACGCCAGCAAGCTGCTCTCGACCGCCGCCGTCGCGTCGATGGCACCCATCGCGACGGGCTCCGACGGACCTCCGACTGCATTCAACAAAGAGCGCACAAAGAACACCTGGTCGCGCCAGGAAGCGTCGAGGCCCACCCACAGGGGGTCGGCATCTTTGCAAGCGCGAAACCAACCTCCCATCAATGTCGTCTTGCCATAGCCGGCCGGCGCAACGATGGCCACGATCCGATCACGCATGGACAAGGGCACAATCGCCCGCCGCGCAACCGTGGCCGTCGTCAGGTCAGGGGGAGCCCCCTCGACTACCGCCTGGGAGGACGACGCAGCGAAATGGGGCCAGCGAAATGCCGCTTTGGGTTGGGTCATGCCTTCAGACACTCAGAAGGCGCACGAAGACGCTGTTTCACGCTTGAAGTCCGGCCGCCCGGAATCGCGGCAGCGCCACGCCACCGTCGACGGGCTCGCAAACCAGCTCGACAGCCATGTCGAAGGTGACCACCGAAGGGTCTGCGCCGACGAAGGCGCTGATCATCCGCGGACCTTCTTCGAGTTCGACCAGCAGCACGGCATAGGGCGTGTCCTGTTTGAAGGCCGGGCCGGGCGCCCGGTGCACCACGCTGAACGAATGCACCTTGGCGCGCCCGCTGGCGGCGCGGTGCTCAAGGCGCTCGCTGCCGCACTCGCGGCAGATCGCCTGCTGGTAGAACTGCACATGACCGCACGCAGGGCAGTGCTGCAACAGCAGCTTGCCCTCCTGAATGCCGTGCCAATAGGTTTGCGAATCCGCATCCGGCGTCGGTTGCGGCTTGATGTGGGCGTCCTTCGGGTTGATCAAAGCGTGGCCTCCGTTCCCAGGATGGTGGTGGCGTTGGTTGCAAAGCCGGCACCCAGGCTGTGCACGAGGCCGAGTTCAGCGCCCGCGACCTGGCGTTCACCGCAGCTTCCGCGCAGTTGGTTGACAACCTCGTAGAAATGAAACAAGGAACCCGGCATGCCCGAGTGCGCAAACGACAGCAGGCCACCATGGGTGTTGCAGGGAATCGCGCCGCCGTAGGTGATCTGCCCGTCCTCGATGAAGCGCCCACCCTCCCCCTTGGGGCAGAAGCCGAGGTCCTCCAGCATCATGATCACCGTGCCGGTGAAGCAGTCATAGACCCCAGCCACATCGATGTCCTTCGGCCCGCAACCGGCCATGGCGTAGGCCTTGGCACTCGATTGCACGGCGCCGGTGGTGGTCAGCGAGGGCATCAGGAAAATGTGCTCGTGCGTGTAGCACTCGCCACCGCCCAGGATGTAGATGGGCTTGGCAATTCGCAGCGCCTTGGCGCGCTCGGCCGAGGTGACGATGAAGGCTGCTGCGCCGTCGGAGATGAGCGAGCAGTCGAGCTTGTGGTAGGGCGTTGTCACCCAGCCAGAGTTCAGCACGTCGTCGACCGTGAGTGGCCCGGTCATCTGCGCGCCTGGCGTACGCCGCGCATGGTCACGGTGAATCACCGCCACCTTGGCGAACTGCTCGGAGGTGGTGCCAAACTCTTTCATGTGCCGATGCGCGGTCATGGCGAAGGTGTTGGCCACGGGAATGCCGAAGGGCATTTCGTATTGCTGGTCACGGCTTTCGGTCATCGAGCGCAAGGCAAGGTCGGGCGACAAGCCGGTGAGCAAGCTGTCGCCACCCACCACCAGCACGGTCTCGGCCAGGCCGCCGGCAATGGCGGCGGCGGCGATGTTGAACATGGTTGCTGCCGTGGCGCCCGAGACCTGCAGCGTGTTGGAGAACGTCGGCTGGATGCCGAGGTACTCGCTGAAGGCCACGCTGAAGCGGTGGAACGGCGAGGCAAAGGCGGAGCTTGACAATACGCCATCGACCTCGTGCTTGCCGATGCCGGCGTCGGCCAGCGCCTTGCCTGCCGCGTCTGCGGCCAGCGCGAGCGCGCTCTTGCCCGGCACGCGGCCAACCGCGGAAATTCCGGCACCGATGATCGCGGTCTTGCCTCGTAGCGAGTGCGTTGAGGAAATGGATTTGATGCTCACCATGAGAGTCCTCGTTCAACGTGCGGTGTCGAAACCATGGAAGCTGGCGAACGTCTCCACCTCCCCGCGTTCAGTGATGAAGGCATTCTCCGGCGCCGACAGGTCTTCGTGACCCAGGGCAATGCCGCAGGCGAGGATTTCGTGGTCACCCATCGGCAACTGGGCGCGCGCCACCTTGTGGAACCAGGCAAACGCGGCCTGCGCGCAGGTGTGCAAACCCTGCGCGCGCGCGGCCACCATGATGTTCTGGATGAACATGCCCAGGTCCATGAAGCTGCCGGTGTTCAGGCGCCGGTCGAGTGTGACGAGCAGCCCCACCGGCGCGTCGAAGAACGTGTAGTTGCGCAGCATCTGATGCTCGCGCGCCGCCACATCATCGCGGGCTATGCCCAGGGTGGCATACAGACCGAAGCCGCAGCGACGCCGGCGCTCCAGATAGGGCTCGACCCAGGTGGTGGGGTAATACGCGTACTCGGGCTGGTGGCGGTCAGGCTCGTGCGTGGCCGCATCGATGAATGCCTCGCACAGACGCTGCCGGGACTCGCCCGCCACCGCATACACCTTCCACGGCTGCACGTTGTTGCCACTCGGGGCCCGCGCCGCCACGCGCAGAATATGGTGCACGACCGAAGTGGGAACGGATGTGGGTAAAAACCGTCTGACCGATTTTCGGCTGCGAATCGCTTCATCAACATGCACGGATGGACCGCCTTTCTAACTGCGTAGAGTTACAACGACGCGCGGAGACTGCACCGCTGGACTCCAACACGACGTTCGGATAGGATTGCGGCATGAATTCTACCAAACAACCGTTTGACTGGGTGCCCACCCAGGAACTGATTGCGCAATCAAACCTCACGGCATTCCTGCACAAAGTCAGCGAGTCCAACTTCGAGAGCTTGGGCGCTCGTGCCGATGCCGACCCGGCCTGGCTGATGCAGGAAGTCTTCGAGTTCTGCGACTTCCGCTTTTACCAGCCCTACACGCAGATGCTCGACACCTCGCGCGGCATCGAGTGGGCACGCTGGTGCGTCGGCGGCACCACCAACATCGTGCTCAACTGCCTGGACCGGCACCGCGGCACGCCGGTCTGGGAGCAACCCTTTCTGGTGTGGGAGGGCGAAGACCCCAAAAACCGCAAGACCCTGAGCTACCGCGAGTTCGATGCCGAGGTCTGCCGCCTGGCGGCGGCGTTGCAGTCGCTGGGCATCGGTCGTGGCGATCGGGTCGGCCTGTACCTGCCCAACCTGCCGGAGACCTTTGTCGCCTTCTTTGCCGTACTGAAAATTGGCGCCGTGTTGATGCCCTTGTTTTCGGGCTTCGGGCCGCAGCCCATCGTCGCCCGCCTGAACGACGGCGAAGCCAAGGCGGTGCTGACGGTGGACGGCACCTGGCGGCGCGGCACCCCCGGCGTCATGAAGTCGGTGCTTGACGAAGCCCTGCGCGAGGTACCCAGCGTGCAGCACGTGGTGGTGTTGCGCCATCTGGGTGAAGCGTCCCCATGCCCGATGACACCGGGACGCGACCACGACTGGGCCAGCCTGGTCGCCGGCCATCCCCACGACATGCCGACCGCCGAGATGGAGGCCGACGCGCCCGCCGTGCTGCTCTACACCTCGGGCACCACCGGCAAGCCCAAGGGCTGTGTCTGGACCCATGTCGGCTTCCTGGGCTCGATGGTCACGCGCGACATGCACATCTGCGCTGATTTCAAACCGAATGATCGCTTCTTCTTCATGAGCGACATGGGCTGGATGGTGGGTGCCATGTGCGCCTGCATTCCGAGCTATTTCGGTGGCAGTCTGCTGGTGGCCGAGGGCACGCCCGACTTTCCCGACACGGGCCGCTTCTGGCGCCTGGTGCAGGACCACAAAGTCACCTATCTCGGTGTCGCGCCCACGCTGATCCGCAGCCTGATGCGCTACGGCTCCGAGGAAGTCGAGCGCTACGACCTGTCCGCACTGCGCATCACCTGTTCCGGCGGCGAGGCCTGGACCGAGGCGCCCTGGCGCTGGTTCTTCAAGCACATCTGTAAAGAGAAATTGCCGTTCCTGAACATCGTCGGCGGCACCGAGGTGGGCGGCTGCAATTTCACCGGCACCCTGCGCCATCCCTTGCGGCCAGGCTCGTTCGGCGCGCGCGGGCTTGGCGCCGGGGTCGACATCGTCGATGAAAGCGGCCAGCCGGTCGGCGCGGGCCAGGTCGGCGAGCTGGTGCTGCGCAACCCCAACATCGGCTTCACCAAAAGCCTGTGGCGCGACGACGAACGCTACCTCGACAGCTACTGGCGCACCCTGCCCGGCGTCTGGGTGCATGGCGACTTCGCGATGCGCGACGAGGACGGCCTTTTCTACATCCTCGGGCGCAGCGACGACACGATCAAGGTCTCGGGCAAGCGCACCGGCCCGTCGGAGATCGAAACCCTGCTCACCGGCACCGGCAAGGTGTCGGAGGCGGCCGTGATCGGCGTGCCCGACGAGATCAAGGGATCGGCCATCATCTGCGTTTGCGTGCCCATGCCCGGCGTGGCGGCGGACGCAGCGCTGCAGGCCGAACTGTCGCAGGCGGTCGTCCATGGCATGGGCGCCTCCTACCGCCCCAGGCAGGTGCTGCTGGTCAGCGACCTGCCCAAGACGCGCAACATGAAAATCATGCGCCGCGTCGTGCGGGCCGTGTACCGGGGCGACAGTCCGGGCGACTTGTCGTCGCTGGTCAACCCGGAAACGGTGGCCGAGCTGCAGGGCAAGCTGGCGAGGTGACGTGGGGCAGCTTGCTTTCCCAGTGATTTGGCACGTCGGCAGAATTTACTACGACCGTGGTCCAGAGCCAGCAGCAGTGGCGCGACATCGTGAAGCGTGTGCCGCCGATCGGGGTGCAGTGATCAAGGCGCCACTACGGCGGTGCTATGGGGGGTGTGATCGCAGGCTTGCCGGGTTCGCCCGTCTGCCTGAGTTCTGTTAGCAGTTCGCGGAAGCGTACGGCCGCAGGTAGCTCGGTTTTGGGATGCGTTGCCACGGCAAGGGCGACGTTAAGCTGCTCGGATGCACCCGACAATTCACGGAAAACGACTCCCCTTGATGCCTGCGCCTGACTTGCGGAGGGCACAAGGGCCACGCCCATGCCGCTTTCCACCAGGCTCACGATGGTCTGCACCTGCACAGCCTCCTGCGCCACGTTGGGCGTAAAGCCTGCCGCCTGGCAAACGCTGATCACCTGCCCACGCAGGTTCAATGCCGACACCGACGAGTACATGATGAAGGGCTCGTGTGCCAGGTCCATGAGCTTGAGTCGTTTGCGGCTTGCCAGCGGGCTGCCGGTCGGCAATACAGCCACCAGCCGGTCGTATTCGACCGGCTGCAAGCAGGCCGTGGTGGCTTCGATAACCGGGTAACGCACAAAGCCAAGATCGAGTTCGCCCTGTTCGATCTCGCGCAGGATCTGGGTGGTCGAGCATTCGCGAAGGTCAAGCTCGACGAGAGGATAGCGTTCCCGAAACTGCGGCAGCGCGCGCGGAAACAGCGTGTAGGTGGCCGAGCCGACAAAGGCGATGCGGAGTTTGCCGCCGATGCCACCGGAGGCATCGGCGGCGGACTTGCGCAGCTGGTCCGAATGGAAGGCAATCAGTTTTGCGTGGGCGAGGATGGCCTCGCCAGTAGCAGTCAGCCGAAGCCCGCGGCGCTCGCGCAGGAACAGCGGGCTGCCAAGGTCATCCTCGAGACGTTTGATCGAGACGGACAACGGCGGCTGAGCCATGTGCAGATGCTCGGCTGCTTTGCGGAAATTGAGCGCCTCGGCCACAGCGATGAACTGGTTGATCTGGCGAAGATTCATAACAAAAGAGTATCACTAGACGGAAAATTAAGTATTGGACTGGTATGGCTAGCTTGCCTACAGTCTAGCCCATCGACAACCATCGCCACAACACTGGAGCAATTGAAATGACAGAGCGCGAAGAAACCCTTGAAATGCTTGTAGACGCCGTGCGGCGCTTTGCCCGTGAGGTGCTGCTGCCAGCGGAAACCATCGTCGAAGAAACCAACGAGATCCCCGAGCACGTCGTGCGCGGCCTGAAAGACCTGGGCCTGTTTGGCATGACCGTGCCCGAAGAATACGGCGGCCTGGGTCTCAGCATGTACGAGGAAGCGCGTCTGGTTTTCGAGGTTTGCTACGCGCAGCCGGCTTTCCGCTCCTACTTCGGCACCACCAATGGCGTGGGCACGCTGGGTATCATCAATTACGGCACCGAAGAGCAGAAGCGCAATTACCTGCCCAAGCTGGCTTCGGGCGAGATGATGGCTTCCTTTGCGCTGACCGAGCCGGACTCTGGCTCCGATGCCGCTTCGCTCTCGACCAAGGCGGTGCGTGATGGTGACTTATACGTCATCAACGGCACCAAGCGCTATATCACCAACGCCATCCACGCAGGTGTGTTCACCGTTTTTGCCCGGACTGCGCCCAAGGAGGCGGGTTCTAACGGCATCTCGGCCTTCTTGGTCGATCGCAACACGCTCGGCCTGACCGTGGCCAAGCCGTACAGGAAGATGGGCTTTGCCGGCTCGCACGAGTCCGATGTGATTTTCGAAGACGTGCGTGTTCCGGTGAGCGCCATGCTCGGCGCCGAAGGCACGGGCTTCAAGAACGCAATGAAGTCGCTGGACCATGCGCGCCTGCACATGGCTGCTGTGGCCACCGGCCTGTGCCAGCGCCTGCTGGACGAAGGCGTTCGCTATGCGTCCCAGCGCAAGCAGTTCGGCAAGCCGATCGCCAGTTTCCAGCTGATCCAGGCCATGTTGGCCGACAGTCAGGCCGAAACCTACGCCGCCCGCGCCATGGTCGAGCGGGCTGCCCGCGACAAGGACGCCGGCAAGTCCTGCACCAAAGAAGCCGCCTGCTGCAAGTATTTTGCGACTGAGGCCGCGGGCCGCATCGCCGACCGCATGCTGCAGATCCACGGCGGCGCCGGCTACATCAAGGAATACGCAATCGAGCGCCTGTACCGCGACGTGCGCCTGCTGCGCATCTACGAAGGCACGAGCCAGGTCATGCAGCTCATCACGGCGCGCGAACTGTTGCGCGAACACGGCGCATGATGCCTGGAGAAATGAAGTGAGCGGCCCCCTGAGCGGAATCCGGGTGCTGGACCTGACCAGTGTTGTCATGGGGCCGTATGCGAGCTCGGTGCTGGCCGACTATGGTGCGGACGTCATCAAGATCGAGCCACCCGCTGGCGACGTCATGCGCAAATCCGGGCCCATGCGCAACCCGGACATGGGGCACTTCTTTCTCTCAATTAACCGCAACAAGCGCTCTGTCGTGCTGGACCTCAAGCAGCCTGCGGCCTTGGCCGTGCTGCTGCGCATGATCAAGGATGCGGACGTGCTGGTCTATAACATCCGGCCTCAGGCCATGGATCGGCTTGGCCTGGGTTATGAAGCGCTGCATGCCATCAACCCGAAGCTGATTTATGCTGGGGCCTATGGCTTCAGCCAGAAGGGCGCGTATGCGGCCAAGCCGGCGTATGACGACCTGATCCAAGGCATGGTCGGTATTCCCTGGCTGTCGCAGGAAGCCGGCGCCGACAAACCGCGCTACGCGCCCATGGTGCTGGTGGACCGCATGGCCGGCCTGCAGTTGTGTACGGCAGTGACGAGCGCACTCGTCTACCGTGGGCGCACCGGCAGGGGCCAGCGCGTGGATGTCCCGATGTTCGAAGGCATGCTGTCTGTCGTGCTGGGCGAGCATCTGGCTGGCCATCAGTTCATTCCGCCCGCGGGACCCACAGGCTACCAGCGCAGCCTAGCGCATGACCGCCGTCCCTACCAAACCAGCGATGGCTACATTTGCACGCTGGTCTACAACGACAAGCACTGGCGCAGCTTCTTCGACGCCATCGGAAAGCCCGAAGTTTTCAGAGACGACGGGCGCTTCCAGAGCCAGAACCAGCGGCTGGTCAACATCGACTACGTCTACGGGTACCTCAGCGAAATCATCAAGACGCGCAGCACGGCCGACTGGCTGGCACTATTCGAGAAAGCCGACCTGCCTGCGGCACGCATGTACAGCATTGATGACATCCTCGTCGATGAGCACGTGACGTCCACCGGCTTCATCCGCAAGATCACGCATCCGACACAAGGCGAGCTTTACACTACGGCCATTCCCACCGAATGGTCGGAGTCGGAGCCTGAGAACCGTTACCACGCGCCTGAACTGGGCGAGAACACGCGCGATGTGCTGACTGAGTTCGGGTATACCGAAGAAGAGGTGATGCAGCTGCAGGCCAGCGGTGCGGTAGTTTGCCGCGCTTGAGGCCACGCTTGGTGCTAACCCGATACCTATGGCCGAAGTGTGTCGCGGCGCGTGGCTATGTGCCAAAAAGCCGCGCATTGTTCTGACGCTGACTGTGGAATCGAGCCCAGTTTTGGGTAAAAAGATAAAAGGCAAGGACTCATTTTGGAGCCAGCAGAACCTGAACCAGAAGACCCCTCTCCTCGAAGAGCGCAAGGACGTGCAGCCCGGCGCATTATCAGGAGCGGGGAGAAGCACTCTGCTAGGGATCAAGAATCTGATCTTGCTCGATAAGCGCACCGAAGGGGTCCACTCTAAGAGGCGTGAGTCCCTGCCGCGCAATATCTGCTGAAGATGAAAACCCAGAGCGCGGCTATATCGCTGGTCGAGTAACCGCTGGCTATTGTGCTTGAAATTTTGCAGCACGTAATGTCATCGGCATCGACACCATCATGTGCGAAGACTCGTTTCAAGCACTGGGCGAAAGCGCGCAGGCACACAAAAAGTAGCTGGGGGTCCAACGCGAAAAAACAAGTCTGCGTTCAGCCTTGACCAGATAAAATCCGGATCAGGTTTTGCACCAGCGGCGTTCCATTCAGGGGATCTGTGACCAGCGCGAGGCCAACCTTCAGCGGCTCTTTGTGATCGCGTATACGCAAGAACGTCACATTGCGACCCAGTGTTGGCTCACAGGATCCGGGCACGAGCGCGACGCCCCATCCGCTTTCGACCAAGCTGATGATGGTGTGAATCTGAATAGCTTCCTGGCTGACGAGAGGCATGAATCCGGCCCCTTGGCAGGCAATGGATACCACGGCATGCATCGATGGCGCATGCAGCTGGGAATATTGAATGAAGGCCTCGCTGGTCAATTCACGCAGGCGAATCGTGCCCTTAGCGGCCAGCCGATGGGTACGCGGCACCACGGCAACAAGCTGCTCAGTTTCCAGCACATGGGTAGCCAGCCCTGTGGGATGGATGACTGGGTGGCGCACGATGCCCACATCGACCACGCCGGTACGCACGCGTTCGACAACCTGCGTACTCGTCCCTTCAGTAAGCTCCATCTCGACTTCGGGAAACCGGCGTCGGAACTCGGGAAGCCGTTGCGGCAGCAGCCGGAAAGTCGCGCCGCCGACGAAGGTCATCTTCACGATACCTGCATCGCCGGTAGCGGCAGCCCCCGCCAGCCTGGAGACGTCCTGTGCGTGTGCCAGTGAATGGCGGGCCGACGACAATGTCAGCCGCCCGGCCTGCGTCAGCGAGACGCGACGCGACCCACGATCGAAAAGCCGGGCGCCGATTTCTTCCTCAAGATTGCGGATCGAGATCGAAAGCGCCGGCTGGGCAATATTCAGGCGTATGGCAGCTCGACTGAAATTCAGCGTCTCAGCCAAGGTAATGAAGTGACGAAGTTGCCTTAGTTCCATGGCGGATTATTTATTGATACTTTTTATAGATCAAGACATATTTGATATTTGTGGAAATGATGCGTTTTCACTAAGATCGAAGAATGAACAAGCCTTCAAACCCGTCGCGTCTCGCTGAAAATTTCGACGCACCGCTGCACGGCATTCGCATCATCGACCTGAGCACGGTAGTGATGGGTCCTTACGCCAGCCAGATACTCGGTGAGTACGGGGCTGACATCATCAAGATCGAGGCTCCCTCGGGCGATAGCACACGTGAGATCGGGCCTTCGCGCGCAAAGGGGATGGCTGCGCTGTTTCTCGGAGTGAACCGGAATAAGCGCAGCGTTGTTCTCGATCTAAAGACGCAAAAGGGGCGCGAAGCTCTCATGGCGCTGGTAAGCACTGCGGATGTTTTCATGCACAACATGCGCCCTGAAAAGCTGGCCGGGCTCGGCCTCGGGCCTGAAGTCCTGCGCGCCTGCAATACCCGGCTTGTCTTTGCCGAACTGGTAGGCTTTTCCTCCAGGGGGCCGTATGCGGGTCAACCCGCCTACGACGATGTCATTCAAGGCTTGGCGGGCATGGCCGCATTGATGGAAATGCAGAGCGGCACGCCGCGCTACCTGCCGACGACAGTCGCCGACAAGGTGGGCTCACTCTATGCGGTCAACGCGATTCTGGCGGCAGTGATCAAACGTAACCGCACGGGCGTCGGTTCAACCGTTGAAGTCCCGATGTTCGAATCCGTGGTGTCGTTCGGACTCGTGGAACACATGCACGGCGCGCAATTCGATGCGCCCTCCATGCCCATCGGTTACCGCCGAGCCCTCATGCCGACGCGGCGACCCTATGCAACTCTGGACGGTTACTTGTGCATCATGCCTTACACGGATGCCCACTGGCAGGCCTTCCTGCGCGAGACCGATGACGAAGAGGCGCTGCTCGACACGAGGTTTGCGACCATCGCGGATCGCACGCACCATATTGAGGCCTTGTATGAACGCCTTGAAGCGCACATCCGTAAGCGTTCCACCGCCGACTGGCTCGAAGTGTGCCGCCGTCTGGACATCCCGGCGGCGCGCATGAACCGCCTGGAAGAGCTGCAGGATGACCCGCACCTCAAGGCTGTCGGCCATTTCGTGCGGGTGGCGGACCACGAGATGGGCGCGCTCGTCTTTCCGGCTAATCCGGTGAGGTTCGATAAATGGCAATCCGTGCCTGAAATTCCGCCAAGACTGGGCGAAGACACTCAGGCCGTGCTGGAAGACGCCGGTGTGTTCCTTGCCGTTGCGATAGTTGATGGGCGACTTGTCGCATGAAGGTACTTGAAGGCATCAAGGTGCTGGAGCTTGGGCGCGTGCCCCCCGCCGAACTGCCCGGAATGATGCTTGCCGACATGGGTGCAGACGTGTTGAAGATCGACACGCCGGCAGCAGCGGGGCAGTCGGACGCGGCGCGCTCAGAAGCGTTTTCGCATACCAACCGCAACAAGCGGTCCATGGCCCTCAACCTCAAGGCGCCAGAAGGACACGCGATCTTTCTGGAGCTGGCTGAAAACGCCGACATTGTCATCGAAGGCTTCAGGCCTGGCGTCATGAAGCGCCTGGGAGCGGACTACGAATCACTCCGGCAGCGCAATCCCCGCCTGATCTTTTGCTCGCTGTCGGGCTTTGGCCAGACTGGGCTCTACAGAGACCGCCCCGCGCACGATCTGAATTTTCTTGCGCTCTCTGGCGCACTCAGCCTGTGGGGGGCCGGGAGTCAAGCACCCGACATCCCGCTGAATCTGGTTGCCGACTATGGCGGCGCGAGCATGCACGGTGCGCTGGCCATTCTCATGGCCCTCTTCGCGCGCGAACGTTCTGGCGCAGGTCAGTACCTCGACATTTCCTATTTCGAATCGACGGTCGCACTGCTTGCGGCGACACCCAACTTACGTCAGGTATTCAGCGCCCGGCATATGCCGGCGGCAGGCGAAGGTGTCTTCTGCGGAGGCTACCCGTATTACGCCCTGTATCCAACCCGGGACAAACAGTTTCTATCCGTGGCATGTTCGGAACCGCATTTGTGGCGCAACTTCTGCGAGGCGATCGACCGCCCCTCACTGGCCGCCCATTCGCGCAAGTCAGAGCATTATTTGCGCGGCCCCGATGCAGCGGAATCGGCTGCCCGGCGCGAGGTCGGCAACGTCATTCTGGGTCGCGACTGCGGCTACTGGGAAGGGTACTTCGCGAAGCTCGACGTTTGCATCGCACCGGTAAAGAGCATCGCTCAGATGCTGGACGATCCGCACCTGAGAGAACGTGGCATGTTCACGAGCATCGCGCACCCATTGCATGGGGAAATTCCCCAATTTGCATCGGCGCTGAGGCTTTCTGAAACGCCGGCGGGCGTCACCAGGCCCGCGCCTGCCACGGGCGAACATACGCGCGAAGTGCTCGCCTCGCTCGGCAAATCCGGGCGAAACATTTCCGGCCTTGCGGCCCGGGGCGTCGTGGGCTGACAGCGGCGACGCGCAAACACGAACCTGACAACAAAAGGAGACAGCAATGAAACACATCAACCGGCGGCAAGCCGCAACCACCACATTGACCACCCTGGCATTGGCCTCCATTGCGCCAGGCAAGGTCTTCGCGCAGGCGTACCCGAATCGGGTCGTCAAGATGATCGTGCCATACGGACCCGGCACGGTCAGCGATGCAACAGCGCGCATGATGGCGGAGCGGCTGGCCGAGCTCTGGGGTGTTGCGGTTGTCGTCGAGAATATGACCGGCGCCGGCGGCGTGGTGGGGGCCCAGGCAATTGCACGGGCTGCTCCCGACGGCTACACACTGGGCATGCTGGCAAGCAACCACGCGATGAACGCCGCGCTGAATTCCAATCTGCCATTCGATCCGGTGCGCGACTTCAAGCCGCTGCTGCACACCACGTTCAACCAGTTCGCTTTTTGCGTGAACTCGGCCGTGCCGGCAAATACGCTGCAGGAGCTGATCGCGCTTGCAAAAGCAAAACCTGGCGTGCTGACCTACGCGTCCAGCGGCAACGGCGGGTCACCACACCTTGCGATGGCCAAGCTCGTCCACATGGCCGGGATTCAGATGATGCATGTGCCCTACAAATCCAACGGTGCGGGAGTGACCGACCTACTGTCGGGTCAGGTCGACATGATGGCGACGTCCATCTCCGTTTTGGCCCCGCACGTGAAGACAGGAAAGCTGCGCGCGCTGGCCGTCTCGGGCGACCTCCGAACGCCCCTGATGCCCGACGTTCCGACAGCAAGCGAGGCCGGTGTGACGGGCTACAGTATGAAGAACTGGAACGGTTTCGTCGCGCCTGCGGCACTTCCAGCGGCGCTTGCTAAAAAGATCCAGAATGACATGATCGCGATCCTCAAAGACAAGCGCACCATCGACCGTGTCGTGGCACTGGGCGCAGAGCTCGAAATCCTGACCGGCGATGAGTTCGATAAAAAACTTCGGGGGGAAATCGCCTCCTGGACCCAGGTCGTCAAGGCCACCGGGGCCAAGACAGACTGACGCTAGGCCGCTGACCTGCGTGCGCTCTCACCACTTTTTTCACCGGAGACCAAATCATGAAAACCACGAAACCCCTGCGGCTCGCCGCCTTCCTTCTCGCGACGCTGGCTGCGCCACTAGCTGCGATGGCCCAAGCGCCTTGGCCACAAAAGCCGGTCCGTTTGATCGTGCCTTTTGCAGCGGGAGGGCCGAGCGACGTGCTGGCGCGCACCTTTGCCCGCAACCTGTCCGATGGCATCGGACAGCCGGTCATCGTGGACAATCGCGGCGGTGCCGGTGGCGCCATCGGCATCGATGCCGCCGCCAAGGCCGCGCCCGATGGCTACACGCTGGGTTTTGCACACACCGGCACCACCTCCATCAACCCACATGTGATGGCCAAACACCCGTACGACCCGCTGAACGACATCACGCCGATTACACCCATCGTCTCCTACGCCAATATGCTGGTCGTCAATGACAAGGTACCGGCGCGCAACGTGGCGGAGTTCGTGGCCTGGGCCAAGGCCAACCCGAATTCGGCAACCTTCGCTTCGGGTGGCAACGGCACGACAAACCACCTGTCAGGGGGTGTACTGAAGTTGCTGACCGGCGCGCCGTTACTCCACATTCCCTACAAAGGCAGCGGTCCGGCGATGGCAGACGTTGTCGCAGGCAACGTGGCGTCCATGTTCGACATACCCGTCACGGTGATGCCGCAGGCTAAAAGCGGGCGGATCCGCCCCCTCGCCATTCTGAGCTCCAGACGCAGCACGTCTATGCCCGACGTGCCCACGCTGAGCGAAGCGGGTTTCCCCGGCTTCGAAGAAGCCGGCAGCGACCTGTGGTTCGGCATCGTCGCGCCCGCGCAGATGCCCCCGGCGCTGGTCGAACGCATCTATGCAGAAACGCTCAAGACCATGCGCAAGCCCGAGATGCAGGAAGCTATCCGCAACATGGCCTACGAGCCGTGGACCATGTCGCCCGCTGAGTTCAAGACCTTCATCCGCAACGACTACGCTAAGTGGGGCAAGGTGGTGAAGGCCTCTGGCCTGAAAACCGAGTAAGGGAAAATCTGATCAAGCCCCGTTAAACGGCCGGACGCTCAGATTTTCAGCGAAGGGGCGAGTTTTCAAGCTGAATTGACGCGCTGAGCGCCGCTGTCGCGGCCTCCCGGTGCGCTCCTGGCCCACTACGGGCGTGGCAATGCCAGCAATTGCCTGCGCACCATGTACAGGTTGGCCCAAGGCCGCAGCCACGAACAGCCGGTTGCCATTCTTGGCCAAACCCCGGTAGCGCACCTTGGTGAAGTTAAAGATGCGCTTGATCGTGCCGATGGCATGCTCGACCCGGGCGCGCACCTTTGACCTGCTGCGATTGATGGTGCGCTGCATCTGGCTCAGGTACTTGTACCCCTTGCCCCGGAGTTGCGTCAAATCCTGCGCCCAGGGGGCGGCCCGTTCGATGACTTCGCTTTGACCGGCGTAGGCGCTGTCACCCCACACGGCGCTTTCCTTGCCGTGCAAGAGGCTGGGCAGCACCTTGCTGTCGTGCACATTGCCGCTGGTGGCTACGACCCGGTGGATGAGCTTGCTCTTGGCATCCACCGCCACATGGGCTTTCATGCCGAAGTACCACTGGTTGCCCTTCTTGCTCTGGTGCATCTCGGGGTCGCGGCTTTGACCCGCATTCTTGGTGGAGCTCGGTGCGGCGATCAAGGTGGCATCCACGATGGTGCCCGTGGACAGCCGAAAGCCCTGGGCTTGCAGGTGAGCGCCGACCTGCTCGAACAGCCTGGCTCCCAGTTCATGGCGTTCGAGCAAATGGCGGAACTTCAAAATCGTGGTTTCGTCTGGCACCGGCTCGCGTCCCAGATCGATGCCCACGAACTGGCGCATGGACGCCGATTCGTAAAACGCCTCTTCCACTGCCGGGGCCGACAGGTTGAACCAGTGCTGCAGGAAGTGGATGCGCAGCATGCGCTCAAGACCTACCGGCGGGCGGCCGTTGCCCGCCTTGGGGTAGTGCGGCTCGATCAGGGCACATAGCTGGCCCCATGGCACGACACGCTCCATCTCGGCCAGGAAGGCCGCGCGCCGGGTCGTCTTGCCGTATTTCTCGAAACCACCACCTGCCAGTGTCATTTGCTTGGTCATATCGTTGCCCCGTTGGTTGCCTTGTGTAGCAACGTTCACGAGTCAATGCCGGTGGACTTGATCAGAGTTTCCTAAGGCCTAGCTAGTCTTACTGTGTCATTCAATTAACCTACACTGCTGTCGAAGGCAGCAAGGGCATCTTGGAAGGGTACGAGCCAGAAGCGCGCCGATATGTATTCGCAAGCTCGTGATCGAGTCCGCCACGTGGCGCTGCGCCTTCAGTTGAGCGTCGCCCTGACAAGCGGCCTCGGGCACTGCCCGCATTGCAGGTCAATAAATCTGCGTCTACATTTGTGACACAGTAAGATTAAGCGCACAAGCGGTGCGCCTAAACAGACTGCACAAAATCGGCGATGGACATGTCTGCAGCTAATACGCTATTCCCGATTAACACGTTCCAATGGGTTTCCGAACCGTGGGCCATGCGCCACTCGTGCAGGCGCCGGGTCAGCAATTGGAGGTCGCATTCTTCAGCAATGCCGATCGCGCCGTGCAGGGCGTGGGCGATGGAAGCCACCAGCACCGCCGCCTCGCTGGTGCGCGACTTGGCCATGGCGGCAGCAAGCAGGGAGGGCGTGGTCACGTCGGTGCGAAAAGCCGCTTCGGCGGCTATCGAGGCAGCAGCCACATGTTCGGCCATGACGCTCAACTGGTGCTGAACTGCCTGAAACTTTCCTAACGTTTTGCCGAACTGGATGCGGTCATTGCAATATTGCAGTGTCATTTCGAACACGCGGGTCATGGCGCCGCTGAGCAAGGCGGCGTGCAGGGCTGCCGCAAACGCCGGCAGCAGCGGGCCCGCACCGGGCACCCGGGTGGCAACGCCTTCATCAGGCCAGCGCAGGGTGGCCACCAGACTGCCATGAACGCCGGTCGCCTCGCGCCGGGCCGCTGCTGCTGGCAGCAGCAACAAAGCATCGCCATCTCTGGCCAATACGAAATCGGCTACAAGGCCGTAAGGCGTCAATGAACAAACGATGGCGCCACTGGCCTCGCGCCGCAACGCAGCGCCCAGCGTAATCATGCCAGCGGGCATCGCAAACTGCGACCCCAGCAGCGCTCGCGCCACAATCGTCTGAGCCACCGGCACCGGCACCGTGTAGCGGCCAAAGCTACTCAGGATCGGGAACAGATCGGCCAGCGGGAGGCCGGCACCGTCAGCATCCTCAGACGCCAGCAGTTCGAGGAAGCCGGCGCCCTCGATCGCCTGCCACAGCTTAAGCGGCGAGCCGCCCGCTTCAATCGCGCGCACCACGGCGGGCGTGCATTGGTCCTGGAGAATGTCTTCAATCGCTTGTGCAAACATGGAATGCTTTCGTATTCAACCTGGGTTCAGCGCAGGCCCAGACCACGCGCAATCATGCCGCGCAGGATCTCGCGCGTGCCGCCGCGCAGGGAATAGGTGGGCGCCACCTGGCTCACATAAGCCACGGCGCGGTACAGCTCGGCGTCGACCGGGGCGTCCGGATCCATAGCGATGGCGGCTTCGATCACAACGGGAATGCTCTGCTCGAATTCGGTGCCAATGTCCTTGACCAAGGCCGCTTCGACCAACGGGCTTTCCCCGTTGACGAGCTTGGCCGTGACGGCAATCGACATATTGCGCAGCGTAGCCAGGTGCGTGGCGAAGCGGCCGATGGTGGCGGCATGCGCCGACGCATGCGGACTGCGGCGCAGGCAGGTGATCCAGTGCTCCAGCAGCACGATGCTGGAATACACCCGCTCCGGGCCGCTGCGCTCGAAGGCCAGTTCGGCATTGACTTGCGCCCAGCCGCTGCCTTCATTGCCGATCAGCGCGTCGTCGGCCAGCAGCACGTTGTCGAAAAACACCTCGGAGAAATGTGCATCACCCGCCAGGTCACGGATCGGGCGCACCGTCACGCCGGGCAATGCCAGGTCGACAATGAACTGCGACAAGCCCTGTTGCCGATCCTGCGGCTCGCCCGACGAGCGGACCAGGGCGATCATGTAATGGCAGTGCTGCGCGTTGGTGGTCCAGATCTTGCGGCCGTTCAGGCGCCAGCCGCTTGAACCGTCAATTTGGCATCGCGTGGCCCGGGTGCCGACGCTAGCCAGATCGGAGCCGGCATTGGGCTCACTCATGCCGATGCAGAAAAACGCCTCGGCGGCGCAGATTTTCGGCAGGTAAAACTGGCGTTGCGCCTCCGTGCCGAACTTGAGGATCAAGGGCCCGCTCTGGCGGTCGGCGATCCAGTGCGCGGACACCGGGGCGCCGGCGGCCAGTAGTTCTTCCACCAGCACGAAGCGCGAGAAGGCGTCCAGGCTGGCACCGCCGTAGCGCGCGGGCAAGGTCACGCCGACCCAGCCCCGTGCGGCCAGCTTCTTGCTGAAGGCGGCATTGAAGCCCATCCATGAACGGGCCCGGATGTCGGCGGGCATTGGCTCAAGGCTGGATTGGAGAAAGGCCTTTACCTCGGCGCGAAACGGGTTCGTCCCGGCGGGAAGGGCGGCGAACCGGAAAGCGGATAGCAGATTGTTCAAGAAATTTTCCTCCGTGGGATTCATTCACCGCCGAGTTGATGCACCGCCCCAGGCGATGCATCAGATCGGGCTGCGCTCCACCAACTGGCTGGCGATGATCAGGCGCTGCAATTCGTTGGTGCCTTCGCCAATGCACAGCAGCGGCGCGTCGCGATAATAGCGCTCGACGTTCATTTCCTTCGAGTACCCATAAGCCCCGTGGATGCGCAAGGCCTCCATCGAGTTTTCGACCGCCGCCTCGCTGGCAAACAGCTTGGCCATGCCCGCTTCCATGTCGCAGCGCTGGCCAGCGTCATACGCCTTGGCGGCCTGCTCCACCAGCAAGCGCGCGGCCTCGGCCCGGGTCGCCATGTCGGCCAGCTTGAGCTGGATCGCCTGGTGTTCGCAGATCGGCTTGCCAAAGGTGCGCCGCAGTTGGGCATAGGCCACCGATTCTTCCAGACAGGCGCGCGCCACGCCGACGCCGCGCGCCGCCACATTGATTCGCCCAAGTTCGAGCCCGCCCATCACGTGCTTGAAGCCCTGACCTTCGACGCTGCCGACCAGATTGGCGGCTGGCACGCGAAAGTTGTCGAACACCAGCTCGGCGCTGTCGATGCCCTTGTAACCAAGCTTCTCAAGCTTCTTGGTGGACGTGAAGCCGGGGCCCTTCTCGCAGATGAACAGGCTCATGCCACGATGGCGCGGCTGGGCGTCGGGGGCGGTCTTGACCAGAACGGCAAAGGCCTGACCATGGATGCCGTTGGATATCCAGGTCTTGGTGCCGTTGATGACATAGTGATCGCCGTCGCGCCGGGCCACCGTGCGCACCGCCTGCAGGTCGGTGCCGCAGTCGGGCTCGGTCAGGGCCAGGCCCCCACGCAGCTCGCCGCTGGCAAAGCGCGGCAGAAAGTGCTGGCGCTGCGCCTCGGTGCCGTTGCGCTGCACACAGGCGGCCATGATGAGGTGCGAGTTGATGATGCCCGACACCGACATCCAGACCCGCGCGATGCGCTCCACCACTTTGGCATAGGTACTGGCCGACAGGCCCAGGCCGCCGTATTCCTCCCGGATGACGCAGCCGAACAGGCCCATCTCGCGCATGCCGGCCACGATGTCAGCGGGCCATTCGTCGGCGTGCTCCAGCCGTTGCGCCACCGGCTTGATCTCGCGTTCAACAAAGCGTTCGACGGCGTCGAGCACCAGATTTTCTTTTTCAGCATCAAAGGCCATGGGCTGGCTGGTAGTCATCAGAGGGCTCCGGAGGTGCTGGTTTTGGGGTGGGTCAGGGTGTGCGCCAGGGTGGCGGCGTCTTTGACGCGATCGGCCGTCAGCAGCGTGTCGCGCAGGCGCAGCGCCTGATCGCGCGGCAATGCCGGTAGCGCATTGCCCATGAATTTGGCCTCGATGTCAGCGGCCGTGATCGGCCGGCCCGGTGCGCCGCGGTGCGCTGACTCGCGCCAGCGCAGTTCGCGCCCGTCGTGCGTGCGCACGCGCAGTTCGCCGGAAAAGAAGGTGGGGTAATCGGCATCGGGGTCGGCCGCGTGCTCGATGCGGTCAGCCAGCGCCTGCACCTGCGGGTCAGCCAGGTGGGACGCGGCCAGTTCGGCCAGCCCGAGCTGGCCGCGCAGCAGCGCCACGGCGACCAGATGGTGGATGCTGAACTGCGACTCGTACACATTGGCCGGGCGGCGCTTGGCCGCCACCGGCTCGCACACCACCGGGTGCACCCCTTGCGGCAGCAGCACCTGCACCGAGGCGATCTCGTCAGCGCGCAGACCGGCCGCGCGCAGCGCCAGCGCGGCATCGATGCTGGCGTGCGTGAAGTGGCAGGTTGGATACAACTTGACCGCCACTTCCATCAGCTCCCAGCGCTCGCCCAGGCCGCGCGTGCACAGTGACAAATCGGCGTTCAGGCCGCGCGCAGCCAGGTGGCTGGCGTACAGGCCAAAGCGGCCTTCATACGGCTGCGACGGGCCACGGAATCCGGCACCGGCCAGCGCCGCGGCGGTCAGCCCGCTGACGCCAGCCCAGCCCGGGTGCATGCGCTTGGTCCAGGCGCCGTCGCTCAGAAACTCCATGCTGCCGGAGGCCATCGACAGCACCACGCCTTGCGCGTGCTCGAGGGCGGCCTGGTCCAGCCCCATCAGCTTGCCGGCCGCCAGCGCGCAGCCAAAAGCGCCCACCAGCCCGGTGGGGTGAAAACCAACGTCATGAAAACCGCCCCGCGCCGCCGCACCCAGACGGGCGGCGACCTCGATCGCCAGCACATAAGCTGTGATCATCTCGGCCCCCGTCGCGTGCCGCTGCGCCGCCAGACCCAGCGCCAGCGGAAAAGCGCTGGCACTGGGGTGCGTGATGGCGCCGGGGTGGGTGTCGTCGAAGTCCAGCCCGTGGACCAGGATGCCGTTCATCAGCACCGCGTCGCGCAGCGGCAGGGGTGCAAAGGCACCCATGACGGCGCTGTCACCCGCGCCGCCCAGGGCCTGCAGGCCGCGGTAGGCACAGTGCGCGAAGTCGTGCTGAGACGAGGCCAGGGCGATGCCCAATGCATCGAGCATCAGCAACTTGGCCTGTTCGACCACGGCCGCAGGCAGCATGCCGGGCTCAAGCCCGTGTGCGAAGGCGGCCAGTTGGGCGGCGATGCGGGAGGACGGGACGGCTGTCGTGTCGGCGGACATGTGAAATAACCTTTCTTGTGTTCTTCGTGTAACTCAGAGTGTGCCAAGCGTAGCAAGCGACTGAGCGTATTGCTTCTGCCGGTCCTCCACGCCGTTGACGCTGCCCCCGACCGGCCGCAGCAAGCCGTCGCGCAGGCCGTAGACCAGCCCGTGCACCTCAACTTGCTGCCCGCGCTCCCAGGCGCGGCGCAGGGTGGTGGTGCGGCACACGTTGCTGACCTGCTCGATCACATTCATCTCGCAAAGACGCGCTGCGCGCTCGTCAACGCCGGAAATGCCGTCGAGCCGATCAGCGTGTTTCCGCGCCACATCCTCCAGATGGCGCAACCAGTTGTCGGCCAGACCGGTGCGGCGCTGTTCTATCACCGCCTGCACGCCTCCGCAGCCGTAGTGACCCACCACGAGAACATGCTCGACTTTCAACACCTCGACCGCATACTGCAGCACCGTCAGGCAGTTCAGGTCGGAGTGCACCACCAGGTTGCCGACGTTGCGGTGCACGAACACCTCGCCAGGCCGCAGGCCCAGGATTTCGTTGGCCGGCACCCGGCTGTCGGAACAGCCGATCCACAGGTAGCGCGGCATCTGCTGGTGCGCCAGCCGCTCGAAGTACTGCGGATCTTCCGCAGCACAGCGCGCCGACCAGGCACGGTTGCTCTCCAACAGAGGGGCCAGGCTGGATATGGCATCTCCCTGGAGCGACATCAGCGCCCCTTCCACACCGGCTTGCGCTTCTCGGCGAAGGCACGCGGACCCTCCTGCGCGTCCTCGCTGGCGTAAGCGGCACGGTAGGTGTTGTGGGCCAGCGCCATGCCGGCCTCGCAGCCGGCGCTCATCGCCGTCATGATCGATTCTTTGCCCGCCATCACCGACAGCGGCGCGTTGTCGCGGATGCGTTCGGCCAGCGCGGTGGCGCGAGCGCGCACCGCATCCGGCGTGTCTTCCAGATAGTTGATGAAACCCAGCCCATGAAAGGTTTCGATCGGGTACAGGTCGCCGGTCAGCACCATCTCCATCAGCATCGGCTGCGGCAGCATCCACAGCAGCGGAATGGCCCAGGGGCTGCCGCGCCCGGCGATGCGCGTCTCGGTAATGCCGACTTGCGTGCCCTTGAGGCCCACGCGCAAATCCGAGTTCAGACTCAGCATCATGCCGCCGGCAATCAGGTGCCCGGTCATGGCGGCGATGATGGGTTTGGCCACGCGGCGCTGGCGGCCGTGAAACGGGTCCTTCATCTTGGTAAGGATGTCGACGCCCTCTTCCTTCTTGACACGAGCGGCCTCGCGCAGGTCGAGACCGGCGCAGAAGGTGCCGCAGTCGGCAGAAGTCAGGATGGCCACGCGCACGTTTTTATCGGCATCGACCTCGCCCCACAGATCGTGCAGCCGGTTGGCGGCTGCCGGTGACAGCGCGTTACGCATCTCGGGCCGGTTGATCTTCACGGTGGCAATGCCATCGCGCACTTCGTACAGAACCGTTTCTGCTTCAATCATGTCTTGCTCTCCTGTTAAAAAATTGCTTGCTCTGCTCATACGGCCGCTGATTCGTCAGCGCCTTCGTCGCATGGTTCACGCCGTGACCGATTTCACGCGTTGTAGACCATGTCACCTTCTCTTCGTGCGACTGCTGAACGCACAAGCTCTTGCGTCAACTGTTCCATCCAGTGGTCGATGGGAACCGAAGGAACAAACCTCTGGTGAATGAGCTGAAAGTAGCTGGTGTTGGTGGCCCATCTGACAAAATCTGCAAAAGGCATTTGCTGCTGATCAAGCAGTTTGAATTTCAGCAACACCTTGACCGCGTGATGCGCATGCCGCTCTGGGCTCTTGACGAAGGCGCTCAGGCGCTCACGCGCGTTGGCCAGCACCTCGGCTCGGTAGCCAAATACCGGGCCGTGGCCGGGAATGACCCAGCGCGGGTCAAGCCGCTCGATCAGGTCGAATGTGGCGGCCACCTCGTCGAATGCGGCGTCACCGTCGAGCTCCGGAAACACCACGCCGAAGCCTTTTTCCCACAAGGCATCTGCCGAAATCAAGGTTTGGGACCGAGGCTCAAACAGAATGACGGAATGGGGATCATGGCCTGGTGCCGCATGGACTTGCCACGGCGTATCGGCCAGCTGGATTTCCGTGCCCGGTAAAAGAAGGCCATCGAACTTGAACCGGGGGCAGTGTTGCCCGGATGGCACATAGTTCAGAGCGACGGGGTCCCATGTCGAGACCAGTGATGCATGGCCGGGCGGAATGAGGGTTTGAAGTTCTGGATAACTGCGCTGGAGGGCGGCATTGCCGCCGCAGTGGTCACTGTGCAGATGCGTATTGAGCAGCAAATCCAGCGGCCGCTGCTGCAAGGCGGCGCTGACCAGCCCGGTGGTTTGTTCCGCATGCGTGCTGTAGCCGCTGTCAACGAGTGCGCTGGACGCCGAGCCGAGGAACAGAATGTTGTTGGAGGACAGCCAGCCGCGCTCAAAAACTTGAATACCGCTCGGAAGTTGGATGTTGGTCATAGGCTGTCTCGGACACGTCATTTTTAACGATTGATAACACCATGTTTGCAGAGATGGGCGCGCATGGTGGATTTACCGCCGCTTATTCCGCGGTGCCCTCGGACTCAACCACGGCCACCACCAGGCCGCGCTCGACCATCTGTCCGGCCTGCACCGACAGCAAGCGCACCACCCCATCGTGGTCGGCATTGATGCGCAGCTCCATCTTCATCGACTCCATCGTCGCCACCACGTCGCCGGCGCGTACCCGCTCGCCAACCGCCACATGGGTTTTCAGGATCATCCCCATCATCGGCGTGCGCAACTGGCCGCTGGCCTGGCGGCCGGTGGCGGCCTGGCTGAGGTAGGAGGTCACGCCGATGGCGTGGGCGGTGCCACCGCCCTGCACAAACACGGTATCGTCGCTGCGCACGATGGTCAGTACCTCATGACGATCCCCCATGCGCAAACGCCAATCGCCCCCGGCGATGGCGGCCAGCGCCAGGCGAACCCGCTCGGCGCCGATTTGCACCGTCACTTCGGGCTCGGGCGAGACGGCGCCGAACCGGACCTCGTGCGTTGTGCCGCCCGAGTGCAGCAACAGCGCCGGAACCGGCGTGAGCCCGTCGTCGCCGGCGTGCATCTGCCAGCCCGTCACGTCCAGGGCCGACCAGGCCCCGAATTGCTTGCCGCTGCGCCGCGCATCGAGCAACCACCAGGCCGCCGCCGCGGCCAGCCGCTCCAGCGGCGCGCTGCTCGCGCCCTGACTCCCCTCGGCCAGCACCTCGTCAATCAGACGGGTGTGGAAGCTGGCGTCGCGCGTGGCGGGCAGGGCCAGCAGGCGCTGCAGAAAAGCGCAGTTGGTTTCGACACCGTGGACCTGGGTTTCGCCCAGAGCCAGGCTCAGGCGGTCCAGCGCCGCCTCGCGCGTGGGCGCATGCGCAATCAGCTTGGCCAGCATCGAGTCGTAGTACGGCGTGACTGCCATGCCGGCCCGCACCCCCGATTCGACCCGCACGCCAGAAGTCGGGAACCGCACCGCGATCAGCTCGCCGGTGGAGGGCAGGAAATTTTGCGCGGCATCCTCGGCGCAGACCCGCGCCTCGACCGCGTGGCCCTGCACCCGCACCTCGCTCTGGCGCAAGGGCAGCCCCTCGCCGGCGGCAATACGCAGCATGACCTCCACGATGTCGATGCCCGTCACCTCTTCGGTCACCGGATGCTCGACCTGCAGCCGCGGGTTGACTTCGAGAAAGTGGTGCTGTTCGCCCTGCACGATGAATTCCACCGTGCCGACGCCGCGGTAGCGCAGCCGCTGCCCCAAGCGCACCGCGTCACCGAGCATGGCCTCGCGCAGCGCCGGAGCCAGGTTCACCGCTGGCGCCTCTTCAATGACTTTTTGATGGCGCCGCTGCAGCGTGCATTCGCGCTCGAACAGGTGAATCACTTCGCCATGGCCGTCGCCGACGATCTGCACCTCGATGTGACGCCCGCGCTCGACAAAGGCTTCGACGATCAACGCCGCGTCGCCAAAGGAGCTTTTGGCTTCGCGCATGGCCGACTCGATGGCCTCCATCAGTCCGTCCAACTGCTGCACCACCCGCATGCCCTTGCCGCCGCCACCGGCGGCCGCCTTCAGAATCACCGGCAACGGTAGTCCGCGCACGATGGCCGCCACCTCGGCCGCATCGCGGCTCGGCAACTCGCTGCCGCCGAGTACGGCAACGCCGGCGGCGCGCGCCTCGCGCTTGGCCGAGGCCTTGTCGCCCAGGCGCTCAATGACCTCGGGCGTCGGCCCGATGAAGACCAGGCCGGCCGCCTCGACCGCGCGCGCGAACGCCGCGTTCTCGGCCAGAAAGCCAAAACCCGGATGAATGGCCTGCGACCCGGTGCGCCGGGCCGCGTCGATCACCGCGTCGATGCGCAGGTAGCTCTCGGCCGCCGCCGCGCCGCCGATCTCGATCGACTCGCCGATCAGGTCGACATGCAGCGCATCACGATCAGCACTCGAATGCACGCCGGCCGCCGCGACGCCAAGGCGGCGGCAGGTGCGGGCGATGCGGCAGGCGATCTCGCCGCGGTTGGCGATCAGGATTTTCTTAAACATGGTACTCAGCGTCCTGTCCAGCGCGGCGGGCGCTTTTCGTTGAAGGCCTTCACGCCCTCCAGCCTGTCGGCCGAGGACACCAGCACGTTGTAGGCGGCGATGTCGAGCATGTAGCCGCTGTGGAAGTCAATCTCGCCGCCGCGCGAGGCGGCCAACTTGGCGTAATGCACCGCCATCGGGGCGGCCAGCACGATGTCGCGCGCGTCGGCCACCGCGGCGGCAAGCGCCGTGCCCGGCTCGGCCAGCTCGGTCACCATGCCCCATTCGGCGGCTTCTTCGGCCGAGAAGCGGCGCGCGGTGAGCAGCAGTTTCTTGGCCCGCCGCATGCCGACCGCGCGCACCAGGTTCTGGATGCCGCCGCCGCCGGGCATGATGCCGCGCCGCAGTTCGGGCAGCGAGAACACCGCCGCGCGCGAGGCCACGATGTAGTCGCACATCAGCGCCAGCTCGCAGCCGCCGCCATGCGCGTGGCCTTCGACGGCGGCGATCACGGGCTGCGGAAAATCCTTGACGGCCAGCAACACCTCTTCGGCGAGCTGGTGCTGGCGCCGCCATTGGCCGTCGGTCATGCCGTCGCGCTGCTTGAGGTCGCCGCCGGCCGAGAAGGCACGCTCGCCGGCGCCCGTGAAGATCAGCACGCGCAGCGCGTCGTCGAACGCCAGTTCGTGCAAGGCCTCGCGCAACTCGACGAACATCTGCGTGTTCATCGCGTTCATGACCTCGGGGCGGTTGAGCACCAGGGTGCGGATGCCATCGGTGGCCTCGGTGCCGGGCGCCGTTTCGATGCGCAGTGTCGTGAATTCCATCGTCTTGTTCCTTGACTCAGTACGAACGGGGCATGCCCAGCAGATGTTCGGCCACCTGGGCCAGCACCAGGTTGTTGGATATCGGAGCGGTGCGGAACAGCCGCGTCTCCTTCCACTTGCGCTCGATGTCGTATTCGCAGGCCACGCCGTAGCCGCCAAAGGTGGTCATGGCCGCTTCGGCGGCTTCCCAGGCGGCTTCGCTGGCCAGGTACTTGACCATGGTCGCCTCGCGCCCGCAGGGCAGACCGGCGTCGAACAGCGTGGCGGCCTTGTTGCGCATCAGTTCGGCGGCCTCGATGTTCATGTGCGCGCGGGCGATGGGGAACTGCACGCCCTGGTTTGCACCGATCGGGCGGTCGAAGACGACACGCTCGCTGGCATAACGCGAGGCCTTCTCGACGAACCATTTGCCGTCGCCGATGGCCTCGCTGGCCACCAGCAGGCGCTCGGAATGCAGCGAGTCGAGCAGATAATAAAAACCCTTGCCTTCCTCGCCGATACGGTCGTCGTCGGTGACCTCAAGGTTGTCAATGAAGACCTCGAAGGTGTGGTGATTGATCATGGTGCGGATTGGCTTGGCCTTGAGCGAGGCGCCGGCCTTGGCGATGTCAACCAAAAACAGGCTCAGGCCTTCCGTCTTTTTGGTCACCTCCTCGAACGGCGTGGTGCGCGCGATCAGCAAGTACATGTGCGAGTGGCTGTAGCGCGAGGTCCATATTTTTTGGCCGTTGATGACATAGCCACCGGCCACCTTGCGCGCGAAGGTCTTGATGCGCAGCGTGTTGGAGCCAGCATCGGGCTCGGTCACGCCGAAGGCCTGCAGGCGCAGGCTGCCGTCGGCAATGCGCGGCAGCGTCTTGCGCTTTTGCGCCGCGCTGCCATGCCGCATGATCGAGGCCATGGTGTACATCTGGGCGTGGCACGACGCGCTGTTGCCTCCGTTGTGGTTGACCTCTTCCAGGATGGTGCAGGCGTCCATCAGCGACAACCCGGAGCCACCATATTCCTCGGGAATCAGCGCGGCCAGCCAGCCGGCCTTGATCATGGCTTCGACAAAGGCCTCAGGGTAGGCACCGTCCTGCGCGCACTGGCGCCAGTATTCGGGGCCAAAGCCGTCGCACAGGGCTTTGACGGCGGCGCGAATCTGCACTTGTGTTTCGGTGTAGCTAAAGTCCATGAATGCTCTCTGAAAAATTGTCAACGCACTCAGGCGATGACCGAGCAGCGGCGCAGCTCGGCAAGCTCTTGCGCATTCAGGCCAAGTGCCACCAGCACCTCGTCTGTGTGCGCGCCCAGCGCTGGCGGGCTCTGGCCGGTGCGGCCACGCCGGCCCTGCGAATTGATCGGCAGGCCCATCGCCTTGTGCTCAGGCGCGCCGGTAACCGGCAGGTCGGTGAGCATGTCGACCGCGCGCACCTGTTCGTGCGCCAGCACCTGTGCCACGTCATGCATTTCACTGCACGGTGCGCCCGCCGAGCGCAGGGCCGCCACGTTGGCCGCAGTGCTGCGCAGCCGGGTGCGCGCTTCCAGTGCGGTGTGCAGCGCTTCGCGGTTGGCGATGCGCTGCGACATGCCGACAAAGCGCGCGTCCACGGCCAGTTCGGGCTTGCCCAGCGCGCCGCAAACCTTGGCAAACAGCCGGTCATTGGCGGCGGCGATGAAAACCTTGCCGTCTGCCGTGTCAAACAGCTCGTAGGGCGCCATCATCGCCATGGCCGAGCCCATCTTGCGCGGAAGTTTGCCCGTGGCCAGGTAGTTGGCTACCGAGACGGTCATCCACGACAGGCCGGTCTCGAGCAGGCTGGTATGCACGGCCATGCCCTGGCCGGTGCTGGCGCGGCGCAGCAAGGCCGCCAGAATGCCGGTCGTCGCCCACATGCTGGTGCCCATGTCGATCAAGGACACCCCCACACGTGCCGGCTCGTCGCCCTCATGGCCGCTGACGCTCATGATGCCGGTGAAGGCCTGCATCAGCGGGTCATAGCCGGGCAGCGCGCGCATCTGCCCGACCTCGCCAAAGGCGCTGATCGCGCAGTACACCAGGCGCGGGTTGGTGGGGTGCAGGTCGTCCCAACCCAGGCCGCGCGACTCGGCGCTGCCCGGCTTGAGCGAATGCACCAGCACGTCGGCCGTGGCGGCGAGCCGGCGCGCCAACTGCTGGCCCGGCGCGGTATCCAGGTCGATGCACACGCTCTTCTTGTTGCGGTTGAGCGCCAGAAACCCGGTCGACTGGCCGCCTATTTCAGGCGGTTTCCACTGGCGCGCGTCGTCGCCGCTGCCCGGACGTTCGATCTTGATGACCTCGGCACCGAGGTCGCCCAGAGTCTGGGCGCAGAAGGGGCCGGCGACGTTTTGCGTCAGGTCGAGCACGCGGCAGCCGGAGAGAATAGTTTCGAGCATGTTCAATACCGTGGACTAAAAGATTACATGCGGAACACGCCGAAGTGCGTGTCGCGCGGCGGCACACGGCCCGCCAGCTCCAGCAGCAAAGCCATGGTGTCGCGCGTTTCCAGCGGGTCGATCACCATGTCGCACCACAGGTTGGAGGCGTAGTTGTAGGGGCTGGAAAAGCTCTCGAACTGCTCGCGTATCGGTTGCTTGAATTTCTCGCGCTCTTCGTCGCTCCAGCTTGTGCCCTCGCGCCGGTGAATGTTCTCGCGCACCAGACCCAGCGTGGTGGCGGCCTGCTCGGGGCCCATCAGCGCGGCGCGGCCGGTGGGCCACATCATCATCACGTTGGGCTTGAACGGGCGTCCGCACATGGCCAGGTAGGCCGCCGCGTACGAACCGCCGGTGATCAGCGTGTAGCGCGGCACGTTGGCCGAGGCCATGGCCGTCATGAACTTGGCGCCGTGCTTGGCGATGCCCTGCTGCTCCACCGCTTTGCCGACCATGAAGCCCGACACATCGGCGATAAACAGCAGCGGGATGTCGCGCTGGCAGCACAGCTCGATGAAGTGCGCGCCCTTGAGCGCGCTCTCGGAGAAGATCACGCCATTGTTGGCCAGAATGCCGATCTGGAAGCCCTTGATGCGCGCAAAGCCGCAGATCATGGTGTCGCCATACAGCGGCTTGAACTCCTGCAGGTCACTGTCGTCGATCAGCCGCAGCAGCACTTCGCGGTTGTCGGTCGGATGGCGGTTGTCGGCGCTGACGATGCCGTAGATTTCGCGCGGGTCATGGCGCGGCGGCAGCGGCGGAGCCACATCCCAGCGTTGCTTGGCCACGGTGCCGAGGTTGGCCACGATGCCACGCACGATGGCGATGGCATGGCCGTCGTTCTCGGCCAGATGGTCAGTGACGCCGCTGATGCGGCTGTGCATCTCGCCGCCGCCCAGGGTTTCAATGTCAACCTCTTCCTTGGTGGCTGCATACACCAGTTCGGGCCCGGCGAGGAACATCGCGCCCTGATTGCGCACGATCACCGCCTCGTCGCACAGCGCCGGCAGATAGGCGCCGCCAGCGGTGGACGGCCCGTGCACGGTCGCGATCTGGGTGATGCCCTCGGCCGACATGCGGATCTGGTTGTAGAAAATGGAGCCGAACTGGCCGTCGTCGGGGAAAATATGCGCCTGCTCCGGCAGGTTGGCGCCGCCCGACTGGACCATGGTGATGCACGGCAGCCGGTGCTGCCAGGCGAACATCTGGGCCCGCACATGCTTTTTAGCGGTGATGCCGTAGTAGGTGCCGCCCTTGACCGTGGCATCGTGGATCATCAGCATGCAGGCGCGCCCGCACACCAGCCCCACGCCGGTGATGATGCTGCCGCCCGGCGGCACGCCCTCGTACAGGCCGTCGCCGGCAAGCTGCCCGAACTCGAGGAAGGGCGATCCGGGATCGAGCACGGCGGCCAGGCGCTCGCGCGGCAGCAACTGCTTGCGCTTCTTGTGCAGCAAGCGCGCCTTCTCGGGGCCGCCGATCAGGGCACGTGCGCGGCGTTCATGCAGATCGACAATGCGCGCCTCGTAGGCTTCACGGTTGCGCTGGAACTCGGGCGAGTTCGGCGCGGCGGTAGATGTCATCAAGCTCATCGAAGCGGCCCTTTAAGTGGATCTGCCGGCCACGCGGCTCGGTATGGGTCGGTTATCACGCGATCAGACCGGCGCACGCAGCGCCGCAAAGCGCTGCAGGTGGTGGTCGGAGCTGCCCAACAAGTTGCAAAAGAGGGTGAGACGGCGAAAGTAGTGGCCGATGTCCAGCTCCTCGGTCATGCCTACGCCGCCGTGCAACTGCACCGCCTGCTGCGCCACGAAGCGGGCGCGCTCGCCAATGGCCGCCTTGGCCGCCGAGACAGCGCGCGAGCGGGTGGCCGCGTCGGGATGCTCGGCATGCAAGGCCGCCATCATCAACAAGGAACGGCTGGCCTCGACGGCGGCAAACATGTCGACCAACCGGTGCTGGATGACCTGGAAGCTCGCAATCGGAACATCGAACTGCTTGCGCGTGCTGGCGTACTCGCCGGTTTTGCGCAGCAGCGCGTCCATGGCGCCGAGTGCGTCTGCGCAAGCCACCACGATGCCCAGATCAATCAACTTCTCCAGCAACGCCATGCCCTCGCCTTTGACACCCAGCAACGCGTCCTGGCCGAGCACGACCTGGTCCAGCACCAAATCGCCAGCCCGGCTGCCGTCGTAGGCCCGATAGCCCGCCACCTGCACGCCAGGCGTTTGGGCGTCGACCAGGAACAGGCTGATGCCCCGACGCTCGTCCACCGCCCCCGAGGTTCTGGCAACGACAACGAAGCCGTCGGCCCAGGGGGCGCCCAGCACGCCGCTCTTGCGACCCGACAGCAGCCAGCCACCGTCCTTGGCCGTGGCACGCGTGGTCACATAGCTGAGTTCATGGCGGGCATCGGCCTCGCCGTGCGCCAATGCGAGTATCCGCTGGCCGGACGCGAGCCCGGGCAGCCAGGCCGCCTGCTGCGCCGGACTGCCCGCGCGCGTCAGCGCCTGCGCGCCGAGCACCGTGCTGGCAAGATAGGGCTCGACCACCAGCGCAGCCCCCATCGCCTCGGCGACCTGGATCAGCTCGACCACGCCGCCAAAGCCGCCATGCCCCTCGAGCAGTCCGAGCCCAAGCCAGCCGAATTCGCCGAATCGCTGCCAGTGCTCGCGGCTCATGCCGGACGCTGACGCGACGATCTGGTTGCGGGCATCGAAACCATACGCGGCACGCAGATACTTCTGTGCCGCGTCGCGCAGCATCGTCTGTTCTTCGGAGAGTTCGAAGTTCATGGTCTTCCTTTACCCCTTAGCGCGCGCCGGCCAGCAGCATCTTGGCCAGCACATTCTTCTGCACCTCATCGCTGCCGCCGTAAATCGTGGCGGCGCGCGAGAAACAGTAGTGCGGCATCGCATGGGCAAACCGCCCGTCACCCAACTCGCCTTGCGCATGCCAGGGCCAGGCCTGATCGGCGGCAATTTCAACATCAAGTTCAGACAGGGTCTGCTGCACCGCCGTGCCCATGGTCTTGAGCAGCGAGGACTCCGGCCCCGGCGCCTTGCCCGAAGCGGTGGCCGCAAGCACGCGGAAGTTGGTGTATTCAAGCGCCATCAGTTCGATCTCGGCGCGCGCCAGCTTGAGCCGCATCGCCGCGTCTTCGGCCAGCGGGCGACCGCCCGAGCGGCGCTCGGCGGCGGCCACGCGCAGGTTGGACAGATGCGCCTTACAGTCGGCCACGCCGGCAATGCTGGTGCGCTCGTGCGTCAGCAGGTACTTGGCAATGTCCCAGCCCTGGCCCTCGCGGCCAACCAGGTTTTTCCTGGGCACACGAACGTCGGTGAGGAACACCTGGTTCAGGTGGTGTTCGCCGTCGATCGAGACGATGGGCTTGACATCGATGCCGGGGCGGTCCATCTCGATCAGCAGGAAGGAGATGCCTTCCTGCTTCTTGCCGGTGCTGGCGGTGCGCACCAGGCAGAACATGTGCGTGGCCCAATGCGCATAGGTGGTCCAGATCTTGGAGCCGTTGATGACGTAATCGTCGCCATCGGCCACGGCCGTGGTCTTCAGGCTGGCCAGGTCGGAGCCCGCGCCCGGTTCGGAATAGCCCTGGCACCACCAGTCTTCGCAGCGGCGGATGCGCGGCAGGTACTGCGCCTTTTGCTCCGGCGTGCCAAAGGCGATCAGCACCGGCCCGAGCATGATGACGCCCATCGACAGCCCCACCGGCGCGCTGGCCGCCGCGCGCTCGAGGTCGAAGATGTAGCGCTGCGTCGGCGTCCAGCCCGGCCCGCCGTATTCCCTGGGCCAGCCGTTGACGAGCCAGCCCTGGGTGTCGAGCCGGCGCTGCCATTGAACGATGTCGTTCTTTTGCAGCATCTCCCCTGTGACGGTCTTGCGCTTGAGCTCGGTCGGCGTGTGGGCCTTGAACCAGGCGCGAACCTCTTGCTGGAACGCCATGTCTTCTGGGCTGAAATCGATGTCCATCGTGGGCCTTTATGCGCTTGCGGCTTGCGCTTTAGATCGAGATTCCGCCGCCGCAGATCAGCGTCTGGCCGCTGACGTAGTTCGATTCGGGAATGCACAGCAGGTAGACCGATCCGGCCGCCTCCTCGGGCGTGCCGCCGCGACCCAGCGGAATGGTGCGCTCCATCATTTCCAGCAGATCAGGATTGACGCCGACCTTGATCTTGCGGCCCTCGACATCAATCGATGCGTTGCCGCCGGCCGAAGCTTCCGTCAGCCGCGTCTTGATCATGCCAAAAGCGACGGCGTTGACGTTGACCTTGTAACGCCCCCACTCCTTGGACAGCGCCTTGGTCAGGCCGATGATGCCGGCCTTGCCCGCCGAGTAATTGGCCTGGCCCGCGTTACCGCCGGTGCCGGCGATGGACGAGATGTTGACCACCTTGCGGAACACCTCCTGTCCGGCTTCGGCTTCCTTACGCGAGGTGACGCGGATGAACTCCGCGGCGGCGCGCAAAATTTTGAACGGCGCGGTCAAATGCACATCAATAATGGCGTTCCACTGCTCGTCGGTCATCTTCTGAACCACGTTGTCCCAGGTGTAGCCGGCGTTGTTGATGATGATGTCCAGGCCGCCGAAGCTGTCAATCGCGGTCTTGACGAAGCGATCAGCGAAACCGTCGGCGGTGACGCTGCCCACGCAGGCCACGGCAATGCCGCCGGCCTTCTTGATGTCGGCCACGGTCTGCTCTGCCGGGGCTGCGTCGAGGTCGTTGACGACCACTTTGGCGCCTTCGCTGGCCAGCTTCATGGCGATGGCACGGCCGATGCCGCGGCCCGAACCTGAAACGATGGCCACTTTGCCTTCGAGTTTTTTCATGATGCGTGTCCTTGCTTGTGATTAAAAGGAAAGAAATAAAAAGTCGGGCCGGCAAACGGCAGTCTCAGTTCAAGGCAACCAAAGCCTCGCCGGCCAGCGTGATTTCGCCTGTCGCCTTCGTCGCGCTGATTTGAACGCGCACGCAGGGTCGGCCTGCATGCTCGAGCTTTTCAACCACCTTGCCACTGCAGCGCACGCGGTCGCCGAGATGGGTCAGGGCCGCGAAGCGCACGCCATAGCTGAGGATCTGGCGCTGCGGCACCCATTCGGTGAGCGCGCGTCCGAGGTAGGCCATCGACAACATGCCGTGCGCGAACACATCCTTCATCCCCGCGCCGTGGGCGAAGTCGATGTCGATGTGGATCGGGTTGTGGTCGCCCGACGCACCGGCGAACAGGGCCAGGGTGGTGCGGCTGATCGGCGGCAGTTCCAGCACGGGCATGTCGTCACCGACATCAATGATTTTTACTTGAACGTTCATGAATATTCCTTCAGGCGTGGCGCACGACGATCACCGAGTGCAGGTCGGAGACATGCTCGCCGAGCTGATTGGTGACCTTCGTGTCGTTGACGACAAACTCGAGCGCGCCGCCCTTCTTGTCGTAGATGTCGGCGACCCGGGTCTGGAAGCGCAGCGTGTCGCCAGCGCACACCGGGGCGTGGTAGTCGAAGCGCTGCTCGCCGTGCAAGACCTTGCGCAGGTCGATCTTGAGCGTGTCGAGCAACTTCATCAACACCCCCGAATCGCTCTCGGCGCCAAAGATGAAGGTCGGCGGCGCCACGACGTTGCGGTAGCCAGCGGCCTTGGCGGCGGTCGCGTCGAGGTGGATCGGATCGGTGGCACCGATCACCTCGGCGAAAAAGCGGATGCGCCCCTTCTCCACATCCCACAGCGTGGGCGGCACCTCGTAACCGATGAATTTCTTGTCAATCATGGGACTCCAGCTCCTGGTTTTCTGCGCCTGTGCTCAGGCGGCCTGGTAAAGCGTGACCACGCAAGCGCCGCCCAGCCCGAGGTTGTGCTGCAAGGCCACACGGGCGCCCTTGACCTGGCGTTTGTCCGCCGTGCCGCGCAACTGGTGCGTCAGCTCGTAGCACTGCGCCAGACCGGTCGCGCCCAGCGGATGCCCTTTCGACAACAGGCCGCCCGACGGGTTGGTCACGACCTTGCCGCCATAGGTGTTGTCGCCGTCCAGCACGAACTTCTCCGCACCGCCCTCCGGACACAGGCCCAGCGCCTCGTAGGTCAGCAGTTCGTTCTGTGCAAAGCAGTCGTGCAGCTCAACCACGTTCACGTCCTGCGGGCCGATGCCGGCTTGCTTATAGACCTTTTGCGCCGCATCGCGCGCCATGTCGAAGCCGACCACGCGCATCATGTCGTGCGACTCGAAGGTGCTGGGGAAATCGGTCGTCATCGCTTGGGCAACCATCGAAACGCGCGTGTCGAGCCCGTGCTTTTTGGCGAAGGCTTCGGAGCAAATCACCGCAGCAGCGGCACCGCAGGTCGGCGGGCAAGCCATCAGGCGGGTCATCACGCCCTCCCACAGCACCGGTGCGTTCATCACGTCATCGACCGAGACCTCCTTGCGGAACAGCGCCAGCGGGTTGTTCGCCGCATGACGGCTGGCCTTGGCGCGAATGCTGGCAAAGGTCTCCAGTTTGGTGCCGTACTTGTCCATGTGCGCCTTGCCGGCACCGCCGAAGTAACGAATAGCCAACGGAATTTCCGGGTGCCCGACGATCTCGGCGGTGGCCCGGTCAAACTCCTCGAACGGCGTCGGCCTGTCCTCGAACTGGGCCTTGATGGCACCGGCGGCCATCTGCTCGAAGCCTAGGGCCAGCACGCACTCGACGGCACCGCTTTCGACCGCCTGGCGCGCCAGAAACAGCGCTGTCGAACCGGTGGAGCAGTTGTTGTTGACGTTGACGATTGGTATGCCGCTCATGCCCACCGGGTAGAGCGCCCGCTGGCCGCAGGTGGAATCGCCATACACATAGCCAACATATGCTTGCTGGATCATGGGGTACTCGACGCGCGCATCGGCCAAGGCTTGGCGCACGGCCTTCTCTCCCATCACGTGATAGGGCTCACTGGCGCCCGGTTTGGTGAACTGGACCATGCCCACACCGGCGACGATGACTTTGCGACTCATAACTCTAACTCCTGAGGTTGAAGCGTCGTCTGACGCTGATGAATGGTCGCGCCGCGAGCGGCATGACCTGATAGGTGTCACGGGTGAATGCAGCACGGCCGTCCTGTCCCGATCATGTGGCTACCCATTGGCGCTCGATCTCATGACGCTGTATCTTGCCCGTGCTGCTGCGCGGGAACGCGGCGGCATCGATAAACCGAATGTCCTTGGGAACCTTGTAGCCGGCCAGCTGCGCGCGGCACCACTGCATCAGAGCCTGCGCGTCTGCGGCGGCTCCGGGCTTGAGCGCGACGAAGGCCAAGGGCACTTCTCCCCAGTGCGCGTCACTTCGACGTACCACGGCGGCGTCGAGCACCGCCTCATGCGCGAGCAGTACGCGCTCGATCTCCGCGGGATAGATGTTCTCGCCCCCCGACTTGATCAGGTACTTCGCACGGTCGACGAAATTTAGCGAGCCGTCAGCCTGCCGAACGAACAGGTCGCCCATGTGGAACCAGCCGCCGCGAAAGTCGATCGCATTGACCTCGGGAGCATCCCAGTAGCCCGAGAACAGCGTCGGTCCACGGATCGCCAGTTCACCAGGCACGCCGACAGGCACGTCGCGGTCATCGGCATCGACGAGGCGGATGCGGCAAAAACCCGACTCGCGCTTAGCCAGACTTTCGGGCACGGCGCCTTGCGCCAGCAGAACTCCGGAAGCCGGCGCCAAGCCCGTCTCCGTCGCGCCGAAGCTGTTAAGGTAGGGAGCGCCAATCAGGCGCGTGAGTTCGGCGATCTGCTGCAGCGGTACCAGATCGGCCATCGCACCGACCATGCGAACACTGCGGATGCGCGGCCGGTTGCGCTTCAGACCATCGATGAGCGGCTCTATCATGCCTGGCATCGCCACCAGCCAGCTGATCGGTTCGCGCTCAAGTACCGCGCACAGACCGTCAGCATCGAACCCGTCGTGAATCACCACCTTGCCACCCAACATCAGGGTAGCGAGGCTAAAGTCGGTGGCTGCCATGTGGAACAGCGGCGACCAAGCCAGAAAGTTGCGGTCGGCACCAATGCCGAATTCAGCGGAAAAACACATCGCGCGCGCAACCATCGCGCGGTGGCTGATCACCGCCCCCTTGGGAACGCCGGTGGTGCCGCTCGTGTAGAGAATAACCAGACCCTGTGCGGGATCAACATCGATTTGCGGGTCGCTCTCAGGTGCCGTAGCCAGCAATTCCTCGTAGCGCGCGTCGATGTCGATCACTTGGGGCACGCCATGATCGATGCGCGCGAGCATCGGCGCATGGCGCGCCGACACAAGCACAACGCGCGGCGAAACCAGGCGCACGCAATGCGCCATTTCAGCATCGGCCAAGCGCCAGTTTAGACAGGCCACGATGGCGCCCAGCTTGGCAGCTGCCAACTGGGTTTCGAGGTATTCGCGGCGATTCTCCGACAGCAGTGCCACACGGTCACCCATCGCAACGCCATGCTGAACCAGTACATGAGCCAATCGATTCACGCGCTGATCGAGCGCTTGGTAGCTCAGCGCACCCCGTGCATCCTCGACAGCCATCGATTCGGCACGGATGGCCACCTGCTTGCGTAACAGGTCGGCCACCGTCAATGAATATGCACCGATTCCGTCTCCCATGTACACCGCCTCCAGTTCTGGCACTCCGAGTGAGTACCAGTAACGCATCCTACCTAACGCTTGACAGTTTTACAATAGCCCATTAAATTCGCGTGAACCCAAAGAGGTCTCGTCCGCGCAGGCTCGCTTTGGTGCGCGCCGCGGCTCATTGACCCACAACCCAAACACTGATTGGCATTCCAACATGGCCGCCCCTCGCAGTTTTACTCTCTCCGCCGACGACCGCGCCGTGCTCGAAGCCGCCGACAAGTTCGCGCGCAAGGAATTCGTGCCACTCGCGCGCCGCATGGACGACGAGGAATGGTGGCCGCCCGATATTTTCCAAAAAATCGGCACAGCTGGCTTCATGGGGGCCACGGTGCCTGCCGAGCATGGTGGCGCGGGCATGGACCTGTTCAGCTCGGGTCTGATCTGCCAGGCCTTCGCGCGCTGGAACCCCGCCATCGCCTTGTCTTGGGCGGCGCACGATAACCTGTGCGTCAACAGGGGTCTCCTCGTTTTCAGTGCAATAAGTGACGGTACGCAAAGCTAGCACTGGCGCGGGGGTGGTCTGGGTAGACCGTTGATTTCATTGACTTTCCTGTTCGCTTTGTAAACGGGTATGGTGGCCTC